>Ga0194128_10000615_pt1 | contig 64068 bp, 59 predicted proteins | sample TA2KigCa65mmetaG_FD_148650 | JGI IMG/M metagenome (GOLD analysis project Ga0194128, IMG submission 148650) | Freshwater microbial communities from Lake Tanganyika, Tanzania - TA2015037 Kigoma Deep Cast 65m | ecosystem: Environmental > Aquatic > Freshwater > Lake | place: Tanzania: Lake...
GACGAGAGACTCGATTACGTTCAACGTGCCGGCGAAGCCGGGTGCGACGGTGAACATTTATCGCAATGGCATCTTGGTCAGTTCGGTGCCGGCCTCGGCCGCTGCCGCCGTGAAGGTTTCAGATAATCCGACAGGCGCCAATTCGTATCAGGTCGTCGTTGTGCAACCAGACGGCGAGATTGTCGTTTCAGAAAAGACAACTGTCGTCGCAGGCAACAAGTCCGGCGCGGCGAACACAAACGGGGCTCCGGCGAAAAATTCGTCGAATGGCCAGACAAAAGCTGGAGGGAAAAAATCCAAGTCCTCGAAGGCCTCGACTAGCAAAAATTCGAAGTAGCGCTCGTTTTAGTGCAAGGTTGAATGCGCCGCTAACCTCAGGCAGATGGTCTTGACGAGACAATTCAATAGCCAAGATGATTTGCCGAAAACTTTGGGGGAGTTGAAGAGGTCGGGTTGGCGATCACGAAGCGTGAAAGAAGAAATTCGCGCCAACACCGTGAACACAATTCAGTCGGGTCAAGAACTGATCAGTGGTGTGTTCGGGTATCAAGACACGGTGATTCCGCAGCTTGAGAACGCTCTGCTGGCGGGTCACGACATCGTGTTTCTGGGTGAACGCGGTCAGGCCAAAACCAGGATCATTCGCTCGTTGGTCCACCTTCTCGACGAATGGATGCCGGTCGTCGGCGGAAGTGAGATCAACGATGACCCTTGTTCACCCGTCTCAAGACAGGCGCGCGAACTCGTCGCCGAACAAGGTGATGCGACACCGATTGATTGGATTCACAGGTCAAATCGATACGGCGAGAAACTCGCGACACCCGACACGTCGATCGCCGATCTGATCGGTGAGGTCGATCCGATAAAGGTCGCCGAAGGGAGATATCTGAGCGACGAATTGACCCTGCACTACGGGCTCGTGCCGCGGTGCAATCGGGGTATTTTTGCGATCAACGAATTGCCCGACCTCTCGGAGCGAATTCAAGTCGGCTTGCTGAACGTGCTTGAAGAAAGAGATGTCCAGATTCGTGGTTACAAAATTCGTCTGCCCCTAGATATTTTGTTGGTCGCCTCGGCCAACCCCGACGATTACACCAATCGCGGTCGCATAATCACGCCCCTCAAAGATCGATTTGGCAGCCAAATTCGCACCCACTACCCGCTCGAGATCGAAACCGAAATCGATGTCGTTCGTCAAGAGTCGCGCAACGCGAGCATCGGCAATATCAAAGTCAGAACCCCGCAATTCATGGAAGAAATCATCGCCACGATCAGTCACTTGGCGCGGGCGAGCACGAAGATCAACCAGCGCAGCGGTGTCAGTGTGCGACTGACGACGAGCAACCACGAGTTGATGTGCGCGAATGCGATGCGTCGCGCGCTCAAGGCCAAAGAAACCGAGGTTGCCCCCAGGATCAGCGATTTGGAGGCATTGACCGCTTCTGCGTCCGGGAAGATTGAAATCGACGTGATCGACGATGCGCGGGAGGGTCAAGTTTTCGATCAACTGGTCGGCGTCGCCGTCTTGCAGGTGACCAAACAACGCGTTTCTCCCGAGAAATTCAGGCTGGTTACCGATGAATTCGCCGATGGCAAGGTCGTGCAGACGGGCGAAGATATCTCGTCGAAAGACCTCGTGACCGTGTTGCAGACCATGCCCAATCTGAAACATGTCGTGGCCGAATTGGTCGATGGTGACGAGTCGGCTGCGGTTATCGCCAGCGCGGTCGAGTTTGTACTCGAAGGTCTGCATCTGGCCAAGCGCCTGAACAAAGATGCGTCCGGCGGCCGGGCGATTTATCGATCGAAGATAACTAGTTGAGAAAAGGCTGACGAGTCCAGATTTCGCTGGTGTCGTTGCGATCGTTGATGATCGGGTGACCTGAGAGCACCGAAACCTCGATCGCTTTTGTGAAACCGTGCAGCTTCAGCGGTCGATATGGTCTTGCCGAAACGCCCTCTGGCAGTTCTTCGATGTGCTCGGTGGGTATCAGCACGCCGGTGTCGGCCGCTTCGTCGCAGAGTCTCGCCGCAAGATTCGGGGCGCTTCCGATGTAGTCGTCGCCCTCGAACAAGATGGTGTCACCCGTATCGATGCCGATGCGCAAGGTGAGCGGAGCACAAACCGTTTGAGCCCGCCGTTCGAGTTCTAGTGCGAAGGTGATGCCATCGATCTGTTCGACGGCCACCGCCATCAGTCCGTCACCCAAATATTTGTCGATGCGAACACCGCGTTCCGACGCCACCGCGCGTGCCACGGCCCGGAACTCACCCAATAGTCTGGTCGCGCGACGGTCGCCGTTGGTTTCGGTGTAGTTGGTGAAACCGGAGAGATCGACAAAGATAAACGTTCGAGGAAAGCGCATTGCAATAAACAGTCTACGGTCGGTGGTACTAGCGTGCGCTTATGGCCGGACGGTTCACCTACTCACGATGGGATGGAACGCAGCGCGGATTCGAATTCGACGCGCAGATTTTGATCGACGAGTTGACAGATGACCTGATTCATCACGGCGATGTGAACGCGGCACTTCGTCGCATGATGCAGGATGGGATTCGGAACGGTCGCGGCGAGCAACTGATGGGTTTGCGCGAGATGCTGCAGAAATTGCGCCAGAAGCGCGCCGAAATCAAAGAACGCGGCGACCTGCAGGGTGTCTACCAGGAGATCGCCGACGAATTGAACGACATCATCGACGAAGAGCGTCATGCGATCGCCGACATTCTGCGGGACGCCGAGAAGTCGCAAGACGAGAGACGGCGAGAAATCGCCGGCAAGTCGGCCGAAGAGAAAAACTTCAGGCTCGACATGTTGCCCAAAGATCTCGCGGGCAAGATCGGTGAACTGGAGCACTACGACTTTCAATCCGAGCAGGCGCAAAGGCGCTTCGAGGCGTTGCTCGAAAAACTTCGCAATCAGCTGATGCAGCAATATCTCGACCAGGCGTCGAGTGCCGTCGAGCAGATGACCCCCGAGATGATCGGCCGAACCAAGGACATGTTGGCGGCGTTGAACGAGATGCTGGATCGAAAACAAAGGGGTCAAGATCCGGAGTTCGAAAAATTCATGGAAAGATTCGGCGACTTTTTCCCGGAAAATCCGCAGAGCCTCGACGAACTGCTCGAAATCATGGCCAAACGAATGGCCAATGCACAGGCGATGCTCAACTCGATGACCCCCGAACAGCGCGAACAGATGCGCCAACTCAGCGAAAAACTTCTGCAAGACATGGACTTGCGCTGGCAGATGACCGAGTTGGCCGAAAGACTGCAGGGCATGTTTCCGCAACTTGGTTGGGGTTCGAAACAAGAGTTCACGGGACAGGATCCGATGGGTTTTGGTCAAGCCATGAACTCAATGCAAGAACTTGGCGACCTCGATGAGCTGGAAAATTTGATGCGAAACGCATCGTCGCCTTCGGCTTTGGCCGAGGCCGATCTAGATCGTGTCGCCGATTTGCTGGGCGACGACATGGCGAAATCTCTGCAGAAGATGGCCGAGGTGACCCAAAAATTGAAGGATGCGGGACTGATCGAACAGACCGAAGGACGGCTTGAGATGACCCCACGAGGGCTGCGCAAGATAGGTGAAAAGGCCTTGCGCGACGTGTTCGGTTCGCTCGAAAAAGATCGTCTCGGCCAGCACCAAGTCGAGCGAATCGGGGTCGGGCATGAGCGAACCTACGAGACCAAGGGCTACGAATATGGTGATCCGTTTCAGCTCGAGATTCAACGGACTTTGCGCAACGCGTTGAGGAGACAAGGTGGGGCCAAGCCGCTGAAACTGTCTCCCGAAGATTTTGAGATCGAACAGACTGAGCACCTGACGCGGTCTTCGACGGTGCTGATGCTCGATTTGTCGTTGTCGATGCCGATGCGCGATTATTTTTTGCCCGCGAAAAAGGTCGCAATGGCGCTGCACTCTCTGATGAGCTCGCAATTTCCGCGCGACTACCTGGGCATCGTCGGCTTCAGCAAGACCGCCCGGGCCCTCAAACCGCACCAATTGCCCGAGGTCTCATGGGACTTTGTCTACGGCACGAACATGCAACATGGTTTCATGTTGGCCAGGGAAATGTTGGCGCGCCAGAGCGGAACCAAGCAGATCATCATGATCACCGATGGCGAGCCGACCGCCCACATTTCGGGTTCGGGCGAGGTTTTTTTCAATTACCCACCGGTGCGCGAGACGATCGAGTCAACGCTGCGCGAGGTCATGCGGGCGACCCGCGAGGGCATAAGAATCAACACTTTTATGCTCGACGACTCGCGCGCCCTGCAATCGTTTATCGAGCAGTTGACGGCGATAAACAAAGGTCGCGCATTTTTTTCGAGTCCAGAAAGTTTGGGCGAGTATGTGCTTGTCGACTTCATCGAACATCGCCGTCAACTTTCGCGACTCGGGGGCTCGCGAGGAATCGATTAGCCGATATTTGCATTTTTTGTGAAAGTTTGGCAGAATACCCCCGCTGTAATTACACCGTTGTTAACGCCCCCCGCGTTGGTTGACGGAATGTTGGGAGGGTTTCAAAATTGGAAGATCGCATGTACATACCGGTGATTACTGACCGTGCATGGCAGGACAAAGCAAATTGCCTCGGTGTCGACCCAGACCTTTTCTTCCCTGAGCGGGGAGCATCAACCCGTGAGGCAAAGGAGGTTTGTCGGGGCTGTGAGGTCAAAGATAACTGCCTTGAATATGCGCTCGAGAACGGCGAAAAATTCGGAATTTGGGGCGGTCTGTCGGAGCGCGAGCGACGAAGGCTTCGTCGGCAACGAGCCCAGAGTTCTCGCAATACGGCCAGCGCCTAGTCGCGCGGATTCACGAATTTCGATCGGACTCTTGTAGCGCGCGGTTGCGCAGAGCGAGACACCATTCGATCGTTTTTTCCCTGCTCAAGTCCAGCTCGACCCATCGACTCTTCCGAATGGTCGCCAGAACTCTGGCGGGCGCCAGACCAACCAGTTCGGCACGGGCGATTTCGGCCCGCTCGGCGATTTGGTCGAAAACTTGTTGCGGTCCGACCTCGTCGGGTCTGATCAGGTTCATGCTCACCTGAATTTCATCACCAAGTTGCAGACCCAAGGTGCGCACCTGCTTGCTGCGAATCTCTTTGGCGATTCTTCTGCCGTCGGCGATGGTGGCATTTTTCAACCAAACGTTGTAGGCGACGAGCACGTCTCGCGCACCGACACAGATGGCCCCCGCCGTCGGGTGCGGTGACTGTGGCCCAAAATCAGGTTTCAGATCGATGAACGCACGCTTGCGAATTTCGGGCAGGTCGCGTTCTGGCCCGTAGATAAAACTCGGTATTCCGAGTTCGCTCGCGGCGAACTCGGCGAACTCGTTTCGCGCGGCGACGGCATGCTCGAATGTCGCGTTTTCGAGAGGCACGAACGGAACGACATCAACAATGCCGATTCGTGGGTGCATACCGGCGTGTTGACGAAGATCGAATCGCTCCGCGCTCAACCTGGCGAGGGTTCTTGCCGCCTCGGGTCTTGCCAATGTGAAGACGCTTCGGTGATGGTGAAAATCGCTGTGAATATCCAACACGTCGTGTCCGATCGCGCGACGAATATCGGCTATTTCGTCGAGGCGACGACCTTCGCTGATATTGATCACGCACTCGAGCACGTCTATTGCTTAGCGCATTCTTGGCACGCGGTGCTAGGGTTGGCTCATGTTCAACGGCCCAGAAATCTGGATCATCGTCCTTTTGGTTGTGGTGCTCTTCGGCGGATCGCGTCTTCCGAAAATCGCCCGCAACCTCGGCAAAGCCCAGAGCGAACTCAAAAAAGGTCTCGCTGAAGGCATGGCCGAGTCGAAAAAAGACGAAACGCCAAAATCAGACTCGAACTAGTCTCGCGATCGGTCGAGGGCGAGCACTTTAACTTTCGTCCCGAGAATCTCTGACAACAGGCTGCGTCGCTCGTTCGCGGCATAAAGGTTGAGTTCAAGATCGGCTTTGGCCGAAGCCTTGGCGAAAATCAAGAACTGCTCGTCTTCGGCGCGCACGCTGACCGATTTGACCCGACCGTCTTGGGTTCGATCGAGACCGATTGCAATTCGCAGGATCGCCGCCAAAGACTTGACGAGTTGCTGGTCGGAGTCAGACAAGTTGGCGAACTCGGGATGCGACTGCTTGGGTGCACTCTTGCGGTGATATCGGGCAATCACGGCGATCAATTCGATCTCGCGATCGGTCAACCCGACAAGCTCTGAATTTCTGATCACATAGTAAGAGTGCATGTGATGTTTCGAATGCGATATCACCACGCCGACGTTCGCCAAGATCGCGGCGGCCTCGAGATATCGACGCGACGCGGCGGGAAGATTGAGGCGTTTCTGCAGGCTGTCGAAGAGGGAGATCGCAATCTTTGCGGTGTGCATCGAATGTTCGGGCCGATCGTCGCATCGATCGGCCAACTGTTTGATGCTTTGCATCGCCGGGTCGACGTCTTCGGGGTGGGTGAGCAGGTTCTCGCGGGCGAGGGTGTCGAACAACACCCCCTCGCGCAATGCATAGTCGGAGTAGGTGAACTTGTTGATGTCGAACGAAAGTGCGACGCCCTCGAGAATTATCGCGCCGGCGAGGATGATGTCGGCGCGCGAAGCCTCGAGGTCGAAACGCTTTGCACGATCCTTGACGGTCGGAGAATCGGCCAGCAATTCGAGTGTCTTGGTGAGGTCGGCGACGCTGAACTCGAAACGATTGAATGTTTTGGGTTCGGGTTCTTTATTGAGACGCCGTATCAACTTGGCGAGGGCTTCGATGGTGCCCGAAGATCCCACGGCGATTTCAAATCCGAGTTCGTTGACTTCCGGCTTGATCGTGGCCAGCATCGATCGCACGAATTTTCGGCAACTGCTCACGGCGCTCGGGTGCAGGGCATCGGTGCTGAAAAAGCGGTCGGTCAGTCGAACTGAGCCGAGCTTGAAACTGCGAGAAAGAAGTATCTCGCCGCTTGAGGCGATGACAATTTCGGTCGAACCGCCACCGATATCGACCAACAACATTGGTTGGTCGCCAACTGCGACCGCATATTTCGCCCCCAAATAAATGAGACGGGCCTCTTCAACGCCCGAAATGATCTCGATTTCGACCCCAGCCTCCTTGCGGGCACGCTTGATGAATTCTCCGCGGTTCTTCGCTTCCCGAACCGCGCTTGTGGCCACCGCGCGCAACTCGGCATTGTTTGTGGCGGCAATTTCGCGCATTCTTTTTAGTGAGGCCAAACCGCGCTCGATTGCGTCGGGCTCAAGTTGTTTCATGTCGCCAGCGCCGTGGCCCAAACGCACCACCTCTTTTTCTGTTGTGATCACCTCGAATCCTGTCTCGACTGGTTTGGCAACCACGAGGTGAAAACTATTCGTACCGACATCGAGCGCGGCAATGACCGTTTTCGAATCAGCCCCCACGAATGCTCATCTTAGAATGCGATGGTTTGCCGATAGCATCAAAGAGTTCGAGAGAACTTTTGAAAGGTGCAAGATGTCGAGTTTTTCAGAAGCCCCAACCTTGAGCGAACCACCGCGGGGTCACGCTCGAATCGTCTATTTGGGCCCGGCTTCGCCACATTGGGAGGTCTACGGTGACTACGGCGACCAGAATTTGCTCGAAGATTTTCGTGCTCGCACCCTCGCCCGACTCATCTTGCTGCCGCGCAACGACCCGCAGTTTCGTCGGAACCAAGAGCGTGTCAACAAAGACGCCGAGCGCGAACGCATCAGCATTGAATGGGAGCTCGGCTACGCGGTGACCGCAGAGACGCCGAAGTCGTCAACCGTCGAATAGTTCGCCGAAAGAAGTCGCCGTGATTTCAAGAACGAGTGACTTTGTAATGAGGATCAGATGACGTTCTGGCGAAACCGCTTCTCGGTCGCTCACCGAACGCCGACCGATTCTTACGCCGTTGGCATCGGAAGAAGATACATCAACCGCGAACTGAGTTGGCTCGATTTCAACGACCGGGTTCTGACGCTTTCACGTAACAAGAAGGTGCCTCTTCTCGAGCGGTGCAGATTTTTGGCGATTTGTAGCTCGAACCTCGACGAGTTCTACCAAATCAGGGTCGCGGCTCTGAAAGACCAGGTGGCTGGTGGTATCACCACTGCGACACCCGATGGTTTGACGCCACTCGAGCAACTAAGACAAATCATTCTGCGCACGCAGGGTTTCGTCGACATCCAGCACGAAATTTGGTCGAAGGAGTTGTTGCCTGAGTTGGCGGAGGCCGGTATCCGCATCACCGCCTGGTCCGACCTCGACGATGCCGAAAAAACGAAGCTCTCCACTGATTTTGATCAGAGAATGTTTCCCGTGTTGACGCCATTGGTGGTCGATCCGGCGCATCCGTTTCCGTACATCTCAAACTTGGCGTTGAATCTGGCCGTGGTTGCACGCGACCCGAACTCGGGGGAGCAGAGGTTCGCCCGCTTGAAGGTGCCGAAAAATCTGACCCGTTTCGTCCGGGTCGGCGACGGTCAAAAATACGTGTTGCTGGAAGATGTCATCTCGGCGAACATGGGTCGGCTGTTTAAAGGCATGACCATCGAGCAATGTTTTGTTTTCAGGGTGACCCGTAACGCCGACCTGTCGCTCGACGACGAAGACGCCGAGGATTTATTGGCCGCCGTCGAGATGGAGCTGCGTCGGCGACGCTTCGGTCGAGCGGTGAGGATAGAGATTCCAAGGGGCACCTCTCAAGAGGCTCTCGACCTGATGTGCGAAGAACTCGAGTTGGAGGCAGACGACGTCACATTTCATCGCGGGATGATCGAAATGAATGCGTTGAACCAACTCGCCTCGCTGGATATACCCGATTTGCGTTACAGACCTTGGCCACCGCTGACCGCAGGTCGGTTGGTCGCCGCCGAGCTGAACGGCCAAAGCATTTTTCAGGTGATCCGAGAGCGTCAATTGCTCGTTCATCACCCGCACGAGTCGTTCTCGTCGTCGGTCGAGGCGTTCGTCGAGCAGGCGACCAACGATCCGAAAGTTCATTCGATAAAAATCACGCTTTATCGAACCTCGGGCGACTCTTCGATCGCCAAACAATTGGTGCGCGCGGCCGAGGCAGGCAAGCAAGTGGCGGTAGTTCTCGAAATCAAGGCCAGATTCGACGAAGCACGCAATATTGCTTGGGCCAAAGAACTCGAATATGCGGGTGTTCATGTCACCTACGGGATCGTCGGCCTGAAGACGCACTCGAAGTGCATCTTGGTGGTGCGCGAAGACAACGACCAGATGCGAAGATACGTGCACATCGGCACGGGAAACTACAACTCGGTGACCGCACGGTTGTATGAAGACATCGGGTTTTTCACCTGCGAAGAACAGATAGGCGCCGACGCGACCGAGCTGTTCAATTATTTGACTGGTTACGCGAAAGAACCCGACTATCTGCGATTGTTCGTCGCGCCGCACCAGTTGCGTCCGCGAATTCTCGAACTGATACATCGTGAGGCGAGCTACGGGTCAGACGGGCGTATTGCGCTGAAATTGAATTCAATTTCAGACCCTGCGGTGATCGATGCCCTGTATATGGCCAGCAATGCGGGAGTGAAGATCGATCTGGTTGTGCGCGGTATCTGCTGTCTTCGGGCCGGCGTTGCAGGTATGTCCGAGAACATCAGGGTTCGATCGATTCTTGGGCGATATCTCGAACACTCGCGGATCTACCGGTTCGAACACGGTCTTGAAGATGGTTCGCCGTTGCACCTGATCGGTTCAGCCGATTTGATGGGTCGCAATCTTGATGGTCGTGTCGAAGTTCTGGTACCGCTGACTCACCCAAAGCATCGTGCTTGGTTGGACAAGGTGCTTGGATTCTTGCTCGATGAAGGAGTCGAACATTTTGCCCTCGGCGACGACGACCTCTGGCGCAAGAATGGTGTCGGCGACGAGGTGGGCGACGCTCAGCAACGTCTGCACGAGTGGGTTGTCGCGACCCAGGTTCGATAGTCAGCAGTTCACTCGTCGGCAACCTTAAAGACAGCCAGGGTTCACCCGTTTCGGGCTACCGTTAGACGCAAGAAACGCAATTTTCCAGTCGGGGTCTGCGAGTTTTAGGCGAGAGGTCGAGTTCATGGATGAGATTCGCAAGAGTTTTCACAATGATCTCGATTCTGTTCGTTCCGAGATCATTCGGCTCGGCGCCTCGCTGACCGAGTCGATACCAAGAGCGACCGCCGTGTTGCTGAGCGGTGACCTGGAGGGTGCCGACTACCTCGTTCAGGCAGATGACGAATTTGATGGTCGTAGCGCCGAACTCGAGGCTTCTTGTTTTGAGATTTTGGCGCTGCAGTCGCCCGTGGCGGCCGACCTGCGTCAGATAATCGCGATTATCAAGATCACCGGTGAACTCGAGCGTTCCGCCGATTTGGTCGTGAATATTTGCAAGGCCGCCCGACGGATCTACGGCCATGACGTCGACCCGATGTTGCGCGGAGTCATTTCGAAAATGAGTGAACAAGCCCAAAACTTGTTTGCCGCCACGATGGAGGCCTTCGAGCAGAACGACTCGGCCAAGGCCGCCGCAATCGACGATATGGACTCATATCTCGACAGCCTGCACCGACAATTCATCCAACAAATTTTTGAATCTCACTCGAGATCCAAAATCGATCTGCAGGTTGCTGTTCAACTTGCGGTCGTGGCTCGTTTTTACGAGCGCATCGGCGACCATGCGGTAAATGTGAGCGAGAAGACAAGGTTCATCGTGTCGGGTTGGGTTCGCGAACGTGGGGGCATCGAAAGATACAAGGCCCGAATCGGAGACATGACCGGAGATTTGCCGCGCCCGTCGCCAGAAAGTTGACACGCGAGTTCCGTGAACCTGTTCTACTTCGTGTCGGGGGTGTTGATTGCCTTGATTGCGTCGGCATTGATCAAGAGGATTGTGCGAAAGTCGAAGTTGGTTGACGAAAAGAAAATGCCCGTCGTCGTCGCGGCCGAAAGGGATAACCAACTGGAAAGTTTGATGCACGCGCTCGACATGCTCGCCACCGGCGTCGTGGTCGCCGAACTCGCCACGGGTCGCACATTGCGAAACAAGGCGGCCAGGTCGATGACCGGTGTTCGGTTTGTCGACGTATTGGTCGAGCAGGCGGCAGATGAGATGATCGACGAAGTCAAGAAAGGTTTTTCGGGTGAGCGCGTGCTCGAGACCGTGTCGGGCACGACGCGGTTCTTCAAGATCCAGGGTCAAGCCACCAGCGGTCAGCGGGCGATCGTGACGATTGAAGACATCACCGAAAAGTCGCGCATCGATACGGTGCAGACCGATTTTGTGGCCAATTTGAGCCACGAACTCAAGACCCCGATCGGCGCGGTTGCGGCGTTGGCCGACTCGTTGAACGGCGAGACGGAAACAGAAGTGGTTGGGCGACTGGCGGAGAGAATCGTCACCGAGTCGCACCGCATGTCGAGGATCGTTGACGACCTTTTGGATCTCTCGAGAATCGAGTTCGGGGGCACCGAAGAATGGAGCGAATTCGACCTGGCCCAGGTTTTGGTCGAGGTCGTGAGCACCCATCAACACTCTGCCAAACGCCAGGGTCTCGGACTGTCGCTCACGGGTTCGGCCGAACTTTGGGTGCGCGGAGACAGATCGCAACTCAACTCGATGTTTTCGAATTTGGTCGACAACGCCATCAAATACAGCGAGTCGGGCGGAGTGGTCATGGTCGAAGGCACGATCAAAGACGACGAGATTGTCGTGTCGGTCAAAGACCGCGGTATCGGAATATCCGAGCGCGACCAAAAAAGAATCTTCGAGCGTTTTTATCGGGTCGACAAGGCTCGAAGCAGGGCGACGGGCGGCACGGGGCTCGGGCTTTCGATCGTCCGTCATATCGTGCTCGAACATGGCGGGTCGATCGACGTCAAGTCAGAAGAAGGCCTTGGTTCTACCTTCATGGTCACATTGCCCAAGTTTGCGAAAACCGAAGTCAAACAGGTTCCGGATGAAACAGGGGTCATGGCATGAGCATCGCCAATTCTCTTCCGACCGTTTTGGTCATCGATGACGAGGAGTCGTTCATCGAGGCGCTTCAGGTCGGTTTGAAACGGGAGGGGTTTCGAATCGAAATTGCGCGTGACGGCGCCGAGGCGCTATCCGTGTTTGATTCCTTGCGACCTGACGCCGTGCTGTTGGACGTGATGTTGCCCAAGGTCTCCGGAACCGACGTCTGTCGCGAAATTCGAAAGAAGAGCGCCGTGCCGATCATCATGGTCTCGGCCAAAGGTTCCGAAATTGACACCGTCGTTGGTCTTGAAGTTGGTGCGGACGACTACATCGTGAAGCCTTACCGGTTGCGCGAGTTGGTGGCTCGGTTGAGGGCGGCCCTGCGTCGCGGCGAATTGTCGAAAAGTGATGACGATGTCTCGGGTGTCGGGTCGGTATCGATCGGCTCGATTTCGATCGACCCCGAACAGCATGTTGTCACCATCCGTGGCCAGGTCGTCAAACTTCCATTGAAAGAGTTCGAGTTGCTGTATCTGTTGATGGCCAACGCCGGTCGAGTCATGACTCGCGAGACCTTGATCGACCGCGTCTGGGGCACCGATTATTTCGGCGATACAAAGACCCTCGACGTGCACATCAAACGTCTTCGTGCCAAAATTGAACAAGAACCCGCAGAACCGAAACTTGTGGTCACCATCCGCGGTCTCGGCTACAAATACGAGAAGATGGGTGCATAGCACTACCTAGATCTGGTCTCGCACCCGCGTCGCCGCTCAGGCGACTTGGCAGGGTGCATGCGCTGATCGCCTGTGGCGAGGCGGCATTCGCCGTCGCCTTGGCTGATTCACTGTTTCTTTCAATCGACCCGGATGCGGCTAGAAGCCAAGTGCTGTTGTTTTTGGCCGTCAGCCTCGCCCCGTTCGCGGTTGTCGCCCCGTTCATCGGACCGATAATTGATCGAATACCGGGGGGTCGAAGACTCACCGTGCTCGTCGTCAGTCTGCTGCGATGCCTGACGGTACTAATGATGATCTCGAGGCTCGAGTCACTCACGCTCTTTGCCTTGGCGTTCGTTTCTTTGGTTTTGGCGCGTACCTACAGCGTCAGCAAAACCGCGTTGGTCCCGAGCCTGGTCGAAGATGGCGACGAATTGGTGGCGGCCAACGCAAGATTGGGTCTGTTGTCGGGGTTGACGGGTATCGCCGCGGCCGTTCCGGCGGTGCTGCTGCAGCTTGTCGACGCCCGAGCGACTCTGATGATGTCGGCGGTGATGTTTGGTTTGGCGGGCGCGTTCGCCCTGAAGTTGCCGCGCAAGGTTGCCACCGTGCAGACACCCATCGAACCGATCGAAACCGTGGAGTTGCATAGTTCTGCGATTCGCCAAATCTCGGCGTTGATGATGGTCTTGCGGGGCATCATCGGCTTTTTGTTTTTCCATGTGGCGTTTTGGTTGCGTGATGAGCTCGCCGGAACCGCGTGGTTCGGTTTGGCGCTCGGTCTCTCTTCGTTGGCGACGATGATCGCCAACTTGGTGGCGCCAGTGTTGCGACGAACCATGTCGGAGTGGGCGATGATGATTTTTGTCTATCTCGTGGTCGGCCTCGTCGGTGTCTTTGCGGGGGTCGTGGGCGGAATAACGGCGGGCATCGTGTTGATTGCCGTGACGAATGGAATGGGTTCTATCGGTCGATTGTCGTTCGAGTCTTTCGTGCAGAGAAATGCCCCTGACGCGAACCGTGCGCGTGCATTGGTCAGATTTGAAACCCGAAATCAACTCGCATGGGTCGGGTTTGGTTTGTGTGCGGTGCTTTTGACTCTCCCGGGCGCCGTTGGTTTTGGCTTTGTCGGTGCGATCGGAATTCTCGGCACGATCTATTCGTTCTACATTGTCTATTCGGCCACGAGGCGGGGCGACGCGACTAAAGGTTGATTCTTTCCAGCCACAAACCTGGGGCAGAAATCTCGTTTGGAGTCGGCAGGTTGCCTTCCTTTGACCAGAGGCGAGCCAGACCCGATTCGCCGGCGCGATCGACGACACCTTTGATGAATTGGTCTCCGCGCGTCAGTTGGGCATCGGTCAGGTGAATCCCGAAGAGCTCTTCGACATACAGGTCTTGGGCGCCCGCCTCGACGCGTCGTCGTCTGACTGCCTCTGAAATCTGGGCGCCCTTGCCGAGAATTCGGCCTGCGACGACATCGACAACACGATCGACGTAACAAACGATGGCGCAAATGATCGCATCAAGCACCGGCGCCAACGCTTTTTGCCGAGCAGTTCGATCGGCGCCCAACAGAATCGTCGGGTCACCGAGCAGTTTCTGAATAATTTCTGCCGGATTTGTATCGGTGAGGTCGACATTGCTGAGTCGTTGACCGAGGGCGTTGGGGTTTGGCCTGAAACCCGCAACGTGCTGTTTCACCGAGTCGACTATCAGTTCGCGAACATGGTCGACGCCAAATACGGCATGAAAAGCGAGTTCTTGAATCAACAACCACATCTGCATGTCCTCGACTTTGATCGACCAGTCTTTCGCGAACTCTTCACAGTTGCGCGCCAGAAAAATCAATTGAGTTTTCGGCAGGCGGGGGAGCGGCAGGTCGTATTGCCCGAACGCCCGAAGCGACAATTGCCCGACCATTGATCCGACCGACATGCCGAGCATCGCGGGAGTCATCAACTTGGTGAGGTTCATCATCATCGCGTCCATATCGTTCGTGTCGCTCGCCGCAAGTTCTGAACCGATTTCGTCGTTCGGGCTGTCGATCGATGGAGCCGAAAAATCGGAGAAATAGAATTTGAACGCCGCGAGCGTGTGGTGAATCCATGTTGAGCGGTGCACGACCTCGATGTTCGGTGATTGCATAGATGTCGTCGTTGGCAGTCCGGTGACATCGCGGACGTGAAGATCGGCGACTTGGGCCAATTGGTTCACCGAGATTCTGGTGGTCGGCTCGACATTCGGTTCGGGTGACGAAATGTTTGTCGACATCATCGCGAATTGTCGGGCCAAATCCCACTGCACGGGACCGCTTGCTGACATCGCCTTGGCGATTTGATCGAAGAAGGGTATGCCTGACGACGAGAAGTCGCTCGGATTTTCGGGCATGCTCAGATGATACGCACCAGAGCGCAGTCTTCACTCGCGCGAGAAGCGTGTCGAAGGGCTGATTGGGCCACGCGGATACACTAAAAACGATGTCAGCGACTCGAGGTCAGGGTGTTTCCGAAACTCGACTTGAGTTGACCAAAGATGAGTTAGATATCGGGCAGATCTACAACTGGGCGATCATGCCCTCGTGCGGAGCAGTGGTCGTATTTTCGGGTATCGTGCGCGACAACGCCGAGTCGCGAAAGGGCGTGACATCGCTGACTTACGAAGCGTATGAAGATCGGGTGATTGAAAAGTTGGAAGTTATCGCCACAGAGATGCGCAAACGCTGGGTCGACCTGGGACGCATAGCGCTGATTCATAGGGTCGGTCAGTTGCAGTTGGGAGAGTCGTCGGTGGTCGTCGCAGTTTCTTCGCCGCATCGGCCCGAAGCATTTGCGGCCGCGCAGTTCGGAATTGATGCACTCAAGTTGAGCGTCCCAATCTGGAAGCAAGAGCACTGGGCCGAGGGCACCGATTGGAGTACGAACAGTCACCCGATTTCCGACGCCCGAAACGTTGGCAAGGTGACGCAGCGATGATCATCGCTGCGTCGTTTCTCGCCGTGATTTTTGCGACGATCTCGATCGTCTCGGGCATAAGTTTGATTTTCCTGATTTTTTCACAGGAACGAAAGACGAGTTCGACAGAAAGCATGGCGGCGTTTCATCGTCACCTGAATGCGCTCTCAGACGAGTCACGAGAACACTTGCGCAGTCAATTGCGCGAGGCCAAACAACGTCAGACGAGAAACTAGACATGGCCCGCGACCTTGCGATCGACCTCGGTACGGCGAACACGCTCGTCTATATGCAGGGCAGGGGCATCGTGATCAACGAACCCTCGGTGATAGCCGTGAATCGCCGAACCGGCGAAGTCTTGGCGACGGGGGAAGAGGCGTGGCAAATGATCGGGCGCACACCCGGGTACATAGTCGCGGTTCGTCCGTTGCGGGGTGGTGCGATCACAGACTTTGAAGTGACCGAAAAAATGATTCGGTTGTTGTTGCAACGCGCCGGAGTTTCGAAGTTTTCGCGACCAAAAGTTCTGGTTTGCGTGCCGTCGGCGATCACCGAAGTTGAACGACGGGCGGTCACCGATGCGGCACGTCGGGCGGGCGCGGCGGACGCCCAGCTCATCGAGCAGCCGGTCGCCGCGGCGATCGGTGCAAATCTGCCGATCGATGAACCCGTGGGAAACATGGTTGTTGATATCGGTGGTGGCACCACCGAGACGGCGGTCTTGAGCCTTGGCGGTATCGTCGCCCTTGAAGCGGTGCGAGTCGGAAGTTTCGATATCGACACGGAGATCCAGTTGTATGTGCGACGAACCCACGGGATCGCGATCGGTGAAAGAACCGCCGAAGAGATCAAGAAGTCGATCGGTAGTGCGATGTCGATGCCGGGAGACACCGATGCCGAGGTCAGGGGTCGTGATCTGGTCACGGGATTGCCAAAAACTGTGATCTTGACGGCACAAGAAATTCGCGACGGGATCAATCCCGTGGTCGCCCAGATGATCGATTCGGTGATCAAATGTTTGAGGGTCGCACCACCCGAATTGTCGCAAGATTTTTTGAGGCGTGGAATATACCTCGTGGGGGGCGGCTCGTTGTTGCGCGGCATGGCAGAGCGAATTTCTAACGAGACGCAGGTTCCCGTGATCATGAGCAACGAGCCGCTCGAGGCGGTCGTGCTCGGCGCCGGTCACTGCATCGAAAATTATGCGGCACTTCGCGGTCTGTTCATGGACTCGCGACGCTGATTACTTCTTGTCGATAACGCGGGTTAGTCCCTCTTGCACGACGGTCACGACCAGTTCACCTTTTTCAGAGAAGATGTAGCCGCCGGCGATGCCGCGCGCATTTGAAGTCGAGATAGCGGTTTGGTCGTAGAGCAACCAGGCATCCGACCTGAAGGGTCGATGAAACCACATCACGTGATCCAAACTGGCCATTTGTATACCCTGCTCGGTCCATGATCTTCCGTGCGGCAGCAAAGTCGTATCGAGCAAAGACATGTCGCTCGCATAGGTGACGATGCAGGCGTGAAGCACCGGATCATCGGGGAGGGTCCCGTCGGCGCGCATCCAGAGTTTTTGCCCTCGGCTCTTCTGATTTTTTCGAGTGAGCGGATCGGCGTCGATGTATCGCAAGTCGATCGGTCGCGGTCGGTCGTACCATTCGCCGATCATTTCTTTGTACGGCTCCATGCGGGTTTTGAAATCTGGAAGCGTCTCGGGTTTCGGCAGATTCTGCGGCATTTCAATGTGGTGCTCGAGACCCGGCTCGGGGATCTGAAAACTGGCCTGCAGGTTGAAAATTGCCTTGCCATGTTGGATCGCGATCACCCGTCGTGTCGTGAAACTCTTGCCATCACGAATTCGGTCGACTTCATAAAGAATCGGAATAGACGGATCACCAGGGCGCAAAAAATAGGCGTGAAGAGAGTGAACGCGCCTGGATTTGTCGTCGACGGTGCGGGCTGCGGCCACTAGTGCTTGGCCCGCAACTTGCCCGCCGAAAACTCTTTGTCGATTCTCTTGGGGCGAAACGCCCCTGAAAATGTTTACTTCTATGACCTCGAGGTCGAGCAGCGCGACGAGATCTTTCAACGCCGAAGTCATGGACATATTCTTGCATCTGACTTGCCGTCGATTTGATTAATTCTTGTCACCTATAAGATTCGATGAGTGACGATCGTCTGGAATGCCCAATGCGTCAGCGAGGGTCTCGAGAAAATTGACGAGGCACGACCAAAGGTTTTGGCGAAAGTCAAACAAATGCTCGATGCCTATCATCGAACCGAGAAATCCCCAAGATATTACGACATTCTCCTCGGTGATTGGGTCGAGAGGTATCTGCATCTCGTCTATGTGGCGGTGCAAAAACACTCGGTCGACTCGAAGATTCAGGTCGGTGGCGTCGACGCCGAAGAAAAATTGGAAATCACCCCGAGCCGGGATCTCGCCGAGTTCTTCTCGGCACACCAAACCTTGCCTGATCTCGTGTTGGCGACCCTGCAGACGATTTCGCTCCACGGCCCAGGATCGCTGAAAATCCTCGGCGGAGAAGCGACGATCAAGAATTCGAACGAATCAAACCGACTCGATCTGTTGATTGCGAGTTTGATGCGGGTTCTTGCGCCCGGTTCTACGCCGAAGATCGTGTTCGTCAAGCCGTTCTCCGGTCGAACGCCTGGCTCATGGAGATCGGCAATGTGGTCATGGCGAAAATGGGCGAGACAAGACGACATGGGTTTCGGTTTTTCTGTGCGAGCGAAGATCGACACGCAGTGGCGAAGCAACAATCTTTCAGGTTTTTCGACGCACGGCCACTTGGGCGAAGTCGCCAACGCGATGCTCTCGGCCTTTTTGCCTGTTTGCCTGGTCGAAGGTCTGGATCAAATCAAATCTCAGATGCTTTCGCATCGTGCAACGCGACCAGAGCACGTCTATTCGGCGCAGTCGCTCTGGACCCACTTGGCGTTCAAAGTCTTGGTCGCGCAGTGGTGCGAAGACGGGAGCAAACTTCACTACCACCAGCATGGTGGCTGGTATGGCTTGGACGAGTCGCACGTAGCCGAGAAGTACGAATCACGCGTCGCCGACTACTACTACACATGGGGTTGGAGTCGAGGCTCGACGAACACGATTTCTTTGCCACCAGTATTGCCGGCGCTCAAACGAAGCGGCGCAAGCCAAGACTCGCTGATTTGTTTCGATCAACCAAAAGAGATCTATCGCCTGCAGTACTTCCCTTTGCCTGGCACGATCCAAACGATGTACGAGCAGACTGCCGAGTTTGTCAAAACACGGCGAAGCGAGACGAATCTGGTCGTGCGACTTTTTCCGGGTGATTTTGGTCAAGCCCAGAGACAGGCGATCACAGCGGCGGGAGCCGCGACCAGTTTCGACAATTCGACGCCGATATTCGAGCAATACGGTTCGAGTCGAATTGTGTTTCACAACTATCTCGGCACTTCATGGTTGGAGACCATGGGCCTCGATATTCCGACGATTTGTTTCTACGACGTCGACGCCTACAGATTCAGATCTGACGCCAAGAGCCTGCTCGAAGATCTCGTCGAAGCCGGAATTCTCCATTTGTCGGGTGAAAGCGCGGCCGACCACGCAAATTCGATCGAAAACGATGTCGCCAAATGGTGGCTGCGAGACGATGTGCAGACGGCCAAAAGAAACTTCACTCGACAATACGCGAATTTCTCGCAGGATTGGAAAAGTGCTTGGGAGACCAACTTCGCCAGGTTTCTGATTCGCTGAACCGATGGCATCGAAAATTCCAAGAGCATTGCGCGAGTTGGCGCTTGCGACCAAGGGTTTCATGCCCCCCGACGAGGGCGATGCGTTGTTCGACGCGGCATCCGAAGCGTGTCGTGCGAAGCCGGGTCTTCCGTTGGTCGAGATCGGCACATACTGCGGTCGCTCGACGGTCTGGCTCGGCGCGGCGGCGAAGAAGAACAACTCGGTTTTGTTTTCGGTAGATCATCACTTCGGCAGCGAAGAAAACCAGCGTGGATGGCCGTGGCACGATGACTCGTTGGTCGATGCGCAAACCCAAAAACTCAACACCCTGCCCGCGTTCTTGCGAACCCTCAGACAATCTGCGCTCGGGGATGCGGTGGTTCCGGTTGTCTCAGATTCTGGATTGTTCGGCGGTCAGTTTTCGACGCCGCTGGCATTCTTGTTCATCGACGGTGGTCACGGCGACACGCCGACCCGGCGTGATTATCAGACCTGGACGCCAAAGATTGCGGTTGGTGGATACCTGGCGATTCACGACGTGTTCGCCGACCCGAAAGATGGCGGTCAAGCGCCCCATGATTTTATTTATCGGCCCGCCCTTGATTCGGGCCTGTTCACCCAAGTTTCGGCCGCGGGTTCGCTTCGCGTATTGCGTCGCCGAAGCGCAGATCATCCATCGAGCTCTTCGTCGTAGCGAAAAATTCTCGAGGCCGGAGAGATCGAATACAAAGAGTCCGAAGCGAGAATTATCGCCGCGCCGGTGTATGCCGAGGTTTCTTCGGCGGGAAACACGATTTTGCCGGGGTAGACAAGGCCGGTCAGATACGAGCCGTCGGCCGTGCGATGGTGCGATGTCGAGTTGAGCAATAACTGCGCGGTGTCGACATCGCCGATCGCGGCGAATGCCATCGAACACTCGGCTGTTTCCGAGGCGGTGACCCACGGTTCGTCGCTGACGCACCGAACACCGTGATCGTGCATCACGAAAGTGTCGAAATTCTCTTCGAGGCGCGACTTTGCGGCTGCACCAACAAGCGATCCGCTCAAAACGGGGTAGTACCAGTCCATCGCCCAGCGTGTCTTGGGCTCGAAGACTTCGGGATGTTCGGCGATCATTGCGTCGATTGTCGCCGCGGCTTGCGACCACTCGGGTCGTGGTGACTTGATCAAGTCGGCGATCTTCGCCGCCGACACAAGCGCATGTCGAATCGACGCACATCCGGTCAACAGCGCATAAGACCAGGGCTTCGCGCTTTCTTCTCGGGCCCAAAGCACCGTGCCGTCGGCAAGCCGCATCGAGAGAACCCAGGTCATCGCCTTTTCGAGCATCGGCCAGAATCGTTTGAGCGCAGCAAGATCGCCGGTGCACAACCAGTGGTGCCACAGACCCGTGCCGATATAGGCGCAGACATTGCTGTCGAGTTTTGGGTCTTTGAGCGTGCCGTCGAAATTGAAATAGTTCGACCATGAGCCGTCGCTCTTCTGGTTTTTGCGCAACCATTCGTAGGCGCGATGCGCGTTTTCGTGCATGCCCATTACATCGAGAGCCATCGCCGTCTCGACATGGTTCCACGGGTCGCAGTGGCCGTTGACGAACCAGGGGATCATGCCCGAATCTCGTTGAAGATCGGCGATCGAAGCGGCGGTTTGCATCAATTGAGCGTGCGTCAAAACCCCTTCGACCGAAAGAGTTTTTTGGAGCGAGTTCATCGTCTTGCACCCACCAGTCGCCCAGATGGTTTGGTCGCATACACGACATAACTCTTGCCAATCATCGGACTCAGCGCCTTGTCGATCGCGCGGGTGATCGGCGGCGCGGAGATGATGTCCCATTCCAGAAATTTTTTGTAGATGGCGACGGCCTTGTTGTCTTCGCGTTGGGGGCCGACGGCGCAACGCAGCCACCAATAGGGAGAGTGCAGACCGTGAGCCTTGTGCGTCGAGTCGATTTCGAGACCTGCCCGCGAGATTTTTCGGCGCAACTCGCCACCTCGATATATCCGGACATGGCCGCCCGCGACGAACGGTGCATGATATTCGTCGGAGAGAGCCCAATTGATTTTTTCCGGAAACCACGCGGGAACCGTAGCCGCCAAAACGCCACCCGGTCGCAAGACCCGTTCGAACTCGGCGAGCGCGGTGGTGTCGTCATGAATGTGCTCGAGAACTTCGGAGGTCACGACGCAGTCGAAAGTCGAGTCGTTGAACGGCAGGCGCGTGGCGTCGCCGCGAACCACGCCCGCGAGCGACTCGGCGGTGAGTTCACCGGCTTCGTACATTGCGGCGAAAGTCGCCCGAGTGCCGGTTACTTCCGGTGCGGCATAGTCGAGAGCGACCACCCTGGCACCTCGTCGTGCCGCCTCGAAAGCGTGTCGACCAAAACCCGTGCCGGCGTCCAAAAACAGGTCACCTGGCTTGAGTCTCAGCCTGTCGAATTGGACGGTCAACATCTCAGGATTCTCTTTTCGCGAGTTTGGCGAGGTTGTGCGGCATTGAAAGCACCTCGCGGTACTGGTCGACGGTGAGTTGCGCGCAATGACGCCAACTCCATCTTTCGGCGACCCGTTGTCGACCTGCCTGACCGATCTTTTCTCTGAGTTCGGCGTCGTCGAGCCCGCGCCGAATTGCCGATGCCAGAGCGTCGGCGTCGGCGGGGCCGCACGACAAGACCGTTTCGCCGTCGCGCCCGGTGACTTCGGGCAGTGCGCCACCGGTCGTGGCGACAAGGCAGATGCCGGTGCTCATCGCCTCGATCGCGGGCAAACTAAAACCCTCATAGAGGCTGGGCACAATTGCCAACTCTGATTCGGCGTAAAGCTCGACAATCTCTTCGTCCGAAACCCCGGAAACAAAACTGATGCAGTCTCGCAAACCGAGCGAGTCGATCAAATCGGCGCTCGCACCCTCGCGCGCCCTGCCGATGATTGTCAAGTGAATCTCGCGCTCGGTGCGAAGTTTTGCCAGCGCCTCGAGCAAAAAAGAAAGACCCTTGAGTGCGACGTCGGCGGACGCCGTGGTGATCAGGTGACCGGGTTTTCGGCGGATCGAAGTTATCGGTTTGAACAAATCGGGATCGACCCCGACTGGCACCAGGCGCATGCGATCTTTGGAGACACCCATGTCGGTATGAATGTCGTTGATCGAGTTCTCGCTGACAACGACAACGCGCGGCAGTTTGCTCGCGACACGACCTTGCATCCACACGAATGAATACCATCTGCCGATTGCGCGTCGTTTCCACCATGATTTCGTGTGCGACATTTCGAGCATGCGATCTCTGGTGATCGGGTGATGCAAAGTGACGATCGTCGGAATGATCTTTTCGATCTTGAGAATCGATGTGCCGAGGCACTGGTTGTCGTGAACCAAGTCGAAGTCGTTGATGCGCCCACGCAAAGCGCGGTGCGCCCGCATGCTGAACGTGAGCGGCTCGGCGAATGTGCCTTTGAGAAGCATCGCCGCCTCGACGAGATTCGGCCAAGTGTTCAATTCCCAGTAGGCGGGAAACCGACCCGGGTGATGGTCATTGAAGATGTCGAGACTCGGCAACTTGTGCATGGTGATCCGCGGGTCGATGATCGGGTATGGCTGGCCACTGAAAACTTCGACGTGGTGACCCAGGTCGACGAGGGCTTTGGTCAGGTGCCGCGAATAGACGCCCTGACCACCGACATGGGCTTTGCCGCGATATGTCAGGTACGCGAGCCGAATCGGACCGTTGACATCAAACGGTTTTTTCATCAGGAAATCCTACCCGTGCGCTATTTGGATCTATTTGGAAGATCTATCTAGTTATTGCTAGGCGCATGTATCTGGTCAAGGGTGAATCGGGCGTGATGCAAAACGGTTCGAGATTGAAGCCATCGGGCGGACCAGATTGCGGCTCGACACAAATCGCGTGCTCGGGCTGGTCGTAGATCACCCAGTGCGAGCAGTCGCTTTCGAGCGCCACACAAATCAACTCATCGAAAATGATTCGCGGCGCACGAAGCGCCCCGCGAAAGCAGTCGTCATACGGCGGGGGTGGAGGTGCAATCGTCTTTCCGGTGGGGATACCCGCGGCATCGCGGACATACATTTCTGAAAACTCGGCCTCGAGACGACACGGACGCGCGAACCACGGGTGCCAACCGACCTGAGCCGGCATTTTCGGCGAGCGGGTCTGCACGGTCAGCGAGCAATTCAATACATCATCCACGAGCGAGATTGTTTGCGTGACGGAACCGTCAAACGCGAAACGGTCGCCAAGTTCGACCTGCATGGTCAGACCTGTCGTCGTCGCATCGAGGACTTTGAACGGGCGATCCAGCACCGTGCCGTGAATCGCGTGGGGCGGCATGCTCAGTTCCAACTGGTGCTCGACACCGTCGAATTTGAATTTGCCGTCGCGAACTCTTCCCGCATACGGCACCATCGGATAAGAGCCCCATCGTTGCGGATTCATCTCGGAGTTTTTGCCGATCAGCAATTCGCGACCAAAGGCAACCAGCGAAGCGAGACGGCCGCCGTTTGCCGCGTCGACTTCGCAACGCGTGTTCTCGCCGGTCAATACGAACGATTCTTTACTCACACATTTGCGGGTTTTCGAGTTTTGACGAGCACGATTGCGAAGAGGGCGATGAGCAGGCCGGCGATGAATGGACCGTCGCCGATTATCGAATAGACGGTTCGGCCAGTTCGCAGCGGCACATCGATGATCGATGTTTGACCGACACCGATCGGCACCCGATTCGTGATTCTTCCCGACGGCTCGATCAGCGCACTGAAGCCCGTGGTTGCCGCTTGCACCACATACCTGCCCGTTTCACGCGTGCGCAACGAATTCGCCGCGAGTTGCTGGGTTTGCAGCACGGTGCCCGTGAAAGTCGAACCGTTCGTCGGGTTGAGCAGAACTTGACCACCCGCTTCGACACCGCTGTTTGCGCGACCGGCAAAAAATGCCTCCCATGAGATCACTACGGCGACTTTTTCGCCCTTGACTTCGAGAATCGCCGGTTCGTTACCCGCCACCGCATCGTTCGGAACTTGATCCATCGGGGCACCAATCGCGCTGAGCACCCTGCGCAGACCGACGGGGACATATTCGCCGAAGGGCGCGCGACGAACCTTGTCGTAGCGAGAATTGATTTCACCTGTTGGTCGAACCACGAGTTGGGCGTTGGTGAACTGGTTTGGCCCAGCGTCCTCGGTGATGCCGACGATGAATTCGGCGTTCAAGCGTCGCGCTTCGGCGAGGATCTCCTCGTATTCGACGCTGGAAACGAATTTGGCGACATCGATGACGTTCTCGGGCCAAAGCACAGCGTCCAGTTGGTCGCCGACTTCGAGAGTTTTTGTGACCGCCAAGTGGCGGTCGACCGCGTCACGCGCCCGGGTATTGATCGCCAACACGCCCTGAGGCCCGCCGCCTTGCACGATCGCCAAGCGCAAGTTTTCACCCGTGTTCTTGACGGGCGAGATGTTCAGCGCAAGAAGAATCAAGCAACCGAGCGCCACAGCCAGACAAAACACAGTTGGTCGTGATTCACGATGATCGAAGTGGGCACGAATGGTCGCCGCGGCCTGCAAGACAAACCAAGTCGTCAAGACGGGGCCACCCAAGGTGGCAATTGAGGCGAGCCATGTTTGCGAAATCGCGATCGGAATCGTGGCCAGGGGTACGCCGCCAAACGGAACAGAAAACCGCAACGCTTCGGCCAAACAATGGGCAATTGGTCGAGACAACACGGGGTTGCCGACCCGACCAGCGACGGCCGCGGCGATGCCGTGTAATGTCGCGAACAAGAACACCACTATCAGATAACCGGGCGCGGTGAGCCACCACATCCACGACATGCCGAGGCTGAACCACGGCGCCGCAAAGAGCATGCCGAGTGCGAAAAGTTCGCGAGTGCTCGTCGTCGCGTTGGATATCGCGAAAAAAACGGCGATCCCCAAGATTGCCAGCGGCCACCAACCCCACGGGGGCAAGCTGAAGCCGACGAGTATTCCGCAAACAAGTGTGCCGAGTTTTCGTCCGCGGCGTGATTTCATGGACGCCAATTTGTTCAACACGCGCAATGACTCGTCACCTGAACGGGTCGTCGGTGCGGAGCAAAACTTTCAGATTGAAAATTCGCTCGCGCGCCGGCGGATGAGATGAAACGATCAATGCATTGTCGGGTTTGAGGTCGCCGGTCTCTGCGTCGTCGGCGACATGTTTGAGGGCCGCCAAAAGTTCATTGCCGAAACCCATCCGCACCACCCGATGGTCGGCTTGAAACTCTGAAGCGTGGCCTACGGCGCTGCTCAAAGCTTGGGCGACAAGCAGGCCGGCGACGAACATCGACGAGATCACGGTGAGAGCCGAGGCGACGAGCAGACCAAAAAACCTCAGCGCGGAAAATTTCGACGAGAATGCGTTCGAGACTCGCTCTGCGAACCTCTGCAATGCGAAACCCAGGCGCGCGAGCAAAAGAATCGGCAGGCTCAACCATTGGGCGATGGTCAAAGCGACCGTGTGCGAGCCGAGGTGGTGACTCAATTCGTGCGCCAGAACACCCGCCAATTCATTTTCATCCAGTTCGTTGATCGCGTAGGACGAGACAACGACGAGATGTCCGCCCGAGGCGAATGCGTTGATCTCGTTGCTGTCGACCACCGCCAAGACGAAACTTTCGCCGGTGACATGATTTGCCTGTGCGACCCGACGCCACGACTTGTGCAAGATCGCCGCCTCTTTTGTCGAGGGTTTGCGGGCGTTGAGCAATCGCGAGAGGAACATCCGCTGGATCGACCTCGAGAATAGAACCACGCCGAGAGCCAACGATGCGAACGCAAACAGCGGGTATGAGACGTCGGTGAACCGCCAGAACGGAAGCCAAAAAATCGCGATTGCGATCAGCCAAATCGGGATCAGTGCGGCGACGGGTGCCAGTGCGCTGATCGCCGCCGAGTCGATTTGGCGCCGTGCGGTGGACATCCATTAAGTAGACCAGCAAAAAGCGCGAGAAGGCAACCGAGCCCCGATTTGGGCGCAACAACTAACCTGAAAACGATGTTGTCGGTGATTCCGAGTCCGTCTGCGGGTTCGCTCGAACTCGGTCCGTTGAAGTTCAACGCCTACGGATTGATGATTGCTCTCGCCGTGCTCGCCGCGGTTTGGTTGTCGAAGAAGCGGTTCGGTGATCGCGGAATCGGCAAACCCGAAGATGCCGGATCGATCGCGATGGTCGCCGTGCCGATCGGCATCGTCGGCGCGCGTCTGTACCACGTGCTCACCGATTGGGAGAAGTTCGATGGTCGGTTGATCGACACGATCAAAATTTGGCAGGGTGGACTCGGAATTTGGGGAGGTATCTCGGTCGGGGTCGTCGCCGGGGTGTTCGCGGCAAAGGCGAGGCAGATGCCGGTCGCCGCAGGTCTGACATGCGTCGCACCGGCGTTGGCGCTCGCGCAGTCGATTGGTCGATGGGGAAATTGGTTCAATCAGGAACTCTTCGGAAAACCCACCGATCTGGTGTGGGCTCTGCAAGTTTCGGCGGCAAAAGCGCAAGCCGCCGGCTTCGAGGCGGGAACAACTTTTCATCCGACGTTTCTCTACGAATCGATTGGCTGTCTTGTGATCTGCCTTGGTTTGCTCAAGGCCGATAAGCGGTGGCGCTTCAAGGACGGAACATTGTTCGCGATGTATGTCGCGGCATACACATTTTTGCGGTTCTTCGTCGAGTCGCTGCGCATCGATTCGACGAAAAATGTCGGGGGTTTGCGTCTTAATCAGTGGACATCGATCGTCGTGTTCGCATGCGCCGTGATCTATCTGGCGGCTTCGAACAAGAAATCTGGATCACGGCAGGCTTAGCGAACCGACTTCGCTGATTGACTTCGCTCATAGAATTGTCGTCGTGACCGAGAAAATTTCCCGAGAAACGGTGATTAAGGTTTCGCGTCTGGCGCGGCTGAGTCTGGGCCCGGAACAAGCCGAAAAAATGACGGCACAACTCGCCGGCATGCTCGAGCATTTTCGCGACATCGACGCGCTTGATCTCGCGGGGGTCGAGCCGATGACCCAGCCGTATCCGATCAAAAACGTGTTGCGCGAGGATGTCGAAGTCGAGTCATTGAACCGTGAAGAAGTTCTGGGTCAAGCCCCCGCGGCCGAGAGCGGTCGATTCAGGGTGCCACCGATAATCGGATTCGACGTTTAACCGATGAAAAAACTTGTTGAAATTGTCGCCGGTGTCGGCGGTGGTTCGTTGACGGCAACAAGTGTCGTCGAAGAACACCTCGACCGAATCAGAACGCGAGACGGCGAGATTCACGCATTCAATCTGGTCACCGCAGACCAGGCCCGAAAAGATGCGGCGAAAATCGACGCCGATATCAAGGCGGGCAAGAAAGCGGGCCCGTTGGCCGGCGTGCCGATCGCGCTCAAAGACAACATGTGCACGCGCGGTGTCGAGACCACTTGTTCGTCGAAGATCTTGCAGGGTTGGAAACCCCCATACGACGCGACGGTAGTCGGCAAACTTCGTGAGGCCGGGGCGGTGATCGTCGGCAAGACGAATCTCGACGAGTTCGCGATGGGTTCGAGCACCGAAAACTCGGCGTTCGGGCCGACGAAAAATCCGCTTGATGTTTCTCGCGTTCCCGGTGGTTCGAGCGGGGGAAGCGCCGCCGCTGTCAGCGCGGGCTTCGCCGCGGCGTCGTTGGGCAGCGACACGGGGGGCAGCATTCGTCAACCGGCCGCACTCTGCGGTGTGGTCGGCGTCAAGCCGACATATGGCACCGTCTCGCGCTACGGGTTGGTCGCATTCGCCAGCAGCCTCGACCAGATCGGCCCGTTCACGCAAGATGTGCGCGACGCCGCGACTTTGCTCGAAGTGATCGCGGGCCACGACCCGCTCGACTCGACTTCGATTCCGCAACCCGCCATTTCGTTGGTCCCGGTGCTCGATCACGGGGTCAAGGGCATGCGAGTCGGCCGCGTCACTGATTTGCCCGAAGGCTGCGAACCAGACGTGCTCGAACGACTCGAGGCGGCGTTTGACGCGTTGCGAAACGCCGGGGCGACGATCGTCGATGTCGAGTTGCCATCTCTGCAATACTGCCTCACTGCCTATTATCTGATCGCGCCCGCGGAGGCGAGCAGCAATTTGGCCCGCTACGACGGCGTTCGTTACGGCAACCGAGTCGACGCCCCCGATTTGAACGCGATGTATGCGGCGACCCGCGAATCTGGTTTCGGCGAAGAAGTCAAGCGTCGCATCATGCTCGGTACTTACGCACTTTCTGCGGGTTACTTCGAAGCCTATTACGGCAAGGCGTTGAAAGTGCGCCGCTTGATTTACGATGATTTCGCGCGCGCATACACGAAAGTTGACGCGATCTTGACGCCGACTTCGCCATCGGTGGCGTTCAAGTTCGGTTCAAAAACCGACAATCCATTGGCGATGTATTTGTGCGACGTGTTCACGATTCCGACCAATTTGGCCGGCCACCCCGCGATGAGCGTGCCGTTCGGGTTGGGTGCCGATTCGATGCCCGTCGGCATTCAAGTTTTGGCCACGACCTTGGGTGAACAGTCGATGTTCAAGGTGGCGGCCGAACTCGAGCGGGCATCATGAGCGAAAATCCTGTCTTGCCGAATGGCTGGCAACTTGTCGTCGGTCTCGAAGTGCATGTCGAGTTGGCCACCAAAACAAAATTGTTCAGTGCGAGCGTCAACCGGTTCGGTGACGAGCCAAACACAAACATCGACCCGATAACGCTGGGTTTGCCCGGGGCTCTGCCGGTTCTCAACAAGCATGCCGTCGAACTGGCGATGCGAATCGGCCTGGCTTTGAACTGCAAGATTCGGCCCTGCGCATTTCATCGCAAAAATTACTTCTACCCAGACCTGCCGAAGGCATATCAGATCACCCAATACGATCACCCGTTGAATGTCGACGGTTTTTTGATGTTGCCGGGCGAGGTGCGCATCGGTATCGAACGCGCCCATCTCGAAGAAGACACGGGCAAATCAGTGCATTTTGGTGGATCATCAGGTCGCATTCATGGCAGCGACTATTCGTTGCTCGATTACAACCGTGCCGGCGTGCCGCTTGTCGAGATTGTCTCGCGTCCGGATATTCGAACCTCGGAGCAGGCCCGGCAATATGTGGCGGAGTTGCGCGCGATCTTGCTGGCCGTCGGGGCGAGCGACGCCAAAATGGAGGAAGGCTCGATGCGCTGCGATGTCAACGTCTCGGTGCACAGGTTCGGCACGCCGTTTGGCACGCGATGCGAGATCAAAAATGTGAACTCGATTCGCTCCGTGGGTCGGGCGATCGATTATGAAGCGCGCCGTCAGGTCGAGTTGATCGAGGGCGGCGGTGTCGTGCGTCAGGAGACTCGTCACTGGGACGACGCATCGGGTCGCACCGAGACGCTGCGCACCAAGGAAGACGCCGACGACTACAGATATTTTTTGGAGCCAGATTTGGTGCCGCTCGTACCTGAGCAATCGTGGATCGACCAGGTGCGTCTAGCCTTGCCACCGTTGCCCGCGGCACGACGCGAGATGCTGGCGGAACTTTGTGGCGTCGACAAGAACGGCGAGTCGGCGATCGTCGTCGTCGAACGCGGACAAGACGATTATGTTCGCGAGGTCATCGCCAACGGTGGCGACCCGCGACGCTCGGTTGTCTATGTGCAACAGGCTTTCGCCGAACTCGGCCCGAAACCCAGGGTGCCGGCAAAAGATTTGGCGGCGCTGACGATTCTCGAGCGCGACGCAAAAGTAACTTCGACCCAGGCCAAGACTTTGCTCACCGAATTGATCGAAGCCGGCGGCGGAGATGTCGCGGCGATGGCCGCCAAACGCGGTTTTGAAGCGCTCGACACGGGCGCGCTCGAAGCGATGGTTGACGCCGCGATCGCCGCCGAGCCGGGGGCGTGGAAGAAATATTGCGACGGAGAAGAGAAGGCTCTCGGGGCACTCGTCGGCGCGGTCATGAAGGCCTCAAAGGGCAAGGCCGACGGCAAAGCCGTGACGGCTTTGCTTCAGGCGAAAGCCAGCGCCTGACCGGTAACTCGCAGCGCGACATCTGCACCGACCGTGGGCAGAAGTCGCGCGTGCAAACGAGCGATGACAATTTCGTCGTTGGGCAGTCGCACGTCGATTTCTCCGTCGTGCCCGTAGAAGCGCGAGGCGATCACTCGTCCGCGCGGTGAGGTCGCCGTCGGGGCGTCGTCAAGTTCGATCTGTTCGGGGCGCACGATGACCGTGACTTCGCCGACCACCTGTTGTGCCAGCGGCAATTCTCCCATCGCGCAAGCGACCGTTGTGCCGCTTGCGCGACCGCGTAGTTGCACCGCCTCGCCGACGAACTCGGCGACGGCCTGGGTGGCAGGCGATCGATAGAGCTCGACCGGGGCGCCGCGCTGCACGATGCGACGATCGAGCATCACCGCCACATGGTCGGCACACGACAGTGCCTCTTGCTGATCGTGCGTCACCCAAAGCGCCGTCGCTCCCGAGCGACGCAATGCTTCCACGATCTCTGCGCGCACACTCATTCGCAGAGCGGCGTCGAGTGAGGCAAAGGGCTCGTCCAACAACACGACCGACGGATTCGGGGCCAGAGCCCGCGCCAAGGCGACACGCTGTTGCATGCCGCCCGACAATTCTTCTGGTCGTTGATCGGCGCATTGGGCGAGACCAACAAGATCAAGCAAATGGCTCGTGCGTTCACGCGACTCGCGCGAGCGGCGTTGTTTCAAGCCAAACGACACATTGTTCGCCACGCTGAGATGCGGAAACAGAGCGCCCTCTTGTGGCACGAGACCAATACCGCGATGTTCGGCGGCAACCAGTGAAACACCGTCGCGTGCGACATCTCGACCACCGACGACGATACGGCCACCCTGCGGGGTCTCGAAGCCGCAGATGACGCGCAGCAAAGTGGTCTTGCCCACGCCCGAGGGCCCGAGTAGGGCGGTGATCGTGCCGGGTTCAACGACGAAGCTAACGTCGTCGAGCACCGTGGTTTCACCAAAGCGGTGCGTTACACCGACCAGTTCGAGCGCGGCGGTCATGCGGTTTTCACACTCGAAATCGGCGATTCATCGTGCAACCCATTTACCGAGCAACCTTGGCGACTGCGACATGCGAAAGTAGCGCAGTAGGCAGCGCCGCGAGAAACATGAGCGCTACAGCGTACGGGCCGACGGCGCCGAAGTCGCTGACCACGCTGTATTTCCAAATGCTGGTGGCGAGTGTCTCCACCGAAGTGGGTCGCAGAATCAGCGTGGTTGGCAGTTCTTTCATCGCACCCAGCACTGCCAATGCACCACCTGCGGCAATACCCGGAGTCGCCAACGGAATCGTCACGCGAAACACGGTGGCCATGCGCGACACGCCGAGACTTCGCGAGACATCTTCCAACGCAACTCGGGATTGTTCAATTGAGGTTCGCACCGCTCCGACGACCAATGGCAGAAAGATGATTACTTGACCAAAGACGAGCAGCGGCACCTGCTGATACAGCGGTCGTACGAGGTTGATCCCCAGGTAAACGACCGACAGCGCGACCACGATGCCCGGTAGCGAGTGCGTGACGAAAACGGCGCCTTCGGTGACGTTCGCGAGATGTCCCTTGAATCTCGCAAGGAGAATGCCGACCGGCAGGGCAAGGAGCAAGGTCGCCAGTCCGGTCAAGAAGCCAATCCAAAACGAAGACATGATCGTTTCCAATACCGCCGACCAGTCGGTGATCGCGGTTCCGTTGCGAGTCCAACTTATTGAACTCACCAACGGCACGCCTATCCCGAAACCGATAGATGTGAGCGCGACGATCAGTGCCGGAGCAACGAGTGTGAACGGCGCACGTCGCACCGACGAGCGTGCCGTGCCGGCACCGATTCTTTGGGTAACGCGCGTGCGGAAACGCCGCTCGAGCAAGATCAGGAGCAACGCCAGCGCGACGAGCATCAGCGCGAGCGTGGCCGCGCGCGTCGGGTTGAATCCTGCGCGGTATGCCCCGTAGATCACCCACGTGAAGGTCTCGAGTCGCATCGCCGCCACCGCACCGAAGTCGCTCACGACATACAACGCCACCAGCAAAGAGCCCGCCCAGATGGCCGGTGCGACTTGTCGCAGCGTCACCCGCACGAGGGCGGACTGCGCGCTGACGCCGAGCGAACGAGCCACGTCTTCGAGCATCGGGTCGGCGCCGCGCAACATCGCGGCGACTGGCAGCATCACATACGGGTAACTGGCGAGGGTCAAGACGACGCTGGCACCGAGGAATCCACTCATCGTTGGGATCCACGAGACCCAAGCGAACGCCGAAAGATAAGAAGGGATGGCGAGGGGCATTGCGAGCAATATCAACCAAACGGGACGCAGCGGAAGTGATGAACGGACCACCAACCAGGCGTTGATCGTGCCGACAATCGCGCACGCCGCGGTGACGACGAGCGTCAGCAAAAGTGTGCGAATCAGCAAGATCGTCGTGCGCGAGACGATGACCTCGCGTACTGCGGCGTCAACGCCACGCGAGAGGCTGGCGTCGAAGAGATAGATCAGCGGCACAATGGCCACGACTGCCGCGAGCAACGCCGGCGCCGCAATCGCGACGGGTGCCCGCAGTAGTCGTGTCATCACTGAGTGCTCACTTCGTGAGCAAACCTACTTCCTCGAGCAGTTCTTGCGTCTCTTCGAGTGTTTTTAGGTCGGCAAGGTCGACCGACGGCGGGTTGAGTTCCGCCAGTGCGGGCAGCGACACGAATTGAATCACGCCTGGGATCATCGGGTACTCGAATGTCTTGCCGGCGAAATATGACTGACCAGCCACCGACAACAGATACCTAACGAGGACCAGCGCGGCGTCGGACTTCTTGCTCGATGCCAGCACCCCGACGCCAGCAATGTTCACGAGACTGCCTGCGTCACCATCTCTGAAGAAGTGGTTCTTGGCGACCACCTTGTCTGCGCCAATCTTCGAAATCAACTCGTACAAGTAGTAGTGATTGATCAGACCCATTGATATTTCGCCCGAGTTCACGGCGTCGCGCACGACACCGTTCTTCTCGTAGGCGACCGGTTCGTTCGCGGCAAGACCCGTCAACCAGGCGCGTGCACCATCTTCGCCTCGCGTGAGTCGCAACGCGGTGACGAACGACTGCCATGAAGCATTCGACGGCGCATAGCCGATCTTGCCCTTCCACTGCGGATCCAGCAAGTCATCCAACGACGCTGGTGGAGTCGCAACGAGTTCGGGGTTGTACACCAGCACACGGGCACGACCACTGGTGGCCACCCACGCTCCGCTTGTCGAGCGGAACTTCGCCTCGACTGCGTCGGTGACGTCGGCTGGCAGCGTGCTCAGCAAACCGGCGGATTCAACGGCGCCGAGCGCACCGGCATCTTGTGAGAAGTAGATGTCGGCCGGAGATTTGTCGCCCTCGGTCAAAAGCAGCGCGGCAAGTTCGCCGCTGTCGCCGTAGCGCACTTCGACCTTGACGCCCGTGTCGATGGTGAATTGCGTGAAAAGCGCCGACATAAGCGCTTCACTGCGACCGCTGTAGATGGTGATCGTCTCGCCGCGCACGTCAACCGCGCTTGGTGCCTCGGTAGGGGCTGGCTCGGCAGTGTCGCCGGTGGTGTTAGTCGCGTTGCTCGAGCAGGCACCGATCATCGCTAGTGGCAGGGCAAGCGTGGCGATCGTGAGTGCTGAACGACTCGAGATTCTTTTCAATTTCTTCATTACTTGGGTGACTCCTGAATAATGTTAGGCTAACCTAACAACATATTAGGTTAGCCTAACATAGGATTGTGGCCAACTCATCATTCGTTGGTTTTCTTGAGTTGTAGCGTGTCGGCGTGGCATCACCCAAGGGTACCCCTGTTGAGGTAAAGCCGCGCAGTCGCGACGTAACCGACGGCATTCAAAAAGCGGGTTCACGCGCGATGTTGCGCGCGGTGGGTTTGGGCGACGACGACTGGGTCAAACCGCAGGTCGCAATCGCATCTTCATGGAATGAGGTGACGCCGTGCAATGTTTCGCTGAAGCGTCTCGCTGCGCGCGCCAAAGTTGGGGTGCGCGAAGCGGGTGGTGTCGCCCTCGAATTCGGCACGATCACCGTGAGCGACGGCATCAGCATGGGTCACGAAGGCATGCGCGCATCACTGGTCAGCCGCGAGGTGATTTGCGACAGCGTTGAAACCGTGATGCACGCCGAACGCTTCGATGGTTTCGTCGGTTTGGCCGGCTGCGACAAGAGCATTCCGGCGATGTTGATGGCCGCGGCAAGACTCAATTTGCCGAGCGTGTTCGTCTACAACGGTTCGACCTTGCCCGGCGTGCACAACGGCAAGAACATCGACATCACCACCGTGTTTGAAGCGATCGGTGCGTGCGCCGCGGGAAAGATGTCGCACGAAGAACTGGGTGAAATCGAACGAGCGGCCTGCCCGGGCGAGGGTGCATGCGGCGGAATGTTCACCGCAAACACGATGTCGAGCATCGCCGAGGCGCTCGGCATGAGTTTGCCGGGCAGCGCGTCACCGCCGGCAATTGATCCACGACGCGACGACGATGCGCAGCGCGCCGGTGCGGCTGTCGTCAATCTGTTGCGACTCGGCATTTATCCGCGCGACATCATGACGAAAAAGGCGTTCGAGAACGCGATCGCGGTCGTCAACGCTCTCGGCGGCAGCACGAACGCGGTGCTACATCTTTTGGCGATCGCCAACGAGGCCGATGTGCCGCTATCGCTCGACGACTTCAACCGCATCGCGGCCAAGGTTCCGCATATCGCCGACACCAAACCGGCGGGCAAATATCACATGACCGACATCGATCGAGTCGGCGGGGTGCCGGTGGTGATGAAGCATCTTCTCGACGCGGGCCTGCTGCACGGCGACGTTTTGACGGTCACCGGAAAAACCATGGCTGAAAACTTGGCCGAGATGAATCTGCCCGAGCCCGACGGCGAGGTCGTTCGTCCGCTGTCGAAGGCGATTCACGCCGAGGGCGGCCTCAATATTTTGCGCGGTTCGCTCGCCCCGAACGGTGCGGTCGTGAAAGTCGCTGGTCTCTCGACCGAGCAGATGCACTTCGAGGGCCCGGCCAGAGTTTTTGAAGGCGAAGATGGCGCGATGGCGGCGATCATGGCGGGCGACATCAAACCCGGCACGGTGCTCGTGATCAGATATGAAGGGCCGAAGGGTGGCCCCGGCATGCGTGAAATGTTGGCGATTACCGGTGCGTTGAAAGGTGCGGGTCGTGGTGGCGACTGCGCGCTGATCACCGACGGTCGATTCAGCGGGGGCACCTGGGGGTTTTGTATCGGCCATGTCGCGCCCGAGGCCACCGACGGCGGACCGATCGCTTTGGTCAAAGACGGCGACAAGATTCTGATCGATGTGCCGTCGCTGAAACTGGATCTGCTCGTTTCCGAGGCCGAGTTGGCGACCCGCAAGAAAAACTGGAAGCCGAATCCGCCCCGCTATACGAGCGGCGTGTTGGCCAAGTTCGCCAAACTCGTGCAAGGTGCCGATCGCGGGGCGATCACCAACAGCCTCAACTAGCAAGCATCGCCATCGTGATGATCCACAACACCGTGCCGATGACGGGTGATCGTGGAGCCCGCCATGCCTTGGTATCAATCCCGATTCGGGTGAGGGCGATTTAGAACGGCAACGCGACGCGTAGGCGTCACCGCTCAGACTTCGTCGTAGTACTCGCGCCCGAGGTGGGTGATCTGTTCTTCACCCATCATCCAGCGCAGCGTGTTTTTTAGCTTCGTCAACTGGATGAAGAGGTCGTGCTCGGGGTAGAGACCTTCGGCCACCTGCGGACTCTTGTAGAAAAAGGACAGCCACTCTTGAATGCCACCCAGCCCGGCGCGCTGCGCCAAGTCAGAGAACAACACGAGGTCGAGCGCGAGCGGCGCGGCGAGAATCGAGTCGCGACACAGGAAGTCGATCTTGATCTGCATCGGATAGCCGAGCCATCCGAAGATGTCGATGTTGTCCCATCCCTCCTTGTTGTCGCCGCGCGGCGGATAGTAGTTGATGCGCACCTTGTGAAAGACGTTGCCGTAGAGCTCGGGATACTTCTCGGGCTGCAGAATGTGCTCGAGCACGCCGAGCTTCGATTCCTCTTTTGTCTTGAAATTCTCCGGATCGTCGAGCACTTCGCCGTCACGGTTGCCGAGGATGTTGGTGGAGTACCAACCCGACAAGCCGAGCATGCGTGCCTTGAGCATCGGTGCAATCACCGTCTTCACCAGCGTTTGACCGGTCTTGAAGTCCTTACCGCTGATCGGCACACCCTTCTTGGTGGCGAGGTCGCGTAGCACCGGCGTGTCGACCGCGAGGTTCGGCGCCCCGTTCGCAAACGGAATGCCCTCGAGGATCGCCGCGTAGGCATACAACATCGATGGCGCAATGGTGCGGTCGTTGGCCTCGATCGCCTTCTCGAACGCCTCGAGATTCTGGTGTGCGGGGCCCGGCTCGATGAACTTCTCGGTCGACGCGCACCAAATCATGACCATGCGATCGACCTTTTTCTCGTCGCGGAAACGGTGGATGTCTTCGCGAATCGCATTCAGCATCGCCCGCTTGTTGATCGTGCCGATCGTGTTGTCGGCGCTGATGTTCTTCACGTACTCGCGGTCGAACGCGGCCTTCATCGGGCGAATCGCGCGTAGCGTGTCGGAGATTGCCTCGATATGGCTCGGGCCCTCGAGCACGCCAGCGCGTTGCGCAGCAACATATGCATCATCCGGGAACGGATCCCACGCACCCCATTCGATGTCTTCCAATTTTGCGAGCGGCACGAAATCTTTGATCAGCGGCGAACGATTGTCGGTGCGTTTGCCGAGGCGAATCGAGCCCATCTGGGTGAGCGAACCGATCGGGGCAGCCATGCCGCGCTTGGCGAGTTCGACGCCAGCGATCAGGGTGCTCGACACCGCACCAAGCCCCACGGTGAGCACGCCCAACTTGTCTGTGGCAGGTGCGATCTTGAGGGCTGAACCAGAGGATGTCGATGGCATGATGCTCCTTCGCGCAACGACGCGACTCGTTTAGCCTACGCGCGTCGTAACAATAGCGTGAAAGCGATGACCCGCAACGAAAGAATGATCGCGGCAGGTGTGGCGCCCGACGCAACCATCGCGGCAAGCACTCTGGGTGGGGCAACCGTGTTTGATCACAACTCCTTGGCCGATCTAACTTTTGAGATCTGTTGACGTTGATTCGTCAACGAACGTCGTAGGGCTTGCACGGGATCAAAGCCTGATAGGCGAGACCCGCTTCGCGGTCGCCGTGCGCCTCTTTGTATTTCGGGTTTGAGGTCATCTCGATGAACGCGTCTCGACTCGGATACTCGACGATCACGGCCATGTCCCACTTGTCGGACTCTTCGTCACCGATCAGCAATCCGTATGGTCGCCCCTGCCACACCACGCGGCCACCGCGCTCCTGCACCATCTTGACGACGTTCGCGCCGTATTGGTTGTAGGAGTCCTGACCGCTACCGGTGCCGGTGGTCGACTTTTCGCGAAACTTCAGCAGGTTGATCATGTGGATCGGCCCCGAAATCGGCATCGCCAAAAACTCTTTGATCTGTTCTTTGGTCGGCAGAATGCTTTTCATGGGTTTTCTCCTTGTGGTGTTTATGGTTTGACGGCTTGTGCACCGATGAACCGATTCACGACGGCGGCAAATTCTTCACCCGCGTCTTCTTGCAAAAAATGTGCCGCATTGGCGATCGTCGTGTGCGCCTGCCCAGCGCAACCGGCGATCTCGCGCTGAAAATACTTGTCGCCGCCCGCCGTCACGGGGTCACTGTCGCTGAACGCGGTGAGAAACGGCTTGTCGAATTTTCGCAACGACTTCCAGGCTTCGACATTGGCCACGGCCGAGGGGTCGTCGGGAGAAATCGGCACAAGAGTCGGAAAAACTCTCGCACCAGATTTGAAAGATTCGTCGGGAAATGGTGCGTCGTAAGCGCGACGTACTTCGTCGGCGAGCGGTTTTATTTTGCAACCGCCCTGCACGATCGCGCCGACGTTGAACACCGGAGTTTCTTGGCTGTACTTGCGCCAAGCCATGAACGCATCGCTCGGCGGGCGATCACCGGTATTCAAAAAAGTATTCGCCGCAACCACGCGAGCAAAGCGTTCGGGCATCGCCGCCACCAGGCGCAGACCAATCAACCCGCCCCAGTCTTGACAGACCAGGGTCAAATTGCCCAGGTCGTTGGCGACCAACCACTGCGACATCCAATCCACGTGCTTTTCATATGAATAGTCGGAAGTTTCCGCGGGTTTGTCGCTGCGACCGAACCCGACCAGGTCTGGCGCGACGACCCGATGACCCGCGTCGACGAACTTGCCGATCATCTTTCGATACAGAAAAGACCAACTGGGTTCGCCGTGCATGCACAGAACTGTTTCACCCGTTCGGTTCGAACCAGTGTCGATGTGGTGCAGTCGAAGTTTGGTCGAGTCGGTCGAGGAGTGCGCATTCACGAACGTGTAGTTCGGCGACCACGGCCAATCGGGCAGACCTGCGAATCGCTCGTCGGGGGTCCGCAAGATTTTCATAAGCGCCTAAATTTCACAGTACTTGTTGTCGCCATTTCGACAGAAGTCAGGGCGACTTTACAAAAATAGTCGGCGCAAAGTTTCATGCACGATCGATGACGGTTCGTATTCTCGCGCCATGTCCCGCAAATTCTTGCTGACAATGGTGACGTTCGTGGTGTTTGTCGGTGCGTTGATGAGTCATCGGGTCTTGGCTGAAATTGCCGGCGGTGGCGTGAGCACGTCTTCGGGTGCGGCCACGCAGACCCGAGCAATCATGAGATATCTCGACTTGGGAACGGCGCACACTTGCGCTCTGCTCGACGACAGCACGGTCAAATGCTGGGGACTCGGCAGTTCGGGGCAACTCGGTCAGTCGGCGACGGCAAGTTTGGGTGACGGCGCCGGAGAGATGGGCGATTCACTTTCGGCGATCGATCTCGGAACTGGTCGAACCGCGACGATGATCGTGACGGGAGCCTCGCACAGTTGTGCGTTGCTCGACAACAACACCGTGAAGTGTTGGGGTCTTGGTACCAACGGACGACTCGGCTATGGCGCGGTGACATCGTTGGGGCGAACGACGGGGCAAATGGGCGACGCTTTGTCGGCGGTTTCTTTGGGCACGGGGCGAACTGCAACGGGTTTGAGCGCGGGGTCTGCACACACTTGCGCGTTGCTCGACAACGGCACCGTGAAGTGTTGGGGATTGAACACCGACGGCCAGTTGGGTTTGGGCGACACAGATGATCGAGGCGACGATGCCGGAGAGATGGGCGATTCGTTGGCGACAGTTTCTTTGGGCACGGGCCGAACCGCAATCGCAGTATCGGCGGGCGGCACGCACACTTGTGCGCTACTCGACAACGACACGGTCAAATGCTGGGGAGGGGGCGCATTTGGTCAACTCGGAATTGGTTCAGTTGAAACGATCGGCGACGGCCCAGGCGAAATGGGCGATGCATTGTCGGCAGTTTCTTTGGGTACGGGGCGAACCGCCAAGGCGATCAGCGGCGGTGACGCACATTCGTGCGCAGTGCTCGACAACAACACGGTCAAGTGTTGGGGCGGAAACGGAAATGGTCGTCTCGGTTATGGCGATACCGATGATCGTGGTGATGCAACGGGGGAAATGGGCGACTCGTTGGCGGCAGTTTCTTTGGGCACGGGCAGAACTGCGAACGCAATTAGTTCGGGAACATCGCACACCTGTGCAATCTTGGACAACAACACGGTGAAGTGTTGGGGAAAGGGTTTAGGTGGACGACTTGGCTCGGGTGCTGCGTCTGATGTAGGTGATGCTGCGGGCGAAATGGGTGACGCCCTTGTTGCTGTCGATTTGGGCACGGGTAGAACCGCCAAGGCGATCAGCGCGGGTGATGCTCATTCGTGTGCGGTGCTTGACAACAACACGGTGAAGTGTTGGGGCAGTGGCTCGAATGGTCGCTTGGGCTACGCCGCCACCGCAAGTTTGGGTGACGAAGCAAACGAAATGGGGGATTCGTTGAGCACGGTTGCTTTGGGCACGGGTCGGACGGTGAGTTCGGTGACCGAACCTGCGCGCGTCAACGCGCCGACCGGCAGTGCGGGTGACACGCAAGTCGTGTTGTCGTGGAGTGCACCCTCGACAGGAGGGGCGTCGATAACCGATTACCGAATCGAGTATTCGTCAAATAGCGGAACCTCATGGTCAATCTTTGCCGACGGAGTATCGACAACGACGAGTGCGACGGTTACCGGTTTGAGCAACGACTCGGCATATCTGTTTCGTGTCACGGCGATCAACAGTTTCGGGTTCGGGGCGGCGTCTACCGCATCGTCAGCCGTGACACCAACTACGACGACGACTACGACGACGACTACGACGACGACTTCTACGACGACGACTTCTACGACGACGACTTCTACGACGACGACTACGACGACTTCTACGACGACTTCTACGACGACTACGGTTCCGCCACAATCTTCTGGCGGCTCAGGCTCTTCGGGTTCTCAATCACCAACAGCTACAACATCGACAACATCAACATCGACAACATCTTCAACGACAAACCCACCTATAACGACAACCGTCGCGACGAGTACGACGAGCACGACGAGTACGACGACGACGAGTACGACGACGACGAGCACGACGAGCACGACGACACCGTCGACGATTCTTGAACCAGTCACCAAACAATTTGTGGTGCAAGCCTTTGCCCCGATGAGTGCCAAACTTTCAACCGAACAAAAACTGCGACTGACCCGATTCGCTGCCAAACTCAACCGAGAGTTCTCGGTAACCTGCACCGGTTATGCGGGTGATGGGCCACCCAGGCTGATGCTTTCGCTGGCCAAACAACGGGCGCGGAACGTATGCCGACTCATCTCGGGGGTTGCGCCGGATGTCGCGATCGATGTTGAAACTGCATCTCTGGGCGGGCTTAATGTCGGCTCGGTCGGCGATATCGGCGCGACCAAACGCCGCGTCGTAGTCGTGGCAAAATCAGGCGAAAAGGCGTCAATCGCCAGGTTGTGAAAGCGGCGTTTTCGCTGCCACACTAATAGAGATGTTTACAACAGTTTCAGGTCGTCTTATCGTTTCTGTCGTCGTCATCCTCTAGGCGCGCGCTCCAAAGCGTGCGCCGACAACCTCCCGCCAGGGAGGTTTTTTTATTCCCAAAAATCAAAAATCAGTAACAGCGAAAATGAAAGCAGCAGGAGGAGATCAAATATGAAATCGAATCAGCAACTCACTGGAGCCCAGGCTTTGATCAAAGGTCTCGAGCAGGAGAATGTTGATGTGATGTTCGGTCTTCCGGGCGGCTGCATTTTGCCCGCCTACGACCCGCTGATCAAGTCGAGCATTCGTCACGTTTTGGTTCGTCACGAGCAGGGTGCCGGTCACATGGCCGAGGGTTACGCGCATGTGACTGGTCGACCCGGCGTGGCGATGGTGACGAGCGGCCCCGCGGCGACGAACTTGGTGACTCCGCTTTGCGACGCCCACATGGACTCGATTCCGATGGTTGCGATCACCGGTCAAGTGCCGACAAACGCCATCGGCACCGATGCCTTTCAAGAGTGCGACACGGTCGGCATCACCCGCAGCATCACCAAACACAACGAACTGGTGATGAGCCCCGACGATCTGCCGTTGGCGATTCGCCAGGCGTTTCACATTGCGACGACCGGCCGACCTGGCCCCGTGTTGATCGACGTGCCGAAAGATGTTTTGCAAAACTCGATGACTTGGCACTGGCCATCGGACGATGAAGTGATCGACAGTTTGCCGGGCTACAAGCCGACGACCAAGGGTCATTCGCGGATGATCAAAGAAGCGGCGAAATTGATTCTCGCATCAAAGCAACCGGTTCTTTATGTGGGTGGTGGCGTGCTCAAAGCCCGTGCGGCGGCGGCGTTACGCGAACTCGCCGAATTGATGGACATCCCGGTTGTGACGACGCTGATGGCGCGCGGCGCGTTTCCCGACAATCATCCGTTATGTCTGGGCATGCCCGGCATGCACGGCACGGCGACGGCAGTTACTGCGATGCAGCGCGCCGACCTGCTGGTCGCACTCGGCTCACGGTTCGATGATCGCGTCACGGGCAAGGTTTCGACATTCGCCCCGGATGCGAAAATTGTTCACGTAGACATTGACCCTGCCGAACAAGGCAAGGTTCGCAAGCCTGATGTGCCGATCGTTGGAGATTGCCGATTGGTGATCGAAGAAATGATCGTTGCATTGCGCGATTTGATGGCTGGTGGCACGAAACAAGCCGATATCTCCGCGTGGCGCAGTCGTGTCAACGGCTGGAAGGAAAACTTTCCGCTCGCATACGAGCCGAGCGAACCCGGTGCGGCGTTGAAACCGCAGTATTGTCTCGAAAAACTTCGCGACGCATCGCCAAACGGCACAATCTTGGTTTCCGGCGTGGGTCAGCACCAGATGTGGGCGAGCCAATTTTGGCATTTCAACGAGCCGTACACCTGGGTCAACTCGGGCGGTCTCGGCACGATGGGCTTTTCGGTGCCCGCGGCGATCGGCGCCAAAGTTGGCCGTCCCGACAGAACGGTTTGGGCGATCGACGGCGATGGTTGCTTTCAGATGACGGCACAAGAACTGGTAACCGCAGCCGTCGAACAGATTCCGATCAAAGTCGGCATCTTGAACAACGCGAACCTAGGCATGGTGCGCCAGTGGCAAGAGATGTTCTACGACAATCGTTACAGCCAGGTTCATTTTTCAGAGTCGGTTCCCGACTATGTGAAGTGGTCTGAAGCCATGGGTTGTGTCGGTATTCGTGTCGAGTCGCCCGAAGAGGTCGAGTCGGCGATCGACAAGGCGAACAGCATCAACGACCGTCCGGTGGTTGTCGAGTTCAAGATTGCGCCGACCGAGCAGGTGTTTCCGATGGTGGCGGCGGGTCGTAGCAACGACGAAATCATGTTGCATCCATCGCAAGAGTCGCGACGAGAGTTGCTGCGATGACGAAATCAAATCCTTACGGGAGCGCACCGAATCATCATGTGCTCTCGGTGCTCGTGCAGAACCGACCCGGTGTTCTTGCGCGAGTCGCATCGTTGTTCGCGCGGCGCGGCTACAACATTTTCTCGCTCGCCGTGGCGCCAACCGAGCAGGAAGACTACAGCCGAATCACGATCGTCGTAGATCTGGAGAGCGCGACACTCGAGCAGATAGTCAAGCAATTGTTCAAGTTGGTCGACGTCGTGCGCATATTCGAACTTGATCCGCGCAACTCGGTTGAACGCGAGTTGATGGTGGCGACCGTGCGCGCGACCCCCGAACTGCGCGGACAAGTCGTCGAGTTGGTGAATATCTTCGAGGGCAAGATCTTGGGTGTCGGGCCCGAGTCGCTGAGCGTGAGCCTGGACGGCAGCCCGGAAAAACTGAACGATTTTTCGGAGCTGTTGCGCCAATATGGGATCATCGAGTCTCAACGCACGGGTCGCGTGGCGTTGCCAAAACTAGATCGCACGCCGAAAGTTCGTGCGGTGAGCACAAAGGGAAAGGCAAGTTGATGGCTGCGAATGTTTACTACGAGAAAGACGCTGACCCGTCGATTATTCGCTCAAAGAAGGTCGCGATTATCGGCTACGGTTCGCAAGGTCACGCCCATGCGTTGAACCTCAAAGAGTCGGGTGTCGATGTCGTCGTCGGCTTGCGCGAAGGGTCAACCTCGGCGGCAAAGGCGACCGCGGCCGGGCTGAAAGTCTTGTCGATCGCCGAGGCGACGAAGTGGGCGGACGTGATCATGATCCTCGCGCCTGATACCGAGCAGAAGAAGATCTACGACGAGCAGATCAAAGCCAACCTTGCCGACGGCAAAGCGTTGGCGTTCGCGCACGGTTTCAATATTCGGTTCGAGCGCATCGCGCCGCCAAAGGGTGTCGATGTGATCATGGTCGCGCCGAAGGGTCCCGGTCACCTGGTGCGCCGCACGTTCACCGAAGGCGGTGGTGTGCCGGCGCTGATCGCAGTGCACCAGGACGCGACGGGCAAGGCGAAGGCATTGGCTTTGTCTTATGCCGAGGCGATCGGTGGCGCTCGTGCCGGAGTAATCGAAACGACATTCCCCGAGGAAACAGAAACCGACTTGTTCGGTGAGCAGGTTGTGTTGTGTGGCGGCGTGACCTCACTTGTGATGGCTGGTTTCGAAACGCTTGTCGAGGCGGGTTACGCACCCGAGATGGCGTATTTCGAGTGTCTGCACGAGGTCAAGTTGATCGTCGACTTGATGTATGAAGAGGGCATTGCCGGCATGCGATATTCGATTTCAGATACGGCTGAATATGGCGACGTTACGCGCGGTCCACGAATCATCGACGCCGACACGAAGAAGCGGATGAAAGTGATTCTTGAAGAGATTCAGACGGGCAAGTTCGCCGAAGAGTGGATTGCCGAAAGCGACTCGGGTCGCAAGCGGTTCGCTGAGTTGCGCAACGCGGGGAAGAATCATCCGATTGAAAAAGTTGGGTCGCATTTGCGCTCGATGATGCCGTGGATTTCAAAGGGCAAGAAAAAGGTCGCCGAAATTTCGGGCGGCTGAGTCTTTGAATCCCGAGTTGTTTAGTCGGGATTAGTCTGGTAGTTTGTCGGGCCTATGACAAACGCAAATTGGGGTTTTGAAACTCGTCAAATTCATGCCGGTCAAGAACCAGATTCGGCAACAGGTGCCCGTGCGGTGCCGGTCTATCGCACCACAAGTTATGTGTTTCGCGATGCACAACATGCGCAGAACTTGTTCGCACTCGCCGAGATCGGAAACATCTATACGCGAATAATGAACCCGACACAAGGCGTGCTCGAGGCACGATTGTCGTCGCTCGAAGGTGGCGTCACGACTGCTGTCGGTTTGCCGGGCGCTCTCGCCGTGAGCTCTGGCCAGTCGGCCGAGTTGCTGGCAATTCTGACGCTGGCCGAGTCGGGAGCGCACATTGTTGCCTCGCCAAGTCTTTACGGCGGGACATACAACTTGTTTCATTACACGCTGCCGAAACTTGGCATCGACGTAAGTTTCGTCGACGACCCGGACAACCTTGACCAGTGGCGTGCGGCGACCAGGCCAAACACGAAAGCGTTTTACGGTGAAGTGTTGGCGAATCCTCGCAACAACGTGCTCGACATCGAAGGGGTAAGCAAAGTCGCCCACGACGCCGGCGTGCCGTTGATCGTCGACAATACGGTGCCGACACCGTATTTGATTCGACCAATCGAGTGGGGCGCAGACATTGTCGTGCACTCGTTGACGAAATTTGTCGGCGGCCACGGCACGAGCATCGGCGGAGCGATCATCGACGGTGGCACCTTTGATTTCGGCAAGGGCGACAAGTTCCCCAATTTCACCGAGCCCGACCCGAGTTATCACGGCTTGGCATATTGGCCGGCACTCGGTGCCGGTTCGTTCATTATCAAGGCGCGTGTGCAGATGTTGCGTGACTTGGGTATGGCGACGACACCCGACAACGCGTTCAACTTCTTGCAAGGGCTCGAAACATTGTCATTGCGGATGGAGCGTCACTGGGAAAACGCGCAACGCGTGGGCGAATACTTGGCCAAACACCCCCAGGTTGAAGAGGTCTTTTATCCCGGTCTCGCCACCAATACTTGGCACGAGCGCGCGAAGCGGTACGGCAAGGGCAAAGGTTACGGTTCGGTCCTGGCTTTCAACATCAGAGGTGGTGTCGAGGCGGGCCAGAAGTTCGTGGCCGCGCTCAAACTGCACAGTCATGTTGCCAACATCGGCGATGTACGCAGCCTCGTGATTCACCCGGCGTCGACAACGCACAGTCAATTGACCCCGCAAGAGCAGGCTTCTGCGGGCGTGTATCCGGGGTTGGTGCGCCTGTCGGTGGGTCTCGAGACCATCGACGATATTTTGACCGACCTCGAACTCGGTTTTGACGCCGCCAAATAATTCACCTTGCGTTCACTTGGCTGACAGGTTTGGGTAACTCGACGAGGCAAAACTTGTTGCCGTGTCGATTTCTCCGAGCGTGCAGGCCACCCCGGAGGCCCGTGAACTCTCGGTAATTTTCAACCGAGCCGACCGAATTTTTAGACGCATAGTCACTGCGGGGGCACTGACTTCGCTGATTCTCTTGGGGTTGATCGGCACTTTTCTGTTTGTCAGAAGCGCGCAGATTTTCAACGACCGTGGGCTGAAGTTCATCACGGGATCGAACTGGACGGCGGGAAGCGGTGACGGGATAATTCCCGACGATTTTTCGATCGGGCCGATGCTGACCGGCACGATTCTCGTTTCGGTGATCGCACTGGTGATTTCAATGCCACTGGCAATTGGCGGGGCGTTGTTCGTCGAGTTCTACGCAACCCCGAAAGTCAGAAAAGTTTTGACGACCCTGTTGGACCTGGCGGCGGCGATTCCTTCTTTGATTTTCGGAATCTGGGGCGTGGTGTTTTTCAGTTCTTACGGCGAGCGATGGTCGGACTTGTTGAATTCGCGTTTCGGATGGTTGCCATTTATCAAGGTTCAGAACGAGGTGTTCGGTCGAAGTCCGTTCGTCGCAGGGTGTGTTCTGGCTTCGCTGATCACACCGATTATCACCTCGGTCTCACGCGAGGTTTTCTCGCGCACTCCGCGCGACTTGGTCGACACTTGCTACGCGCTCGGTGGCACCCGTTGGGGTGCGATCAAGACCGTGGTTCTGCCGTTTGGCAAGAGCGGCGTGATCGGTGGGGCGATGTTGGGTCTCGGTCGGGCGTTGGGTGAAACGGTCGCCGTCTATCTGTTGCTGAACATCGTGTTTCGCTACAACTTCCGGATCTTGGAGTCTGAAGGCGGAAACATCGCGTCGTTGATCGCATTGAAGTTTGGTGAGGCAACCGAATATGAATTGAAGGCCCTCGTTGCGGCGGGCTTCGTGTTGTTCTTGTTGACGCTGGTCGTGAACATGGTGGCGGCTTCGATCGTCGAAAGGTCGACGCGTCGCCGATGAGCACGATGATTGTTCCCACCGAAAAGGCCAATGTCGCGCCCGAGCCGACCACGCCCTGGAGACCGACGCGAAAAAGCAAATCGATCTCGTCGATTGTGTTTCTGATTTCCGTGGTGCTATCCGCGGCGATCGTGTTGCTGACGGGACTCGCCGGCATCGACGGTTTCGGCCTGGCATTTTTCGCCGTCTTTATGGCGGCGACGATTGGGCGCAGTTTTCGATTGAACCAAAAGAACCGCAAAGACGCGTTCGTCGGGGTGTTGATCGCCTCTGCGGCAGTGCTCGCGTTTTTTCCGTGGATGTCGATTTTTGCGAGCGTGATCCTCAAGGGAGTTCGGGGGCTACAGCCGAATTTCTTGGTCGAAAACATGCAGTTCACGACCCCCGACGATGAACTGAACATGGGCGGTGCCGCGCACGCAATCATCGGCTCGATGCTGATGGTTTCGATCGCCGCGGCGATCACCTTGCCGCTCGGCATTTTGAGCGGGGTCTACTTGACGGAGATCCGAGGCCGATTGACATTTTTGGTGCGATTCGTGGTGCAGTCGATGAGCGGCGTGCCGTCAATCGTGGCGGGACTATTCATTTATACGACATTCGTCAATTACACCGATGCGTTCAGCGGCATGGCCGGTGCCTTGGCCTTGGCCGTTTTGATGTTGCCCACTGTGGCGCGCACCGCCGAAGAAGTGTTGAAACTCGTGCCCGACGATTTGCGTTCGGCGAGTTATGCGCTTGGCGCGCGTCAGTGGCGAACCTCGCTGATGGTCGTGCTGCCGACGGTTCGAAGCGGCTTGATGACGGCGGCGATTCTGGGCGTCGCGCGGGTAATTGGAGAGACTGCGCCGCTGTTGCTCACATCGTTGTCGAACAACAGTTTCGTGTTCAATCCGTTGGGCGGGCCGATTGGTTCGTTGCCAACCTATGTGTTCGGTTTGTTGCAAATAGGAACCGAGAACTCGATCAATCGCGCCTGGACGGGCTCGTTGGTGTTGATGATCGTGGTGTTGATTTTGTTCACGACCGCCAGATACATCGGTGGAAAGGACAAGAGGTAACTCGTGGAAGCCACGAATAGAGGGGCAACTGAAGTGTCGCAAACGGTGCAAACTAGCGTGACGTCGGTGGACGGGGAGCAGGGTGAACCAAAAGTCGTGCGCGGTCTCGAAGCCAAGAACATTCACGCATGGTTCGGCAAACACCATGTTTTGAAGGATGTTTCGTTGAGGTTTCCCGAGAGAACCGTGACCGGGTTGATTGGGCCGTCGGGTTGCGGCAAGTCGACGTTTATTCGACTGCTCAACCGCATGCACGAATTCATACCTGGTGCGGCGATGGCGGGACAAGTGTTGCAGGATGGTCACGACATCTACTCACCCGAAGTTGATGCCGCCGCGATTCGCCTCAAGGTCGGAATGGTTTTCCAAAAGCCGAACCCGTTTCCCGCGATGAACATTCGCGAGAACGTGTTGTCCGGCATCAAGTTGGCCCACTTGAAGGTTGCAGATCATGACGCGATCGTCGAAAGTTGCCTGACTCGCGCCGGTTTATGGAAAGAAGTCAAAGATCGTCTCACCGCGACAGGTGGGTCGTTGTCGGGTGGTCAACAACAGAGACTTTGCATCGCCCGGTCGCTTGCCGTGGAACCCAGCGTTCTGTTGATGGATGAACCCTGCTCGGCTCTCGACCCGGGAAGCACGCTGCGCATCGAAGAGACGATCAAAGAGTTGGTCGAAAAGATCGCCGTGGTGATCGTCACTCACAATATGCAGCAGGCTGCGCGAGTCAGTGATTTTTGCGCATTCTTTTTGGCCGATGGCGGCCCCGGCTATCTGGTCGAAGCCGATGCAACAAAAAAATTGTTCACCAACCCGAGCGATACACGCACGGCCGATTACGTTCAGGGCAAGTTCGGCTGAACCGCGGAAGTTTGTCTATTGTTCAACTTTTGGTCGCCCCGAGTTAAGCGAAGGTAAACGTTTCGTTTGGCGGGCCTGATTAGTTTTTCCGTGATTCGATGAAAAAATTTCAAGGGAGAAAAAAATGAGAATGTTTTGTCGACAAGTTATCGCGATGGCAATCGGAGCGGTGACGAGTCTCTCCGCCGGCACGATCGCGTTGGCGGAAGATGCCTCCGGGTCAGGTGCGACTTTTCCGCAGAACTTTTTGGCGTCGGCCACGGTTGCATTCAATGCAGCGACAAAACACAACGTCACCTACGCGAATCCCGGCGGCGGATCGTCGAAGGGCAAGGCCGACTTCAAGGCCAACCTGACCGACTTTGGTGGCACCGACTCGGCGGTGACAACCGCGCAGGCGGCCTCGTTCGACTGGGTCTATGTTCCCTATGTTGGTGGCGCGATAGCAGTTGCCTATCGGTTGGATGAACTTGCAGGTCAGACGCTTTCGTTGAGTCAAGGCACGATCAACGGAATTTTTGGTGGCACGATCAGGAAATGGAACGATCCATCGATCGCCAACGACATGAAGACCAACCCGGCCTGGGGCAACTCATTGAAGAAGAGCGGCTTGAAAGGTGCCTTTTCGGTGTGGTCGACGCCGGCACTCAACACGGCTCTCGTCACCGTCACCTTGACGCCCGCGGCATTGAAGTCGTCGAAAGGCAAAACCGTAGAACTTTATGACAACACCAAGAAGAAGTCGGTCAAATCGGCGACGATCGGGGCGAAGGGTGAAATTTCTCTTCAAGCCAGCGTTGATGTGGCAAACAACTACACGGTCAAGGTTGCCGGTAAAGATGTCGGCAAATACGCGGTCACCGCGGTGAAATTGCCCGACAAGGCGATCACGGTTGTTTATCGCTCCGATGGTTCGGGCACGACAAATAATTTTTGTAACTTTATGAAGCAATCGGCGAACCCCGACTGGGCGGTCAATGACGCGTTCGCCTCGTGTATTCCTGGCGGATCCGCCAAAGTCGCCTCCTTTGGCTCCACCTTCCAAGGTCAAAGTGGTTCGGCAAACGTCTCTAATTACATCGCCGACACGAATGGCACCATCGGGTACACCGAGGTTTCGTTTGTCACCGAGGCGACTCGTGCCGCCAAAGGTATTCGTGCGGCAAACGTGCGCAACGCGGCGGGCAAATTTGTTGGTCCCACCGCTGCCGCTGCTTCGAGTTTTATTTCGGGTGCCTCGATGGATACGAAGGGCCTCGTCAACTTCGATTTCAGTCAGGCGACAAACCTCACCGCCTACCCGATCGTGGCGATCACGTATGGTCTTGGCAAGACGGCCAAGAGCGCCAGAAACGCGGTCGTCAGTGAATTTTTCACCTGGATCTTGACGACATATGCACCGGCAAACGCCGAGGCGCTTGGTTATGCACCTTTGACGGGCGCGATCAAGACCGCGGCCGAAGCCAAAGCAAAGTTGATCAATTCGAAGTAGAAGGTTTTACCTCGACACAAGAATCAACGCCCCCTCAGCGTTGAAGAAGTGCCCCGGGCGAGCGCCTGGGGCACTTCTATTTCTCTTGATCTTCGTCGGGCTGCTCGCGAAGAAACTTCTCGAGTTCTGCACCCAGGTCGTCGGCGCTCGGGATCTCGAATCTGGTGCGGGCGTCGTAATCGGCCTCGAGTCGGGCCAGGTGTTCTGAAACCTGGTCGTCTCCCTCGACGGCGGCGTTGTGGAGTTCTTCCCAGCGCTGAATTTCTTCGTAAAGTTCGGCGTGTCGTGTCGGTACACCCAGAACAATTTCTAGGTGTCGCAACAATGCGGCACTTGACTTCGGGTGTTGGGCGTTCGTCAAATAGTGTGGCACGCCGACGCGCAGCGAGACCGCGGCGAGATGTTCGCGTTCCAAGCGTTCTTGCATTACGCCGACGATGCCGGTTACACCTTGATACGACGGCCTGGAGAGTTTGAGTCGACGGGCAAGATTGGCGTTGGTTGTGCTACCGAACACCGATGGCGTGCGGGTGTGGGGTATCGCCTCGGCGATCGCCCCGACCGTAACGACCACACCACAGTTCAAGTTTTTTGCGGTTTGAAGAATGCACTCGCAGAAGATGTTCCAGTTGGTGTGTGGTTCGACGCCGGACAAAACGACGAGATCGCGGGAGCCCTCGGGGTAGCGGGCCACGACGATGTCGTTTTCTGGCCAGCGGATTCTGCGCTCGTCATCGTCGTCGAAATAGACCTCGGGTCGCTCGTGGGTGAAGTCAAAAAACGGATCTGAGTCGATGCTGGCGACGACCGTGACGGCCCGATTGTCGAGACACCACTCGAGAGCGCTTGTCGCCGCCCCCGCCGCGTCGAACCAACCGCGCAACGCGACGACCAACACGGGGTCGCGCAGGGTTGGCACCGCGTCCCAATCGGCTTCGAGCACCTCGTCAATGTTCATCGTGAGTTTTGAAAATAACCGTGACAATTTCCGTCCACTGTGTAAGCATGGCAGCCGTGGTTGCGACTTCACACCCGAAAAACCGAGTTTCAAAACGACTCTCGGCCATCGCCGAATCGGCGACGCTGGCGGTCGACGCGAAGGCCAAGGCGCTGCAGGCCAAAGGTGAACATGTAATCGGTTTTGGCGCTGGCGAACCCGACTTTCCGACGCCCGAATACATCGTCGAAGCAGCGGTGCGGGCGGCGCACGACCCGAAAGCGCATCGGTATACGCCGGCGGCTGGTTTGCCGCAGTTGCGTGAGGCGATTGCGGCAAAGACGAAGCGCGATTCGGGTTTCGAGTGCGCGGCGTCGCAAGTCTTGGTGACGGTCGGCGGGAAGTACGCGGTTTTCGTGGCGTTCGCCGCTCTTTGCGACCCGGGCGACGAGGTGATTTGCCCCGCACCGTATTGGACGACATATCCGGAGGCGATCGCGCTGGCGGGTGGAGTGCCGGTCGTGATCGACACGACGCAAGAAACCGAATTCAAAGTGACCGTCGAACAACTCGAGTGCGCCAAGACGCCGAAGACGAAAGTTTTGCTGTTCGTTTCACCAGACAACCCGAGCGGCGCGGTCTATTCGCGTCAAGAAACGGTTGCAATAGGCAGGTGGGCCGCGGCGAACGACATTTGGGTGGTGACCGACGAGATCTATGAGCACCTGACATACGGCAACCATGTTTTCAGTTCGATGCCCACGGTCGTGCCCGAGATCGCCGACCGCTGCGTGATCGTCAACGGTGTCGCCAAGACCTACGCGATGACCGGGTGGCGCGTGGGTTGGATGATCGGGCCGCCCGACGTGATGAAGGCGGCGATCAACTTCCAGAGCCACACGACATCGAATGTTTCGAATGTGGCGCAGTATGCGGCGTTGGCGGCGGTGTCGGGCGACTTGTCGGCGGTGGCGATGATGCGCGAGAGTTTCGCGCGCCGCGGGGCGTTGATGCATCAAATGTTGAACGCGATCCCCGGCGTGCGATGCATGCAACCGCAGGGCGCTTTTTATTGCTTCCCGGATTTTTCGGGCCTGTTGAACCGCAGTTTGAGCGGCGTCACGGCGGCGACGACGCTCGAGTTGGCCGACATCGTGCTGGACCGCGCCAAAGTGGCGTTCGTGCCGGGCGAGGCGTTCGGGTTGGCGCGATACGCGAGGTTTTCGTTCGCCCTCGGCGACGACGATTTGCGCGAGGGCATCGCGCGACTCGGGGCTTTCGTCGACGGCTAGATCACTCTGGTAAGGTCTAACCGTTGCAGCAATAGTTGCAATGTGCAATACCAAGCGAAGTCCGGTGAGAATCCGGCACTGTCCCGCAACGGTGGTGCATCAATGCGACGAATCTCGTCGCGCTGATGCCGAGTCCGGTCGCCTTGTCGTTGCGTCAAATCGTTGAGTCCCCGTAAGAGGGACAAAGGAGAAAAAATGAAAGTAATACGTCGGGCCGGCTTTGCCGGTCTTTTTGTTTTGTCGGCGATTTCGATCGTCGCATGTTCAAGTTCGGACACGACCTCGGAAACGACGGTCGTCACTGCGACGCCCGTCGTCGAACCCGATTACCCCGTTACAGCGGGCGGAATCACCTTGACCGAGCAACCGAAGCGAATTGTCTCGCTTTCACCGACCCACACCGAGATGCTCTACGCAATCGGTGCGGGCGATCAGGTTGTCGCCGTCGACGAATATTCTAATTTTCCGGCCGAGGCGGTGGCTTTGGGCACCAAACTTTCGGGTTATGAACCAAGCATCGAGGCGATCGCCGGTTACGAACCCGATTTGGTCGTTGCTTCTTACGACCCCGGAAATCTCGTCGAACAACTGAACGCGCTGGACATACCGGTCTATTTGGCCGGCGGTGCGGCGAGCCTCGATCAGGCCTATGAGCAGATCGAACAACTCGGTGCGCTGACCGGAAATTCAGAAGTTGCGACGCAGTTGACGACTCGAATGAAAGACGAGATCGCCGCGGCGGTCGCGTCAGTCGGCTCATTGAGCGAACCGGTTTCGTATTTCTACGAGCTCGACAACACCTACTACACGGTCACATCGAATACTTTTGTCGGCCAGATTTTCAAGTTGTTCGGTCTTGAAAACATCGCGGATGGCGTCGAGGCGGGCAATGATTATCCGCAATTGTCGAGCGAGGTTATCGTGGCGAGCGACCCAGACCTGATTTTCCTGGCCGATACAAAGTGTTGCGGACAAACTTCAGAGACTGTTTCGGCGCGTGACGGGTGGCAAAAGATGGATGCCGTCGTCAACAAGCGAATCGTGCAACTCGATGACGATGTCGCGTCTCGCTGGGGGCCTCGCATCGTCGAACTAGTTACGAGTATCGGTAAAGGGCTCTCGTTGGTCGAGGCGGGAAGCTAGGTCGAAGTGTTGCGCGTCAACGATGGCTTCTCGTCGCGTGCAGGGACACGCGTCGCGATACCAACTTTGGCGGGCCTCGCTCTGCTCGCCGTTGCGGTTCTGGTCGGAACGATGATTGGTCCGGCCGGACCGCAATGGTGGCGGGTGCCGATCGAGTTGCTCGATCGGTTGCCGCTGATCACGATCGACAGCGGCGTTTCGCCCGAACAGTGGAACATCGTCTGGCAGATCCGCATGCCTCGAGTCGTCTTGGCGGTGTTGGTCGGGGCGATGCTCTCGATATCTGGTGCAAGTTACCAAGGTGTTTTTCGCAATCCACTCGTCGACCCGTATTTGCTGGGTGTTGCCGCCGGTGCCGGATTGGGTGCGACTATCGTTTTTACCCTGCGTCGCTCGGCGACCGAGACGTGGTGGATCGATCCGTTGCCGTTGGCCGCGTTCATCGGAGGGTTGGTCGCGGTTTTTGCCACCTACATCATCGGTAGCGCATTCAACAAGACAAGGTCGACCGCGACGCTGGTGCTGGCCGGTATCGCCGTCACGGCGCTGACGACGGCGATACAAACTTTCGTGTTGCAGCGCAACAACGATGTCGTACGCCAGGTTTACAGTTGGATTTTGGGTCGGTTGTCGAGCGCGACATGGGGCGATGTGCGTTTGATCATGCCGTATGTCGTCTCCAGTTGCGTCGTCTTGTTGATGCATCGACGCCTGTTAGATGTGTTGCGGGTTGGCGACGAGGAGGCGACCGCGCTTGGCGCCAACATTCGTCGCGTGCGCTTGACGGTCGTATTGGCGGCGACCTTGGGTACGGCGTCGGCCGTCGCGGTCAGCGGCCTGATCGGTTTTGTCGGGATCATCGTGCCGCATACGGTGCGTCTGATTTTCGGGGCGAGTTACCGGCGGGTGTTGCCGTTGAGCATCTTGTTCGGCGCGACCTTTTTGGTGCTCGCGGATATTCCGAGTCGCGTGCTCTCTGACCCGGCCGAAACGCCGATCGGCGTGGTCACCGCATTCTTTGGGGCACCGTTCTTTTTGTTGTTGCTCAGAGCCAGAAACAATCGATCATGAGCACGCTCGGTTTTTGCAATTTGTCGATCGCATACGACGGTGTTTTGGCGGTGAACGGTTTCAACGACATTCTGCACTCGGGCGAATGGCTGTGCTTGATTGGCCCGAACGGTGCCGGCAAGTCGTCTGTGTTGCGCGCGGCCGCGGGATTGGTCGATTATTCGGGTTCGGTGGCGATCGACCAACAGGAGATACCGACGACATCGGCGAAGTGGCGGGCGCAAAATATCGCGTATGTGCCGCAGACGCCGTTGATGCCCGATGATATGACGGTCTTTGAATTCGTTTTGTTGGGCCGAAATCCGTATATCAAACACTTCGCCCTGGAGTCGGCCCACGATAAGCAGGTGATTGAAAAGGTGTTGACGCGACTTGACCTGACGCCGTTCACGAAGCGAATGGTTGGCACGCTTTCGGGCGGCGAGCGTCAACGAATCGTTATCGCTCGTGCGTTGGCACAAGAAGCCCCGGTCTTGTTGCTCGACGAGCCGACGGCGGCGCTCGATATCGGGCATCAACAGCAGGCACTCGAATTGGTCGACGACTTGCGTCGTGAGCGGGGTCTGACCGTTGTCTCGGCGATGCATGACTTGACGTTGGCGGGTTTGTATGCAGATCGTCTCGTGTTGATGCACCAAGGTTTGTGCGTGGCGTCGGGCGACGCTCGAACTGTTTTGCGCTCTGAGACGCTCGCCGAGTTTTACGGCGTCTCGGCCCGTGTGCATCACGAGGCCGACGGCACGGTGGTTGTTATTCCGCAAAGGTCGATCAACAACTAGTTTGTATTTGATGTCTGATGCAGATCAGAAAAGGCAAGCAGACAACCTGAACGAACATGTCTCGGGTTGCGCGAAGGCACACCAGCGGCTGTTGAACGCGCTCGGTTCGTTGACCGACGATCAGTGTCGAGAAGATTCGCTGTTGCCCGACTGGTCGCGCGGCCATGTTTTGACCCACCTGGCGCGAAACGCCGACAGCCACGTGCATCTTTTGCAGTGTGCGGTGCGAGGCGAAGTCGGCCAGCAGTATTCGAGCGTTGAAAAAAGAAATTCTGATATCGAGTCGGGGTCGGGTCGAACCGCCGAGGAGTTGGTTATGGACTTGCGACTCGCGATCTATGGGCTCGAGGCCGCGTGGGCCAGCGCCAACGAAAAAACATGGGCGGGGCAGGGTCGCAATTTGCGCGGAAGAACGATCGAAATGTCGTCGTTGGTGTTTCTGCGCTGGAGAGAGGTCGAAATTCATCATGCTGATCTGAACCTGGGTTTTGGTTACGACGATTTGACGCCGTTGTATGTGCGACTCGAACTTGATCAGCAGATCATGCTTTGGCGCAGTCGCAAACCGATGGGAATGACCGACCTGCCGGAAGTCGCACGAAAATTGACCCCGTCGCAACGGCTCGCGTGGTTGATGGGGCGAGTGGAGGTGCCCGGATTGGCCAAACCCGATCCGCTGTGAGGGCCTTTTTTCGGGTCGGTTTTCTCGCCACGATACTTTGCGGAATCTTCGTTGCGATCTCAACAAAACCTGTTGAAGCCCACGCGGGACTGAAAGCGAGCGAGCCGGCGGCGTCGGCGGTGCTCGAAGATTCGCCCGAGCAGATCAGATTGATGTTCGGGGAAGCGGTAGAAATCTCGTTCGGCAGCATTCGGCTGTTCGATGCCAACTCGCGGTTGATCGTTTTGCCCACACCGCGGCACGAAGTCGCCAACTCGACGGTCAATGCACAGGTCGTGCAGGTTCGTGTGCCCGAGTTGCAGCCTGGAAGTTATCTGGTCGTGTGGCGAGTCGTTTCGACCGACAGTCACCCCGTGCAGGGGGCGTTTGCTTTTCAAATTGGCACGCGAGGATCTGACCTCGCCGGACTTCAGCGGGATATTTTGGCGTCTAGTTCGGCCCCGACATCTATACGTATCGCAATGGGGGCGGCAAGGTGGCTGACTTTTTTGGGTGTGATGGTGCTGGTCGGGTCGCTGCTGATCGCCACGCGCATAGCCGGCGACTCGAGGATCAACGAGATCATTTGGGCGTCTTGGCTCGCGAGCACGATCGGTTCGCTGTTCGTTTTTCTTCTGCAACCACCGTATGCGTTGGGCAGGGCGATGAGCGTCGGCGACGTGATTGCCCTCGCCGACGAGGTCTTGTCGACCCGCCTCGGCACATGGTTGGTGATCAGGGGTTTTCTCTTGCTGGCGATAGGTGCGTTGATTTGGCGGCGAGACCTGCATCGTCTGCCGATTTATCGAATGCTCGCCGCTTTGCTCGGCACGGGATTGTTCGCGACATTTTCGATTTCTGGGCATCCGGGAATGCGCCAGTTTTCGGCGTTGAGCATCGGCACCGACATCGTGCATTTCATGTGCGTCTCGGCGTGGATGGGCGGACTGGTGACGATGGTGATGCTGGGTCGAAGATGGCAAGGCGAATCGCCGCAGGTGATCTCGTGGTTTTCATTCACCGCAACGATCACGATGCCGATCATGGTCGTCACCGGGGTCGCCCAGGCGTGGCGGATGATGGAAGGTTTGCCGAAAATTTTTTCGACGACTTATGGCATGGTTCTCAGCGTCAAGATCGCCCTCGTGCTCGTGGCGATCGGCGCCGGGGCAAGGGCGCGCCGGGTTTTCAAGTCGAAGCAAGTTGATTCTCAGGACCTGACCAAACTCAGATTCTCGCGAACAATCGTCGTCGAAGGCGCGATCGGTGTCGTCGTGTTGGCGGCGACAGCGGTTTTGGTTTCGGTGCCACCGCTGTCGGTGAACTCGGCCGAACCATTTGCCAAAACTTTGGTGCAAGCCAACGTGATCGCCGACGTGACGATCACACCGGCGAGAGTCGGCGAAGTCGAGTTACATGTCGTTTTCTCGCCGCCGGGTGGGGCATTGCAGTCGATTCAGTCAATGACGGCACAAATCTCGCTGGCCAACGGCGAGATACCGGCGATTCCCGTCGAGGTTCGACTCGCCGGAACCAATCACTTTCAGGGTCGATTGCTCGTGCCGCGCGCCGGGGATTGGTTGCTCGAACTGTTCGTGCGTTCGGCGGGCAATGAGAGTTTGCGCTTCAGTCAGATCGTCGCGATCAGAGGTGACTGATCAGTCGATCTTGTAAACAATGATGTGGTGAGGCAACTGCGTGACACCCTCGGTGAAGCCGTCACCGTAAATCGAAAAGCCATTGCGGATGTAAAAATTCAGGGCCGAATCGCGGGCCTTCGCCCAGACGTATTTGGCGCCATGGTTCCTGGCTCGGTCGACGCCGGCATCGAGCATCAGCTTTCCGAGACCGTTGTTTTGATGAGTGGTCTGCACGGCCATGCCCCGCAGATGCACCGCTCGAGAACTTGGGTCTGCGGAGAACGGTTGAATCGCCCAAGTTGACGTGCCGATCAGAGATTGGTCGGCGGCAAAAATGCCCAAATGAATCGTTTCGGGCTGCGAATCTTCTGCGTATCTCGGGTCGGAATTCGGGGTGTCGTGTCGCAAGATGGCGGTGCGCAACGCGTAGGTTTGCTCGGTCGTGATTTCGACTACTTCGAACGCGTGATCGTGCACGAATCATGAGATTAGTTGGTGCAGATCAAAAACTCGGTCGGCGATCGCCCTGGCTTCGTCTTGGTCATGGGTGACGTGAAGGGTTGTAATGCCCCGATCACGAATGAGTTCACCCAGATCTTTGAGAAGTTTGGCGTGAAGTTGGCTGTCCAGACCGTTGAGCGGCTCATCGAGCAACAACACCCGCGGCTCGGCCACCAGGGCTCGCGCGACGGCGACGCGTTTCGCTTCTCCGCCCGAGAGGAATGTGACATCGCGACTCGCGAGGTCTTTGAGGCCGACGAGTTCGAGTGCCTGCTCGACTCTTTCTCGAATAGTTTTCTTGTCGACTCGTTTGAGTTTCAGCGAGTAGGCGATGTTTTGACCGACGCTCAAATGCGGAAAAAGTTGGTTGTCTTGGAATACCAATCCGATGCGCCGAAGGTGGGCGGGTTGGTTGGTGACGTCTTTGTGGTCGAGAAAGATCGCGCCAGATGCGATGCTCTCGACGCCGGCGATGCACCGCAGGAGGGTGGTTTTTCCCGAGCCGCTCGCACCCGTCAAGGCGACGACCTCGCCCTTGTTGATTGTCAGCGAAAGGTTGGTGAACAACGGCTTTGATTGATATTCGACGGTGATCGCCCTGACCTCAAGCATCGGACGCCGCCCGGTTCGTGGGTGTGAAGTCGTCGAAGGTGTCGATCAAAAAAATCAATGCGACGCTGAACACCACGAGGATCATCGACAAGGCAAAGGCCTGGGTTTGCAAGATGTCGCCCGGTCGAGACAACAACCGCGAGATCAGAATCGGAAGGGTCTCGTTGTTTTGACGAACAAGAAAACTGCTCGCGCCAAACTCGCCCAGCGAAACCGCCGCACTGATGGCGGCGGCCGACACGAGGGAGCGACGAACAATCGGCAAGTCGATATTGCGCCAGGTCTGCCAGGTATTTGCGCCCAAGACGCTCGAGGCCTGTCGCAGTGGCGCGGGGATGCTTTGCAAAACCGGTGTGATCATTCGCACGGCGAGCGGCAAAGCGATCATCGCGTGGGCGAGAGGCAACATCAGTTGTGATCCGCGCCAATCAATCGGTGGGGTATCGAATGTGACGAGGACGCCCAGACCGATTGAAACGCTGGAGACGACGATCGGCAAAGATGTGAGAACCGAGATGAAGGCAGCCGTCCTTTCGTCAAAGACGGTGGCCGTCGAAGCGAATATCGCGAGCAGGACGGCGATCGCCAAGGTGCCGAGCGCGTAGACGAACGACGTCGACAGACCTCGCCACAGATCGGTCGACGTCGCAACCGAGCGCCAACCCTCGAGCGTGAAGCCCGCGCTTGTTCGCAGTGATCTGATGAGAATCGCGAGTAGCGGCGCGGTGGTAAAACCGATTGCACCCAGACTGGCCAGCCCGACGACAAATCTCTTTGCCGTCGAGTCGATGCGTCTTTGACGCGAAATTGTCGGGGCCGATGCCCGGCGCGAGTCGCGTGAACCAAAACGCGTCGAGACGACGAACAGCGAACCGATGATCAGAATTTGAACCACGCTGAGCAACATGGCACCTGAGACGTCGCCAAGTTGCATCGCCCGAAAGAAGATCTCGGTCTCAATCGTCGATCGAGATGGGCCGCCGAGCATGCGCACAACCCCATAAGAGGTGAAACAGAGGGTGAACACGATCAATGATGTATTGAGGATCGAACGCTGCAAGATCGGCAAGGTGATCGTCGAAAAAAGTCTCGACGGGGAAGCACCCAAAGTGCGGGCCGCGTCGTCGAGATACGGATGAATTTGCAACCAGCGGTTGCCGATCATGCGTGCGGCGAAGCCAAAGTTGAAATATGCGTGGGCAAGAATCAGGGCGAATGCCGTGCGATGCAGGGTGCTCGGCAAGACGCCGAGAAATGCGACACCCACGACGATGCTCGGCAAGATGAACGGAATGCCGGTCAGGCTGGTGACCAGTCGTTGGCCGTAAAATCTGAAATTCGCCACGCAAAACGCGACGGGGGCGGCCAAGGCAAGGGCGATCACCGTGCTGACCAGGGCCTGCCAGGTCGTGAACCAAATGATCTCATGAATCGTGCCCGAACGCAGAAGAGAAAGCGAGACATCCCTGAATGTCTTGCCAAAGATATTTGCGACGGGAGCGATTACGAAAACAAGCACGAAAATTGTCGGCAGAACAGTTAGCAATTTTGCGGTGTTCGAGTATTTGGTTCGAGCTTGTGACATTGATCGAATCTTCGCGTCAGCGCAAAACAATGTTTGTGAATTGATCAAGCCACATCAACAGGTTGCGCGCGATCAGATCAGGGTCGAGTTGCAACGGCGACTCTGGTCGAAGCGAGTATCTGACGAAATCGTCGGGCAGTTTCGCCTTGTTGTTCGCGGGATAGACGAAGAGCGTCAGTGGTAGATCTTCTTGAAATTTGACATCAGTCAAGTAGTCGATCAACTGTTGCGCCTCACGTTCGCGTTTCGTGCCGCGCAAAATGCCGGCGAACTCGACTTGACGAAAACATGTCAGCGCGGCGACCGCGGTTGGTGCCGTGGCAGGGCGAGGACTCGCGAAAATCATCTCAGCCGGAGGACTGGACGCATAACTCACGACGATCGGTCGGTCACCTTTGCCGGACGAACCCGAAAATTCCGTGTAGTAGGCGGTCGTCCAGTCGCCAACGATGAGCGCACCGTTTTGTTTTAGCGATTTCCAATATTCGCCCCAACCGTCTTCTCCAAATTCGGCGATCGTGGCCAGCAAGAACGCGAGACCCGGCGACGAAGCGATCGGGCTCGGCACGACCAGAAGACTGGCGTAGTTGGACGAAGTCAAAGCCCGCAGAGTCAGGGGTGGCGCGATGTTGCGTTGATTGAACCAATTGACGTCGTAGTTGATGCAGACATCGCCGGTGTCGACGGGCGTCGCCTCGTTGTTCGGCACGAGCGCCTGCGCCTGTTCGTCGAGGTTCGCGATGTTTTTCGTTTCGTAAGGGAGAAATATCCGCGCGGTCAGCGCGCGCGAGAGCAGCGTGTTGTCGACGCCCCAGAGAATGTCGGCCTCGGGGTTGCCCGCGGTGAGCGCCGCTCTTGTCACGAGTTCGCCCGCATCACCACCCAAGACCACCTCGACCTTGATTCCGGTTTGCGCGGTGAAGTCGTCGAAAATGTTCGCCGATGGAGTGAACGAATCGTATGCCAGCAATTTGAGCGTGACGGGTGCGGTCGATCCGGCTGTCTGGTCTTGATCGGTCGAATCGCCAGTCGCGTCGTTTCGTTCGGTCGATCGACCGGTGTTGCACGCGCCGAATATCAGTGCGCCGACCGTAAGCAGCAAGCCGACTCGAGTTTTTGTTCTGTTCATGCTGTGGCTCCGTATTGATGAATTACGAGCAGTTGACCTGTTTGAATCGAGACTGCAACCTCTTCGCAAACCGCTTCGTTGCTCACGCCGCGGGTTTCGAAACTTGTGAGCGACTCGGTTTTTAACGGCCAACGCAAACCTGTGGTCGAGACACCTTCTGATTTGTCGCTGAAACTTTGCAGACCGATGAAATCGCCGACTCGGGTAGCGAATGAAATTTCGGTCGGACCCTGCAATGCATAAAGACGCGAGTCACCCCAGAGCGCTTCGACTTCGATTTTTTGCAGTCGGGGATCGAACAGTGCGGCGACGACGCTTAGTTGGTGATCAAGTCGACCACCCTCGCCGGTGACCACGACAATTTTTTTCGGTTCGCGGTCGGCGGCATATTGCACTGCCGAGTGCAGGTCTGTGAAGTCTTTGTCATGGCTGTGGCGAATGGTTTGCGCACCGCGGGAGGTGGCGCGGGCGAGGGCAGATTCATCCACTGAATCGAAATCACCGATCACCACGTCGACTCTTAACCCGAGTTGCTGGGCAGTGTGCAGGCCCGAGTCGGCGGCGATTATCAAATCGACGTTTTCGATCGCGCGTGCAGCGGCGAGCGTCGTCGTGCTGGGTGTCGGACCGCCGTTGAAAACTAAAGTTGTGTGGGGCATAGTCGCTCCCTCCGCTGGCATTACCCAGATCAGGTTTGCGGGTCGGTGGTGGCGACCACCCTCTCAGCCCACCGAACCGGTGGACTCCCCGTGCGTGTCGTGGTAACGATATCAGTTTCAAACGTGCAGTCGCAGGTAGCCTGCTAAATCGATGAATAAAGCGAGCCCCCTCGTTGGCGCGAAGCCGGTCACCAATCACGTCGCGGGTTCTGGCGCGAGCGACCCGTCGGGCTCTGCCGACACGATCATCACCATCACCCCGAATGCTCACGCCAAGTTGATCGAGTTGCGCGACGCCGAGTCTGAACGCGATCGCTTGGGCCTGCGACTCGAGATCTTGTCGGGGCCGGGCGAAGATTTTCGATACGACCTGGTTTTCGACGAGTTCGTCAAGGCGGCATTCAGCGACGAAGTGCGAACGATAAATGGCTTGAAGATAATTGTCGGCGCAAAGGATTTGGATCTTTTGCGTGGCGCCGAGTTGGATCACGACGAGATCAAGGGGTTGTTGATTCGCAATCCGAACAAGCCGTTGCGGGCCGTGTTCGACGGGCTCGTCGTTGACGACGAGACATCGGCGCAGATCGAGGCGATCGTGCTCAACGACGTCAATCCGGCGCTGGCGACGCACGGCGGTTTCGTCACTTTCGCCGGGCACGACAACGAGGGCACCGCCTATTTCACGATGGGCGGGGGATGTCACGGGTGCTCGATGTCGCGTCAAACGATGCTCGAGGGTGTGCAGACGATGCTGGTCGAGCGGGTGCCGACGATTTTGCGAGTGCGCGACATCACCGATCACTCGACGGGCGCTAACCCCTATTATTCGTAATTGTTTTTACAACTACTGTTTGTAGCCGGAAATGAAAAACTTTCTGCAGTTTTTGCGGCGGGCGTGGAAGTACTTCCGCGGTACGAAGCGTGTCTGGCGCAGACCGCCGCAGTCTGATTTGCTGATCATCGACCGCGGCACGGCCAGCCCGTTAGACGAAATGTTCGCGCATCACAAGCCGCACATCATGGACATTCGGGGTGAGAGCATCAACATGTTCGCGCTCCTGCGGGCCCTGCCCAAGGCGCGGCTCGGTGCCGTCGCGTATCTCGAGGCGTATATCGATTTCGTCAACCCGAAACTCGTGCTGTCGCGTACCGACAACAACCACACTTTGTGGCAGCTCAAGCGCCGCCCCGACGTCACCTATCAGGTCGCCCTCGTCCAAAACGGTTGGCG
>Ga0194128_10000627_pt1 | contig 63317 bp, 78 predicted proteins | sample TA2KigCa65mmetaG_FD_148650 | JGI IMG/M metagenome (GOLD analysis project Ga0194128, IMG submission 148650) | Freshwater microbial communities from Lake Tanganyika, Tanzania - TA2015037 Kigoma Deep Cast 65m | ecosystem: Environmental > Aquatic > Freshwater > Lake | place: Tanzania: Lake...
TGCGGATAACGAGTGCGGGGAATGTGGGGATTGGTACGAATTCGCCATCAGGAATACTTGATGTAAAAAAGTCTTCATCTGGTAGCGAGGTTCGTGTTTATTTTAGAAATACTGGAACTGGTTCTGGTTCTTTAACAACAGTAGATTTGTCAGAAGATGGAACTTTGCGAAGTGGTATTCAATATAGTCCTAATACAGGCGAAACAAAGTTTGGAAATATAACAACAGGAAGTTATCCAATTACATTTTATGCTGGGGCAGCAGAACGTGCCCGTATCACCAGCGCAGGAACTTTACTTGTAGGCACAACCAGCACCACAGCAAACGGCGGTGTCTTACAAGTCTCTAACGGCATCACCTTCCCCGCAACACAATCTGCCTGCTCAGACGCAAACACGCTAGATGATTATGAGGAAGGGACTTGGACGCCTAGTTTGGGTGGAAATACGACATACTCTATTCAATCTGGGAAATATACAAAAATTGGTAGATTTGTTTATGTTAGTGCGGTGATGGCAGTTACAACATTAGGAACGGGGTCTACTAGCAGAATATCTGGTCTTCCTTTTGCAATGAGTGGTAGTCCCGGTGGTGGAAATATGGGTGGAGGCGTTTATTACTGGGAAACTCTTGCTGTGAATGTTATTACACCAACATCTTATCTTGCACAATCTGTTACTCATTTAGACTTTTTTTCAAGAACTACGGCTGGAACAGCATCTACAAACGCATTAGCAATATTTGGAAATTCTGCAAGAATAGATTTTTCATTAGTGTATGAAGTGTCTTAATTATCTGCCTCGGACGATGCAGACGGACTTTAACTGAAAGGAAAATAAAATGGCAATCACCAAACAAGTAGTAATTGATCAAATCACCATCCAAGAAAACGGCATCATCCTCTACCGTGAGGCAACAAAGATCATAGAGGACGGTGTAGAACTCACCAAGACTTACCATCGTTCCAGCCTCACCCCAGGCCAAGACCTAACAGGCCAACCAGCGAATGTAGTCGCAATCGCTAACGTAGTCTGGACACCAGAAGTCATTGCGGCATATCAGGCGCAACTGGAAGCAAACCGGCCCTAACACCAAATGAATGAGGTAGACCGGTGGAAGAACAGACGCAAGATGGCGTGGATCTTGATTAAGGAAACGTAATGCTACCCCTCGCAGCCCTATTGGATGTCGGCATGAAGGTGCTGGATAAGGTTATTCCTGATCCAGAGCAGAAAGCCAAGGCTCAGGCTGCGCTCATGGAGATGCAGCAGAAGGGGGAGCTTGCCAAGATTCAGGCAGACATACAGGAACAAGAGGAACTCACCAAGCGGTTGCAGGCAGACATGGCGAGTGACTCGTGGTTATCCAAGAATATCCGTCCTATGGCTTTAATTGCCGTCTTTGCGGCCTACTTCCTTTTTGCGATGATGTCGGCTTATGGGCATAACGCTAACGAAGTGTATGTGACTCTTCTCGGGCAATGGGGAATGCTTATTTTTTCCTTCTATTTTGGTTCTCGTGGTATGGAAAAAATTGCGGAAATCTGGAGTAAGAAGAAGTGATTAACTGGGAAAAATACCCCAACTTTTCGGTCAGAGAGTTCATCTGCTCTCATTGCGGGGGTGAGGGTGTCCAAGAAGGTCTGTTGGATAAGCTCCAGGCGATGAGAACTGAGTACAACAAACCCATGAAGATCACCTCCGGATACCGCTGCCCACAGCACCCCGTAGAAGCTAAAAAACCCGCCCCTGGCGCTCACGCATTAGGCTTGGCTGCTGACATCGCGGCAGAGGGTGCAGAGGCCCACAGAATCCTCTCCCTGGCGTTCAAACACGGCTTCACCGGTGTTGGTGTGCAACAAAAAGGCACAGGTCGTTTTATCCACGTAGACATTCGGTCTGGGCAACTACCTACCCCGAGCGTATGGAGCTATTGAGTGCCCCTTGCCCGCCTCTTTCTAAAACCAGGAATCGACAAGCAGAACACCGAATACGGTGCGGAAGGCGGCTGGATTGACGGGGATTTCATTCGTTTTCGCTACGGCCTGCCAGAAAAGCTGGGCGGTTGGACGCGGTTCAGTAACGCTAATTCTTACCTCGTAGGCCTTGCAAGCGAGGTTTTTACCTGGAATGCCTTAGATGGCTCTCCTTATGCTGCCGTGGGAACCACGAGAAAGCTGTATGTGTTCTTTGGGGGTTCTTGGGCCGATATCACTCCTATTCGAGCCACTACCGCTGCTGGGGATGTGACCTTTGCCGCCTCTACGGGATCCACGGTCATCACAGTAACAGACAATGCCCACGGGGCAACCGTAGGGGATTTCGTTACTTTTAGCGGGGTGGGTGCGAATGGTCTGGGGGTGGGGGGAAATATAACCCAGGCTATTTTGCAATCGCAGTTTGAGATTACCTCAATCATCAATGCCAACAGCTACACAATTACCTCTCCTGTTTCAGCAAATGCCTCAGACTCTGGAAACGGTGGGGCTGCTGTTGTAGGCACTTATCAGATCAGCGTTGGGACGGACACCAGCTTTTTTGACTTTGGCTGGGGCGTTGGAACGTGGGGCGAGAGCACTTGGAACACTCCGAGAACAAGTGGAACGGGGGTGTTTCTAAGCTCTCGCGTCTGGCAGTTAGACACATTTGGTGAAGACCTTATCTGCCAGCTTGTCAACGGAGCCATTTATCGTTGGGACTTGAGCGCGGGCCTTGGAACACGGGCCACTGCCATTAGCGGTGCTCCAACGAAAAGTGCCTATGCTCTTGTGTCCACGCCAGACAGGCATCTAGTCTGTTTTGGTACGGAAACGGTAATCGGTACAACAAGCACCCAAGACCCGATGTTTGTGCGCTTCTCCAACCAGGAGGACATCAACACCTTTGCTGAGACGGCCACGAACACGGCTGGGGGGCAGCGCCTGACAGATGGCAGCCGTATTGTCTCAGCGGTGCGCTCGCGGGGGCAGATTTTGATCTTCACCGACACATCTTTGCATGGCATGCAGTACGTCGGTCCGCCGTACACTTTTGGGTTTCAGCAGCTTGGCGCTAACTGCGGCTGCATCGGGCCACATGCTGCGGTGGACGTGAACGGTGTTGCCTTTTGGATGGGCACTGAGGCGTTTTACATGTTCGATGGTACGGTTAAAAAGCTGCCGTCCACGGTCCAAGACTATGTGTTTAAGGACATAAATGTCGTGCAAGGGGCCAAGACCCATGCTGGGGTGAATTCCCAGTTCAACGAGGTGACTTGGTGGTATTGCTCCTTTACCAGCGACCAGATTGACCGGTTCGTCACCTACAACTACCTTGAAAACACGTGGCACGTGGGCACGATGCCTCGAACAGCTTGGGTTGATCTTGGGACGTATTCCAAGCCTCTTGGTGCGGAGTATCTCCAAGACAGCACCGAGCCCACCATCTCTACAATTTACGGCTTAACGCCCGGTAGAACCTTGGTATACAACCAAGAAGAGGGTGTAAACGGCGACGGCCTGCCGATTGTGGCTTTCATCCAGTCTGGGTACTTTGATATATCAGAGGGGGATAACATGCTGTACATGAAGCGGTTCATCCCTGACTTCAAAAACCAGCTTGGAAACCTCACGGTCAACCTGTTGCTAAGACCCTACCCCCAGGCCACGGCCAGCCCCAGTTCCTTGGACCCTTATGTAATCACCCCGACCACACAGAAAGTGGACACGCGGGCGCGCGGCAGGCAGATCTCGCTTCGGATTGTTAGTGATGCCCTTGGCACCAACTGGCGTTATGGAACACTACGGGTAGATGTGCAGCCGGATGGACTTAGATAGATGTCCAAGATTACCAATGTCAGACTGCCTAATGCTGTCTCGCAACAATATGATCCGCAGCAGTTCAACCAGCTTGTGCGTTCGCTTGAGCAGATCGTTTTACAGCTTAATTCAACCTATACGCCTGTTTTTAGCGAAAACACGCAGGGCGCTTTGTCCTGGTTCGAGAGTCGCGGAGAGTCAGAAATGAACGGTTATCCTTTTTCCGCCACTTCCTTAGATGCATTTGGCAGACTGCGGACTTCGCAGCCTTACACAGTCTTTGACAGCCAGAACCGATACCAGCCTGATTCGCAGTACGACACGGCGCTCACGGGTAGTGGCTCGACGAGCTATTTACTGGATCAGAGTAGCGTGAACCTTAATGTTGGCACGGCCTCAGGGGATAAGGTCATACGTCAGACATTTAGGAATTTCCCTTACCAACCGGGAAAAAGTCTTCTTGTTCTAGCCACTTCGGTTATGAATGCGGGCAAGACCAACCTGCGGCAGCGGGTGGGGTATTTCAACACCGATAACGGGGTGTTTTTCCAGCAAAGTGGAACGACGCTTTCTTTTGTGTTGAGGACTTCTTCTAGTGGGGTGCCTAGCGACGCTCGGACCGTGAACCAAGCGTCATGGAACGGGGACAAGTTAGACGGCACGGGGCCTTCTGGACTGACGTTTGATGTGACCAAGAGCCAGATTTTGTTCTTGGACTTTGAGTGGCTGGGGGTGGGTTCGGTTCGCGCGGGGTTCGTGATCAACGGCATCTTCATTGTGTGCCATACATTTAATAACGCCAACGACATTGACAAGGTCTATATGACCACGGCAATCCTGCCTTTGCGGTATGAGATTGAAAATACTGGCGTCACGGCGTCCTCTTCGGCATTAAAACAAATCTGTTCTTCGGTGATCTCTGAGGGTGGTTATGATCAAAAGTCCTCTCAGATCTGGGCGCGTCGTACTTCGGCTTTGACTGGAGTTGGCACGAGTTTTGTCCCGGTCGTTTCTGCACGGCTCAAGGCCACCAGAACGGGGGCAATTGTGCTTCCGGCAGCACTTTCTTTCCTGCCGACATCTTCAAACGACCTTTTTGAAGTGGCGTTGGTTAAAAATGCAACACTTTCTGGAGCAGCGTTTACTTCTCTTTCAGCCAATATAGAGAGTGATACCACGGCCACAACTATGTCAGGCGGAACCATTGTTTACAGTGATTTGTTAGCCTCCACTAACCAAGCTAAGGTTCCTATAAACGTAGATGTTTCCTACAATTTTGCACTGCAACTAGGCATAAGTCTGGCTGGAACGAGGGACATTTACACCCTGGCCATGCGTCTAATTACAGGTACGGGAGACGGTCTGGGTTCGTTGAGCTTTTTTGATATTACAGACCCTGTACAAGGAAACCCAATAATCTACGCTTTCCCAGGAACAGCTGGGCTTACCCTAGCTGGAGTAGCTCCAACGGTCACGGTGGCGTAAATGTCAAACAAATATTTCAGGAAAACATCCATCCCCTCTGCTGGGGTAGAGACGACCATCTACACTGCGCCGGAGGCTAATACCGGCGTGTTGCGCTCTTTGCGGGTGACTAATTCTGGTGCGTTGGCTTCGTCGATTACGGTCACCCAGTACACAGGAGGTTCTGCCCCGGCGCATTATTTGCTTCGAGGAAAAACACTTTCCGTCAACGCGACTGTGGATGTTTTCAACGGTGTGCCTTGTGTTTTAGAGGCCGGAGACGAGCTAAACGTAACTTCTACTGAGGGTTCTGTGGTCTTTTATCTGTCCTACCTTGAAGTAGACAGGAACTGATAAAAACCAGATAATCGGGGTTATTTCGCGTCCTTTCCCGGCGCGCGCCCAACGAGGCCTACATATTAATTTGGAAAGGACACCCATGAACGGTGCAGGAATTATGAACCTGCCTACAAATGTAGGCGGAATGGCTTCCCAGGACGGACTGGACTCTTTTGCTCCTCTTATTGCCTCGCAGCAGGCCGCACGAGACATAGGATATCCACAGTTCACAAAAGAGCTCTTAGAAGCAGGGTCGGAGGTAGATCCCGCTGAGGTTCAAGAGTTCATACAGGCTATTCGTGAAGCGCGTCTCACGCCTGATGAGATTGCCATGATGCGCCGTGTTGTGGAAACCGTCCTCAACGATCCCAACAACTACCCTCAAGTTCGTATGCGCTTGCTTCAGGAAGGCATTTCTGAGGACTTGCTGCCCGAGACTTTTGACCTTGAGTTTTTCATGGCAATGCGAATTGCTGTGGAAGAGGCAGAAAACCTTTCTCGCGAACCAGGGCCCATGGGACTTCAGATGCCCATGGAAATGGCCGAAGGCGGGATTGCTGGACTGCCGCAGATGCAGCCGATTGCGCGTGAGCTCGCCGCCATGGGCCGTAGTGGCGATACCATGCTTGCCCACATTACGCCGGAAGAGGCGATGATGTTGCGCCAGATGGGTGGCTCAGGGACCATCAACCCATACACGGGGCTGCCTGAGTTTTTCTTAAAGAAAATCGGCAGGGCACTTAAAAAGTTTGCCAAGAGCACTGTCGGACGGATAGTTATCGGAGTGGCCCTAGGCGCGTTTCTTGGGCCTATGGCTGTAGGTGCTTTGTCTTCTACTGCTGGTATCACTTTAGGTACTGCGGCGCAGTTTGGGTTGAGCGCTGGCATAGGCACATTTGGCGCAAGTCTTCTTGCTGGAGATGGCCTTAAGAACTCCTTACGTAAGGGCATCACTGCTGGGGTTACCGCTTATGTGGGATCAGGTCTAGTTAGTGATGCCGGTTTTTCTGGTGTGCCTTCAAACACACCAAAAACCTTTGGCGAAGGGTTTACTCGTGGTGTAGAGCAAATTACAGCGCCTTTTAAAGCTGCCGCTGAGATGGTTCGGCCCGCTGCTCCTGCACCCGCTGCCGCTAGTTTGGCTGCACCTGCCGTGTCACCGGCGCCATCAGCAGCGCAAATTGTTGAAACCGGTGGCCCTACTGGAGGCCCCGTTATAGGTGGATTTTCGGACTTTACAAGAGGGCCCATGACAGCGCCTAGCTCTCCCTCACCCTTCTACGAAGCCGCGCCCGGTGCTGTAGACGCAGGGCAGCAAGCAAGAGCAGTTGCTGCTGCTCAGGCTACTCCAACTCCTGCAGTTTCACTTGAGCCATCGTTTAGTGAGAAATACCCCAGAATAAGCAGAGCATACAGTGAGTACTTATCTCCAACCCGTGCAAGCATTCAGGGGCGTTCTGCTGACACTATTTTTGACGATCTAGTGACAACAAAAGGGCTTCCTAAAACTGCTGAGACCATGAAACTTGCTCAACAAATGGCCACTAAAGAAGCTCCTGGGGTGTTCGCCAAGTACGGCCCACTAGCCGCCACAGGCGCCTTGGCCCTTGAGGCGACGACCGGGGGCATCAGCAACCTGTTCAAGCCCATCGAAGGTGAAGGGGGCATGTCGCTCGAAGAGTACAACAGGCAGCGCGCAGAGGAAGCGGCAGCGTTCCGCCAAACGCGCCCTGAGTTCTTCGGGGGCTTTGTCCGTGGGGCGTTCGACAGGATGCCCTATAGGGCAGCTAGGGGCTCTAGTCCCGAGGGCGTGACCAACTTCCCCCGCAAGACAGGCGCGATTAACGGACCAGGAACAGGAACTTCGGATTCCATCCCGGCCATGCTCTCTGACGGTGAGTTCGTGTTCACTGCCAAGTCTGTACGGAACATGGGCAACGGCTCACGGCGCAAGGGCGCTGCAAAGATGTACCGGTTAATGAAGATGCTCGAAGGTGGTCCCGTAGGAAAGGGGAGATAAGCCATGGCTGTCGAAACACAGACCCAGATAGTACGAGAGGCACCAGAGCTTGAGGCAATCAAGCTCAATTTGCTTGGTGAAGCCGCTAAGCTTGCCTATGACCAGACGGCAGAAGGAAAACCCCTTCCCTATGCACAGACGCTTCAAGCGCGTCTGCCTTCCTTTCAGGTTGCTGGGTTTACTCCTGCGCAGCAGGCCGCTCTTCAGGCTGGGATGCAACAAGGCATTGGCAGCTTTTTGCCTTATATCCAAGCAGCCAATGTCTCTTTGGGCGGGGGCTATGGGGCGGCGGGAGAAGGCCTTGGTGCATTAAGCGCGGCTCAGATCGCAGGAGCAGGAGCAGCCGGTATGTACGATCCGCGCTCGGCGCTTGCCTTCATGAACCCCTATCAAGAGGCGGTCACTGAGCAGGCACTTCGCGCCATCCGTCGTCAGGCAGATATTGCTGGACAAGGACAGGCGGCACAGGCGGTACGTGCTGGGGCTTTTGGTGGCACTCGTGAGGGTGTGCAGCGGGCAGAGATGGAGCGCAATGTGCAGGACATCATGTCTCAGCGCATCGCCCAGGACTACGCTCAGAATTTCGGTCAGGCACAGCAGGCGGCTATGGCCGCTCAGGAGGCGGCTCGGGGGCGCCAGTTGGGGATTGGCCAGCTTTTTGGCGGCCTGGGGCAGACATATGGCCAACTAGGTGGCCAGCTTGGTCAACTTGGGGTTCAACAAGCGGCCTTGGGACAAACGGCCCAGCAACTGCAACAAGGGGACATTGGGTTTTTGTATGGGCTTGGCCAGTCGCAGCAGGCACTGCAACAGCAGGGTCTGGAAGCCCAGCGGGCAACAGAAATGCAGCGGCTTTATGCTCCGTATCAGCAAGCGGCCTTCTTGTCCGACATCTTCAAGGGTGCGCCTTCTTCGCAAATGGCGACCACTTCTGCGTCGGTCCCGCAGCCCAGTCCTTTCCAGCAGATCGCGGGGGTTGCCTTGGGTGGGCTGACTACCTACGCTGCAGGTCAAAAATTAGGCGTTCTTTAAGAGGTAACTATGGCAAAAGACATGCAAATAGAAGAAATGCCCATCGACAACGTCGGCATCATGCAGGGGTTCCTGGACATGATGAATGAAGAAGATGACATAGGTGAGGGCGATGATTACGAGTCCGCTGAGGAGCTTGGCCGTTCGCCGGATTCGCCTGAGATTCTGATGAACAATCTTCGTGGGGACATGCGCTCCATCGATGCGCGTCGCGAGGAACTTGCCGATCTGGTCGGCTATACCGCTGCCGCCGAAACACCCGAGCCTGTTCTTGCCATGCTCCAGCCAGTGCTGGCCCAACAAGGTATTGGCGCGCTTCCTATGCCAGGGGCCATGCCTCCAGGGCCACCGCCAGGAATGCCCCCCGGTATGCCTCCTCCTGGCATGATGCCACCTGAAATGGGAATGCCTCCCGGGCCACCGCCAGGAATGCCCCCAGGTCCTCCTCCAGGCATGATGCCTCCAGGGCCCCCTCCTCCGGAGGGTGGTATTGCTGGCCTACCGGTAGGTCAACCTCCTTTGCAAATGGCTCAGGGGGGCCTTGTTCAATATTTTAGAGATGGGTCCGACGAGGACGGCGTGACCCCAAAAGAAGACTCGTCCTCTATATCTGTTCTGTCCAGGCTTCCTCCCGCATTAAGGGACGAGGCCCAGAGGGCTTTTATCGCCTCGCTAAGAACGCCTACGCCCGTATCCGACATCAAAAAGCTGTCTGGCGACTTAGCCAAACAGTATGCAGAGATACTAGGCACTGATCGAAAGTCTGCCCAGGCACAGATGCTCTTGGAACTTGGACAACGGGCCTTTGGCTATGCTGCAAACGTAGATGAGCAGGGCCGTCCTTTGCGCGGCAGTCAGTTCGCCCGTCTAGCTGGTGCTGTGCGCACACTACCGACAACAGTAGGGAAGTACGCAGCTGATATAGAAAAAGAGGATCGGGCCATCAAACTGGCCGGAGTGCAGGCCGCTGAGAAGCAAATTCAAGCGGAAAAAGAGCAGCTGGCCAAGCAGCAGAAGAACCTTGCTGATTTGTTTAAAGAAGACCTCAAGGCTTTGGGTAAACCTACAAAGGGACCTTTTGGCTCAGGCGTGGAAGGAAGTGCCTACAATATTGCTGTTGAACTTGCTACAAGGTACGGGCTGGGAGAAACAACACCGGAAGAGGATCGCAAGTTTTCCTCCGCTTACAGAATTTTGAATACACCTTACCCGCAGACGAATGAAAAAGGCGAGTTGATTTACACGAAGCCTCCAAAACTGGACTTCTTAGAAAAAGCTTTTGCAGATCGTGCTGCGCTAGATAAAGGCGGACCACGGCCCACGGGCACTGGAACGGGAGCCGCTGCTCCTGCAGGAGGAGCTGCGGGCGCTCCGGCAACAGGGGGAATGCCTTCGGTCGGAATGCCTACACTCTTGTCCATGGCCGGTCGTGCGACAGGCCCGATCAATGTCACGCAGGCCTTCTTGGGTCGCTACACCCCAGGATTTTTTGGCGAGCTCAGTGCAGGTCCAATACAGGCAGATGCCTTCGTCTCAAACGCCATTAACCGAATCAACCGGTCGATTGCCACGAACCCGCGTTTTGCAGAAGGGGAAAGACAGTCCATCAAAAAAGAACTGGATCTGCTGCCCTCACTCTTGCGTGACGAGGCTGCATTTTCAAACAGACTGGTGGGTATTGACCTGCTATTGGAAAGATTGGAAAGGGATGCCTTGGCTGGGTCCGAGGACAAAAGCATCAAGGTAGACGAACGCCTTGCTGCGGCTAATGACCTGAGGCTGATTCGGAATACACGTGATTTAATGGGGGTCAAGGACCTTCCCTTAATTGATCCAAATGATCCAGAAAGGTCAAGAGCAGTTTTTTCTGCGTTGGCTCCAGACGCCCTTTACAAGCGAATTGATCCCCAAACAGGCAGAGTTGTTCTTCGTAGAAAGGCGCGTGACTAGCTATGACACCAGCCGAATTTGAAAGATACCTGGAGGAAAGGTCTGTCCCGGTTGGAAGTGACATTCCCAAAAGAGGATCCCTTTCAGCAGGTAATGTGACAGATATTGCTGACCTGCCTCCTCCGGTTGATTCAGACAATCTCGGCGCAATGGCCGAGCAGTTCACGCCACCAGGAAAGCGCGCGCCTGGGGCATTTGCACCGGAACTAGATGAGTTTGAAAGAAAGTCTGTTCCCATTGGACCAACCTTTGAGGAAAAAGCGGAGCAGGTAGCCTTGGGCCTTGGACGAGGGATCAAGACCGGTGCCAGTGCTTTAATGCCCGCGTTCGGCGGTGCAGTGGGTGGTGCAAAGCTAGGAACTCTCGGTGGGCCTTTTGCTCCTGTTACCGTCCCGGCGATGTCCGCTCTTGGGTTTATCGGAGGTTTTGCTCTGGGCGACAGGTACTCTCAATATCTGGACCAGTTCTTCCCGGCTCCTCCAAGGAATGAGCTTCTCCCCTATCGCATTGGTGGAGATACTACAGGGCAAACCTTGGCCACCATCCCGCTTGCCTTTGGCATGCCGGTGATGTCAGGCAATGTCGTTTCTCGCTTTCTCAGTCAAGTTGGTGAAACTGCTCGTAGACGGCCCATTCTTTTTACGACTTCAGAGGTTGGTGGGGCGGGTGGTGCTGGTCTTGGTGGAGGAATTGCTGAAACCTTCGATCCAGGTAATCCAGGAACTCGGTTTTTGTACGAGGTCACTTTTGGCTTCCTCACCCCTAGCCGCTGGCTATCCAGTGCGGCCTCCGACGTATATGACAACGTAAGCCAGCGTGTGGCCTCTGGGGCCTTGAACCGTTCTCAACGTCAGGCAGCAGATCAGCTTTTGAAAATCTTAGATCAGTTCAAGGAAGATCCGCAACAACTAATACGTGCCTTAACAACAACACTACCAACGGGTGTTCCTTCTCCGACGGCAGCGCAAAAAACAGGCAGCCCCGCCTTAATTGCTTTGGAAAAATCATTAGCGCAGCAGCACGAACGCTACTCTGGTGAAATACGATCTCAAGGAGAAGAAGCGTACAAGGCCTATGAGGCACTTATGTCACAGCTGCGGAGGCTGGGTGACATGGAGTCCTTGCAAAAGGTTGCAGACATGCGCGACCAAGCTCTGCAAAAGCATCTGGCAGATCGTCTCGTCTTTGCACACGCCGATGCAGCAGAGAAGATTGCACGGATTTCCAAGCTAAATCCGACCACAGATGCCCGTGCCTATGTGGGCCGCGTCACCCAAGACGCCATTAATGGTTCCTTGCGCGACGCTCGTAAAGTAGAAAGCGCGCTGTGGGACGAGGCGTACAAGAGCTCGTTAAGAACTATTGGGGAGTTAAGTCCGGATCAACTGCGTTTTTTTAGGGATGATGCCCTCGAAGTGCCTGATATGCAGAGGTATCGTGATGAACTCAGTCGTGCGTCTTCAAGACTTCGCCCAGGAGATCCCCCTCCAGATATTCTTACTGGAAGAATAAATGATGTATGGGAGCGGATAAAAACAAAAGGAGGTACACGAACTATTTACGAAGATAGACGACATCTGAAACCCGACTTCAAACAAATCATACGAAAGGACAACGGTAAGTATGTCCTCCAGGAGTACGACCTCTCCAAGAAAAACCCATTCTCGGGCGTGACATTTCCTATGCTTGTAAGAAAATCGCCACAAGAGTTGGCCGATTTTCTTGGAAGCGTACCCATTAAAGAAACACCCGTAACACTGCAACAGAACCTCTATCCACGGACCGTGGAAGCAGGCAACTTCCGGGCAGAGCTCGCCCGTACCGCAGCGGAACTTACGCCAACGGGATTTAAATACAACCTGTCTCCCTACGTCAAAGGGCTGTTGGCAGAATACGGCATTGATGAAAACGCTATTGACCTCTACCGGCAGGGAATGCGTACGCCTGAGTTTCTAGAAACCAAAGTTGTTCCATCGCAGTTCCTGCCCGCCATTGATGACAAGCCAATAGACGTGTTTGATCTGGTTCAGCTTCGCGGTGAGCTTTTGAACGAGGCGCGCAAGGCATCCAGTGGAAATGCCCCCGATAGTAACGCGGCGCGTAGCTATTCAAGCTTGGCAAACTCTATTCTGAAAGACCTGTCCGATGAGGCATCTGGTCTTAACAGCGACGCCTACAACACGGCGCGTAGCTACTCCCAGGCCTTGAACAATGTCTACACCCGCACCTTTGCTGGTGAGATGCTGTCAAAAGACCCGCGTGGCGCGATGCGCTACACACCAGAAACGCTTATTGAAGCAGCCTTCAGCATTGGCCCGGACCTCACAACGCAGCGTATGCGGGAGATCGAAGACGCCTCTACCTTCCTGCTGCAGGAGGGCAGAAGGATCGCTGCTGAAAGTAAAAACCCAGCTGTCCGACAGCTGCTAAAAGACCTTATCCCCGATGCAAAGAACCGCTCTGACTCGGTTGCCGATGCTGCAAACATAACTATTCGTCTGGCAGCGGCCAACAGCATTAAGCAGGTCATGCGCCCTGATGGAACGATTGAAAGCCGTTTGGATGTTCCCAGTCTAATCCAGTGGGCGGCAGACAATAACACCCTTGTTCGGAAAGCCGGTCTTGCTGGAGACTTGGACAACGCAGCACGGGCGGAGAACCTGTTCAGCCTTGTTACCCGTCAAAACTCTAAAATTAACGATTCCCTTAAAAAGCGGACCACATTTTCAAAGCTTCTTTCAGACAAAACGGAAAACCCCACGACTGTGGTAACACAGATGATCCGTGGGAAGAACCCAACATACGAGCTAAACAAGCTCGTCAAACTGGCTAAGTCCGGGGGCCCTGATGCAGTAGACGGGCTGCGCGCCACAATCATGGACTATGCCTTCACCCAGGCTAGTAAAGGCGGGGGCGGGTTCAGTCCATTGGCATTTGAGAAGGCCTTCTTCACCCCATTGGCTCCCAACAAGCCTTCCCTGTATGCACTCATGCGCAGCCAGGGAATCATGACCGTGGCGCATGGCAACAACATACGCGCATTGCTCAATCCCATGAAGCAGATTGAGGCGGCCATGGAAAGCGGTCAAGTCTTGGATGAGGTGATTAATCGTCTGGGTCTTGCCGGTCAGTTTGGGGCACGATTTATCGGTGCTCAGGCTGGTTCGGCTATCTCTCGGATGGCCGGTGGTGCAGGAACCATTCAAATCCCTGCCTACGGTGCTTCGGTCGCACAGGAACTCTTTGACAAGATGCCCTCTTTGTCTGTTCGTTCCGTCCTCGAAGATGCCACAAAGGACCCGGCCTTCATGGCCACAATGCTTGATAAACGCGCCGTAACACCCCAGCAGCAGATCAAGCTCGGACGGCAAATGCATGCTTACCTTTTGTCCCAGGGGTACACGGACGCTGACTACAACCCACCAGAGATCTCGGAAGTCCCTGAAACTCCGACCACCGGAGCTCCAGCATCGAAGCTTCTCCGCCAACTTCCTCCCGCGCCACCCACAACGGGAATGCCGGGATTGAGCAGTGCGCCGAGTGTCAGGCCTCAAGGACCAGGGCCCAGGGTTCCTGCTGCGCCACCAATGCCCGGAGCTTCTGGACAACCGCCCACGAGCAGGCAGATGCTTCAGTCACTCTTCCCGTTTGACGCCACACTGCGCGCCGGATCGCCTCTCCAGTAGGCATCCACCCGCTCCATCCACTGCGCCTTGTAATCCAAGAATTCACTACCGGTAGTGGTGAATTCTTGGGTAGTTCCGTCCTGCACGGAGACTAAAACAGCCCCAAATTCGATGTGCGAACCGTGAATTTCGTCGTGCGCCAGAGCATACGCGGCCAGTTGGTGGAAGTAATCTTGAATCCACTCGTGCTTTTTGGGCTTATTGGCCTGTTTGAAATCAACTATCGCTGGCTGCCCTCGATAGACTCCAACTAAATCGGTCGTCCCTGCGTACTTGTTAGGATAGTAGAGCGTCACCTCAGACCCCCAAATCTCTTGCAGATTAGGGAAGTAAGTGTTTATTAACCTGTACCCCATCTCATACCCACGAGTCATGAGCCAGCTTGTGGGGCGAGGGAGGGGCTGCCCCGCGATCATCCGGTCCATGACCATGTGCATGTGAGTGCCCACGATGGCCGCTTCGGTCTTGATCCGCTCTGCGTTGTCTTTGCCAATCCTCTCGGCCCACGCGTCAAGGGCAGTCTGGTCCTTGGTCGCGGCCAGGATTCTGGTCACACTCGGCAGCTTTTGCTCGCCATAGGTTCGCCCCTCCGGGCCATCCACACGCTCAAGCTTTTCGTAGATGTACTTCTTGCGAATCGGGATCATGTCGATCATTTAATCCACTCCTTTGGATCCTCTTGCAGGATGGTGTTGGCGATGTTCATCTTTTCCAGCAGCGCATCGACGATCTTTTCGTCCACCGTATTGGGTGTAAATAGGTCGATATATGTCATTTTGTTGGTCTGGCCATAGCGGTCAATGCGCGCCTCTGACTGCAGCCGCACTTCCAGGTCATAGCCGTTGCTGTAGTAGATCATTGTATGCGCCGCCGTTAGGGTTAATCCGTACCCACCCGTCCTGGGCTGCCCAACAAAAAATCTTAACTCGCTGTTTTCATCAGAAAAACGATCCACAATCTCGGACCTTTCCTCGGCCTTTGTGTCACCAAAGTAGGTAGCCACACTGTTCATCCCGTGGGCCTTTTGCAGGGCCAGCTTGATCGCCTCGATGTCATGCCTGAAGTGCGCCCAGATGATGATCTTGCCGTCCAGTTCATCCACCGCAGACAGCAACTCATCAAGCCGGTTGTTCTTGATCGGGACGATCTCTCCACCGTCCAAGGTCACATGACCACAGACGATCTGCTGCAGCCGCATGATCTGCGTGAGCGCATTGGTCGTGGTCGTCATTCCCTTCTCAAAGGTCACCAGGGCCATCAGCACCATCTGGTCATAGGCGCGCTTCTGCTCAGGCGTGAGCTCCACCTCGCGCTTTAAAAAGACCTTGTCCGGGAGGTCAAAGCACTCCTCTTTGCGCACCCGAAAACTAAAGCGTGATAGTTTTTCTTGAATCTCATCCAGATGTCGATAGCCTACGACTTGTTTGTAACTGTGCGTTGCAACAGAGCGCTCTATCATCACCGCGTATCGGGCCTGAAAGGCATAAAAACTGTGAATCCCAAGGCATTCTGGGCTTAAAAACTCACACTGGGAGAACAGATCCATCGGGCTTTTGGTCACCGGTGACCCGGTTGCAATACGCCGGTACTTCGCCAGCCTGCCTGCCCTAATCGTCGCCTTAGTCCTTTGCGCCGAATGGTTTTTGATTGTCGTGCTTTCGTCCACGGCAAAAAAAGCCTTGTGGCTGCGCAGGAACATCTGCGCATACGAGGCCCCCTTGGGCGTGGAGAACGCCTCAATGTTCATGATCAGGATCTTCAGGTCTTCAGTGATCTCGAACAACGAATCAAGGGCCTTCTTCTCTGCCTTCCTCGGCGCAGGGTTCCAGATAGCCATTCGGTACACCACGTGCTCAGGCATGTGCTTGGGCAATTCGACTTTGTACCAGTTCCTGTACACGCCCTTGGGTGCGACGATAAGCGCCGCGTTGATATGCCCTTGGTCATAGAGCATTGCGGTGTTGTTGATCAACATGAAGCTCTTGCCGGTGCCCATATCAGCAAATAGCGCGGCCACAGGCTCTTTCCAGAAGCGCTGTAGATAGGCCTGCTGATGCAGGAAAGGCTTGTTTTTAAAGGGATAACGCCCTAAATGTTTGTCTTCCATATTTCTCTCTTTCTAGCGGCACTTGCATTGCCGTAAGTGAGAGTGTACTATGCAAATTCGTTTTTAGAAAGGAGAATGAATTGGCAAAGGTCTACGTCACGTCTGAGACCACTCAGCACAACGTCACCCCAGCTTTGCAGTTTGGCGAGATCATCACAGTACTACCCCCTAATGCGCAGGTCTTGTTTAGCGTCGTGCCCACAGTACAACGGATTCGACGCCGACTTGAAAAATTTTCTGATGAGGATTATCTTGTTCTCATCGGGGATCCAGCGATCATAGGAATTGTGTGCTCAGTGGCTGCGGCCAAGAACAGCGGGCGCTACAAAGTGTTGAAGTGGGATCGCCGTGAAAAGCTGTACGTTCCATTGCAGGTCGATATCTTTCATAAAGGAGAAATAAATGAGTCTTACGAATTTGTTTGAACAAGACGCAGCAGCCCTTAAAGTTGCTGATGCCGATCTCGCCAGTGTTTCCGCCATGGCCCGTAGGGCCAAGGAACTGGAAAAAGAAATTGAGGACATGGAGTCCGTGGTCAAGGAGCGCAAAGAGCAGTACCGCAAACTGACCGAAGAGGCAATGCCCGAGGCCATGACAAGCCTGGGCATGAAAGGCTTCGACATGGAAGACGGCTCCAAGGTCACGCTCAAGCCCTTCTACTCTGCTTCGATCACCGAGGCCCGTCGTGCAGAAGCCTTCGCATGGCTGCGCACCAACGGCTTCGATGACATCATCAAGAACATCGTCTCTGTCCGATTCGGCAAAGGCGAAGACGAGCTCTGCGCTCGTCTACTGGATCTTCTCCGTGAGCAACGCTTCCCGGCCGAACAAGCGGAAAAGGTGGAGCCCATGACCCTCAAAGCATGGGTGAAAGAACAGGTCGAGCGTGGCAACGCTTTTCCTGCCGATCTTTTTGGTGCCTTTATCGGCCAAAAAGTAACTATCAAATCTCTTTAAGGACCAAGAATCATGGCCAAGACAGACGTTGCAGCAAAAAGCGAGGGCGCTTTAGCCCTCACATCGATGTTTGAGCAGGATGCCCTTGACGGTTTTGAAGGCATGAATCAGGAAGACTTTGCGCTTCCTTTCCTGCGCCTTCTGACCAATGTCTCGCCCGAGGTTGGTACGGTTGACGGGGCAATGCCTGGGATGCTTTACAACAGCGTCACAGGCGATTTGTACGATGGCAAGAAAGGCATTGAGGTAATCCCTTGTGCCTATGTCCGGCAATACATTGAGTGGGCCCCTCGCGGGTCTGGCAGTGGCGCACCTGTATCAATGTATCCCGCCACCAGTGACGTGCTGTCGCGCACTCACCGTGAACCGGGCGAGAACAAGGACTATCTGGACAATGGCAACTACATTGAGAACACGGCCAATCACTATGTGATGGTCATTCGCGATGACGGTACGCCTGAGCCTGCCTTGATTAGCATGAAGTCCACGCAGCTAAAGAAGTCCCGCAAGTGGAACAGCATGATGCAGTCCGTAAAAGTGGCAGGCAAGAGCGGACTGTTTACGCCTCCCATGTATAGCCAAGTCTATCGACTCACCACAGTGGCTGAGTCCAATGACAAGGGCAAGTGGTTCGGTTGGGAAGTGGAACGTGTCGGCCCTGTTGAAGATGCGCTCGTCTATCAGGCTGCAAAGGCTTTTGCTGCCTCGGTTAACGCCGGGGACGTGAAGGTCAAGCACCACGACGAGGCCGCAGAGACAGGCACAACACCGTTCTAACTTCCAAGGTCGGGGGCCCACGGCCCTCGGCCTTTTTCAACCGAGAAGAAGATGACCGACATAACACGGTTCAAAGCAATTTTCTCCGGATTGGATGTTGCATACGGGACGTACAAAATAGACAAGTCTCGCGGTGATGGAAAACAGACTGGCAAGGCCGTCGTTGTCCGTCAGCCACCAACAGATGATCTGTGGGAAAAGCATTTACAGGGGGTCGAGCCCAGCCTGGGGATTATTCCAATCCGCGCAGACAACACCTGCATCTGGGGCTGCATCGACATCGACCAGTACCCGCTGGATCACAAGGGCCTTGTAGAAAAAGTCCGCAAGCTAAAACTCCCTCTTGTCGTCTGCCGCAGTAAATCTAGCGGCGCGCATTGCTTTCTCTTCATGCGCCAGCCCATATCAGCGGCTGATATGCAGTCTACGCTCAAGGCCATGGCCGCGCTCTTAGGCGAGGCAGGCAGAGAGATCTTCCCCAAGCAATCCGAAATCCTTGTTGACCGTGGCGACACGGGCAACTTCTTGAACCTGCCCTATTTCGCAGGTGACGAGGGCATGCGCTATGCGTTGAAAGACGACGGCACGGCCGCAAGCCTGGAAGAGTTTTACCAACTCTACGCAGATCACGTACAGGACGAAGTCCCTAACATCAGCCCACCAGCGAAGCCAGACCAGCCTATTCCTGACGGCCCACCATGCCTGCAGGCCCTTTGCACACAAGGCTTTCCCGAAGGCACACGAAACAACGGGCTTTTCAACATCGGGATCTACCTGAAAAAAGCCCACCCCCATGACTGGGATACCAAGCTCATGGAACATAACAACAAATACTTTCACCCGCCCCTGGGCCTCACCGAAATACAGGTGATCGTCAAGCAGCTGACCAAAAAAGATTATCTCTACAAGTGCAAAGACCAGCCCTTAAACAGCTTTTGCAACAGCAGCATGTGCAGGACTCGCAAACACGGGATCGGGGCCAATGGGCCAGACTCCCCGGCCCTGTCCTCACTGTCAAAGTACAACAGCGAACCGCCTCTGTGGTTCTTAGACGTGAACGGCAGACGGCTGGAGCTTGATACCGACAGCCTGTACAACCAGAACCTTTTCCAAAAGGCCTGCATCGACCGCATCAACGTACTGCCCCCTACTTTACGCAAACAGGACTGGGAGCAGGTGCTCAACTCCCTGCTGCGCGAGATGGTCGAAACCGAACAGATCCAAGAGGCCCCAGAAGACACGAGCTTCACTGGCCGGTTCTTCGACCTCTTAGAGGACTTCACCACCCACCTGCAACAGGCCATGGACCGCGATGAGATTCTCATGGGCCGTCCTTGGACAGATGACGCAGAAGCCAAGACCTACTTCCGGTTCAAGGACCTCGAAGCACACTTAAAGCGCAATAACTTCTTGGGCATGTCCTTGAATCGCATGGCCCAGCGCGTCCGCGATCTCGGCGGTGAGCCCTGCACCCTTTTCCTAAAAGGCAGGCAGACAAGATGCTGGCGCATCCCACGGTTCGAGCGGCAAGACGCCCCGTTCGAGACGCCTGAGCAGAGTAAGGGGAGCCCGTTCTGATGAACACAACCGAAAAGGAAATAGGGCCGAAGATTAATAAAGTCTTCGGCCCTCCATAGCCAGGAACAGGCAAAACAACCTACCTGCTCAACACCGTAGAGCGGTACTTGGAACAAGGCACACTGCCCTTGAACATCGGCTACTTTGCCTTCACCCGCAAGGCGGCCGCCGAGGCCAAGGAGCGGGCGATTGTGAAGTTCCCGCACCTGCAGAGTAACAGTGACTTCCCGTGGTTTCGGACGCTACACAGTCTTGCCTACCACTGCCTGGGCGTTAAGCAAAATGACATGATGTCGCCCGAGCACTTTAGGGAATTTGCCAAGCTTGCACGGCTCACGCTGACGGTTGACGAATCAGATGAAGAGGGCCTTGTCAAAACAGACAACCCGATTCTCAATGAGATCAACCTTGCCCGGATCCGGGGCATGGACCTGCGCACACACTACAACCAGAGCGGCCTTTCCATCGAGTGGTGGCACTTTGAGTTTGTTGAGCGCACCTATCGCCAGTACAAAGAACAGCGCCTGCTCTTTGACTTCACCGATCTCCTAGAAAAAATCATCCTCGAACCCGAGCGCCTGCCCACGCTGGAGTTGCTCATCATCGACGAGGCACAGGATCTCTCTCGTTTGCAATGGAACTTGGTCCAGGAACTTGTAGCGCGTAGCGTTACAACCTTCATCGCCGGGGATGATGATCAGGCCATTTACCGTTGGGCAGGGGCGGACGTAGACACCTTCCTCTCGCTGCCAGGAGAGAACATCATCCTTGACCAGTCCTATCGCGTCCCACCGGTCATTCACGATCTTGCCAACGAAGTATCCGACCGGATACGCATTAGACAGCCAAAGACATGGCGACCAAAGGAAGGATTTGAAGGCTCGCTCTTTTGGTACAACCGCTTTAGTGACGTGGACGTGACCAAGGGCAACTGGCTCATCCTTGCCTTCACGAACTACTACCTCACGCCCATCCACGGCTGGCTCTTGGACCAAGGCGTTCTCTTCGAGCGCAACGGCCATCGCAGCGTTTCTGAGACCATCGTGCGCGCCGTCATCGGATGGGAGAACCTGCGCAAGGGCAAAGAGGTGGACTACGCGACCGTGGCGCTGGTCTACAAACACCTCGGCACGGAGTTTGTCAAACGCGGCAATAAGTCCTTTAAAGACGGTGATCCCGAGGCTCTCTACACCCTGCAAAAGCTTAAAGACCACCACGGCCTACTGACCGATGTCATCTGGCACGAGGCCCTGACCAAGATCGCCGAGGATAAGCGCAACTACATCATCGCTCTTCTTAGGCGTGGGGTGCGCCTAACAGGCGAGGCCCCTGTGAAACTGTCCACGGTCCACGCGGCAAAAGGCGGGGAGGCGGACAATGTCCTACTGCGCCTGGACCTCTCAGCACGGTTCATGGAAGAACTGCAAAAGAATCCCGATGACATGCGCAGACTGCTCTATGTGGGCCTAACCAGAGCAAAAAGAGAATTGCATATCGTCGAACCCGAAACCTATTCAAGAGGCTTTACCTTATGACATTACCTCTGTTCCCACGCCAGACAGAGTGGGTCCCCCCGGACAAATTCCCAGACCTATCGGACGCGAAGGAGATCGCAATTGACCTCGAAACATGTGACCCTAACATGGAGAAATACGGCCCCGGATGGCCAAGAAACGATGGCTACATTGTTGGTTACGCCATCGCTGTTGACGGATGGACCGGATACTTCCCTGTTAGACATCAAGGTGGAGGGAATCTTGACCAGGGGCTCGTTGAGCGCTTCATCCGACGAGTTCTTCTGCTTCCCGCTGACAAAGTTATGCACAATGCAGCTTACGATTGCGGGTGGCTCATGGCCCACGGATATGAGATTAAGGGTCGAATCCTGGACACAATGATCGCGGCCCCGCTGATTGATGAGAACCGCTTCTCTTATAGCCTCAACGCCCTGGGCTTTGACTATCTCAAAGAGATCAAGTCCGAGCAGGCCCTAAAAGATGCCGCCAGTGACTTTAACGTCCACGCCAAAAAGGAGCTCTGGAAGCTGCCTGCGATGTTTGTTGGTGACTACGCCGAGCAAGACGCCGCGCTCACGCTAAAGCTCTGGCAACACTTCCAGACTGTGCTGCGCAAGGAAAACATCGAGTCGATCTTTGACCTCGAAACAGAGCTCCTGCCCATCCTCATCAACCTCACCAAGCGCGGCATCCGCTTTGACCGCGACCGCGCCAAGACCCTCATCGTGCAGATGCAAGAGCGCGAAGAGACACTACAGCGCGAGTTGAAGAAATTAACAGGATCCTCGGTTGAGATCTGGGCCGCTGCAAGCATCGCCATTGCCTTTGACAAGCTCAAACTTCCCTACCCAAAGAGCAACACAGGACTGCCCAGCTTCACCCGGTCATTCCTCCAGAACCACGAACACCCCATTGCCAAGCTCATCATCGAAGCACGTGAACTGAACAAGACCCACGGCACGTTCCTGCAGCCCTATCTGGATTTCTCCGCCGCCGACGGCCGCATCCACCCCCACGTCAACCAGCTGCGTTCTGATGAAGGCGGCACGGTCACAGGACGACTGTCCATGGCCAACCCAAACCTTCAGCAGGTCCCTGCACGGCATGAGGTCATCGGTCCCATGGTCCGTGGGCTGTTCTTACCAGAAGCAGAGAACATGTGGGCAGCTTGTGACTTCTCTAGCCAAGAACCACGGCTCTTGGTCCATTACTCTGCGCTTTTAGACTTGCCGGGGGCGGAGAAGATGGCAGAGGCCTATAGGGAAAATCCTGATACGGACTTCCATCAGATGGTTGCGGACATGGCCGGGATTAAACGCAAGCAGGCCAAGACCATTGGCCTTGGACTCATGTACGGCATGGGCAAAAATAAGCTTGCCAACGAGCTTGACCTTCCCCTAGAGGAAGCGGCCGAGCTTATTCAAAACTTCCACACCAAGGTCCCCTTCCTGCGCGGCACAGTGGACGCCGTCCAAAAGCGCATCGAGCACCCCGCCTCCGGCGGATCAATCCGAACCTTGCTTGGCCGTAAGTGCCGCTTCCCGCTCTGGGAGCCCACGCAATGGGGCGTAAACAAGGCCCTGCCGTATGAGCAGGCCGTTATAGAATACGGTCGTTCGATTAAGCGAGCGTTCACTTACAAAGGACTGAATCGCCTTATTCAAGGCTCGGCTGCTGACCAGACAAAGGCCGGGATGATCGCTCTTCATAAGGCGGGATTCAATCTTCTGTTGCAGGTTCACGATGAAATCGCCCTGTCAGTCTACTCCAGAGAAGAGGCCCTTGAAGCGTCAGAAGTGATGCGTACCGCCGTTGACTTGGAAGTCCCTTCAAAGGTGGATGTTGAGATTGGCCCTTCTTGGGGGGAGGCCGCATAATGACCTTGCTCCACATCGTTGACAGTGTGGAGTCTCCTTCGGGGTCTACAGGGGCCCCTTGCGGCCTGCTCACCCCCCTCTTTGGAGCAGGCCGCCTTTTTTTCATCGCCCCGCTTGCACTACCGGTAGTAAAATGTGTTAAGGTTGTGATACACAGAAAGGAGAGAGAATGACCAGGAAACACGTCGCACCAAGCAAGCGCAATAAAGCTTGGTTTTCCACAGTTATCCGTTTTGACAACATGGCCCGTCTGAAAGAAATCGCAGCACAGACCAAGGCCCCAGTGACACAAGTACTTGCACGGCTGATTCAACAGGAGTATGATACACTTCACACATACAGCAGAAAGGATGTCAATGCCCACGATCCACACACAGCTGACGCTTGATGTAATAGTTCAGTACGCCATTGAGCCCGCCGAGAACGGCTTTCCCGAACAGGTGGACATCATCAAGGTCCAGCCTATCGGGGGGTCCGGCAAAAACAGTGCAAACCTTCTGCGATTCATGGACGAATCACAGATCATTAACCTAGAAGACGAAATACTTTCAGAAAGGAATCAATCATGACCACACCTAACCTACCCGCATGGCCCACGATGCAGTCCGTAGAAACAGAGCTCGAAGAGGCCATAGACATCTACAAACTGGACAGCACGGAGAAGCGCAACATCATCCGCATGGTCCTCACCGCCTTTCGCGATGGCCACATCGTCGGCGTCGAGAGCATGGGCGAGGCCTGGGCCAAGTCCAACAAAGAGCTCTTTTCTTCCATGAAAAAGGAGCCCACACATGATGCCACTTAAAGAGGCCACCCTGCGCGCCAACGCCCTGTACTGGCAAGAGGTGGCCGACCGCTACCGTCAAGAGCGCGACAAGGCCCTACAAGAGGCAGCCGAAGTGCGCCGCGTCCTTTTAGAACGCACCGGCCGCGCCTTTGACGGTAACGACTATCTGCGCGAGGTCATCCAGACCAAGGCCGACAGCCCACGGCTCAAGGACCGCGTCTATAACTTCTTAAGGAGGCATATCAAATGAGCACACTGATGATGGACCTTGAAACACGGCTTTGCAAAGCGCGCGGCATCGTCCGCGTTGTCATGGAGAACATAGGGGCGGGTAATGACTCAAGAGAAGACACCGAATACGCACTGTGGGCTGTTTCCGATTTGCTATCCGAGGCCATCGACCAGTGCACAGAACCACCCGAGTGGCCTGTCCTGGGAGAGAATGAACTGGCCGTTCAAGACGGAGGCGGAATTGTCCACTTTGACCGCCTATTTCCGGAAGAAGTCCCGGATGAGCCAGAAGGACCAGAATTACGCGTCACTCCCGACGGCACTGTTGTGACCGCCACCACTTCCCCCACCCACAAGGAGCTCTTCTGATGAAAAAAATCGTCCGCAACCCAAAACCCCAACCCAGCACCATCGACCACCCCCCACACTACACCGTGGGCGGGATCGAGACCATCGACTTCATGCAGGCCAAGAGCTCCCCCGAGGAGTTCGCCGGACACCTGCGCCTGACCACACTGAAATACCTCTCCCGTGGCCCCTTTAAAGAAGACGCCATCGAAGACTACAAAAAGGCACGGTGGTACATCAATCGCTTGATCGACTTCCTCGAAACAGGTGGCGAAGAATGAGAGACAAGGACGACGAATCAAGGATCAAGGCCTACATGGAAACAAAGATGAAGCATATAAAGATGTACAACGAATCAGTGAACCTTGCCGATGGGCTTGATGTTGAGAAGTTCGCGGAGTTGGTACGGGCTGATGAGCGTGAGGCGTGTGCTGAGATTTGTGATGGGATTTCAGAGGACTACAAAACCAGAACTGACTTGAACAAAACACAGCAACAAGTTGGGCAGTTAGCGGCTGAGGTGTGTGGAGTTCGGATACGGAAAGGGGTTTACATAGCACCACCGAAAAAAAGATCTTTCAGTGAAGATGTAGGCCGTTTATTAAGCACTGGCAAAGGGTTCTATGACGACGGCACACCCATTGATCCCAAGGAAATCAACATGAAAATAGAAGGCGTGGGGGATGGTGTCGTTACATGCACAGAGGTTCATCTTCCAAGACCCCCGAAAAAAGAATGGGTTGGGTTAACTAAAGAGGAGGCCAGAGAAATCTCACTGGCAAACCGTCCTTACGTTGTAGACATGATTGCTGCGCTAGAAGCTAAGCTGAAGGAGAAGAACACATGATCCATATCTTAAAGATGCCATCCGCTCAGTACCGAATTGCCGGAGAGGATCTGTTTACAGAGGATCAAATGAGGCACTACGCCACGGAGTGCCAGCAGAGAGCCTGGGTGAACCTGACCGATGAGGAGATTGAAAAGATCCACACGGCCTGGGCAAAAGACAACCTCTTTCGTGGATGGAATTACGAACGGGCCATCGAAATCAAGCTGCGGGAGAAAAACGCATGAAGATCAAGAAAAAGGTTAGGCAGAACCAAACCCCCAACGACATACACTTTGGTTGGAAAAACAATACGCCTGTCGTGCGGATATTCCCTGAAGAATTGAAGCTGATTGAGCGATTGGGCATTTCTGTTGAAGACTACGCCAAGTCAAAAATGAGCCAGAGAAACACATGAGTCACGGCCTTTTTGAACGAAACGAACGAATGTTTACCCAATACATGCTGGGCGATTCCTTTACAAAGATCGCCGAAGAACACGGGGTAAGCAGAGAAAGAGCAAGACAGATCGTCCACAAACAAAAGCGTTTTCAGCATCCCGGACTGCACCCATGGAACAAACAAGGCAAAGACGAACATGTTGCCCTGTTCGGCACATGGTCACAAAAGGTCCGCCTACTATTACCCCATCTGAAAGCAATCAAAGCAATCGCTGAGGAGAAGAACACATGAGTGTCTTATTTGCGGCAAGACATAAGTACAGATCCCGCCGCCGCATCATGCGTACAAGATTGCTTGAGTTGCTGCTCCCAGGACTGAACGCTTTGTTTGGTCTTGAGTACGTTAAGTACGAGAAAGAGCATGAGGCTTTGTTTGAGGCGAAAAAAAAATGATCTGCTGCCAAGGAGATTGTGAACAAGGGCGCGACTGCCCATTTAGAAAGGAGAGTGTAATGAACGAAAGCAACAAACAGTGGGGCCTGGGTGTCTTGGTTGGGGTAGTGCTGACCTCGTTAATTGCCATTGGCATCAGCAAAATGAAATCCAACGAGCTACCCATGGAAATATTGCCCAAGAGTGTCATTGAAGCGTACAACCAAGGACTAAAAGATGCGCTCCGTACCAATCCACCGAGCTTGGACCTTGAGCAAGTCTGCGTGAACTTGTGGGCAGATAAACAACCCTCGGAGATGAAATGAAATCCTTCCTCAAACGCATGGAACGCGATGACATCAAGGAAAGAAGAGCTATGCTCACCATCGACCCAAACCACGAGATCGACCCAGGCATCCACAGCGTCATCCTCGCCCGACACGCCCGCCGCCTCCAAGAGCTCTGCGCTAACGCCAACCTAACAGGAGATCAAATTGACGAAATCGAACGACTTACCAAAGACTGCGTCCGCGCTGCAGCAAGAATCACCGTCTGGGCAGATGGCAAAAGAAAATGACCGCATAAACGGAGATACCTACGTGTGCTGGACCTTCTGCACCGAGCGCGGAAGAATTAAATACCGCAACCAATCCCCAAAATTCTTCCGCACCATCCACGAAGCACGGGCCGCGACACTCCTAGACCCAGAATTTAAAAAACCCACCGTGCCCAACAGGAAGTTCTTCATCGCCCAAGTGCAGTTTGCCGTGATCTACGAAACCCTCCAGGAAGTCAAAAAACCCCCCAAACGACGCTACATCATGTGACCCAATACACCATGCACTGCCCACAATGTGATACCAAGACAGAAGTTTTGGAGACCAGAAAGTACAAGGACTACCCAACATGGAACCTACGCGTCCGTAAATGCCAGCCCTGCAACCACACCTTCCGCACCCTGGAGATGACCCTTGAAGACTTCCAAAAAGCCCTTTCCACCCCCACTGCCGAAGACGACCAAGGATGACGCCAAAGGACAAAACTTCCCCGTCATGGTGGTCAGGATCAGAACGGCAGGAGTGGACTACCTGTTCTTTGGGCCTTTAATGACCGTCAGGGGGGATTTGGAGGAAATTGAGGTCATGGGCCTCACGACCAAGGAGAGCGTCATACGGGCCCTGGAACAGGGGTCAGCGGGGATGGAAAGGGAAGGGGTGGTGGTACAGTAGTGACGTAGGGCAGTGAGCAGGACAGCAGACAGGACAGCAGACACCAGCGCGGGGTAGTTTAGGGGCAAAACACCGGGTTCATATCCCGGAGCCAGGGGTTCGATTCCCCTCCCCGCTTCCAAAAAAGCCAAAAATGGTCCGTCAGAGACACGCCGGGGGCTTGAGCAAAAAATTAATACACTAGTACACCAAAAGTGGGTGTTTTGGGGGGCTTTTTGCTCTTTTTTGGGGACTATACGGCACTATACACCTCGAAGTTTGCGAAGCTCTCTTTTAGGGTGTTTCTAGTGTGAAATTTTTTTTTTTTTTTTTTTTAAAAAAAACACCCTAGTGGTGTATAGAAAGAGGAAAAAGGATCAAGGATCAAGGACTTAGAGTATACAGATGGGTGTTTTAGGGTGGTGTATAGTGGTGTATAGTGGTGTCGTAAAAAGTACCCACAAAAGAAAATTCTCGAATGCGCGCACACAACTTTTTTTGAAATTTTTTTTTTTCACACCAAAAACACCCTAAATAGGGGTGAGTGGTGTATAGTGAGAAAAGTGAGTGGTGTATAGTGGTGTATAGTCGGGCGTAGAGTGAGGTGAAATGGCTTGTGGCCGCCATTGTTGGGCAAAAAGTGGGTGTTTTGTGGGAGGCTGGAGGGGGGCGGTGTACGGGCAGGTGTATGAAGAGGCGTATAGCGGCGTATGGTGAGAGGGTTGCGCAGGGTGTTTTAAGTGGGTATTATTGAGGCTATGGAAAGCACCGAAACCCTTGAAAGACAAGCGGAAAATGTGGCAAGAGAGCTTGCCGGAAATACCTCCATACGGCCAAAAAGACATGCTGTACGGTACAACCTGATCACGGGCAGGGCCCGGTATCCGTTCAAGGCGATGGTTCTGGGGGACTTTTTTCTGTTGGAAGGAAAAGATCATGCCCTGGCCGCTCGAAACGCCCTGAAGACTTTTCTGAGAAAGAACCCTGTTCGACGGTTCGCGATCAAAAAAGAATCCGTGTCGGGCTATTGGATATGTAGGAGGACTGAGTGACTTACCGCGATGTTTGGCATGTGCCCCCAATTTTGCCGGATAAGCTGCAAAAGAGATTGACTACCAAGGTGGCCCCATTGAAAAAGCAAAAAAGAAAGCTGACGCAAAGAGAATGGACCTTTGTCCAGGAGCTGGTTAGCGGAGACGGGACCGTCACCATGAAGGAGGCAGCGCTGCGCGCTGGGTATTCCGTAGCCTCCGCCAAGGTCACGGCCTGGAGATTGACCAACCCGGACATGAATCCCCATGTCGTTGCCGCGATCCAGGAGTACAGGGCCGAGCTGGCTGCAAAGTACAGCACGACTTTTGAGAGGCACATGAGGGACCTCCAGACGATCAGGGATGCTGCGCTATCAGCTGGGGCCTACGGGGCTGCTGTACAGGCTGAGGTGAGGCGAGGAATGGCTTTGGGAACGATCTATGTGGAGCGCAAGGAGATCAGGCACGGGACTATTGACTCGATGAGCAAAGAGGAAGTCGAGCGCAAGCTTGAGGAGATTAAGCGTCTGTATGGTGGCCCGCCCCCGCAGGCGATCCTGGATATCGAGGCCAAGGACATCACACCTGAGCAGGATCCCCCGTTCAATCCCCTGGCAGCACTGGAGAATGCATATGGCAGCGAAGCCCGAGATAGCGATGTATCGGAGGATGAAGGAGAACCTACCTAATGCTTGGATCACCCGGCTAGAGTCTCGCGTAGGGTTGGGCATACCGGACTGTTTGGTGGCCCTAGGGCCGCTTCAGTCGCGTCTGGTGATGGTAGAGCTCAAGGTAGTGAAGAAAGGCCGTAAGGTGGCACTTAGCCCCCATCAGGTGGCATTCCACATGAAGCACTCAGATATGCGCTGCCCGACCTTTATCCTGGTGGAATACCACCCACCTAAAACGATCACGGCCAAGAAGGCAGACATGCTGCTGTACGAGGGGAAGCAGGCAGCTGATCTTGCCCTGGTGGGCTTGGACATCTCACCGGTCTGGTCCTGTAATCTGGCCACCATGCAGTGGCACATGCTGCGGCTGCGGCTGTTGGAATTAGGGGGTTGACATCTGGTTTTATGTATGATACAATTAGGTTGTCAGTGAGAAATCGCTGGCGCATCGTTCTTTAACACATACAGGAGAAAGTCAATGAGCGACCTTAAAACAGTCAGCACCGATGAGCTGCACCAGTGGTTGGCCAATGCGTTTGTCACAGCGTCTCGGGCCCTTGGGCACGGTAAGACGGCCAGCAATGAGTGGAAGGTAGGGCAGTATCGAGAGGAACTGAGCAGCCGGGGTGAGCAGGTCCCTGAGCTGGGGTTGTTTGATGGTGATGAGCAGTACAAGCAGCAGCTGTATGAGCGGGGAGTGTTTAACGGGCCAGGGTCTCAGTAGTCCTTGACCAGGGGGCTGCGGCCCCCTGTGTTGAACTTTTTTGCAGAGCGTGTATCATACGAATACGGTCACTTCGACCGGACAGAAAGGAGAAAGTATGAAAGTGACTTTTGTGGTCTACAAGTATTCGACAAACACTTTTAATTTGGTGCAGGAGCAGCTCAAAGGCAACAGCCCAAAGCAAGAGGAGTGGGACGCAGCAGCAGAAAGGGCACTGGCTAGGGTAGGAAAACAAGGGCCTGACTTTTTGGCAGATGTTTCGATTACTGCGGTTCTTAAAGGACTTGTCAGTTTTGAGACCCGTGCGCCTAGTTTTTAGTTTGTGTGTAATGCATTCACGGTCACTTCGACCGGATACTTTAGAAAGGAATACCAAGATGAAAGAGTGGAAATGTCTCAACCGTGCCGAGGCCAAGGGCAATGGCTATCACTTTGTGTTTATCAACCAGCGAACCGGAGAGATCGCTTTGGCCGATCACTCCATCCGCGACGAGAGTGATCCGTCCACTACCGATGACGGCCTGCTGCTGGCTAACATTGGCAGGGGATTGGTGGAGGTTCGGGAATCGCTGCACGGCCAACCCCGTTATGTGGTCCATGTTTATAGTCACGAGGTTAGGCCCAATAAGCCACCTGACTCAGCTGTGTGGGTAGATGCTGCTGTTTTGTACTTCGTTGCTGAAGAGCTCGGAGACAACCCGCTGGTGTATATCAAGCCACACAACTGGACCGACAATAAAAACGAGCTGAGCGAGTATGCGGCCCGTTTGCGTCACTCAATGTTCAGCTCTCGCGACACGCTTGAGCAGGCCTATGAGTACGCCCAGAAGATCGCCACCGCATCAGACAGTCCTGCTGCCGTGCTGACCGCTGTTCAGGTTGTTGTCAATACCATTGCTAAAGAGCTCGTCGAGCTAGAGGGGAAAAAATGAAGACTTTTGAGATCACACGCGAGCAGATCAGCGCTCTGCATAATGCCTGTTATTACATTGGCATGGGCAACACAGAGAAGGGCCTAGCTTTGTTGGGCCCGGTGGCCGTTGCCCTGATGGAAAAGGCAGACGAGTATCAAAACGAGCTGGATCAGCGAGCCAGTGAGCGGGGAGAGCAAAGGGGGATTATTGCCACCCGCTGGTCCGTTCAAGGCGTGGATATTGAAGCACCCTCAATTGTGCCCTTTGGTGGCTATGTCGTGAGCCCATACAGTCGTGAGCGGGAGATCACCCAGGGCCCCAGCTGGCTAGATACCTGGGCAGCTATCGACAAGCTGGCCCAGCGTGAGGATTGGGGAGACCACATATTTATTGAAAGGGTGAGTGTTGACGGCTTAATCTCGTTAGGCAGCTAGACCATGCGATACAGAAAAAGGTATCGCTACGCTAGGCCTAAACGTCTGCGGACATCCCAACAGGAAACCCAGGAAAAGGCGCAAAAGGCAGAGGGTGAGCTGTGGGCCCTGGCGCGTAAATTCTTGGGGATCATTGCCCTGGCCAGCTTACTAGGCCGGAACCGTTGAACTTTATTTTTTATTGTGTATCATACCAACTGGCCGCTGTGGCCATAACCTAGAAAGGAACACCCAATGAACGACACGACGCAAAACACTGATCCAGCTGAGCTGCGCGAGCACCGGTTAAATGCAACAGCTGCGCTGCTGGCCCCGTACATTTTCCAGAACATGTCAGGCCTGCGCACCCTGCTTGAAGGGTTCAAGGCTTCGATCATGGCCGAAGTAAAAACAATGATCGAGCAGCAGCAGGGCCAGGACCCGCTGCACCCTGGGCAGCTGGGGCAGGCGATTAATGACTGGCTGGAAAATAACTTCGATCCAGCTGAGTCTATTACCGATTATCTGGACGACAATTTAGAGGGCAAGATAGACGATTGGCTTGAGAGGAACCTAGAGGGCCACCTTGATAGGTCTGTTGATCAGTACCTGGACAATAACCTTGAAGATAAGACTCGCGAGATAGTGGAAGAATTCACTTTTACAGCTCGCCTAAGGGCTTGATCAGTGCAGCGGCCAGTGTGTACAATACGCGCTGGCCGTGTTGACCAATACTTCAGAAAGGGTTAAAAATGAATGAGACTATTGTTCGGGTTGTTCTGCCGTCAGGTAACCATGCGCTGTATTCAGTACAGCCCCAGCACCTGCCCCGTGAAGGTGTGCAGCAGTCATACCAGTGGCCCAGCATGTACGGCCAGCAGCTGGCGGTGCGGATTAATGGGGACTGGTTCAAGCCAGGATTAAGGGAAAAAATGGCCGATCAGTCCGCATGCGATGCAGTCGAGCTGTGGAGGGTAGAACAATGCTAAAAACAGTACCTGTGAGCGGCAACAGTAAGACCGGCCCCATTGCAGTGACATATCGCGCAGGCAGCTGCAGCACCTATGGCACATGCCCCAGCAGCTGCGCGCTGCACCCTGCCCCAGCCACTGGAACCGGAGAGATCGATCAGGATTATCTAGCAGCGTTATTGCAGGCAGTGCCCGAAAATGGGCAGGCCTGGACGTATTCGCACTTTGCACCGGAGCTGCTACCAATAGCAGGCCCAGGTCAGACGGTGATTAATGCCAGCTGTGATACGCCTGATCAAGCTGTACATGCCCGGGGCCTGGGCAGGCCTGCCACCGTTACCGCTCCCATCCATGCGCAGCTGCTGGGCCCTGTTGTTTACCGGGGCGTCCGGTTTATTCAGTGCCCTGAGCAGACCGGGCACACGGCCAGCTGTATGACATGCGGCAATGGGCGCCCGTTATGCGCCAGGGCAGAGCGTGACTATATTATTGTTTTTAAGGCCCACGGGACCGGGGCCCGCAGGGTAGCTACTGATCAGCAGGGCGGCTGCTATGCAGCCAGCGGACATGTGGCCATTCAATGGCATGCTACTAGGACAGCTGCCCCAGCTGCTGAACCTGAGCCCCAGCAGCTGCTGCGGTTTTCTCGGGCGCTGCCACCTGGGGCCCTGCTGCGCCACCATGTCGCTGGGGATATCGGCCGCGAGAAAAAATAATTTGGAACTTTTTTAATTTTCGACTACCCTATGCTCTGCTGTACCTGTTTTTTCTCTTAATACTTTATAAAGGAATAAATTATGTCAACGCTGATGCAATGTAATAAACAGTGGACCAGCCGCCCGGCTGAGGAAAGATTCACTAGCCTGCCGGAGATGCTGGCCGCAGCTGAGGCCCAGCGCGCTATCTCGCGCGCTAAAGTAGTGAGCAGCCGTCAGCTGCGCGCTGTACCTGTTGAAGGCGCCCATGCCAATGACTGGGGCCTAGTCATTGAGGGCCCCAGTGGAGCTGCGGCAGCACCGACTCACTGGGCTTTTGGGCAGGCTGCTGCCCTGGCCGGTGCACCTGCTGCCTATGTTCGGGGCCTGCCTGCCCCGCTGGCCGCTGACTGTATTAACTGGGGTTTGCAGGTGGATAGAGACATTGAGGATGTCGGTGTCCTGCTCACAGCTGGCCAAGGTGATACGCCTGCCCAGCTGCATGCTATGACTGGGCCCCGATATGGCCGGGTATGGAATAGCGATGTCATCCGGGCCCTGGTCCATCAGTTCGGGGACGGCCGCACCGGCCAGTGGAGAGTGCCCGGAGAATTCGGCCAGCAGGTGGACATTACCCGGGACAACACTACGCTGTTCTGTGGGGACCGGGACATGTTCATTTTCCTGGCGGACGAGCAGAACAGAATAGAGCTGCCGAACAGGCGAGACGGCCAGACCGGCCAGCTGGCTCGCGGGTTTTTTGTCACTAATAGCCAAGTCGGGGCCAGGGCTCTCACGGTTAAGACTTTCCTGTTCGATGAGGTCTGCTCTAACCGTATCGTCTGGGGCGCCCTGGAGCTGGACGAGATTAGTATCAGGCACACGGCCAGCGCGCCGGACCGGTTTATTGAGCAGGTGCAGCCAGCTCTGATCAGCTATGCCAACAGCAGCGCTGCTAATGTGCAGGGCGCCCTGCTGAATGCGCAGGCGGCCAAGCTTGACAAGGCCGGAGAATTCCTGGCCAAGAGGTTCGGGCCCATGGTGGCTAAGAAAATAGAAGCGGCCCATATCGGAGACGAGCAGCGGCCGGTGGAAACCATGTGGGACGCAGTGACAGCTGTCACTGCATATGCGCGCACTATTCCCTGGCAGAGTGACCGCGTTGAAATCGAAGCCCAGGCAGGCGAGCTGCTGGACCTAGTCGCATAAAGCCCCAGCTGCCCCGATTAGACCCGGCCATAGCGCCGGGTTTTTTTACGGGTTACAGCTGGCCGCTGCGGCTGGGTTTTCCGCAGCAGGCTAGCGCCGGGGCTCGACTAATCCCGGGCTGCAGCTGCTGCTCTGTAGACACTTAAACCTGCCCCATGGTCCCTGGGCCCTGGTCAGTTATTCGGGATTAATCGCGTATGCATACACGGCCAGCTGCAGCTGCAGCTGCAGCTAGTCCCTGGTCCCTGGTCCTGGCCCGCGAGCTGCTGGCCCCAGCTCGTGAGCTGCTGGCCCATGGTCCCTGGCCCGCGAGCTGCTGGCCCTGGTCCCTGGCCGCGAGCTGCGCGAGCTGCTGCCCCAGGGCCCAGGTGCAGGGTCCAGGTGCAGGGTCCGGTCCCACTAATTGAGGTAATTGGCCCTCTGAACCCGCGCGCCAGCTGGGCCCGCTTGGCTTAACTTGGCTGTATGTCATCCGGATGACATACAGCTGCAGCTGGCCCATGTTCCCTGGTAATCGATCCCTAGCTCGTTATCCCAGCAGCTGGGCCCCGGTGCCCGGTGGAGTGCCTGCGGCCATTCCAGACCAGCCACAAGCCATGGGCCCTGGCTCGCGGCCAACGGCCACCGCGCGCTGGCTGCGCAGGCTTTAGCCCGATTTCTGGCAAATAATCACTGGTCAAAATAGATTTAGTCAGTGTCCACTAACATGTTTCACGTGAAACACCCCCGTCAATTAAAAAAATTAATCGGCAAAAAATTTTTATAAAAATTTTGAATGAAAAAACACCCTGTGTTAAATTCGCGGTATGCCCGAGGTCCGTGATCCGTCGTTCGTTCCCCCTGAAGTCCAGGCCGAGCAATTGCGTTTGGAGTTGCGTTTAGCGCAGATTTCGGCGCGTGAGAAGGCAACGTCGAACTTTTTAGATTTTTGTAAATATGTGTGGCCGGAGATGATTGTGGGTGCGCATCACAGGAAGATTGCGGCGGCGTTGGACAGGGTTGTGGCGGGGGAGTGTAAGAGGCTGATGATTGCGATGCCGCCGAGGCATGGGAAGAGTCAGATGGGCAGTTATTTGTTTCCGGCGTATCTCATGGGCAAGAGGCCTGAGTCCAAGCTTATTGTTGGGTCGCACACGGCGGAGCTTTCGCAGCGGTTTGGTCGGTTGATCAGGAATCTTGTTGGTGGTGATGAGTACAAGGAGTTATTTCCGGATATGGCCTTGTCGGCGGACAGTAAGGCGGCGGGGCGGTGGGACACGAGCCGTGGTGGGGAGGCGTTTTTTATTGGTAAGGGTGGTGCGATGACGGGTCGTGGTGGGGATGTTGTCATTTTGGATGACATCTTGGATGAGCAGGATGCGATGTCCATGACGGCGATGGAGAGCACGTGGAACTGGTACACGTCGGGGCCTCGGCAGCGGTTGCAGCCTAATGGGGCGATTATTGTGATTAACACCCGGTGGAGGACGGACGATCTCTCTGGGCGCTTGCTCAAGCAGCAGGGGGCGTTGAAGGCGGACAGATGGGAGGTATTGGAGTTTCCGGCGATTTTGCCTTCTGGGAATCCATTGTGGCCGGAGTATTGGAAGTTATCAGAGTTAGAGGCGGTGAAGATGAGCATTGGGCTATCCAAGTGGAATGCTCAGTGGCAGCAGCAGCCGACTAATGACGAGGGGGCGATACTCAAAAGGCAGTGGTGGAAGGTTTGGCCGCATGATGATCCGCCTCAAGTGGATTACATCATTCAGAGTTATGACACGGCGTACAGTAAGCGGGAGACGTCGGACTATTCGGCAATTACGACGTGGGGGGTGTTTTATCCTGATCAGGACTCGGGGCCGAATATTATTTTGTTGAATGTGAAGAAGGGCCGGTGGGACTTTCCGGAGCTTAAAAGGGTGGCGTTGGATGAGTACCGGTATTGGCATCCGGACAATGTGTTGATTGAGGCCAAGGCCACGGGGATAACTTTGCAGCAGGAGTTGCGCCGGACGGGCATTCCGGTGACAATGTATTCGCCTGGGGGTAGGCGGGCGGGGCAGGACAAGGTAGCGCGGGCCAACTCGGTGGCGCCGATTTTGGAGTCTGGGATGGTCTGGGTTCCTGAGACGGAGTGGGCTGATGAGTTGGTGGAGGAGTGTGCGGCGTTTCCGAATGGGGATCATGACGATTTGGTGGACTCGACGACGCAGGCTTTGATACGGTTTCGTGCTGGGAATTTTATTTCTCTTGGCACGGACGAAGCTGAGGATGACACAGAGGTTCCGGCTTCGGTGGAGTATTACTGACTCTGTGCAATTTCATCTCTAAGGAGAAGTGTCATGTTGGAATCGAGCATTGAGGATAGGGATCATTCGGAGTTTATTCGGGGGCTGTATGTGGATGTTCTCAGGCGGGAGCCGGATGAAGAGGGCTTTCGGTTTTGGGAGAGGTACGAGCCCAGGTCTAATTTGGTAGCTGCGTTTATGGTAGAGGCTCAGAAAGAGCTTGCAGCAGCCTAGCTATAGGGGCCCCCGCAAGGGGGCTAAAACAAAATGAGTGGAACGATTGTTCAAAACCCAGACGGCACGGCTACTTTAGTGCATCCTTTTTGGGGGCCTATACACACTGTTTCAGGTCCTAATGCCGCGTCCCTTTTACAACAAGCGTACCCAACAGCTACTTTTTCTGGCACGACCAGTGGAACAACAACTTCCACAGCATCAGCACCCTCTTCTTCTGTCACTGTCGGCGGGGCATCAACCTCACCTGCTTTGACGGTAACGGCTCCTACTGTGTCTGACAGTCAGATTCAGTATTATTACAACCAGTATTTGAATCGGACGCCTCGGGCGGACGAGGTAGCTTTTTGGCGTGATTATTCGACAAAGAACTCTCCTGAGCAGACTTTAGCGGCTTTTCAGCAAAGCTCCAGAAAAGAGATTGGTGAGTTTTTAAGAGCGGGCTATGCCAGTAAAGGGGTTTCCTTTACCGAAGCGGACATTAACGCATGGACGGACCGGGCGATTAACGAGGGTATTGTTAATGCGCAAAAGGCCTGGGATGCGAGTACTACCCCAAAACCCACGACTCCCGGAACCACGACTCCCGGAACCACGACTCCCGGAACCACGACTCCCGGAACCACGACTCCCGGAACCACGACTCCCGGAACCACGACTCCCGGAACCACGACTCCCGGAACAACGGCTACAGGAACTCCGCCTGTTGACTATAGCGGAGAGGTAAACAACCTCTACGCGCGGTACTTGAACCGTACTCCTCGTGCCGATGAGATTGACTTTTGGAACAACTACTACAGGACAAACACGCCTGAGCAGACCTTAGCGGCGTTTAAGGAGTCGGCGAGAAAAGAGCTTGGAGAGGTCTTGTCTTCTGGTTACACCTCCGTTCTTAACCGTCAGCCGGGTCCAGAGGAAGTAAATTACTGGGTGAATTACGCCTTGGACAATGGCGTGGTCCAAGCGGCGTCGGCCTTTAATGTTGGCGCGCGAGACGAGTTAGCGGCTAAGGGAGGGGGTACGCCAGGGGTGGCCACGGGCAACTTGGTCTCGGAACTGACGGGCAACTATCCGTACGGTAGTGGTGGTGGGATATACAAGAGGACTCCGCAGGAGGAGTTCATGTACCAGGGCGAGTTGGCCAGGATTCCTATTACGACGACGATTGCCAATCCTGTGATTCCCACGACCACGGCGCTATCTCCTGGGATGGCCCGGATTCGTGCTTCTGGGGAAATGACTCCTGAGCAGTATTACGCGAACATTCGTGAGGGGATGACGAGTGGCAAGCTCACCAAGGAGCAGCAAGATGCGCTTTTGGCTGGAGCGGGGGCCACGGCCCAGGATGTAGGGGTAGCGATGGGGACCATTGCTCGTCCGCTCACGTTCACGCCTCCCGCGATGCCTGGGGCCACGGCCGGGACGACGCAGAGTATTGGGCAGTTTATTCAGTCGAAGATTCCTCCTGTTACGCCGACCAAGGAGCAGGCGGGGCCGGTATTTACTCCGGCGCAGGTAACGGCGCAGTTGGAGCTTGAGCGGTTAAAGGCGGCCAATGCCCCGTCGGCGGTGGGTCTTGCCAGGGGCGGTGATGTGGGGTCCGAGGCTAGGCGAATGTTGTTAAATCTTGGGGGTGCCCCTGTAAAAAAGTTTTCTGACGGCGGCTCGGCTGGTGAGTCGTCGTCTGATGTTGACCTGATGGAAGAGATTGCCAGTGGCTTTGCTGGGGGCCGTGAGCCTGGGAAAGCGGAAGAGCTTTTTAGGGCCGTGGTCGAAGGTGGCCAGGGATTCTTGGGTCTTGAGCCTGGGCGCAAGGGCAGTGAGCCGTATCGGACGGGTCAGGCGTTGTCTAATTTGCCTGCATTGGCGTTGCCAGCGGCGGCGATCAAGGGAACGGGCAAGGCGAAGGACGCGTTGAAGGCGTTGGGGAAGAAGGAAACACTTAAAAAAGCTGCCCCTCCGGGGGTTCTTGTCGGACCTGACGGAGAGCCTGTTGTAATTTATCGTGGAGTAGTGTTTGCTGGAGACCCAACTGAAGGAATGATGGCAGGTGCTCCAAGGTCCGGTTACGCTACGTTTGGTAGCACATCACCACATGTTGCTTCAAGTTACGCTAACCCTGATTTAGGGTTAGGGGAACGTGGAGCAGTTACTCCGTTATTTGTGATGGCGGATCAGGTAGTTGAGTTTCCGGTTACTGTAGATCGATATGGATTGCGTAAGTTTGATAAATTTGAATTCGACCGCCGTGCGCAAGGCTTGAAGGAAGGTCAGGTGTTAGTTGCCCGTGATGTCGTGGACTATGGTCCTCGCGCAAGGGTAGATCTTGATCCCCAAAAAATGTATTCCTATGGCAGTGACGTATATGCCTTTGGACCGAAGACAAAAACCGCACCTGCTGTTGGTAAGGCGAAGGATGGCGAAGTCTCGACAGAGGACTTCATCCGCAAACAAAAAGCCCCCGAAATCAAAAAGTCGGGCAAGGCGAAGGACGCGTTGAAGGCGTTGGGGAAGAAGGATGCGCCTGTTGTTGACTTTGCCCGTGTGTTTGATGAAGTGGACAAGCTGCCTACGAACCAATACATAGATGATATTAGAAGCGCGCATATTGGTGGTGTTGGGAATTTTGGAGAAGGTGACGCGAAATATTTTTTCTTTAGGGTTCCTGGAGGAGAGCAGTACATCAAGCAGTCCCAGCAGATAGCCAAGAAAAATCTTGGTAATCAGTTTATGGGGTACCGTTTGATGTCTAGGGATGAGTTTGAGGCACTGCAGGCAGGAGATGTAGGTGACCTGTTGTCCTTTTCCCTTGATCGCAATGCAGCAGAAGCCTTTAGAAATTTTGTTAAGAACCAGAATCGTAAGGATCTGGTAGTGGCTCAAGTGCCGTTGACCCCGAAACATGTGGTTGCCTTTGGTAGTCCTGGTGAAAAAGAAATTATTGTGGACACGGCGCAGGGCTGGGCAATGGATGCTTTTAGACTTGCTGACCCTGTCCGCAAGCGTCAGGCAGGCTCCCCGCCTGAGGGTGAGATGAGCAATGACGAGTACATCCAGCAGATGTTCACGGGCACGTTGCCCGCTGAGGACCGTAGAAACCCCAATGTCCTTCGTGATCTAGTGCGTGGGGTTACGTACACGCCGTTTGATTTACTGGGTGGGGCGGTGGACATTAGCGCGTTGCTCATGCAGCCTTTTGGGTATAACGTCGAGAAGCCGGTTGGTGGGAGTGACTGGTTCATTGAGCAGGCGGCCAAGCGCGGGTTAGTGCAACCTTCTACGGGATCCGGGGCCGAGTTATTGGGTCGAATTGCCGGGGGCATTGCGACTCCTGGGGCTGCGAGGGGCGTGGGCAGGGCTGCGAGCAAGGCCGAGGAGGTGATTGCCAGGGAAATGCAGACGGCGCCAGCTGGTGTAATCAAGCTTCCTGGTGGGAACTATCTGGCTGGGGAGGTGGAGAAGGCTTTAAATGAAACCAAAACCTTGACTGCGGGTCTGGTAGGTAAGACACCTGAAAGTGTTTTGGCGGAAATAAAAGCAACTTATCCGCCAGAGGTTGTAAAGACTCTTTCTCCTGAATCGGTTGCACAGATAAATCGGGCTTTTGCTGATCTTGAGCCAAAGGTGGCGCTTAACAAGTGGATCGACAGCAAGCTCACCAAGTATGTGAAGAATGACATGGCCACGGAGCGTGATCCTTTGCGCTTGCAGGCTGACAAGTGGGCCACGGAGCAGCAGCCTAGGTTGTTGGCGGAGAAGGATGTGCAGATTGCCAAGGCCAAGGCGGACATGGAGAAGGCGCAGCGTAAACGGGGTGTAGAGCCTGAGGTGCTCACGCGTTCTCGGGCGCGGATATTGGAGCTTGAGAAGGAACGGGAGTTTATTGCGGCGCGTACTGGGATGCATTACACGCCGCGAGAATCTCCGGTAAACGTCATGCTTAGGGAAGACCGAGAAAGCGCTGGTTTTCCACGCGAACCTTTTGCTACTAGCCCAATAGCCAGAAACTGGGAAGCATTAGCCGACCGATACCTTACCCCACGGGCAAGTGCGGAAAGGGTCAGAGGTTCAGGTTTCTTTTTACGGGGGGATTATGCCCAGCGCATAATGGCTGAAAACCCTTGGCTGTCTAATGTTCCGCCAGAGACTCAGGTGCAGATGTTGAACAGGGGTTTAAGTCAGCAAGACACGGGATTCAAGCACATGACGGACGAGCTCCGTAATGCCTTGAATCCTGACTCGGGGCTGCCTCCCAGTCTTCAGATAAGTGTTAAGGACTTGGAGAAGATGACCGTGCCTCAGGCCGCGAACCTTGTTGACCGGATCAATGCACATCGTGCGGTGCAAAAAGCGGAGGCCGATAAGCTCGCGGCGCAGAAGTCGACTGAGGTGTACAAGGAGTACCCGGAGACAGAGCAGGGGTTGCGGTGGGTGGAGATAAAAATACCCAATATGCCTGAAGATTTTAAGTTACCTGAAGGCTATAAGGTTGTAAAAGACGATAGGGCGCATATGCAAAAAACACCTTGGTTTGTTCAAGGGCCCGACGGAGACATCCTAGCTAGCGAGAAGGGGCTGTTTCATGCAACGCCAGAGGAAGCATTAAAAAATGCTACAAAAACAAAATACAGAGAAGGTGCGTACACAGAGCTAGAAAGTGCTCTCAAGTACGAAGGCGACATCATGCAGCACTGTGTAGGTGGGTATTGCCCTGATGTTCTTAGTGGCGAGAGTCGCATATTCAGTCTGCGTGACTCATCTGGCAGGCCACACACTACGATTGAGGTGAAGCCTAGTGAAAACCCCTACCCTATTAGCGATGCGGAATTTTCAAGACTAGATCCACAGACAAAAGCACAGTACGGAGAATATGTTCGTCAATGGAGGCGGCGTAATCCAGACATTGAAGATTTGACAGATGAGCACGTTGCTATGGCTTTAGCAGAGGCGGGCGTTCCGCCAGCACCTTTGCAAATTACCCAGATAAAAGGCATTAACGACCGGAAACCTGCAGCAGAGTACATTCCGTTTGTGCAGGATTTTGTTAAAGGCCAAAAATGGTCTTTGGTGAAGGACTTACAAAATACTGACCTAATTGATTTACGAGACACAGACCGTGCGTTAAATGCTTTAGGCACTCGCGACTTGGGTGAACTTAAACGCATTAAAGAAGCCGTTAAAAACGATTACATAACACCCGAAGAATTGTTGCAGTTTAAGTCTCCTGTGGGCAAATCTCAAGGCGGCGTAGTGAATGGCTACGCCGCAGGCGGTGAAGTGACGAAGTTCATCAAGGAACGGTCACGGGGATCGCCACCGGAGGGTGAGATGACAAACGACGAGTACATCCAGCAGATGTTTACTGGAACGCCGCCCATGGACCGTCAAAGAAACCCAGGCATCTTGCCTCCGGAGATCCGTGGTGCGGTGGACGTGCCCCTGGACATTTTGAACTTGCTTGTTCGTGGAACAGTCGGAGCGCCGGTAGGTTCAGCGTATGGTGTGTACAAGGGTGTCACGGGTGGGAAGTATGGGACGCCTGAAGGGGTGCAAGAGGCGAGTTCCGAGGCTGGGGAGATGATGGCCAGGATCACGGGCCAGCCGAAGACGCAGACTGCGCGGGACGTGTTGGGGTTTATTGGCGAGAAGGCCGAGGCCTTGAAGCTCGCCCCCATGCCGCAATTGCTAACCCTCCCGGCCCCTGGTCCAGGAGCCGCGTCGGCTTTACTGAGGAACTATGAGCTTGCGCAGACGCCGCCGGTGGGCGCGGTAAAGCCGCGTGGTGGTCTATTTATTGGCCCGGAGAAAGAAGGGTCGGGGATAGGAAAATATTTTAGAAACACTAAGAATGACCTAGAGAACCTCGTAGACAACGACCAACTTGATCCAAACAGAGCGAAGACGATTCAAGAATTTATTGAGAAGCAGGGCAAGACGTACTTCACTACTACCTATGGAACGGCTTTTGATCAAGTGCGCAAAGCCCTGTTAGATGGTCGTGTTCCGATTATGGGGTCTGATAGAGAACGGGGTGGTTTTAGACGTTATTTAATGGCCGGATTAAGGAGTCAGAACGAGGATCTTAGGACCGAAGCTAGATCTGATTTTGAAAAACTTTATGACCAAAGAACGGGGATTTCTGCTTTTGGGTATCAAGAAAACCCCGCCGACTACTCTCTCAGACAACTTCGAGATGCTTCGCAGCGCGAAAAGATGGTAGAAGAAGGTCTGCGCTTGCGTTCAGGGGGTTTAGAAGATTTTGAAATAAACCCCGCTGTTTCGTCTATTTTAAGGCCTGAGAGCATGGAGGACCTGTACTCTCCGCAATACCAAAAAGACTTGGCCGCAATATTTAGATCAACTCCAGTGAAGAAAAAAGGCACTGTTACTGAACCCCTTGCTAGAGGCTTACTAGAGGGCGAAACCGCCTATGACGTAAGCCCATGGAGTCTAGATATCTTTAAATCAAAAAATGTTGCCCAAGCGCTCTCTGCATTAACCGATGACGAGCTTAAGAGGCGGGATTTTCCTGAGGCGTTGATTGAAGGAACGAGACGAGTTAGGTTTGAGCGCGAGTGGGAAGATGTTCTAGATATGGCGGCAAAAAACAAGCCTATATCAAAAGAACTTTTTGACATAGGCGTGGAAGAAAAGCTTAGGATGGGTGACGACCGCTGGGTGCGGGTCATGACAAAGCCAGCGGTTCGTCTTGAGGGTAAAGCGCAGCACCACTCTATTGGTGGCTACGGGACCTCAAAGGCGTATAACCTAGGCGGAATAAAGGCCTTTGATTCCGGAAAGGCTCAGGTCTTTTCTTTGCGTAGCCCAGACGGTTATCCCCGTGTGACAGTAGAGGCAGAGCAGCTGGCCGATGGCAAACTAGATATTACCCAGATCAAAGGAACTTATAACGGCTTGCCCCCTCTTGAAGACCAAAAAATGACGATTGATTTTTTAAAGTCACTTCCTATCGGCGGTGTTGTAAGGCAAGAATCTTACAATGTAGATACTAAGAACAACCCGCTTCCAGATCGTGTCTGGGTGGAGTGGCGTGACATGTATGAAAAGGCGAAGTACCAGTGAAGACCATCGTCCACGTCAACCAGCATGTGATTAAGGCCAACGGCAAGACCGGGGCCCGTGATCCGGTGTTAACGGTCAAGACGTACAAGACCAACACCTATGCGCATGAGGTGGTGATCAACGGCCCGTGCCGGATTGTCTACCGTCCGGACAAGCCCCTGTCGTGTGGTGCGAAGGTCTGGATTGAGACTGAACACGAAGTCATTCCTCTGGTAGAGTACGGGGCTATTGCCAAGTCTTTGATTAAAGAGGGGATTGTGAAAGACAAAGAAGGGATGGTCGCATGCCTATAGACAAGGCGGTAAATCCAGCGCCTGCGTTGGAAATTGAGATCGAAGAAGCGGGCCCGATGCCCGAGGTAGAGATCATCATCGAGCCAGACGGTGGTGCGACGGTCGAGATCGACACCAAGGCAGACGATGTGGACTTCTACGACAACCTTGTGGACGTGATCGACAAGGCAGAACTCTCGGCAATCTCGCTTGAGCTCTTGGACATGTTCGAGGCGGACAAGTCCAGCCGTGAGCAGTGGGAGCAGATGTATGCCAAGGGGCTGGATCTTCTTGGTCTAAAGGTCGAAGAGCGCACGAAACCCTTCCGTGGCGCGGCCGGTGCTGTGCATCCCATGCTCACCGAGTCCATTGTCCAGTTCCAGGCGCAGGCTTTTAAGGAGCTAATGCCCGCTGGAGGCCCGGTTCGGACACAAATCCTGGGCAAAGAGACGATAGACAAGGCGCAGCAGGCCGCCCGAGTGCAGGATTTCATGAATTACCAGATCACCACGGTCATGGAAGAGTACACGCCGGAGATGGATCAGGCGCTCTTTTACACCGGATACGGTGGTTCGGTGTTCAAAAAGGTGTATTACGACAGTCAGTTGGGCCGGATGGTCTCAAAACTGGTGTTGGCGGACGATTTGTACATCCCCTACACCGGTTCGAGCGTCATGTCGCAGTGTTCACGGATCACGAACCGTATTGCGATGGATGCCAACGAGTTCAAAAAGCGTGTGGTAGCGGGGGAATACAGCGACATTGATGTTGTGGAAGAGGATCAGGACACCAATCCGTCTCAGATCCGCACGAATACGGACAAAATTGTCGGAGTTCAGGCCACAGGCTACGCCGAAGAGGTCTTTTTGCTCGAATTCCACGTTAATTTGGACATTTTGGGCTTTGAAGACACCGGAGAAGACGGTGAATCGACCGGAATCAAGCTCCCGTACGTGGTCACAATTGACGAAACAAGCGGCCAAATCGTCGGAGTGCGCAGGAACTGGGAAAAAGAAGACGAATTAAAGCGCCGAATTGAATATTTTGTGCATTACGTGCTTGTCGAGGGCCTTGGCGCGTATGGCTTGGGCTTTGTTCACCTAATTGGCGGTCTTTCCAAGGGTGCGACCAGTGCGTTGCGCCAACTTTTGGATGCAGGGACGCTGGCCAACCTACCGGCAGGTTTTAAAGCCCGTGGAGCGCGGATCGCGGACGATGATAATCCGATCCAACCGGGTGAGTTTAGGGATATTGACGCGGGAGGCGCGGAACTTACGGCCTCGCTCATGCCACTGCCGTACAAAGAGCCTTCGCAGACGTTGTTTGCGTTGCTGGGCTTCTTAGTAGACGCTGGAAGAAGGCTTGCCAGCATCTCGGACATGCAAGTTGGGGATTCCAACCAGATGGCGCAGGTTGGAACGACGCTCGCCTTGCTTGAGCGTGGATCCATGGTCATGTCTGCGATCCACAAGCGGCTGCATTATGCGCAGAGCATCGAGTTTCGGATGCTTGCCAAGGGGTTTGGTGAGTATCTGCCTGATGAGTACCCGTATGAGGTGCCTGGGGCAAGCCGCAAGGTTAAGAAGAAGGACTTTAACAACATGGTTGCGGTTTTGCCTGTGGCAGATCCCAACATTTTCTCAAGCGCGCAGCGCATTACCTTGGCCCAGACGCAGTTACAGCTGGCCCAGAGCGCGCCGCAGATGCACAACATGTACGAGGCGTATTACCGTGTGTATGCGGCCTTAAATGTGCGGGACATTGACGGGATCCTGCGGCCGCCGCAGACCCAGATGCCTCGTGATCCGGCGTCCGAGAACTCCGATGTGTTGAACATGATGCCGCTAAAGGCTTTTGCTGGGCAGCAGCATGATGCGCACGTTGTCTCGCATCTGTTGATGGGAATGTCACCGATGTTGCAGGCCAACCCGCAGTCGGCGATGTTGCTGCAGCAGCACATTCTTGAGCATGTTCGCTTAAAGGCCGAAGAGGCGGTGGAGGCAGAGCTTTTCCAGGGCTATGGCACGGATCCAGACAGGATGGTCTCTGTTATTCAGAAGGAAGGCATGATTGCCTTGAAGGTAGCTGAGTTCACGATGGAAGCCAAAAACATGCAGTCGCAACTGATGGGTGGAGAAGGTGTTCCGGACCCTGTTGTTGCACTAAAAGAGCAGGAACTGCAGATTCGTGCTGCTAATGACCAGATGGACAATCAGATTGACCAGCAGCGCTTGGCCCTGGAGCAGAAAAAAGCCCAAGATGTTCTGGCGGCCAATCAGGCACGGATTCAATCGCAGGAAAACATCGCCCTGTTGCGGGCTGATATGGCTCAGCGCAGGCTTAATCAGGTAGATCAACAACAGAACATTTCACGCATGGAGGCCAGACGAAATGCCCCTCAAAACAGGTAAAAGTCCCAAAGTAGTTAGTGCAAACATCTCGGAAATGGTGAGTTCCTATGGAAAAACAGGGAAGATTGGCACTAGTAAGCCTGAGTCAAAGACAAAGGCAGTTAAACAAGCTACAGCAATTGCTCTTGCGAAGGCAGGAAAGACGAAAAAGCCTAAGGCAACAAGTAACCCAGGAAATACGGGAAGCCGTCCGAAAGGGGTTCCAGGACCTTTCATGACTGTAAAGAAAAAGGACGGAAATAAGCCAGTAAAGATTTACTAAGCCCTTCAGACGGTGGCTTTTAACCGTCTGCTTTACATGGAAAACCCATGCTTGAATACATTGAAGCCTTACTCAGGGAACTGCGACAGATGCGCACTGACTCTGAAGCTATTGTGCTCAACGGCACCATTACAGATATGGAACGCTACCGTTTCATGATGGGTCGTCTTGAAGGGTTACGGCTTGCAGAAGGGATTGCCAAGGATTTGGCAGACCGAGTCTCACAAGATTTATAACCCCAAAGGAGAAGACCACTTGGAAACAGCACTCGCCTCAACACTCACGCCTCTGGAGCAGAAATGGCAACAGGAGCGTGAAGAACAAGGCCCTACCTTGGATGACGCCTACAATGATGAGGGTCAGTTTGACCCCCAGGCTTTGGAAGCCTCGGTCAAGGACCGTATTCCCATCCCCACTGGCTGGCGCATCGCCATCCTGCCGTATCGCGGGGCGGAGAAGACAAAGGGCGGCATTGTCCTTGCAGAAGAAACCCAGAAACGAACACAGTTGGCCACGGTCTGTGGCTATGTGCTCAAGGTCGGGGGGCTTGCCTACAAGGACGAATCGAAATTTCCTACCGGGCCATGGTGCGCGGAAGGGGATTGGGTAATCTTTGGCCGTTATGCCGGGTCCAGGATTGCCATTGACGGCGGCGAAATCCGTATCTTGAATGACGATGAAATCATCGGTCGCTTAAGCGACCCTGAAGACATCCTTCACATGTAAGGGGTGAATATGAACGACGAACAGTTGGAATTTAAGCTCGGCGAGGACGAAAATCCTGCCGAAGTGCAGGTAAACGAGGACGGCAAGGCAGAGCTCCTAAATCAGGAGGATGCCCCTCTCGTTGAGTCTGCTGCTGCGCAACAAAACGCAGACGAACTGGACAACTACAGCGACAAGGTCAAAAAGCGCATCGACAAGATGACCGCACGGCTGCGTGAAGCGCAGCGCCGTGAAGATGCGGCCTTGGAGTACGCTAAAAATGTGCAGGCACAGCTGCATCAGGCTAATCAGCGCTACCTGACATCGGACCAGCAGCGTCTTGGCGAGGCCAAAAGCCGGATGGATACACAGTCTGTTGCCCTAAAGCAGATCATCCGCAAGGCTCGGGAAGAGGGCGATGTTGATACCGAGATGGAAGCCCAGGAGCGTCTTGCTCAGTTGGCTGTAGAGCAGCGGCAGATCCAAAACTACGAGTCCTTTAGCCGACACCAAGCCGAAGCGCCCCCGGTCCAAGTACCTGTTGCACAGCCACAAGTGCAGGCTCGGCAGCCCGCTCGGCTTGACCCCAAGGCAGAACAATGGGCCGAGGACAATGCTTGGTTTGGCAAGGACACGGTCATGACGCACACCGCATGGGGCATTCACCGTCAACTTATTCAAGAAGAACGGCTTGACCCCCAGTCAGACGAGTATTATGATGAGCTAAATCGCAGACTTAGGGAGACTTTTCCACAGAAATTTTCTCAGTCTGCCCAGAACTCCAGGTCACCGCGCCCCGCGCAGGCGGTAGCACCTGCTAACCGGTCTTCCGGTGTCAACAATGCGCGCCGCACTGTCCGGCTCTCGCCGAGTCAGGTAGCGATTGCCAAAAAACTAGGTGTTCCTCTTGAGGAATACGCCAAATACGTGAAGGAATGAAAATGGACTCCATTGGTAAAATACCTGAAATCAAGCGCGTGACCCGCGCTTCTGAGACTCGCGAAACTACTTCGCGCCGTAAACCATGGGCCCCGCCTTCTCGTCTGGATGCGCCTGAGCCGCCTCCAGGATACAAGCACCGTTGGCTAAGGATGGAAGCAGGTGGTCAAGAAGACCGAATCAACATCTCCGGGAAAATCCGCGAGGGCTATGAGTTGGTTCGATCTGATGAGTACCCAGACTTCCCCGTACCCTCGGTAGAAGACGGCCGTTACGCAGGGATCATCTCTGTTGGCGGCATGGTTCTTGCTCGTATCCCCATTGAGACAGCTGAAGAGCGCAACGCGTATTACCGCAGCAGGGCACAGGACCAAGTTACGGCAGCCGATAATGACTTGATGAAGACAAATGCTCACAACAGCATGCGTATTGACAAGCCAGTGCGGCAATCGAAGGTGACTTTTGGTGGCCCAATGGCCGACTCTTAATCTTTTAAAGGACTTTCAAAATGGCAAATTCCAACAATCCGTTTGGACTGCGCCCTCTAGGCAACCTCTCTGCCACGGGAGCGCAAAAGCAGTATGGGTATTTGATTAAGGAAGACTACGGTACAAACCTCTTTCAGGGTGATTTGGTACGTATCGTAGGTGGATACGTTCAATTGGCAGTTGCTGGTGAGGCTGCTGTGGGCGTGTTCAACGGCGTTTTCTATGATGATCCTGTTACCGGCAAACCAACTTTTTCAAACAAGTTTATTGCCAACGCTGCCTTCACCGAAGATCTGCAGGCAGATATTATTGATGACCCCAGTCAACTGTTCTTAATTCAGGCCAACAGCCAAGTGATTGTTCAAGCTGACATCGGCGAGAACGTCAACATTACGGCAGGAACAGGCAACACGACCACGGGCCTATCAGGCATGACTACTACTGGTGCTCCAGACACCACTGCCGGTAGAAATCTAAAAATCGTTGGTCTTTACGCAAAACCGGGTAACACGTTGGGTGCTTTTGCTCAGCTTGTTGTTAAAATCAACAACCATAGCTACAGCAGCGGCGGTGTAGCTGGCGTTGCATCGTAAGGAGTCTGACAAATGGCTATTTCACGTTCCCAACTAGTACAAGAGCTTGAGCCAGGGCTCAATGCTCTGTTTGGCCTTGAGTACAAAAACTACGAAAACGAGCACACCCAGATCTATGCAATTGAGACCTCGGATCGCGCGTTTGAAGAGGAAGTAATGCTCTCCGGCTTTGACTCCGCTCCGGTGAAGACCGAAGGCGCTGGTGTCGCCTATGACCAAGCGCAAGAGGTCTATACCGCTCGTTACACACACGAGACCATCGCTCTGGCCTTCTCCCTGACGGAAGAGGCTGTGGAAGATAACCTGTACGCCTCCCTGGCTGCTCGTTATACCAAGGCTCTTGCCCGTTCCATGGCCAACACCAAGCAGATCAAGGCCGCCGCGATCCTCAACGGCGCTTTCACCACCTCTATCGGTGGCGACGGCAAGCCGCTGTGTGCTGATGACCACCCGACCCTGTCTGGCCCGGTCCTCAAAAACGAGCTCTCCACCCCGGCTGACCTCAGCGAGACCTCCCTTGAGCAGGCCTTGATCGACATCTCCGCATTCACTGATGAGCGCGGACTGAAGATCGCGGTTCAGGGTATCAAGCTGATCATCCCCAAGGAGCTTCAGTTCACGGCAGATCGCATCATGAAGTCCACGCTGCGTGTTGGTACGGCAGACAACGACATCAACGCGATCAAGAACATGGGGATGATCCCCCAGGGTTATCGGGTTAACCATTACCTGACCGACCCTGAGGCCTTCTTCATCATGACCGATGCTCCTAATGGCATGAAGATGTTCCAGCGTGTAAGCATGAAGACTGGTTTTGAGGGCGACTTCGACACCGGCAACGTGCGTTACAAGGCTCGTGAGCGCTATTCGTTTGGCTTCAGCGATCCCCGTGGAGTCTTCGGATCTCCCGGAGCAGCCTAGTGAAGTAAGAAAAGGGGCCTTGTGCCCCTTTTCTTTTTAGTGTATTTTGTAGTTATTCCAAGACCCCCACCCGTGCTGACTGGCTTGGCAGACTTAGTAGAGACAGCGCGGGTAAGTGCTACTACACGAAAGGAAGTTCGATGGGTACGACTACTTTTTCTGGCCCAGTGGTTTCTCCTGGCGGTTTCATTGGTCCTGCTTTTGGCGGGATGATCCCTTTTACGGGAACCTACTTCTATGTCAATCCGGCCACTGGTGCTGATGGCAACACGGGGTTGAGTCCTGCGCAGTCTTTGAAGACCTTGCCTGCTGCTTTGGACAAGTGCTCTTCCGGCAAAAATGATGTTGTGTTCTTGATTGGTAATGGGCAGGCTTCCGGCACTGCCAGACTAACTGCCAAGCTTGAGTGGAACAAAGACGCAACGCACCTTGTTGGTATCTGTTCCCCGGTCAATATTTCTCAACGCGCCCGCATTTCTCATGCGGCATCAGCCCCGACTACTGCTTTTACTCCGATGGTAGAGGTTACGGGCGATGGCTGTATGTTTGCCAACATTCAAATTTTTGAAGGTTTTGCCGAGTCGGCTGCTGTTGTGGCCTGGGAAGACAAAGGCGAGCGCAACTACTACAGCAATGTGCATTTTGCTGGCATGGGTAATGCAACTTTCTCCGCTGATGAAACGGGCAGTGCCTGCCTTCTGTTGACGGGTGGTGGTGAGCACTTGTTCGAGACCTGCACTTTTGGGGTAGATACGATTCCTCGTACTGTGGCCAATGCGAATGTTCGTCTTCGTTCGGAAACGGCACGCAACACATTTAATGGCTGCCTCTTCCCGATTTATGCAACGAACGCAGGTGTTCTTGCTGTTGATGCAAACGCTGCAAGTTCTCTGGGCCGTTGGGCGCTTTTCCAGAACTCTACTTTGATCAATGCACAGAACATCACGGGCGAGACCACAATGACTGTGGCTGCGGTGGGAAATGCAAATCAAAATGGAGTGGTTCTCTTTAGCAATTGCGTACGAAACAACATCACTGATTACGGTGCAGCTGGGGATCTGATTAAGGTCGCTAACTCGACCGTGGCTGTAACGGACAGCACTGGTGGTGTGTTTGCGGACGCATCGTAATGTATAGGGGGCTTCGGCCCCCTTACAGCGAAGGAGAAATGCCATGGGCATGTCAAACATTGTAGCCCGCTTCCTAACAGCAGACACAGACGCGCTGGATGCTGACGGTGTTTGTCAGACGCAGGCTGCTGCAGGAGCAGGTAATTTAACCATTAACGGCGCTAAAGCTTCGGGTGGCGTAGCTACTTTTTCTGCCGCCCGGCAGATTACGGTGGCGAGTACAGCCAATTTAGCTACGTTGACTTTTACGATTACAGGCACCGACATTAACGGCAGTGCGCTGGTTGAGGTCGTTACAGGTGTTAATAACAACACTGTGACCACCACAGGCTATTTTAAAACCGTAACGCAGGTTGCAATAAGTGGTTCAACAAGTGCAAACAACGTAACTGTTGGCATGAACGCAAATGCCTTGGATGTTGTGTTTGCTGGATCCATCCGTATTAAAGGCATTTATGTTGTCTTTTCAGGCACTGCTGGAACAATGGACTTTGTAAAAGGTTCTGCCGCTGGAAGTTCTGTGTTTAAGTTTGGGACAGTTAATTCAGCCACCTCGGTGGACAGCATTCACATTCCCGAGGAAGGAATACGGTCTGAAAATGGCTCCTACCTGAAGTACACAGTAGCCACTTTTGCAAACATGACAGTCTTCTTGGCATAAGCAATGGCTTCCAAGGGCATGGGGATCAAAACCTCGGTGAAGTCGGGTAATTTCCGGCCCACCAAGGCGGGGGCGGGCATGACGGAAAAGGGTGTTAAGGCCTACCGTCGTGCCAATCCCGGTTCTAAACTTTCAACCGCTGTTACAGAAGATAAACCTACAGGCAAACGTGCTGCTAGGCGAAAGTCTTTCTGTGCTCGTTCACTAGGCCAGATGAAGAAATTTCCAGAGGCCGCAAAAGATCCTAATAGCCGCATTCGACAGGCTAGAAAACGGTGGAAGTGTTAAATGGAACTAATTAACTTTTTCTGGAACGGAGTTCTTACTTTGGCGGCGGCATTTTTTGCGCTGATTAGCTATATGGCACAAGAAAAATTTAAAAAGCTAGAACAGCTTGAACAAAGGCTTAACGATACTCGTGTGGAGGTAGCTCGTGATCACGTCACTAAAGAAGAAGTTCAACGGATTACTGAACACATTGACGCAAGGTTTAACCGCCTTGAAGAGAAAATTGACCGGCTTATTCAAAAGGGGTAGATGATGGCTGCCAAACCGGGTCTTTATGCCAACATTCAAGCCAAGCGCAAGCGTATCGCGGCTGGTTCGGGCGAGAAGATGCGCAAGGTTGGTAGTAAGGGCGCTCCCAAAAAAAGTGATTTTGTTAAAGCAGCAAAAACAACAGGGTTCAAGGAGGGTGGAGAATCTCGCGTTAATCAATCCGGCAACTACACAAAGCCTGGGATGCGCAAAAAGCTTTTTGAACAGATTAAGTCTTCTGCGACTCAAGGGACTGCTGCGGGTCAATGGTCAGCCAGAAAAGCCCAACTCTTAGCCAAGAAGTACAAAGCGAAAGGTGGTGGATATCGTGGTTAATACTGAATTGTTTGATATTGAAAAATTTAGGCTAAAGACTATTCCATATATACCGGCATTCAAGCATACGGCTGATTGTTTATATATAGTGGATGGTCCTTGCACCTGTGGGTTAGAAGAAATCCTAGAGGACGAAGCTCTTGAAGACGCCCCAGAAGAGTCTTAAAGATTGGGGGGCGCAGAAATGGAGGACCAAGAGTGGTAAGAAATCTTCCGTTACAGGCGAGCGTTATTTACCCGAAGCAGCAATTAGCTCTTTATCCTCTGCTGAGTATGCGGCAACAACGCGGGCGAAAAGAAAAGGAAAAGCCGCAGGTAAGCAGTTTGTTAAACAACCTAAACGTATAGCGAAAAAAACGGCTGCTTTTAGGTAGTAGTTTTTTTTTTAAAGGAGTAAAAAGTGATGAAAAAGAAGGCAGCTGCCGCAGGTGGCAAAATGGAAATGGTTATGAAGGGTGGGAAAAAGGTTCCAGCTTTTGCCGCTGATGGGATTGGCAAAATGGAAAAAGGCGGCATGGCGGATAAATCTGGCCGTGCTATGAAGCGCAAAACTGCGGACACTAAAGGCCGCGCAATGAAAAAGGGGAAATAAAATGCCTGGACGTGGAATGGGTGCTGCAACTAAGGGTGGGGGCGCTGTTGAGTCAGGCCCCAAGAACAAGATGGAATCTGACCCTGCCAAGGGCAAAACTGGGCCTGTCATGATGGCCAATGGTGGCGACGTTAGTCCTCGCAAGAAGATGGCCATGGGCATGATGGGCGGGGGCATGATGACTAAAGGTTATGCTGCTGGTGGTGCCGCTATGAAGAAAAAGATGATGGCCACTGGTGGCATGATGAAGAAAAAGATGATGGCTGCTGGCGGTAAGCGCGGCAAGTAATGTCGTACCTGATCAGCAACATCCCGTACTTTAAGTGCTGGGTGAGGCGTGAATTTACGCACATGCATCAGAAGTACCACGGGGAGTACCTGCATGCCATGGCAATTGCGGTCACCTCGATGCCGGACAGGTGTTTAAGCTTTCAGCTTGTTTTTACGGGATGTGAAAGTGATGTAGATGATTCGGAGAATGTCCATGGTGGTGCGATGTGGGCCAGGATGCCTGTTACGGCGTTGGTGGGGGACATCCCGTTGGAGGAGTGGCCTGAGCGGATGCCTACCCACCTTGCACAACCTTGGGATTGTCCTTCGCATCATCATACCGTAGTGAAGTTTGCCCGGACCTCTCCCAGTCCGTGGCTGTGCAAAATAGCGGGGGAGTTTTATACCGGGCGGTACTTGTTTACGGTAGACTATGCGGAAAGCGAAGTAGCGGATTGTCCGTCGCAGCACAAACAAAGCCATGTGCTGATGTTGACGGACGCAGGGAAGTGGACAGGCAATATTGTGGCTTTGCCGAACAACAGGGTCCGTGTGACGAGTCCCGCGTATTGGGAGACTGGAAAAGGTGCTCCTGATTTCAGGCCGAGTCAGTGGATCCATTGTGCAGAGCAAGATGACACCTACATGGACCCTGAGACCACTTTTGACAACCTGTATAAAGAATGACTACCTCCGGCACAACAGACTTCAACCTTAGCATCGACGACCTCATCGAAGAGGCCTTCGAGCGCTGTGGCATGCGGATGACGAGTGGTTATCAGATGACCACTGCTCGTCGTTCGTTGAATCTGTTGTTCCTGGATTGGGCAAACAGGGGCTTGAACCTGTGGACGATTGAGGAACAAACCTTTTCGCTGGTCCAGGGCGACAATGAGATTACGCTGGACGCTGACACGGTCAATGTGCTTTCGGCCGTGATTCGGTTACCTGCTTCTCAGGGGCCTTTGACAGACATTACTTTGGACCGGATCAGCCGTGAGGAGTATCTGAACCAGCCGGATAAGACCACGCAGGCGCGTCCTGCACAGTTTTATGTGCAGCGTTCTGACCCTTTTCAGGTGTTCTTTTATCCGGCCGCTGACCAGCCGTATACCTTCGTTTATTACCGGATTCGTCGCATCCAGGATGCGGGGCAGTACACCAACACGACGGATGTGAACTTCCGGTTCTTGCCTTGTCTGGCTTCGGGCTTGGCCTACCAGCTTTCGTTGAAGTTCGCGCCGGAGCGCATGCCTGTTTTGAAGACGATTTATGAGGAAGACTTCAACCGGGCGGCCATGGAAGACCGAGACACGGCCAGTGTTTCTTTTGTGCCTGATTATGGGGACCAGTGATGGCCTTTGCGACAGGCAAATTCTCCTACGGCCTATGTGACTACTGTGGCCAGCGGTATCCGTACCTAACGCTTAGGAAGAACTGGCGTGGGTTCATGGTCTGTCCTGATGACTATGAGCCAAAAGAGCCTCAGCTGTTCCCGTTGCGTTTTACGGGGGACTCTATTGCACTGCGGGATCCTCGGCCAGACCGCACGGAGCCAGTGACCGTGTTTGTTGGCACACCCGGCTTTTCGGCTTTCCAAAGCATTGGAAGCGCGGATAATACGAATAACATGCAGCCTGACACGTTGAACAACCCGTTGTTCGTAAAAACCCTAATTAACCCAGTATCCGTGGTGATTTCATGACCTACGACGAGCTTGTGACGAACATCCGGAACTACACAGAGGTAGACGCCAATGTCTTTTCTAACTCTGTCATCAACACGTTTATCACGATGGCCGAGAACCGCATTCTCAGGGATATTGACCTAGATGTGTTCAAGCTGGAAGATACGGGCAATTTAACTGCGGGAAATCGCTTCTTAGGGGCTCCTTCGGGAATTCTCACGCACCGGTATCTCATGGTCGTCGTGGGTGATGATCGTATCTTTTTGGACTTCAGGGACCAGTCATTTATGCGAGAGTACTGGCCAGATTACACGGAAGAAGGCGTTCCAAAGTACTACTCTGTCTGGGATCAGAACACCTTTTCTGTGGCCCCGACTCCGGATGAAAACTATCAGGTGCAGATGGGCTATATTTACCGGCCGCCGCAGCTTTCCCCGGCCACGCCGACGACCTGGATCAGCACAAACGCTCCTGAGGTTCTTTTGTATGCCTGCTTGATACAGGCTTACAGCTACACTAAGGGACCTCCGGAGATGTTGCAGTACTTCGAGAACAGCTACAAGCAGGCCGTTGACGGAGTGGGTGTTGAGCAGGTTGGCCGTCGTCGTCGTGACGAGTACAGAGACGGGATGATTCGGGTGCAACTCAAGTCTGCTTCACCGGGGCCTTAAGCGATGGCCTTTACTGGAAATTTCGTCTGTAATTCCTTCAAAAAGCAACTGGCTGAAGGGGTGCATACCTTTGGTCCAGGCGGTGACACGTTCAAGCTGGCCTTGTATGACAACAATGCCACGTTCACGGCTGCCACCACCGCCTATACGTCTGCCAATGAGATGCCTGCTTCGGGAAGTTACGCGGTTGGGGGTGGCGCTTTGGTCTCATTAGAGCCTGTTCTTTCTAGTGGTATTGTCCTAATCTCCTTCGTGGATCTCTTGTTTACGGGTGTGGATTTCTCTCCTTTTGGTGCTTTGATCTACAACGACACGGCAGCGGGCAATCCTTCGGTCTGTGTGGTGGATTTTGCTGGAGAGAAGACGGCCGTGAATCAGAATCTTGAGGTTAAATTTCCTCCAATAACTGCAACATCTGCTTTCTTGAGGCTTGCCTAATGTTCACCTCCTTTCACTCAGACCCACCTACAGTAGTGATTGCGCCTATTCCTCCTAAGGAAGAAATCTGGGTAGCCGCTGAAGAAATCGAGATGAAAGGCGAGCTAAACGCTGGTCTGGATGTGGTGTTGGCAAACGTGAAGGAAAATATCCGGCTGGGGTTTCAGCAGGTTCAGCCTTATCCAACCAATGATGTCGAGGTGATGATCGTTGGCGGTGGGCCGTCGTTAAAGGGTCAGATCAGTGAGATCCGTCGCCTGCGCGAACAGGGAGTGAAGCTTGTCTGTTTGAACAACGCCTATCAGTACTGCTTAGATCATGACATCAAGCCTTCTGCATTTGTGATGTTAGATGCACGGCCTTTTAACCTTCGCTTTGTCGAGAACGTCATTCCTGACTGCAAGTACTTTATTGCATCGCAATGTGACCCGGCGGTGTTTGGCAGGCTTTTAGAAGTCAAAGAGCAGACCTACATTTGGCACACCAGTGCAGAAGAAATCCAAGACGCGTTGAAAGAGGTCTATCCCAAGTGCTATCCAGTGCCGGGTGGATCGACGGTCTTGTTAAGGGCTATCCCCTTGTTTAGAATGTTGGGATTCAAGCGGTTTCATATCTTTGGGTGTGACTCATGCCTGGAAGAAGGCCAACACCATGCCTACGCGCAGAATGAGAATGATAACCAAAGAATAGTCCCTGTGCGTGTAGGTGGGGAAGTTTTTTACTGTAATCCGTGGATGGTTTCCCAAGCTCGTGAATTTATCGACTTGGTAGGTTGTATGGGCGATGTAATGGAGTTGGAAATCTACGGCGGGTTACTCCGTCAAATTTTGAAATCTGGCGCAGACCGCGCTGCAATAGAGGAGATTTAAAATGGCTGCGACAGCATGGCAACTTTATAGTAAGGGCAAGCGTTACATCGGTAATGGCACTATTGAACTTGGAGTGAGCAACTTTAAGATGGCGCTTTTTAGAACTTCGGCGAGTGCTACGGTAAATAACTTTGCTTTGAGTACTTTTGGTTCTTTAGCCGCTCAAATTTCAGCAACTGGCGGGTACGTTTCAGGCGGAAAAGCATTGGTTCCTGCTACGGGTCAATGGACGACTGGTGCATCTGCTAAACAGATGAAGTTCACCTACTCCACGGTGGGCTTGACCTTTACTGCCTCGGGTGCTCCTTTGACGAACGTCAGGTATGCAGTGATCTATAAAGATGCAAGTGGTTCAGCAGCAAAGCTCTTGTGCTTCTGCCAGTTAAGCTCTGCTCAGTTCACGGTGTCATCGCCCAATACGCTGACTGTTCTTCCCGCTGCAACTGGTGTCTTTACGTTGACCTAACATGGCTGCTGGCTGGGGCGAATCCCCCTGGGGCATAGGTGACTGGGGGTCTGAAAATACCGTCATCCCTGGCACGGGAAGCGTTACGACCCTGCATGGCTGGGGCATTGGAGCGTGGGACGGAAATTACGGCTGGGGTGAACCAGACTTAAACACGGCCCCAACGGTTGACACTGGGGTTATTCCCACGGGTGGTGCAGTAATAGTTGGATCGGCTCCGGTTGTTATAGTAATTGAAAAAGTTAAAACGCCTGGAACGGCAGCGGTTGTTATAGCGGGTCAAGTTCCGGAAGTTCGGACAGACTTCTTTATTACCCCGGCGGCAAATGATGCGGTTATTGCTGGGTTTGCACCAAAGATTGAACAAAGTGCGGTATTAACGCCCCCCACAGGAACGGTCACATTAGCAGGGGTTGCACCAGAGCTTATAGATGGTCAGGTTCGGATACCTGGGACAGAAGACTTAAACCTTGTTGGTCAACCGCCTGTTATACACACAGGGATTTTTGTTCCGACAGGTGTGATAAATGCGGTAGGTAGTGCCCCGGATGTTACTGAAGGTAAGGTTGTCACGCCTACAGGTGGGGCGGTAATAGTTGGAAGCGCTCCGGTTGTTGTAATCAGAGGCGCGATAAGAATTCCAGGAACTGCGCAGTTAAGTCTTGTAGGCCAGATCCCAGGTGTTGCGCAGTCACGGGTCATCACACCGCCTACAGGACAGCTGGTTTTAGTCGGATCTAAACCTACCATAAAGAACCCCAATTGGGTTAATATTGACGACAGTCAGACGCCCAACTGGACAAATATCCCGGATAGCCAAAACCCTAACTGGCTACCGGTTGCAGCGTAAAGGAAATAAGCATGAGCACTTACTCGCAATACAAGATTCAACTCATAGGCACCGGACAAGAAGCTGGTCAATGGGGAAACATCACAAACAACAACTTCGGTAGCGCCACTCCTGGGACATATCGCGGTTTTGAGCAGGCGATTGGGGGTAAGGGAACGGTCACTTTTTCTGGGGCTACTGAGACTCTTTCTTTGACTGATGACAATGACTCTCAGACCGGGCGAGCGTTGTACTTAGATTGTGGGGGATCTCCTGGTGGCGCGGCTACCTTAAACGTCCCTGCAATCCAAAAGATGTATATCGTGAAAAATGGAACGGGGCAAACGCTTACTGTTCAGATATCTGGGGGCACTGGAGTCAGTATCCCTAATACCAAAACTGCAGTGGTCTATGCTGACGGAACAAATGTCGTCACGGCTGTGGATCACATCCCCTCCTTAACCCTTGGCGCGGCGTTACCGATTGCTTCTGGTGGTACGGGGTCTACGTCAACAACCTTTGTGAACCTTGCCACTAACGTCACGGGCACCCTTCCAGTAGCCAACGGCGGTACAGGCATCACTTCCTTTGGCACAGGCGTAGCGACATTCCTCGGAACCCCATCGTCGGCAAACTTACTTGCGGCTTTGACGGATGAAACGGGTACAGGTTTACTGGTTTTTGCAACCTCCCCAACTCTTACAACCCCCGTCCTTGGAACCCCAACATCAGGTCAATTAAGTAACTGTACCGTAGACGGAACAGATGCCGTTGGGTTCAGGAACACCCCAGTAAATTCTCAATCTGCTGCTTACACCTTAGTGCTTGCGGATTCTGGTAAGACAATCCTGCACCCTTCGGCTGATACTACCGCAAGAACATTTACGATCCCTGCTAACTCAAGTGTTGCTTATCCTGTTGGTACGGTTCTGACCTTTGTTAATCAAAATGGTGCGGGTGTGGTGACTATTGCTATCACGACTGACACGATGCGGTTATCGCCTGCTGGTACGACTGGAAGTAGGACTCTTGCGGCAAACGGTGTAGCGACTTGCGTAAAAATTGCCAACTCCCCAACGGTTGAGTGGATCATCACAGGCAGCGGCCTTACCTGAGGACTGACATGACCGGAATCTTAAATTTAATTCTCGGCACTTTTAAGAGCAGCGGTGTCACCGTCATCCAATCCTTTACCGCTACTGGTGAGTGGGTATGTCCTACAGGTGTTACAGAGGTTGAGTGGCTTGTAGTTGCTGGTGGGGGTGGGGGCGGTTTTGGACAGGGTGGTGGCGGTGGTGCGGGTGGATATAGAACCGCATCTGGTTTTTCTGTTACCGCAGGAACAACTTACACAGTAACGGTTGGGGCAGGAGGATCAGGTGCTGTTAGTGACCCACCTAATAACGCACCCCAAGGATCAAGTTCTGTTTTTAGCACAATTACTTCAGCCGGTGGAGGTGGTGGGGGAAGTGGCGCAGGCGCTGGAACTTCAGGTGGGTCTGGTGGTGGAGGCGCAGCCCAAAGTGCTAGCGCCAGCGGTGGCTCTGGAAACGACCCAATAACCTCCCCGTCCCAAGGTAACAACGGCGGTAACGGGTCAATTCCAAATGCAGGTGGTGGAGGAGGAGCTGGAGAGGCAGGGAACATTGACGGTCAGCGTCATGGTGGTGATGGAATCACATCTTCTATTTCTGGGTCTTCAATAACTTATGCAGGTGGTGGCAGCGGGGGATCAAACGACGGAACAAGTATTTCTGGTGGCGATGGTGGTGGCGGCACAGGGAGTGGAGGGACTACAAGTGGCGGTACTGGTACTACCAATACTGGCGGTGGTGGTGGTGGTGGTGGGTCAACGCCAGCAGTAGGCAATGGTACTGGCGGTGCGGGCGGCTCTGGCATTGTCATTCTGAAATACCTTGTACCAGTAGGAACCACAGTCACGCATATCTACAAAGGATCGGGGTCTTGGGTCTGCCCGACAGGGGTGACTGCTGTGGACTACCTTGTTGTGGCTGGTGGGGGTGGTGGTGCAACTCTAATTGGTGGTGGTGGCGGTGCTGGAGGTTTTCGTACCGAAACAGGTTTTTCAGTAACTGCCGGAACTACTTATACGGTTACAGTTGGTGCTGGGGGGGCTGCTTTGCCAGTAGCTGGGGGTCAAGAAGTAAGGGGGAATGACGGTTCTAATTCTGTTTTTTCTACTATCACTTCAACTGGAGGTGGCGGCGGCGGATCGTATGGCCCAAATTCAACTGGGAAAAATGGTGGCTCTGGTGGTGGTGGTGGTCGTACAGGAGGCAGTTCTCCTGCTCCTTCTGGAGGAAATGGGAACACGCCATCTGTAAACCCTTCTCAAGGTAACAATGGGGGGGCTGGCGGGGCAAATGACGATACAACCGGAGGTGGAGGTGGTGCTAATGGATCAGGCGGTGCAGCGACTTCTACTGTTTCGGGAAGTGGCGGAAACGGAACCGCATCAAGCATAAGCGGATCATCAGTTACTTATGCTGGCGGTGGCGGCGGTGGGGTGAGAAGCCCTTACACGGCTGGATCTGGAGGAACAGGTGGAGGCGGCGCAGGCGGGGTTTTTTCTGCAACTGCCGCAACAAATGGAACTGTCAATACGGGTGGTGGCGGTGGCGGTGGCGGAAGTAGCACTGTTGATGGCGGAGCAGGCGGCTCTGGCATCGTAATTATCAAATACACAATCTAACTATGGACGCAAAAATTTACAGACTTGTTGGCGTGGATACAGCCATGCACCTACTTCGCCCTGGTGCTAAGTGGGAAATCTCTAACTCAGTCATAACTAAGTGGGATGACCCAAGACCGCAACCAAGCATGGAAGAAGTCAGAGAAGTCATGGACAAGATACAAGCGTTTGAGGACTCTATAAACACCATCTGGTTGCCCGAGCAGCTAGAAGAACTGACAGGAAGAAAGGTGGCTGCGTGATCCACAACCTATTCCCCCAACCTGTTGCGATCTACAAGCTAGAGCGTGATCTCACTGCAAAAGAATTGTCGTTCATAAAGGGCCAAGAAACACGCCCTAACATGGGCAACACAACCTCTGTGGATAACACGATTCTCCGCAATAAGGAGATGACCAAGCTCAGAGACTTTATCGAAACCAAGGTTGCGGAATACTTCAAGACTGTGCATAACCCTAAGCACAATGTCAGTCTGCGGGTAACACAGTCATGGACGAACTACACCGAGCCTGGACAGTTCCACCACAAACACGCTCACCCTAACTCTTTTGTCTCTGGTGTGTTTTATCCCCAGGCCAATCGGGAGACAGACAAGATTTATTTCTACCGTGATGGGTTCCAACAGATCAAGTTTCCTCCTGAGAATTGGAATATCTGGAACTCTGAGTCGTGGTGGTTTGAGGTGGGTACTGGTGATCTGGTGCTGTTTCCATCAAGCCTTACGCACATGGTTGAGACAGTAAAGGGAGACCAGACCCGTATCAGTCTTTCGTTTAACACCTTCCCCGTGGGTTCTGTAGGGGATGAGATGAACTTAACTGGGTTACAACTTGAATCTGTTAAAGGCTAAGAACAACGAGTTCCCAGAGTTTTACACGGAGTACCCGCTAGAGCAGTTAAGCATAAGTGTGGTGCGGTTTGATGAGGTGATGGTTGAAAAGATTAAGCAGGACATTTTAGAAAAAGGATTGCTAAACCCGATTGTGGTCTGGTCTTTAGATGAGCGTTACAGGACAAAACCAAACCCAGACATAAGCGGCATGGCAACAAGTATTCGCAACAAGGTGTTTAATGTTCATGTTGGTAACAATCGAGTGAGAATCGCAAGAGAACTAGGCTATACCCATATATCTGTTTATCATGTTGCGGAGTATGAAGATGCAAGCATGGTAAGCGGCAAGACGCAGATGCGTGAATTTGTAACTAATTGGTAAAGGAGTAATAAGTGGCCCACTACGCTAAGATCGAGGACGGTATTGTCACTCAGGTGATTGTTGTAGATAACAAGGATACGGCTGATGCTTTTGGTGTTGAGAAAGAGCATATCGGTGCTGCTTTCTGCGAGCGTCTGTTCGGTGGTACTTGGATGCAGACTAGCTACAACGGTAACAAGCGCAAGAACTATGCGGGGATCGGCTACACCTACAACGCTGATCTGGACGCTTTTGTTCCTCCGAAACCATACGCAAGTTGGGTGCTAAACGAAGAAACAGCCCAATGGAACGCGCCTGTACCTATGCCCGAGGATGCTGGCACGGGAGAACCGCCGAAGATGTATTCCTGGGATGAGGACACGGTAAGCTGGAAAGAAGTCGAAACCGTTGAATAAGGAAGATCAATGTTGCCCCTTGCTGCCATTCTTTCGATTGGGGAAAAGATCCTTGATCGGGTAATACCAGACCCTGTCTCAAAGGCAGAGGCGCAGGTAAAGCTCATGGAGATGGTTCAGAAAGGTGAACTTGCTCAGATCGAAGCAGATATAAAAGAACAAGAGGAACTCACCAAGCGCCAACAAGCAGACATGGCGAGTGACTCGTGGTTATCCAAGAACATCCGTCCTATGGCTCTTATCGCTGTCTTTGCGGCCTACTTCCTTTTTGCGATGATGTCGGCTTATGGGCATAACGCTAACGAAGTGTATGTGACTCTTCTCGGGCAATGGGGAATGCTTATTTTTTCCTTCTATTTTGGTTCTCGTGGTA
>Ga0194128_10000628_pt1 | contig 63297 bp, 55 predicted proteins | sample TA2KigCa65mmetaG_FD_148650 | JGI IMG/M metagenome (GOLD analysis project Ga0194128, IMG submission 148650) | Freshwater microbial communities from Lake Tanganyika, Tanzania - TA2015037 Kigoma Deep Cast 65m | ecosystem: Environmental > Aquatic > Freshwater > Lake | place: Tanzania: Lake...
CATGCGTGGGATACTTGGGAGGGAACGTTCGAGGAAGTGCTCCCGTACGTCCGTGACGCGTTCGAGCGTGCTCTCGCAGCATTTTCTCAAGCAGTGGACGCTCGAGTCAGAACGGAACTGACCACGATCGTGCGGGAACTGTGTGAGCCCGATTCGCGACTTCGAGGTCATCCACGCAATCGCGGAGTCAGAGGAAATCAATACTCATTCCACGGAAGGTGTTGACCTACCTGAACTTCCTGTTCTCCTTGATCGCGTTAGCGAAGCGTCTCAGAGCTGAGCGACGGTGTTAGAATCCGCGCGTGGCGTTCTCAGGTGGGAGTTATGAAGATGTTGCGCGCTGGCTCCACAACTTTCTGACCTCGCACGCCAAGCGCGAGAACTTCAAAGCTGAGATCGAGCTCGACGCCGGTGACGAGCGCCAAGGCAACAGCTACGGCGCGCGCGTGCGCGTCGGCGACGCCGGTGCCGATATCGTCGAGTTCGAGTACCGGACCGTCGCCGATCGGCGCGGTGAGCTCCAGTGGTGCCGCGAGCTCGCCGATCACACGCGCCAGATCGTGCAAGACCTCGCCCGCGCCGTTGCGCGACCGTCGTAGTTGACGCCGCGCGCACCGGCGGCCGTCGCTGGGAGACCCGCCTGGTTCGGGCCGGGGGACCTGAACGGGTTCCTCGGGCTCGCGCTCGACAACGTCGGCGTCCTCGTCATCCTCTCCGGCGCGCTCATCGGCATCTTCGGGTTCCCCGCCGATCTCGTCCTCGGCAAGATGGTGCCCGGCACCGCGCTCGGCGTGCTCGCCGGCGACCTCGTCTACACGTGGCTCGCGCTCCGCCTGATGCGACGCACGGGACGCACGAACGTCACCGCGATGCCGTTCGGGATCGACACGCCGACCGTGTTCGCCATGGTGTTCGGCGTCCTCGGGCCGGTGATGGTCGCGACCAAGGATCCGGTGCTCGCGTGGAAGGTCGGCATGGCGGTGACGGTCGCGATCGGCGTGATCAAGACCGTGCTCGCGTTCGGCGGCGACTGGACGCGCCGCGTGGTCCCGCGCGCCGCGCTGCTCGGATCGATCGCGGGCGTCGCGATCCTCCTCATCGCCTACCTGCCGATGCTGAAGATCTTCCACGAGCCGCTCGCGGGCCTGGTCGCGCTGCTCGTGCTCTTCCTCGGGCTCTTTGCCGGCGTGCGGATGCCGTTCGGGCTTCCGTCCGCGTTCGCGGCGGTCATCGCCGGCCTCGCGGTGCACTGGGCGACCGTGTGGGCGACGGGAACGCGCGCCCATGCGCTGGCCGCCGTCACGGTGCAGCTCGCGCTGCCGCTGCCGACGCTCGCGTGGATCGACGCGCTGCCCGCCACGCTGCCGTACCTCGCGATCGCGCTGCCGTTCGCCCTCGTGACGATCGTGGGCGGCATCGACAACACCGAGAGCGCGATCGCCGCCGGCGACGAGTACCGGACGCGCGACATCCTTCTCACGGAGGCGCTCGCGACCGTCCTTGCCGGCGCGTGCGGCGGGGTCGTGCAGAACACGCCGTACATCGGCCATCCCGCGTACAAGGCCATGGGCGCGCGCGCCGGCTACACGCTGCTCACGGCGCTCGTGATCGGCCTCGGCGCGATGGCGGGCGTGCTCTCCGTGCTCGTCACGCTGCTGCCCGAGGCGATCGTCGCGCCGATCCTGGTCTTCGTCGGCCTCGAGATCACCGCGCAAGCCTTCCACGCCTCGCCGCGCCACCACGGGCCGGCCGTCGCGCTCGCGCTCGTGCCCGTCGCCGCGGCCGTGGTCGTGATCCAGGCGAGTGGTCTCCTCGCCGGCGTGGGGAAGTCGCCCGCCGATCTCACCGGCGAAGCGGCGCACACGTGGCGGGCGATCACGCTGCTCGGCAACGGCTTCATCCTCACCGCGGTCGTCTGGGCCGCGGCGCTGGTCGCGATGCTGGATCGCCGGCTGACCGGCGCCGCGCTGGCGTTCGCGGTGGCGAGCGTCGCGACGCTCTTCGGTCTCATGCACTCGCCGGCGCCGAACGGCGCGGTGTTCTGGCCGTGGGCGCCGCCCGGATCGGAGCCGCTCCGGTTCGCCGGCGCCTACGGGGTCCTCGCGGTCCTGTGCGGGCTCGCGTCCGGCCGCTCCGCCCGATAAGATCGGGTCACCAGGAGGCTGCCATGACGATCGCCACGATCCTCGCGCGGAAGGGTGTCAAGGTCGTCACCATCCGCCCGGAGCAGACGCTCCGGGAGGCGCTCGCGCTGCTCGCCCAGCATTCGATCGGCGCGGTCCTGGTGTGCGACGCCGCCGGGGCGCTCGTGGGCATCCTCTCGGAGCGCGACATCGTGCGGGAGGCGGTGCGCAACGAGCTCTTCTTCGAACGGCCGGTGAGCACGATCATGACGAAGGACGTGATCACGGGGCAGCCGAACGACGACCTCAACGCCGCGGCCGTCACGATGACGAACAAGCGGTTTCGCCACTTGCCCGTGCTCGACGCCGGCAAGATCGTCGGCGTGATCTCGCTCGGCGACATCGCGAAGGCGCAGCGCGACGAGTACCTCGGCGAGATCGACACGCTCCAGACCCAGCTGCTCGGAGAGCGCGCGAGCTGAGCGAGCCGTGAGCGTCGACCGGCCCGGGACCGCGGCCCACCCGCTGCGCGTCGTGATCGTCGGCGCCGGACCCACCGGGTTCTACGCCGCCGACCAGCTGTTGCGGCAGGAAGGCCTGATCGTCGAGATCGACATGTTCGACCGCGTGCCGACGCCGTTCGGGCTCGTGCGCTACGGTGTCGCGCCGGACCACCAGAAGATCAAGGCGGTGACCGTCGCGTTCGACAAGATCGCGAGCCACCCGCGCTTCCGCTTCTACGGCTCCGTGGAGCTCGGCAAGCACCTCAGCGTCGACGACCTGCGCGCGCACTACCACCAGATCTTCTATGCGACAGGCGCGCAGAGCGATCGCCGGATGGGAATTCCGGGCGAAGACCTGAAGGGCAGTCATCCCGCGACCGAGTTCGTGGCCTGGTACAACGGCCATCCCGACTATCAGGATCTCCAGTTCGACCTGAGCGCGGAGCGCGTCGCCGTCGTCGGCGTCGGCAACGTGGCCATCGACGTCGCGCGCATCCTCTCCCGGACGCCGGAAGAACTGGCGAAGACCGATATCAGCGACCAGGCGTTCGAAGCCCTGCGGCGCAGCGCGGTGAAGGAGGTCTACCTGCTGGGACGGCGCGGACCCGCGCAGGCCGCGTTCACGAACCCGGAGCTGAAGGAGCTCGGCGAGCTGGCGGGCGCGGACGTCGTCGTCGACCCGCGCGAGGTCGAGCTCGATCCGCTGAGCCGCGCCGCGCTCGCGAAGGCGCCCGACCGCGCGACCTCGAAGAAGACCGAGATGCTCCAGGCGTACGCCAACGGCGTCGTGAGCGGGAAGCCGCGCACGCTGGTCATCCGCTTCCTCGTGTCGCCGCTGGAAGTCATCGGCAACGCCGCGGGCGAGGTGACGGCGATGAAGCTCGTGCGCAACGAGCTCTACCAGACGCCGACGGGCACGCTGCAGCCGCGCGCGACCGAGCAGGTCGAGACGCTGCCGGTCGGCCTCGTGTTCCGCTCCGTCGGCTATCGCGGCGTCCCGTTGCCGGGCGTGCCGTTCAACGACAAGTGGGCGGTCATCCTGAACGAGAAGGGGCGCGTGCTCGATCCGGTCAGCAAGCAGCCCGCCGTCGGCGAATACACGGGCGGCTGGATCAAGCGCGGGCCGAGCGGCGTCATCGGCACCAACAAGCCGGACGCGGCCGAGACCGTCACGTGCATGCTCGAGGATCTCGCGCAGCACGCGATCCTTCATCCGCCCGCGCCGGGCGCGGCGGCGGCGGACGCGCTCGTGCGATCGCGGCAGCCGCAGTGTCTCTCGTACGACGACTGGCGGCAGCTCGATCGTCAGGAGATCGAGCGCGGCCGCGCGCAGGGACGGCCGCGCGTGAAGTTCACGCGGCTCGACGAGATCCTCGGCGCGTTGCGCGCCGGGAACCGCTGAGCCCCGCCCGCGGGTTCACCAGGCAAGGGTGTGTTGTCGCGAGCGCGTCGCGCGCGAGTGGTACACTTTGCGCGAGATCCATTCACGGACATCGAGGGAGGTCTCATGAGCCGGTTCATCACATCGTCGGCCGCGATTGTCGCGGTGGCGGCCCTGGTCGCGCTCGGCGGATCCGCGTGGGCGCAGGGCCCCTGGGAAGCGCCCGCGGCCGAGAAGTCGAAGAAGAGTCCGGGTGGGAACGTCGCGAACGGCAAGAAGCTCGCCGACGTCAATTGCATGTCCTGCCATGGTGCCGGAGGCAAGGGCGACGGTCCGGCGGCGGCCGCGCTGAATCCGAAGCCGGCCGACTGGACGTCCCAGAAAGTCCAGGCCGAGCCCGAGGGCTCGCTGTTCTGGAAGATCTCGAACGGCCGCGGCCCCATGCCGCCGTGGAAGCATCTTCCGGACAAGGACCGCTGGGACCTCGTCGCGTACGTGAAGTCGCTCGGGAAGAAATAGACTCGGAGGGGGATTTCATCCCCCTTCCGACGAGCAACAAACGGCGAGCCGGACGGCTCGCCGTTGTTGCTCTGCCTCCCCCTGAGGAAGGATGGCGCGGGCGAAGCCCGCGCTCGGACACCGCTGATCACATGCGTTCCGTCGTGAGCGGCTGATCGGATGCGTGCCGCCGTCATCGATCTCGGGACCAACACCGTGCGGCTGCTCGTGGCCGAGCTCCATCCGCGCGCCGCGTGGCGCCCCGTGCACGCGGAGCAGCGTGTGACGCGCCTTGGCGAAGGGGCTCGCGCGAGCGGGGCGCTCGGCCGGATTCCGATGGCGCGCACCGCGGCGGCGGTGGCGGAATACGTGGCGCGGGCGCGCGCGCTCGGCGCGTCCGACGTGCGCATCGTCGCCACCAGCGCCGTGCGCGAGGCGAAGAACGGGCGCGCGTTTGCGGAGCGGCTGGCGCGCGACACCGCGCAGCGCGTCGACGTCATCAGCGGTGACGAGGAAGCGCGGCTCACGCTGCGCGGGCTCGCGCGCGGGCTCACGCTCGCCGGCCGCACGATCGCCTTCGACATCGGGGGTGGCAGCACCGAGTACGTGCTCGCGGACGACGCGCGGCTCGTCGCCGCGGTCAGCCTGAAGCTCGGCGTCGTGCCGCTCGCCGAGCGGTTTCCGTTTCCGGAGCGGCTCGATGCCGCGCGCTACGGGACGATGCTCGCCGACATCCGGGCGCAGCTCGCGCGAGAGCTTCCCGCGACGATCGTGAACACGCCGATCGTCACGCTCGTCGGCACCGCGGGCACCGTCACCACGCTCGCGGCGCTCGATCTCGGTCTCGCCACCTATGATTCCGAGCGCGTGCACGGCCACCCGCTCACACGCGCGGCGGTCGACCGGCTGCTCGCGCGGCTCGGCGCGTTGACCGTGACCGAGCGCGGCGATCTTCCGTGTCTCGAGCCGGGGCGCGCGGACCTCATCATTCCGGGCACCGCGATCGTGGTGGCGACGATGGAACGGCTGCGCGTCGACGCGCTCGTGGTGAGCGAGCACGGGCTGCGGGAAGGTATCATGGAGGCCGTCAGCGAGTCCGCGTGATGAGCCTCCGCACGCTCCTCCTCGCGTTGTCCCGGCGGCCGAAGGTCGGCGCCGCGATGGATCGCCTGCCGCTCACGCGCCGCTTCGTGCGGCGGTTCGTCGCGGGTGAGACCGCGGACGACGCGTTCCGCGTCATCGGCGACGTCGAGCGTCGCGGTCTCGCGACCGCGGTGACCTACCTCGGCGAGAACGTCGTCACGCCCGCCGACGCCGCGCAGGCGACGAAGGTCTACCTCGACGTCCTCGAGCGCATCGCGCGTGGACGATGGCGCTGCCTGCCGTCGCTGAAGCTCACGCACCTCGGCCTCGACCTGGGCGAGGAGCTGTGCCTCGCGAATCTCACGCGCCTGCTCGACCGCGGCGCCGCCGCGGGGATTCGCGTCTGGATCGACATGGAGTCCTCGCCGTACACGGACCGCACGCTCGAGCTCTACGCGAAGGTGCGGCCGCGATATCCGAACGCGGCCTGCGTGGTGCAGGCGTACCTGCGGCGCACGCCGGCCGACGTCGACCGTCTCGTGCGGATGGGCGCGACCGTGCGCCTCTGCAAGGGCGCGTATCAGGAGCCCCCCGACATCGCGTATCCCGACAAGCGTGACGTCGACGCCGCCTACGCGCGGCTGATCGACCGCCTGCTCGCGGACGACGCGCGTGCCGCCGGCGTCTATCCGGGCTTCGCCACCCACGACGAGCGGATGCAGGAGCACGCGATGGCCGCCGCGCGCCGCCACGGCGTGCCGGCGACGGCGTGGGAGATCCAGATGCTGTTCGGCATCCGTCACGACCTGCACGCGACGCTCGCGGCTGCGGGCGTCCCGCTCAGGGTCCTGGTCCCGTACGGCGAAGACTGGTACGGCTACTTCATGCGCCGCCTCGCCGAACGCCCGGCGAACCTCCTGTTTCTGCTGCGCAATCTGGCCCGCGCGTCGTGATACTCTTGATTGGCAAGATGGACGAAATCGCGGTACTGGTGCTGAACTACAGCTTCGAGCCGCTGCATTTCACCAACGCCCGCCGCGCCATCACGCTTCTTCTCGCGGGAAAAGCCGAAGCCGTCGAAGCCTCCCCGCGGGTCATCCGGTCGCCCTCGACCGTGTTCTCGCTCCCGGCGGTGATCCGGCTCGCGGTCTACATCCGCAAGCCGTTCCTCGATCGCGTGGCGTTCAACAAGAAGAACATCCTGCGCCGCGACGGCTACACCTGCCAGTACTGCAACCGCCGCGGCGAGCGCCTGACGGTCGACCACATCATCCCGCGCTCGCGGGGCGGCGACACGTCGTGGACGAACGTGGTCGCGGCGTGCCTGCGCTGCAACCTGCGCAAGGGCAACCGGCTGCCGCACGAGGTGAACATGCGGCTCGCGCGCGAGCCCGTGCATCCGAAGTTCCTGTTCTCGACGCACATGCTGCGGCACCCGCACGCGTCGTCGCTGCTGGATTCCTGGCGCAAGTACCTCGTCGCCGTCCCGACGCCCTCCTAGGCACGTGTTTCGGCTGTCGTCGGACTACGAGCCGCGTGGCGATCAACCGCAGGCGATCACGGCGCTCACCCGCCTCGTCACGGGCGGGCGTTCGCACGTCGCGCTCCGCGGAGTGACGGGCTCGGGCAAGACCTTCACGATGGCGAATCTCATCGCCAACGTGCAGCGGCCCACGCTGGTGATCTCGCCGAACAAGACCCTCGCCGCGCAGCTCTTCAGCGAGTTCAAGCAGTTCTTCCCGTCGAACGCGGTCGAGTACTTCGTGTCGTACTACGACTACTACCAGCCCGAGGCGTACATCCCGCAGTCGGACACGTACATCGAGAAGGACGCGCTGGTGAACGACGAGATCGACCGCATGCGCCACTCGGCGACCAAGTCGCTGCTCGAGCGGCGCGACGTCGTCGTGGTCGCGTCGGTCTCGTGCATCTACGGCATCGGCGCGCCGGACACGTACCAGGAGATGCACCTCTCGGTCAGCGAGGGCGAGGCGATCGACCGCGACGAGATCATCCGCCGCCTCGTCGCCCAGCAGTACGAGCGCAACGACTACGACTTCCATCGCGGCACCTTCCGCGTGCGCGGCGACGTCGTCGAGGTCTTCCCGGCGAACGAGGAGTCGGTGGCCGTCCGGATCGAGCTCTTCGGCGACGTCATCGACGCGATCGCGCGGATCGATCCGCTGAAGGGCGTCGTCCTCGAGCGCGTCGACGCCGTGCACATCTACCCCGCGAGCCACTACGTGACGCCCGCCGACCAGATGGAGCGCGCGCTCGGCACGATCCTCGAGGAGCTCGAGGACCGGCTGGTCTTCCTCCGCGGCAAGCAGCGGCTGCTGGAGGCGCAGCGGCTCGAGCAGCGGACGCTGTTCGACATGGAGATGCTGCGCGAGCTCGGCTTCTGCCACGGGATCGAGAACTACTCGCGCCATCTCACGGGCAAGCGCCCGGGCGAGCATCCGCCCACGCTGATGAACTACCTGCCGCCCGACGCGCTCGTCATCATCGACGAGAGCCACGTGGCCGTCCCGCAGGTCGGCGGCATGTACTGGGGCGACCGCTCGCGCAAGGAGACGCTCGTGGAGTACGGCTTCCGCCTGCCGTCGGCGTTCGACAACCGGCCGCTGAACTTCAGCGAGTTCACGCAGACGACGCCGCAGACCGTCTACGTGTCGGCCACGCCCGGCGCGTACGAGCTGCGCCGCTCGGGCGACGCGCTCGCGGAGCAGGTGATCCGCCCGACCGGACTCATGGATCCGAAGATCACCGTGCGCCCCGCCGGCGATCAGGTGGACGATCTCCTCCACGAGATCCGGCAGCGCGCCGATCGCGACGAGCGCGTGCTCGTCACCACGCTGACGAAGCGCATGGCCGAGGACCTGACGGAGTACTACCAGCAGGCCGGGATCCGCGTCCGCTACCTCCACTCCGACATCGACACGCTGGACCGGATGGCGATCATCCGCGACCTCCGGCTCGGCAAGTTCGACTGCCTCGTCGGCATCAACCTGCTGCGCGAAGGGCTCGACATCCCCGAGGTCTCGCTCGTCGCGATCCTCGACGCGGACAAGGAAGGCTACCTGCGCTCCGGGACGTCGCTGATCCAGACCTCGGGCCGCGCCGCCCGCAACATCAACGGCGAAGTCATCATGTACGCCGACCACACGACGGAGTCGATGGCGAGCACGATCAAGGAGACCGAGCGGCGGCGCGCGCTGCAGGCGGCGTACAACGCCGAGCACGGGATCACGCCGGAGTCGATCCGCACCCACATCCACGAGCTGCTCCAGACGGTCTACGAGCGCGACTACGTCACGGTCGACGTCGACACGCCCGGCGAGGAGACCTTCCAGACACCGGCGGAGCTGGCGAAGCGGATCGCGGAGCTCGAAAGCCGGATGCGCGAGGCCGCGCGGCGCCTCGACTTCGAGCAGGCGGCCGAGCTGCGCGACCGCGTGCGCGCGCTGCGAAAGCTGACCGTGTAATTGGGGGGGGCGCGGTGGACCCCCCGCGCTATGATCGCGCGGCGAGCGTGCGTCCGGAGTTGCCGCCGCTGCGCGTCCTGGTCGTCGACGACGACGAGGACAACCGTCGCATCGTCTGCCGCTATCTCCCGAGTCCGCCGCTCACGATCGCCACGCCGTCCGACGGCCGGGCGGCCATCGAGGCGGTGCTCGCCGCGCCCGCCGACGTCATCCTGCTCGACCTCGAGATGCCGGTCATGGACGGGATCGAGGCGGCGGCGCGCGCGCGACTTCGAGCGCACGACGGATCGCCCGCGCACGGTGATCATCGGCTTGTCCGCGCACCACGACGACGCGCCGCGGGCGCGCTGCCTCGCCGCGGGCTGCGACGTCTATCTGACGAAGCCCGTGTCGCGTGCGGTGTTGCTCCGGACGCTCCTGGACGCCGTGACCTATGCGCGCGCGGCGCCCTCCGTACCGGCCGCGCCGCAGCCCGTCGTGCCCGAGGCGGACTCCGGCGACCCGGTCGTGATCGATCCGGCGCTCGCGGACAGCGTGGGCCAATTCCTCGGATCGCGGCGCGCCGCGCTCGACGAGCTCGCGGCCACGCTCGGCGCCGGAGAGCGCGGACCGTTGCGGCGGCTCGCGCACAAGCTCGCGGGGAGCTTCGGCCTCTACGGATTCACCTGGGCCGCGGCGGAGTGCGATCGCATGGCGCAGCAGGCCGAGGACGCGGAGCGCGCCCGGCTCACGGAGATGCTCGCCGCGCTGCGACGGCATCTCGAGACCGTCGACGTGCGGTGCGGTGGCGTCGCCGTCACGAAAGGGGATCCGGCCGATGGAGTCACGCGCGCGCCTGCTCGTCGTGGATGACGATCCGGATGTGCGGCACGTCCTGAAGACGAAGCTCGAGCAGACCGGTCGCTTCGAGGTCCACACGGCGGGTGGCGGCCAGGAAGGGCTGCGGAGCGCGCAGACGCTGCAGCCCGAGGTGATCGTCTCGGACATCGACATGCCCGACGTGGACGGCGGCGAGCTGGCGGCGACGCTCCGCGAGACGCCGTCGACGGCCACGATCCCCGTGGTCTTTCTGTCGGCGCTCGTGTCGCCGACCGACACCGGCCAGAGCTCCGGCGGCTGGCCGATGCTCTCCAAGCGCGGCTCGCTGGAGACGCTCATCCGCACGATCGAACGGATGCTCGCCGAGCCGAAGCGCCGCGCGTAAGGCAACGAAGAGCGGCCGGACCCCTACAATAGAGGGCGCCATGGCCCTCGACGAGAAGCTCGCCCGCCTCCCGGACCGGCCCGGCGTCTACATCTACAAGGACGCCAAGGCGCAGGTCGTCTACGTGGGCAAGGCGGCCTCGCTCCGGAGCCGCGTGCGCTCCTACTTCCAGGAGTCGCGTCCCCACGACCCGAAGACCGACAGCCTCGTCCGGCAGATCGCCGACCTCGAGTACATCGTGACCGACAACGAGCTCGAGGCGCTCATGCTCGAGGCGAACCTGGTGCGCAAGCACCGGCCGCGCTACAACATCATCCTCCGCGACGACAAGCACTACCCGTTCCTCAAGCTCACGACGAACGAGGACTTCCCGCGGCTGCTCGTCGCGCGCAAGGTGCGCGACGACGGCGCGACGTACTACGGACCGTTCTATCCGGCGACGGCGATGCGCGAGACGTTACGGCTGACGCGGCAGCTGTTCCCGCTGCGGACGTGCTCGATCACCATCGACGGGCGGCTGGAGCGGCCGTGCATCCAGTACGCGATCCACCGTTGCAACGCGCCGTGCACCGGGTGGGAGACGCGCGAGGGCTACGCCGACTCCGTGCGCCGCGTGAAGATCTTCCTCGAGGGCAAGGACGAGGACCTCGCGCAGACGCTGACGAAGGAGATGGAGCTGGCGGCGGCCGAGATGAAGTTCGAGCGCGCCGCGGTGCTGCGCGACCAGATCCAGTCGCTCAATCGCGTGCGCGAGCGCCAGAAGATCATCTCGGTGGACGAGCTGGACCAGGACGTGCTCGGCGTCGTGCGCCAGGGCGGGGAGGCGTGCGTCGAGCTCTTCTTCGTGCGCAAGGGCCGGCTCGTGGGCCAGGAGGCGTTCTTCTTCGACAAGGTGCAGGGCTGGTCCGACGGCGAGATCCTGTCCGCGTTCGTCCGGCAGTTCTACGGCAAGAACGTGACGCCGCCGCAGGAGATCCTCCTGTCGGAAGAGATCGCCGAGACCGGGCTGCTCGCCGAGTTCCTGAGCGGGCTTGCCGGACGCCGCGTGTCCCTCATCGTTCCGCAGCGCGGCACGCGGCGCGAGTTCGTCGCGATGGCGGAATCGAACGCGGCCATCGCGCTGCAGAACCACCTGCTGTCGCGCGGCAACCGGACCCAGCTCGTGCAGGAGGACCTGCAGCGCGCGCTCGGCCTCGCGGGGCTGCCGAATCGCATCGAGGGCTACGACATCTCGCACATCCAGGGCACCGAGCAGGTCGGCTCGCTCGTCGTCTGGGACAACGGCGCGATGAAGAAGGACGACTACAAGCGGTACAAGATCAAGACCGTCGCCGGCGCCGACGACTTCGCGTCGCTGCGCGAGATGCTCACGCGCCGCTTCAGCCGCGCGCTCGAGGAGGAGGGGATCCTGCCCGACCTCGTGCTCATCGACGGCGGGCGCGGCCAGCTCAACGTGGGCGTGACCGTGCTCGCGGAGCTCGGGCTGGACGACATTCCCGTCGTGTCGCTCGCCAAGCAGCAGGAGGAGGTCTATCGCACGGACAGCCTCGAGCCGCTCGTGCTCGACCCGACCGCGCCCGCGCTGCAGACGCTGCAGAAGATCCGCGACGAGGCGCACCGGTTCGCGATCACGTACAACAAGACCCTGCGCGCCAAGCGGGCGCTGCAGTCGGTGCTCGACACGGTTCCCGGCGTCGGCCCCACGATCCGCACGAGCCTCCTGAAGACGCTGGGCTCGGCGCGCCGCGTGCGCGAGGCCAGCGTGGCGGAGCTCGCGGCGGTGCCGAAAGTCACGCCACAGATGGCCCAGCGGATTTACGATCACTTTCACCCCCCGGCCGTGGTGTCGGAACCGGGGAACGGAGAAGAACGTTTCACGCAGTGACGCCTACGCGGCTCGAGAGGAGGTGACCGGATGAAGAAGCTCGTGACCCTGTGCGCGGCCGTGGCGATCGTCGCCGTGGCCGGCAGCCCCGCGTTCGCCTTCAAGTGCCCCACGATGATCAAGGAGGGCAAGGAGGCGGCGGCAAAGGCGAAGGCCGACGACCCGAAGGTGAAGCAGGCGACGGCCAAGCTCGACGAAGCGCAGAAGCTGCACAGTGAGGGGAAGCACGCCGATTCGGTGAAGGCCGCCGAAGAGGCGCACGGTCTCCTGGGGCTCAAGAAGTAACTGCAGTCCGGTCGGGCGAGGGGGAGCTTTGCTCCCCCTCGCGGCCATCTCCGCGTTAAGATCGGAGAAATCATGGCGTCCGACCGCTATCCGTTCCGCGAGATCGAAGCGAAGTGGCAGACGGCCTGGGAGCGAAGCGAGCAGTTCCGCGTCCAGGAAGATCCCCGCCGCCCGAAGTTCTACTGCCTCGAGATGTTTCCGTATCCGTCCGGCCGCATCCACATGGGCCACGTCCGCGTGTACGCGATCGGCGATCTCCTCGCGCGCTACAAGTGGATGCGCGGGTTCAACGTCCTCCACCCGATGGGCTGGGACGCGTTCGGGCTTCCCGCCGAGAATGCGGCGATCGAGCACAACGTCCATCCCGCGGTGTGGACGTCCGCCAACATCGACAACATGAAGGCGCAGCTCCGGACGATGGGCATCTCCTACGACTGGAGCCGCGAGCTCGCGACGTGCGACCCCTCCTACTACAAGTGGGAGCAGCTCATCTTCATCAAGATGCTCGAGCGCGGGCTCGCGTACCGCCGCCGCTCGACGGTGAACTGGTGTCCGTCCTGCCAGACCGTGCTCGCGAACGAGCAGGTGGAGGCGGGCCGGTGCTGGCGCTGCGACTCCGAGGTCACCCCGCGCGAGATCGAAGGCTGGTTCTTCAAGATCACCGCGTACGCGGACGAGCTCCTCGACTGGTGTGACCGGCTCCCCGGATGGCCCGAGCGCGTGATCACGATGCAGAAGAACTGGATCGGCCGCAGCGAAGGCGCCGAGTTCGACCTTCCGATCGCCGGCCGCGCCGACGCTCCGGAGCTCAAGATCCGCGTGTTCACCACGCGGCCGGACACGGCGTTCGGCATGACGTACGCGGTGCTCGCGCCCGAGCACCCGCTCGTCGACCAGGTCGTGAAAGATCCCGACGAGCACGCGCGCGTCGCCGCGTTCCGCGCCGAGGTCGCGCGCGAGTCGGAGATCGAACGGATGGCCGCCGATCGTCCGAAGCGCGGGCTCCGGCTCAGCGCGAAGATCGTGAACCCGTTCAACAACGCGGCGCTTCCGCTCTTCATCGCGGACTACGTCCTCATGGGCTACGGCACGGGCGCGATCATGGCGGTGCCGGGCGAGGACCAGCGCGACTGGGACTTCGCCAAGCAGCACGGCCTCACGATCATCGAGACCGTGAAGCGCCCCGAGGGCTGGGTGGGCGAGGCGTACTCGGGTGACGGCGTCAAGATCAACTCCGGCTTCCTCGACGGGCTCACCGTCGCGGAGGCGAAGCGCAAGGCGATCGACTGGCTCGTCGAGCGCGGGCTCGGCGTCGGCAAGGTGAACTATCGCCTCCGCGACTGGGGCATCAGCCGGCAGCGGTACTGGGGCGCGCCGATTCCGGTCCTCTACTGCGAGCGGTGCGGCATGGTGCCGGAGAAGGAAGAGCACCTTCCGGTCGTGCTTCCGCGCGACGTGCAGATCAGCGGCAAGGGGGGCTCGCCGCTCGCGGAGGCGCCGTCGTTCGTCAACGCGCCGTGCCCGAAGTGCGGCGGCAAGGCGCGCCGCGAGACGGACACGATGGACACGTTCGTCGAGTCCTCGTGGTACTTCTTCCGCTACTGCTCGGCGCAATATGACGTCGGGATGTTCGAGCGCGCGGCCGCAGACTACTGGATGCCGGTCGATCAGTACATCGGCGGCATCGAGCACGCGGTCCTCCACCTCCTCTACGCGCGGTTCTACACGAAGGTCCTCCGCGACCTCGGGCTCACGAAGGTCGACGAGCCGTTCACCGCGCTGCTCAGCCAGGGGATGGTGATCAAGGACGGCGCGAAGATGTCGAAGTCGAAGGGCAACGTGGTGGATCCGGACGACCTCATCCGGACCTTCGGCGCCGACACCGCGCGCCTCTTCTCGCTCTTCGCCGCGCCGCCGGAGAAGGACCTCGACTGGAACGACCAGGGCGTGGAAGGCGCCTCGCGGTTCCTCAACCGCGTGTGGCGCTTCGTCGTCGCGCACGCCGAGACGCTTCACGGCGCGCCGCGCGGCGGCTCAGGGCCCACGACGGAGGCCGGGCGCGCGTTCCGCCGCACGATCCACGAGACGACCAAGCGCGTGACGGACGACATCGAGCGCGACTTCCACTTCAACACCGCGATCAGCGCCATCATGGAGCTCGTCAACGCGCTCTACGCCTTCGAGGCCGCGTCGTCCGACACGATTCCCGCGCCGGAGCGCGCCGCGCTCCTCCGCGAGGCCGTCGAGACCGTGCTGCTCCTCCTCGGGCCGATCAGCCCGCACGTGACCGAGGAGCTCTGGTCGCAGCTCGGCCATACGAAGAGCCTCTTCGCCGAGCGCTGGCCCGAGGCGGATCCCGGCGCGCTGCGGCGCGACGAGGTGACGGTCGTGCTCCAGGTCGACGGCAAAGTGCGTGGCCGCCTCACGGTGGACGTGGACGCGCCGGAGCCGCGCGTGCGCGAGCTCGCGCTCGCGGACGACAAGGTCCGCGCGTGGGTCGGCGGGCGGACGGTGGATCGGGTGGTCGTCGTCCCGAACCGCCTCGTCAACATCGTGACGAGATCGTGATGGGGGGTGCGAGACGCACCCCCCCAAGCCCCCCACGCTCCGGGCCCGGAGTGAATCCGGGCCCTCCGCGACTGCCGATGGGCCTCGTGGCCATCGTCCTCACCGCAGCGCTCTTCGCGGGGTGCGGGTACTCCACGCGAGGGCGTCTGCCGGCGGACGTGAAGACCGTCGCCGTGCCCGTCCTCGCCAACCGCACCACGAAGCCCGCCGTCGAGACCGAGATGACGCGCGCGCTCGTCGACGCCTTCGCCACCGACGGGCGGCTGCGGGTCGTGGGGCGCGAGACGGCGGACGCGGTCCTCGAGGGCGAGGTCACGGGCTACGAGCTCGTCGCGATCTCCTTCGATCCCACCGCGAACATCCGGCGATACCGGCTCGTCGTCACGATGAACGTGCGCCTGCGCGACGTGCGCCGGAACACCGTCCTCTTCCAGCAGCAGGGCCTCAGCGAGAAGGCCGACTTTCCCGTGTCCGGGGTGGTCAGCGAGACGATCTCGCGCGAGGAGATCGCGCTCCGCGTGGCGACGCTCGACATCGCGCGCGCCGTCGTCGCGCTCGCGATCGAGCGGTTCTAGCGTTTGGATCTCACCGCGTTCCTGCGCCAGGTCGAGGGCGGGACCGTGCCGCGGCTCGCGCTGCTCCACGGGACGGACATCCAGGCGCTCGACGACGCGCTGGCCGCGGTCACGCGCGCGCTGTTTCCCGATCCGGCCCTCGTCACGCTCGGTCGTGACGTCTTCGACGGGCGCGAGACGAGCGCCGACGCGATCGCGCTGGCCGCCGACACGCTGCCGCTCGGCGTCGGCACGCGGCTGGTCGTGGTCCGTCACTGCCAGGCGTTGAACGAGCACGGCATGGACTCGTTGCGCGCCTACGTGGAGCGGCCGGCGCCGACCACCTGCCTCATGCTGCTCGCCGACCAGCTCCTCTCGGGCGAACGCGAGCGCAAGGCGCATTGGCTCCTCGAGGCCGTGCCGGCCGCGGCGGTCGTCACGCTCGTGCCGCTGAAGGGGACGACGCTGCGCGAGTGGCTGCGCCGGCGTGCCGCGGCCGAGGGCTACACGGTCACGGACGAGGCGGCGAAGCTCCTCGTCGAGTGGGTCGGCGACGATCCGATCAGCGTGCTCGCCGAGGTGCGCAAGGCCGCGCTCGCCGGCGGGCCCGACAACGTCGCCGTCGGGACGAAGGAAGTCACGGCCGTGGTCGGCGAGCAGCGGGTGAACGGGATCTTCGACCTCACGCGCGCCGTCGAGCGGCGCGACATGGGCGCGGCGCTGACGACGCTCGACAGCCTGCTCGACACCGTCGAGCCGCTGGCGGTCATGACGCTGCTCACGCGTTCCCTCCGGCACACCTGGTCGGCGCGCGAGTGGAGCGCGCGCGGCCAGCCGCCCGAACAGATCGCGCGCATGCTCCGCGTGCCGCCGTTCGTCGCGAAGATCCTCGTCGAGCGCGGCCGCGGCAGCGCGGGCGAGCGGCTGCCACGCCAGCTCGCGCGCTGCTGGGAAACCGAGCGCCGGCTGAAGTCGAGCGGCGAGCCGCGCGCGGAGCTGACCGCGCTCGTGGCGGAGCTGTGCGCCGGCGCCTGACCGCGGCGGCGCTCGCGGTCCTCGCGCTCCTCGTTCTTCCCGCCGCCGCACCCGCCGCGCCGCCCACCCAGGCGCTGCGCGCGGGCGCCGCACGCATGCCGATGCGCGTCCCGCCCGGCACGCCGCTCGCGGGCTACGGCAGCCTGCGCCGGCGCGCGCTCGTCCCCGACCTCCTCGGCCTCCATCCCCACGCGTTCTGGTTCAAACCGGGCGAGGGCCATCTCGACGAGGTCGCGGTCCGCGCGCTCGTCGTCTACGCGGGCGAGACACGCGTCACGTGGATCGCCGCCGACCTCATCGCCGTCGATCAGGCGTTCGTGGCCCGCCTCAACGCGCGGCTGGCGGCGAGCGGGATCCGTGCCGGGGCGCTGATCGTCTCGGCGTCGCACACGCATTCCGGGCCGGGCGCGTTCCTCGACTCGGCGCTGTTCGGTGTCGTCGCGGTCGACCGCGAGGACGCGATGGTGCGCGACGCGATCCTCGACGCGATGATCGAGGCCGTGCGGCGGGCCGGCGCGCGCGCCCGCGACGCGCAGATCGCGGTCGCGACCGTCGAAGCGCCGCCGGTGACGCGGAGCCGGCTCGACGGTGGCGTGGACCGCGACGTCGTCGTGGTGCGGCTGACGACGACAGACGGTGAGCCGATCGCCGTCCTGTGGAACTACGCGATCCACGGGACGATGCTGGGGCCGCGGAACCGGAAGCTGTCGGGCGACGTGATGGGCGTCGCCTCGCGCGCGCTCGAAGCGTCGCTCGGCGTCCCCGCCCTGTTCGTCAACGGCGCGGTCGGCGACGTCAGCCCGCGCCACCACGGCGCCCAGGAGCAGGAGGCGACGGGTCGCACGCTTGCCGCCGCCGTCCGCAGAGGGTGGGATGCCGCGGAGGCCCCGGATTCACTCCGCGGCCGGAGCGTGGGAGGCTTGGGGGGCGCGCCTCGGGCCCCCCATGTCGTTGTCCGCAGCGCGCGCGTGCGCCTGCCGCCGCCCGCCGTGTCGCTGCGCCACTGCGCGGCGCGCTGGATTCCCGGCGCCGTCCGCGTACCGGTCGGCAGCGCGCTCCCGCAGGACACCGAGATGATCGCGGGCGCCCTCGGACCGGTGGCGTGGCTCACGATGCCCGGCGAGCCGATCACGGCCCTCGGGCAGGAGATCAAGGACACGGCGCGCAAGCGGTGGCCGCACGCGTTCGTGGCGAGCGTGTCGAACGATTACCTCGGCTACTTCGTGCGGCCCCAGGACTACGCGAGCTCCGGCTACGTCACGTGCGCGGCCCTCTACGGGCCGCAGATCGGCCCGTGCCTCGTGGAGACGGGCGTGACGCTGCTCGACAGCCTGACGAGGGATGGGCCGCGGCTCAGGGCCGCGGCCCGCGCGCCGGCCTCCTGCGACGAGGTGGCGGCGCGATGACGGCGGCGCGGTTACTTCGCGGGGACGAGCCGCCGGGCGAGCGCGGACTTCTTGCGGGCGGCGGTGTTGCGGTGGATGACGCCCTTGGTGACGGCCTTGTCCAGCGCGCGAATGGCCTCGTGGACGGCGGCCCCGGCGTCGCCGGTGCCGAGCGCGGCGCGCGCGGTCTTGACGGCGGTGCGCACCTTCGAGCGGACCACCCGGTTGCGAACGCGGCGGCGCTCGTTCTGCCGCATGCGCTTGAGAGCTGACGACGTGTTGGCCAAAACGTTTTCCTCCGGCGGAACATGATGCCCGACGGCCGCGGGCTTTGCAAATGACGGCGGCGCCGGAGATCATCCGGGCCCTAGGCAGCATCGGCACCGCCACGCTGCTGAGCCGCGTGCTCGGCTACGTGCGCGACATGGTCGTGGCGCTCGCGTTCGGCGCCGGACCGGTGACCGACGCCTTCTTCGTCGCCTTCCGCATCCCCAACATTCTCCGGCGCCTGCTCGCCGAAGGGGCCCTCGCGACCGCCGTGATCCCCGTGTTCAGCGACTACCTCGCCAATCGCACGCGCGCCGAGCTGGCACGGATGCTCGCGGTCGTCTTCGGCGCCGCGCTCGTGGTGCTGTCGGCGGTCGCCGCGCTCGGCATCGTCACCGCGCCCTGGATCGTCCGCGCGATCGCGCCGGGCTTCGCCGCGGACGCGAGCCAGTGGCAGCTCGCCACGCTGCTCACGCGCCTGATGTTTCCCTACCTGCTGCTCGTCGGCCTCGGCGCGCTGGCGATGGGCGCCCTCCAGGCGCACGGCCGGTTCTTCGCGGCGGCCCTTGGCCCCGCCGTCCTCAACATCGGGATGATCGTGGGCGTGACGCTCCTGCGCACGCGTCTCGATCCACCGATCGTGGCGCTCGCGATCGGCGTCCTCGTCGGCGGGCTCGGCCAGATCCTCGTCCAGGTTCCCGGGCTCCGGCGCGAAGGCCTGCTCGTGGCGCCGGCGCTGGAGCCGCGCCACCCGGTGCTCCGCCGTGTCGTGCGCCTGCTGCTGCCGTCGGTGCTCGGCCTCGCGGCGGTGCAGGTGAGCGTGTTCGTCAACACGCTGCTCGCCTCGCTGCTCGAGCCGGGCAGCATCTCGTACCTCTACTACGCCGACCGCGTGATGGAGTTCCCGCTCGGCGTGTTCGGGATCGCGCTGGCCTCCGCGGCGCTGCCCGCGATGGCGCGCCAGGGCGCCACCGGCGACACGCGCGCGATCGCGGACACGCTCGCCTTCGCGCTGCGCCTGTCGTTCTTCATCGCCGCGCCGGCGACCGTCGGGCTCATTCTGCTGCGCACGCCGATCACGCGGCTGCTCTTCGAGCGCGGCCAGTTCGGACCCGCGGAGACCGCCGCCACCGCCACGGCGCTCGCGTGGTACGCGGCGGGGCTCGCGGGCTTCTCGGGTGCGCGCATCGCTGCGCAGGCGTTCTACGCGCTCAGCGAGCCCGGGACGGCGGTGCGCTGGGGCACCGTATCGATCGGCGCGGGCATCGTCGCGGCCGTTGCGCTCATGGGGCCGCTCGGCCACGCGGGGCTCGCGGCGGCGTCGTCGGTGGGGGCGTACGTCAACGTGCTGACGCTCATCGCGGCGGCGCGGCGGCGCCTCGGGCGCCTGGGCGGGCGCGCGATGGTCGCCAGCGCGGCCCGGACGCTCGTCGCGTGCGTCCCGGTGGCCGTGTGGTGCGTGGCGCTGCGGGCGGTCGCGCCGCCGCCGCCGACGTTGCGCGGCGATCTCGGCGTCGTCGCGCTCGGTGTCGTCGTCGGCGCGCTGATCTTCTGGATCGCGAGCGCGCTCCTCCGGGCGCCGGAGCGCGCCGCGCTCGCCGCGATCTTGCCCCGCCGTCGGCGAGCGTGATAGGCTCCGAAGTGGTCACTCTCGTCGCCCCTTCGAACGGACGGACCGCGCCCCGGATCGCTTGATGGATCCCGTGGCCGGGTTTCTCGGCGCCCTCCAGACGGAGCGGGGGGCGTCCCGGCACACGCTGACCGCTTACCGCCGCGACCTCACCGACTTCACGCGGTTCGTCACGCGCGCCGGGCGTACGCTCGGCGACGTCCGCGCCGATGACGTCGTGTCGTACCTCGAGCACGCGCGTGCGCGCGGCCTGAAGCCCGCGAGTATCGCGCGGCGACTCGCCGCGGTGCGCGGCCTCTATCGCCATCTCGTGCGCGAGGAGGCGCTGCGCCGCGATCCGACCGAGCACGTCGACAGCCCGCGCTCCGTGCGCGCGCTGCCGAAGACGCTCTCACGCGAGGCCGCGGCGGCCCTGGTCGAGGCGATCACCGGCGAGGAGCCGCGCGCGGTGCGCGACCGCACGCTGCTCGAGGTGCTCTACGCGACGGGCATGCGCGCCTCGGAGTGTCTCGGCCTGCGGCTCGAGGACGTGAACCTCAACGCGGGCTACGCGCTGTGCACGGGCAAGGGGAAGAAGCAGCGCATCGTGCCGCTCGGCGACGAGGCGGAGCGCTGCCTGCGCGGGTATCTCGAGACCGCGCGGCCGGCGTTCACGCGCGCGCGCGATTGCGGGCGGCTCTTCGTGAACCCGCGCGGCGGGCCGCTCTCGCGGCAGTCGTTGTGGGTCATCGTGCGCCGCGCGGCGGCGGTCGCCGGACTGCGCAAGAAGATCTCGCCGCACGTGCTCCGGCATTCGTTCGCCAGCCACCTGCTCGAAGGCAAGGCGGACCTCCGCGCCGTACAGGCGATGCTCGGCCACGCCGACATCGCGACGACGCAGATCTACACCCATCTGCCCTCCGACACGCTCAAGCGCGTGTATCGCGAGGCGCATCCGCGAGCGCGATGACCCGCCGGGCGACCCTGCCGCGCACGAAGCCCCGGCGTCCGCGCGCGACGTACCCCCAGGTGGACGTCGGCGCCGCGGCGCTCGTGGACGCCGCGGTGCTCGCCGTGCCGGCGTCGATCTCCGTGGCCGACGCGCTCGCCAAGGCGCGTCGCCGAGATGTCCACGTGCTCGTGGCGGCCGATGCGCTCATTCTCCGCGACGATCTCGCGCGTGCCGCGAGCCTCGGCATCGGCGGCGCGCGCGCGCGGATGCTGGCGCGGCCGATCCCGCTCGTCGACGCGGACGCGAGCGAAGTCGTCGTCCGCCGCCACCTCGGCGCGGGCGCGCCACTCGTCGCCGTCCGTGACGGCCGCCGCGTGATCGGAGCGATCAGCGCCGGCACGGCGGCCGGCGACGGGGGAATCTCGCTGACCGATCGTCTCGGACGACGCCTGCCGGCGGCCGCGCTCAACGTGCTGGACACGGCGGCGCGGGTGGCCGCGGAGCGCGGCGCGCGCGCGTATCTCGCGGGCGGCATCGTCCGTGATGCGCTCGCGGACCGGCTTGGACATGGGGGCCCCGCAACACACAGGCCCGCCTTCGGCGGGACGGACCCTCAATCCCCCACCGCGTCGCCCGACCTCGACGTGGTCGTCGAAGGTGACGGCCCCGGCGTCGCGCGCGCGCTCGCCGATGCGCTCGTCGCGCCGCTGGTCGAGCACGCGCGGTTCCTGACCGCCACGGTGGGGCCCACGTCCGCCGGACGCATCGACGTGGCGACCGCGCGGAGCGAGCGCTACGAGGGACGGGGCACGCTGCCACGCGTGATGCCGTCGTCCATCGAGCAGGACCTGCGGCGCCGCGACTTCACGGTCAACGCGATGGCGGTCGAGCTCGCCTCGGGACGCCTGGAGCTGCTCGATCCGCATGGCGGCCGCTCGGATCTCGCGACCAGGACCTTGCGGATCCTGCATCCGGCCTCGTTCGTGGAGGATCCGACGCGCATGTTTCGCGCCGCGCGCTACGCGGTGCGCCTCGGCCTCGGACCGGACGCGTGGACGACGCGGTGTCAGGAACGGGCGCTGTCGCTGGCGCCGTATCCCGCGCTCTCCGGCGCCCGGCTCCTGGGCGAGCTCACGCGCATCCTCGCCGAGCCGCGCCCGGATCTCGTGCTCGTGCGCCTCGGCGCCGGCGGCGTCTATCGGCTCCTCGATCCGCGCTATCGCTTCGGCCGCGCCGCCCGCGCGCGCCTGAGCGCGCTGCCCGGCGCGCTCGCGCAGGGGGGTGGCGTGGGGCCCTCAGGCTCAAAGGGCTTTGCCACCGAACTGTTGCTGGTGGCGCTCCTCGCCGGCCAGCCCGGTGAGGTCATCGCCGCCGCGCTGCGGCGCCTCGACGTCACCGGCGAGCCGCTCGCGCGGATCACGCGCGCGATCGCCGAGCGCGCGTCGCTGGCACGCGTGCTGGCGTCTCCGGCGCGCATCAGCGAACGTGCGCGCGCGGTGCGCGGACGCCCCACGCTCCACCTCGCCGCCGTCTGGCTCGACGCCCCGGCCGAGGTGCGCCGGCAGCTGGATGCCGTCCGCGACGCGCTGCCGGTGCGCGCGACGTTGCGAGGCGACGAGGTCATCGGGCTCGGCGTGCCGGCGGGACCGGCGGTGGCGGCCGTGCTCGAGGCGCTCAGGGACGCGCAGCTCGACGGCGAGGTGACCGGGCGAAGCGAGGAAGAGGCCTTCGTTCGTACGTGGGCCGAACACACGAGAAAGGAGCGCTGACCGTGCCCGCCAAGTACATCTTCGTAACGGGCGGTGTCGTGTCGTCTCTGGGCAAGGGACTCGCGGCCGCCTCGATGGGTGCGCTGCTGGAGGCGCGGGGCCTCCGGGTCACGCTCCAGAAGATGGATCCGTACATCAACATCGACGCGGGGACGATGAGTCCCTACCAGCACGGCGAAGTCTTCGTCACCGACGACGGCGGCGAGACGGACCTCGACCTGGGGCACTACGAGCGCTTCACGGCCCGCCGGGTGAACCGCGACCACAACGTCACCACGGGCAAGGTCTACTTCTCGGTGATCTCGAAGGAGCGCCGCGGCGACTATCTCGGGCGCACGGTCCAGGTGATCCCGCACATCACCGACGAGATCAAGAGCTTCATCCGCAAGGTCGCGCACGACACCGACGTGGTGATCGTCGAGATCGGCGGCACGGTCGGCGACATCGAGAGCCTGCCGTTCCTCGAGGCGATCCGCCAGTTCAAGAAGGACGTCGGCAAGGACAACGTCATCTACGTGCACCTGACGCTCGTGCCGTTCATGCAGGCGGCCTCCGAGCTGAAGACGAAGGCGACGCAGCACTCGGTGAAGGAGCTGCGCGCGATCGGGATCCAGCCCGACATCCTGCTGTGCCGCACGGATCGCTACCTGCCGCCCGGCATCAAGTCGAAGATCGCGCTCTTCTGCGACGTCGAGGAGGAGGCGGTCATCACCGCCAAGGACGTCGACAGCGTCTACGAGGTCCCGCTCGTGTTCCATCACGAGGGTCTCGACGACATGCTGATGAAGCTTCTCGGTCTCGAGCCCCGGCCCGCGGACCTCTCGCGCTGGGAAGACGTCGTGCGGCGCGTGAAGAGCCCGAAGGGCCGCACGCGCATCGCGGTCGTCGGCAAGTACATCGAGGTGAAGGACTCCTACAAGAGCCTGGCCGAAGCGCTGGCGCACGGCGGCATCGCGAACGACGCCGGGGTCGACGTCGAGTGGGTGGACGCGGAGCTGATCGAGCGCGACGGGCCGGCAGCGCGCCTCGCCGGCATGCACGGCATCCTCGTGCCCGGCGGCTTCGGCGACCGCGGGATCGAGGGCAAGATCCAGGCGGTGCGCCACGCGCGCGAGCAGGGCGTGCCGTATCTCGGCATCTGTCTCGGCATGCAGTGCGCGGTCATCGAGTACGCGCGCCACGTCTGCAACCTCGCGGGCGCGAATTCGACGGAGTTCGACGCGAACCCCCCGCACAACGTCATCGATCTCCTGCCCGAGCAGCGCACGGTGGAGGCGAAGGGCGGCACCATGCGGCTCGGCAACTATCCGGTCGTGCTCGGCGAGGGCAGCACCGCCTCGCGGCTCTACGGGCAGGGCATCATCAAGGAGCGTCACCGCCACCGTTACGAGGTGAACAACGACTACCTGCGCCAGCTCGAAAAGGGCGGGCTCAGGGTGTCGGGCGTGTGGGCGGAGAAGCAGCTCGTCGAGATCATCGAGATCCCCGAGCACCCGTTCTTCGTCGCGAGTCAGTTCCACCCCGAGTTCCGCTCGCGCCCGTGGGAGCCGCATCCGCTCTTCGCGGGCTTCGTGGGCGCGGCGCTCGCCCATCAGGAGACTGCGGGGTGACGACGACCGCGGCCGTCCACGTCGGGTCCGTCACCATCGGCGGCGGCGCGCCCCTCGCGCTGATCGGCGGCCCCTGCGCGATCGAGAACGAGCGGCACGCGCTGATGACGGCCGAGCGGCTCACGCGGATCGCCGCCGATCGCAAGGTGCCGTTCATCTACAAGTCGTCCTACGACAAGGCCAACCGCTCGTCGATCAACAGCTATCGCGGTCCCGGGCTCGTGGAGGGCTTACGTATCCTGAGGAAGGTGAAGGAGACCCTCCGCGTGCCGGTGCTCTCGGACGTCCACCAGGCGAGCGAGGTGGATCCGGCCGCGGACGTGCTCGACGTCCTCCAGATCCCGGCCTTCCTGTGCCGGCAGACGGATCTGATCCTCACGGCCGCGGCCACGGGCAAGCCCGTCAACGTGAAGAAGGGCCAGTTCGTGGCGCCCAAGGACATGAAGAACGTCGTGGAGAAGATCCGCGCGAAGAAGAACGAGGCCATCCTCCTCACGGAGCGTGGCACGACGTTCGGCTACAACAACCTCGTCGTCGACATGCGCGGGCTCGCCGACATGCAGGCACTCGGCGTGCCGGTCGTGTTCGACGCGACCCACTCCGTGCAGCTCCCCGGCGGCGCGGGCGACCGCTCCGGCGGCGAGCGCGCGTACGTCCCCGCGCTGGCGCGCGCGGCCGTGGCGTTCGGCATCGACGCGCTCTTCATGGAGATGCACGAGGACCCCGACCGCACGATGCCCGACGGCCAGCCGCTCTCCGACGGTCCGAACATGCTGCGCATCGACGATCTGCCGCGGCTTCTCGACGAGCTGCTGGGCATCGCCGCCGCGCTGGGCCCGCGCGCGTGAGCGAGCGGCTCCAGGAGCTGGCGCGCCGGGTGCTCGAGATCGAGGCGCAGGCGATCCTCGCGCTGGTCCCGAAGCTCGACGAACGCTTCGCGACCGCCGTCGACTGCCTGCATCGCTGCAAGGGCCGCGTGATCGTCACCGGGATGGGCAAGTCGGGGTTGATCGGCCGCAAGATCGCCGCGACGTTCGCGTCGACCGGCACGCCCGCGTACTTCCTGCACCCCGCCGAGGGGGTGCACGGCGACCTCGGCATGCTCGCGCGCGGCGACGTCCTGCTCGCGCTCTCGAACTCCGGCGAGACCGACGAGCTGCTCGCGATCGTGGGGGCGATCAAGCGGCTCGACGTCCCCATCGTGCTGCTCACCGGCCGCCCGGATTCGCCGCTCGCCCGCGTCTCCCACGTGGTGATCGACGTCGCGGTGCCCCAGGAAGCATGCCCGATGAACCTCGCGCCGACGTCGAGCACGACCGCCGCCCTCGCGATGGGGGACGCGCTCGCCATGGCGCTGCTCGAGCTCCGCGGACTGCGTCCCGAGGACTATGCCGAGCTGCATCCCAGCGGCGCGCTCGGGTGGCGCAGCCTCGTCCGGGTGGCCGATCTCATGATCACGGGCGAGGCGCTGCCGGTCGTCGCGGACGACGCTCCCCTGAAGGACGTCGTGGAGGAGATGACCAGAAAGCTGAAGGGGATGACCACGGTCGTCGATCAGCGCGGCCGCCTCGTCGGCGTCATCACCGACGGCGACCTGCGCCGGCTGATGCTCCGTGGCGAGGCCGTCGACACGCTGCGGGCGGCGGACTTCGCCTCGCGCTCGCCGAAGACGATCGCCGCCGACGCGCTCGCCGCGCAGGCGCTCGAGATCATGGAACAGTCCGGCCCGATCACGAGCCTGGTGGTCGTCGACGAGGCCGGCCGCCCCGCCGGAGTGCTGCACATGCACGACATCCTCCGCGCGAAGATCCTCTAGCTTTTTCCGGCCCGTGGTAGGCTGGTACTGAAATTGCACATGCGTCGCCTAGCCCACGTGATCCTCGCGGTCGTGCTCGTGTTCGTGCTGGTGGTCGCGGCCACCCTGTACACGAGCACCCGGGCCCGCGAGGTGGAGCCGGTCGTCGGGCCGGCCCCCGTCAAAGCCGATCTCAACGTCAAGGAAGTACGGATCGAGGAAGAGGCGGGGAAGGTGCGCTGGCGGCTGACCGCCGAGCAGGCGCTGATGTGGGACGAGAAGGGCGCGGGCCGCAGCGAGTTGAAGCGCGTCAGCGTCGAGGTCGACGAGCCCGAGCGCTCGTGGAGCATCGTGGGCGACACGGCGGAGTACCTCCAGAAGGAGAAGAGGATCGAGCTCCGCGGCAACGTGGTGGTGACGTCCAGCGACGGGCTCAAGCTCGAGACCGACGTCCTCCGCTGGCATGGCGAGGAGCGGCGCCTGTGGACGGACTCCCCGGTGACCCTCAGCGCGCCGGGCGGCGTGGTGCGCGGACAGACCCTCGAACTCGCGATGGCGAGCGACGCCACGACGATCGGCGGCCGGGTGCGCGCACGCTTCGAGAGGCGATGAGGCGCGCGCTCGTGATCGGCCTGCTGCTGTGGGGGGCTGAGGGGTTTGGGGTCCTCCGGTTGTGGGGCCCCATGTTCAACGGCGCGCCCGGAGCCCCTCAACTGCAGATGGTTCACGCGCAGGCGCCCAAGGCGCAGCCCATCACCGTCGACGCCGACAAGATGGAACGCTACGGCAAGGAAGGCCTGGTGGTCTTCACGGGCAACGTGGTCGCGCGCCAGAACAACTCCGTGCAGTACGCCGACCGCATGGAGGTCTACCTCGACGAGAAGGGCGACCGCGTGCTCCGGACGGTGTCGACCGGCACGGTGAAGATCATCACGCGCGACTGCCGCACGGCGACCGCGCGCCGTGCGGAGTACCACGACCTCGAGCAGCGCGTGGTGCTCATGGGCAACGCGCGCGTCTGGCAGGACGAGAACGTGGTGAGCGGCGACACGATCACCATCTTCCTCGCCCAGGACAGAAGCGTGGTGCAGGGCGGACGGCAGGAGCGCGTGAAGGCGGTCTTCCAGCCGCGCGACGAGAAGAAGGACGGCCAGGCGTCGGTGAAGTCCGCGCCGGCGACCTGCCAGAACTGACGATGGAAGGCCTGGTCGCGCAGGGGCTCGAGAAGTGGTTCCGGCGGCGCAAAGCCGTGGACGCCGTCTCGCTCGACATCCAGCGCGGCGAGGTGGTCGGGCTGCTCGGGCCGAACGGCGCCGGCAAGACGACGTCGTTCTACATGATGGTGGGCCTCTTACCCGCGGATCGTGGCCGGATCTTCCTCGAGGGCGAGGAGATCACGCGGCTGCCGATGTATCAGCGCTGCCGGCGCGGCGTCGGGTACCTGCCGCAGGAGTCGTCGGTCTTCCGCAAGCTCACGGTCGAGGAAAACATCCTCGCGATCCTCGAGACGCAGGACCTCTCGCGCGCCGAGCGCCGCGGCCGGCTCGAGACGCTGCTCGCCGAGCTCGGGCTCACCGAGCTGGCCCCGTATCCGGCGTACACGCTCTCGGGCGGCGAGCGCCGGCGGCTCGAGATCACGCGCGCGCTCGTGACGGCTCCGCGCTATCTGCTGCTCGACGAGCCGTTCACGGGCATCGATCCGATCGCGATCGGCGACATCCAGGAGATCGTGGCGCGCCTGCGCGACCGCGGCATCGGCATCCTGATCACGGACCACAACGTCCGGGAGACCCTGGCGATCACGGACCGGGCGTATATCCTGTATGAGGGGAAGGTTCTCGTGTCGGGGACGGCCAGTGAGATCGCGGCCAACCCGCGGGCTCGAGAGATCTATCTCGGCGAGAAGTTCTCCCTCTAGGTAGCGAAAGAAGACCCTTTATGGCGATGGAAGCGCGTCTCTCCCTCAGGCAGAGCCAGAGCCAGCGGGTCGTGATGACCCCGCTGCTCCAGCAAGCGATCCAGCTCCTGCAGCTCTCCACCCTGGAGCTCCAGGAGGTGGTGCAGAAGGAGCTGCTCGAAAACCCGCTGCTCGAAGAGCTGCCGGAGACCCCGGAGACTCCGGAGGCGCCGGACAGCCGCGAGGCGCCGGTGGAGCCGGATCCGCGGGTGGCGCAAGCCTCCGAGACTCCGCCCACGACCGAGGCGACCACGCGCGACGAGCGGCAGACCGACGAGCTGCCCTTCGACCTGACCGCGGTGATGTTCGACGATCACGAGGAGCGGTCGCTGGTCGCGCAGGAAGATCGCGACGAGCTGCCGTTCGAGAACATCGTCCGCTCGGTCTCCTCGCTGACCGACCACCTCGGCGAGCAGCTCCGCTTCACCACCGACGACGACGTCATCCGGAAGATCGGCACCGAGATCATCGGCAACCTCGACGAGGACGGGTACCTCCGCGCCGAGCTGTCGGAGATGGCCGAGCGCTGCAAGGTGACGGTCGAGGAGGTGGAGAAGGCGCTCGCGCACGTGCAGGGCTTCGATCCGGCGGGGGTGGCCGCGCGCTCCGTCCAGGAGTGCCTGCTGATCCAGCTCAAGGCCGATCCGAATCCCGACCCGGTCTCGGTCGAGATCGTCGCCGAGCACTTCGACGACCTGAGCCGCCGGCGCTATCCCGACATCGCGCGCGCGCTCAAGCTCCCGCTCGACCGGATCATGGAGTCGGTCGAGGAGATCATGGGCCTCGAGCCGAAGCCGGGCCGCCGCTTCGGCGGCAACGACTCGCGTTACATCGTCCCCGACGTCGTCGTGCACAAGATGGACGGCGACTACGTCGTCACGCTGAACGAGGACGGCATCCCGCGCCTGCGCGTGAACTCGCTCTACCGCTCGCTCCTGCGCAACTCCGGGGACGACGCGCGTCAGTACGTGGAGCAGAAGCTGCGCTCGGCGATGTGGCTCATCAAGAGCGTCGACCAGCGCCAGCGCACGCTGCGCAAGGTCTCGCAGTCGATCGTGAAGTTCCAGAAGGAGTTCCTCGACAAGGGGCTGCCGTACCTGAAGCCGCTGTCGCTCCGCGACGTCGGCGAGGACATCGGCATGCACGAGTCGACGATCAGCCGCGTGACCACGAACAAGTACGTCGAGACCCCGCAGGGCCTCTACGAGCTGAAGTTCTTCTTCCACAGCGGCATCGCCTCGGGCGACGGGGTGATGGTGTCGTCGGTCTCGGTGAAGAAGCAGATCCAGGACCTGCTCGCGAACGAGGACCCGTCCAAGCCGCTGTCCGACCAGGAGGTCGCGCAGATCCTCAAGGGGCGCAGCCTGACCATCGCGCGCCGCACGGTCGCGAAGTACCGCGAGGAGCTCGGCATCCTGCCGTCGCACCAGCGGCGCCTGATGCCGAAGAAGCGCTAGCCCTTGGCCGACCCCGCCGCGTTCGTCATCATCACCGGGCTCAGCGGGGCGGGGAAGAGCCACGCGATCAAGTGCTTCGAGGACATGGGCTTCTTCTGCGTCGACAACCTGCCCACGACGCTCATCCCGACGTTCGCGGAGCTGATCGCGCGCTCGCGCCACGACGTCGAGCGCGTGGCCCTGGGCGTCGACGTCCGCGAGGGCGAGTACCTCTCGCACTTCCTCGAAGCGCTGCACGAGCTCAAGCGCCGCGGGCACGCCGTCGAGGTGCTGTTCTTCGAGGCGAGCGACGAGGCGCTGATCCGGCGCTATCACGAGAGCCGCCGCCGCCACCCCCTCGGGGGCGAGGGCAACGTGCGCGACGCGATCCGGGCCGAGCGCAAGGCGATGGCGCACATGCGCGAGATCGCCGACCGGATCGTCGAGACCTCGAGCCTCACCGTGCACCAGTTGAAGGCGCTGCTCGCGGACCTCTACGTGAAGCCCGGCACGCGGGGCGGGCTCACCGCCTCGCTCGTGTCGTTCGGCTTCAAGCACGGGATCCCGTTCGACGCCGACCTCGTCTTCGACGTGCGCTTCCTGCCGAATCCGCACTTCGTCGAGGGGCTCCGGCCGCTCGACGGCCGCGACACGCGCGTCAGGGACTTCGTGCTGAGCCACGACGAGGCGCGCGAGCTCCTCGAGCGCCTGCGCGATCTGCTCGAGTTCCTGCTGCCGTTCTACCAGCGCGAGGGCAAGGCCTACCTGACCGTCGCCGTCGGGTGCACCGGTGGGCGCCACCGGTCCGTGACGTTCGTCGAAATGTTGCTTCAGTACCTGGAAGGGCTCGGCTACACTCCGACGGTGGTCCATCGCGACATCGATCGTGAGTAATCCAGCGCGCGTGCTCGACGACCCGGGTGCGCTCGCCGCCGTCGATCCACACGGCGCGCGCGCGGCGCTCGCCGGATTCCCGGCGCAGTGCCGGGCCGCGGCCGCGATCGAGCCGCCGCTCCTGCCGTCCATGAAGCGTCCGCGCGTCGTGGTCATCGCCGGCATGGGCGGGTCCGCGTCGGCGGGCGATCTCGTCGCGGCCTGCAGCGCCGAGCGCGTCGAGATCCCGATGTTCGTCCACCGCGGCTACGGTCTGCCGTCCGTGGCGTGGGACGAAGCGCTCGTGCTCGCGGTCTCGTACTCCGGCAACAGCGCCGAGATCATCTCCGCCGCCGACACCGCGCGCGCGCGACGACTGCCGTTCGTCGCGGTGACCGCGGGAGGCGCGCTCGCGTCGCTCACGGAGCAGCGCGGGCTCCCGTGCGTGCGCGTGCCGCAGGGCCTGATGCCGCGCATGGCCCTCGGCTACCTCTTCTTTCCGCTGGCGCGGATCCTGCGCGCGCTCGATGTCGACGTGGTGTCCGGCGAAGAGATCCAGGAGGCGCTCGCCGTCGTCGAGCAGCTCGGCGCCGAGCTCGCGCCCGAGCGTCCGCTCGAGGTGAACGAGGCCAAGCGCCTCGCCGTCGCGATCGGTAGCCGCTGGCCCGCGGTCTACGGCGGCCCGGTCACCGGCGCGGTCGCGTATCGGTGGAAGACCGACTTCGAGGAGAACGCGAAGGTCTTCGGCCTCGCGGGCGCCCTGCCCGAGATGAACCACAACACGATCGAGGCGTGGCGCACGCCGCTGGCACGCGATCTTCACCTGGTGCTCCTGCGCGACGAGCGCGAGGAGCCCGAGATCGCCCGGCGCTTCACGCTGCTGCGCGACCTCGCGGGTCCCGCGGCGGGCGGGGTCTCGGAGTGCCGCGCACGCGGACGCAGCACGCTCGCGCGCTTGCTCTCGCTCACCTGTCTCGGTCAGTGGGCGAGCTTGTACCTCGCGGCGCTCCGCGGCGTCGATCCGTGGAGCGTGCCGACGCTGGACGAGGTGAAGCGCAGACTCCGCGAGGGGTAACCCTGTGGTACAGTGGCGCGATTTCGGTGTGAGCTCAGCCGACGGGAGGGGCATGAATGGCGCGTGACGAGTACCTGTTCACGTCGGAGTCGGTGACGGAAGGGCATCCCGACAAGATCGCCGACCAGATCTCCGACGCCGTCCTGGACGCGATCATCGCCCAGGATCCGACGGGCCGCGTCGCCTGCGAGACGCTCCTCACCACGGGACTCGTCGTCGTGGCTGGCGAGATCACGACGAAGTGCTACGTCGACATCCCGCGCATCGCGCGCGACACGATCAAGGACGTCGGGTACACCCGCGCGAAGTACGGCTTCGACTACGAGACATGCGGCGTCATCGCCGCCATCGACCGCCAGTCGCCGGACATCGCCATGGGCGTCGACAAGCTCGGGGCCGGCGACCAGGGCCTCATGTTCGGCTACGCGTGCACCGAGACGCCCGAGCTGATGCCCCTGCCGATCATGCTGTCGCACAAGCTCGTCATGCGTTTGAGTGAGGCGCGTCGCTCCGGCGCGATGGCGTTCCTCCGCCCCGACGGCAAGTCGCAGGTCAGTGTCCGGTACGCCGACGGCAAGCCGGTGAGCGTCGAGACCGTCGTGATCTCCAGCCAGCATTCCCCCGACATCGACACCGCGAAGCTCCGCGAGCAGATCATCGAGCAGGTGATCGTCCCGACCATTCCCGCGAGCCTGATGAGCCGCGAGAAGGTCACGTTCCACATCAACCCGACGGGCCGGTTCGTGACGGGCGGGCCGATGGGAGACACCGGGCTCACGGGCCGCAAGATCATCGTCGACACGTACGGCGGCTCGTGCCCGCACGGCGGTGGCGCGTTCTCCGGCAAGGACCCGACGAAGGTCGACCGCTCGGCGTGCTACATGGCGCGGCACGTGGCGAAGAACCTCGTCGCGGCGGGCCTTGCGGACCGCGCGCAGGTGCAGGTGGCCTACGCGATCGGCGTGGCCGAGCCGGTGTCGATCATGGTCGAGACGTACGGCACGGGGAAGGTGCCGAACACGAAGCTCGAGCAACTGGTCCGCAAGCACTTCGACTTCACGCCGGCGGGGATCATCACGTATCTCGACCTGCGCCGGCCGATCTATCGTAAGACCGCCGCGTTCGGACACTTCGGCCGCTCCGAGCCCGAGTTCACGTGGGAGCGGACGGACCGGGTGAAGGACCTCCAGAAAGACGCATAAACCTCGGAGGGGGGCTTCGCCCCCCAGGACAGGAATGCGCGGGCGAAGCCCGCGCTCGAACCTGCTAATCTAACGCGGGCACATTCATGAGACGCCAGCCGTGAGACGGCCGCCGCCCATCGTCATCCTCGTCGTTCTGTTCGTTCTGCTGGCGCTGTTTGCCCAGCTCATCCCGCTGTACACCGACTGGCTCTGGTTCGACGAGGTCGGCTACGCGGACGTCTTCCTCAGCATCCTTTCGCTGCGCGGCGGCTTGTTCACCGCCATGATGATCGCCGTCCTCCTGTTCCTCTGGGCGAACCTGACGTTCGCGGCCCGGACGGCGGCACCCGACGTCGTGTGGGAGCTCGAGGACCAGCTCGGTCTGCCCGGGCGCGTGGTGATCGAGCCGCTCCTGCGGCGGTTCCTCCCGCTCGTCCTCCTGGTGATCGCGATCGCCTCCGGGCTGCGCGCGACCACGCACTGGGCGACGGTGGTCGGCTACATGAACGGCTCCGCGTTCGGCACGACCGACCCGCTCTTCGGGCGCGACCTGTCCTTCTACGTCTTCGTCCTTCCGTTCTGGCGGCTCCTGCATGGGTGGGCCAGCGCGCTCGTGACGGGCACGATGCTCCTCGCGCTCGCGGTGTACGTGCTTCGCCGGAGCCTCGCGATCACCACGCGAGGTCCGCGGCTCGCCGTGCGCGCGCGCGCCCATCTGCTCGTGCTGGGAGCCGTGCTGCTCGGGCTGAAGGCGATCGGCTTCTGGCTCGATCGCTTCGACCTGCTCTTCTCCCCGCGCGGGGTGATCTACGGCGCCTCGTACTCCGACATCCACGCGAGCCTGCCGATGCTGGGGGCCCTCGCCGTGCTCGCGGTGCTGTGCGCGATCGCGTGCCTGGTGCAGATCGGCCGCTCGGGGATTCGCTTCGTGGCGGGCGGGCTCGTCGCGCTCGTCCTCGTCTGGGTCATCGGGGTCGGCCTCTATCCCGCGCTGCTCCAGCGCTTCAGCGTCGTCCCCAACGAGCTCGCCGCCGAGCGGCCGTTCATCGCGCACAACATCCGCATGACCCGTCAGGCGTACGGCCTCGACCGGATCGTCGAGCGCGAGTTCCCGGCCGCGGAGTCGCTGGACGCGCGCGCGATCGAGCGCAACGCGCCGACGATCAAGAACATCCGGCTCTGGGACTACCGCCCGCTGCTCCGCACCTACGCCCAGCTCCAGGAGATCCGGACCTACTACAAGTTCCAGGACGTCGACAACGACCGCTACGTCGTGAACGGCGAGTACCGCCAGCTCATGCTCTCCCCGCGCGAGCTGTCGTACCCGCACCTCCAGTCACGGATCTGGATCAACGAGCACCTCACGTTCACGCACGGCTACGGCATCGTGGTGGGGCCGGTGAACCGGATCACGTCGGAAGGATTGCCCGAGTTCCACGTGAAGGACATCCCGCCGGCCTCCGCGCCGGGGTTCCCGAAGATCACGCGGCCCGAGATCTACTACGGCGAGATCTCCAACGAGTACGCGCTCGTGCGCACGCGCTCGCAGGAGCTCGACTATCCGGCCGGCGACCAGAACGTCTACTCGACGTACAAGGGGCGCGGCGGCGTCGTGCTCTCGTCCTGGCTGCGCAAGGCCGCGTTCGCCGCGCGCTTCGCGGAGATCAAGATCCTGCTGTCCAACGACCTGACCGAGGACAGCCGGATCATGATGTACCGCGCGGTCGCGCAGCGCGTGCGCCAGATCGCGCCGTTCTTCCGCTACGACCGCGACCCGTACACGGTCGTGACCGACGACGGCCGGCTCATGTGGATGCTCGACGGCTACACGACGACGGACCGTTACCCCTACTCGGAGCCGGTCGGAGGGCTCGGCAACTACATCCGGAATTCGGTGAAGGCGACGATCGACGCCTATCACGGCGAGGTCCGCTTCTACGTCGCCGATCCGTCCGATCCGCTCGTGCGCGCGTGGGGGGCCGCGTTTCCGCGGCTGCTCCAGCCGCTCGAGGCGATGCCGCCGGATCTCCAGAAGCACATCCGGTATCCCGAGGACTTCTTCGCGATCCAGGCGCGGAAGTACGCGAAGTACCACATGGAGGATCCGCAAGTCTTCTACAACCAGGAAGACCTGTGGGCCGTCCCACGACGGGCGATGGAGGGGCGCGACCGCGAGATGGAGCCGTACTACACCATCATGCGCGTGCCCGGCGAGTCGAAGGAGGAGTTCGTCCTCCTCACGCTGTTCAACCCCGCGCGGCGCGACAACATGATCGCGTGGCTCGCCGCGCGCTCGGATCCGCCGAACTACGGCCGGCTCATCGTCTTCAACTTCCCGAAGCAGAAGCTGGTCTACGGCCCGCGGCAGATCGACGCGCGCATCGACCAGGACCCGATCATCTCGCAGCAGCTTTCGCTGTGGAACCAGCGCGGCTCGCAGGTGATCCGCGGCTCGCTGCTCGCGATCCCGATCGACCAGTCGCTGATCTACGTGCAGCCGCTCTACCTCGCGGCGTCCGAGCAGGGCGCGCTCCCCGAGCTCCGGCGCGTCATCGTCGCCTACGGCAACCAGATCGCGATGGAGCCCACGCTCGAGCAGTCGCTCGGGCGAATCTTCTCCGGCCTCAGGCCCACGGCAGTGGATGCGGCGCCCGTCCGGGGCACGGTCGCCGAGGCCGCGCCGACCGCCGGGCCGGCGACCGCCGCGCGCTCGCTCGGCCAGCGTGCGCTGGAGATCTACGGCCGCGCGCAGGACGCGCTGAAGCGCGGGGACTGGGCCGCGTACGGCGCCGAGCAGAAGCGCCTGGAGGAAGTTTTGCGTCAGCTCAGCGAGGGCAGATAGCGGGGGCTTGGGGGTCCTCCAGCGATGGGGCCCCGATGTTCACGTCCGGGCGCGGGCGAAGAGGCTGAGGCCGAGACCGAGGAAGATCACGTTGGCGGTCCACGCCGCCAGCAGCGGCGGCAGCAGATCGGCACGCGCCAGCGCCACCGCGGCCTGGTGCACCACCATGTAGCCGACCATGATGGCGATCGCCAGCCCGATGCCGAAGAGCCGCGTCGACCGCGGCGACTGCAGCGCGAACGGGATCGCGACCAGCACCATGATCAGGTTCACGAGCGGGAACGCGAGCTTCGCGTAGAGCTCGACCACGTACTTGCGCGCGTGGAACCCCGCGGCCTCCAGCCGGCGGACGTAGTCGCTCAGCTCCGTGTAGCTCATCGCGGACACCGGCTTCTGGATCTGCGTGAAGTGATCGATGCGCTCCTCGAGGTTGAGCGCGCTCATCGCGAACGGCACCGACTCGATCTGGCCGGCGGCGTTGACCTCGCGGAACGCGCCGTCCTCCAGCTCCCACGCGTCGCCGGACCAGTGCGCGCGCCGCGCGTCGAGGCGGCTCTGGAGCCGGAAGTCCGGAGCGAGCTCGAGGACCGTGACGCCGAAGAGGTCGGCGGTGCCCGGCGCGAGGAGCTCGACGCGGTAGAACCGCGTCTCGCTGGCCCGGAGCCAGAGCCGCGCCCGGGACTGCATGTGCCGCGGGAGCTGGCCGCGGATCTTCACGCGGTCGACTTCCTCGCCACGCTCGTTGATCTGCGGCAGCACCATCTCCTGGAACACCCCGGCGAGGATGGCCACGGCGGCGCCGAGCGCGATGATCGGCGCGCTGATCCGATAGAGGCTGAGGCCGGCGGCCTTGAGCGCGGTGAGCTCGTGATACCGGGTGAGCGTGAGGAAGAGGAAGATCGTGGCCACGAGCATCACGATGGGCAGGCCGTCGTGCAGCCACGCGGGCAGCCGGTACGCGAAGTGCTCGAGGATGTACGCGAGCGGCGGCTTCGACCGGAGGAACCGATCCAGCGTCTGCGCGAGGTCGACGACCACGAAGAGCGCCGCGGCGACCGCGAGCCCGAACAGCATGAACGTGAGGTGCGAGCGGAGGAGATAGCGGTCGATGATGAGCGTCGAGTCCTTCGCGGAGCCCGTCGCGACCTGCCGCTCGGTCGCGCCCGGGCGGCGCCACCACGCGCTCACCGCGTCCGCCAGCGACCAGACCCACCGCGGTCCGCGCCAGCGGAGGTCGCGCGCGACCATCACCATCAGCACGAGGCCGACCGTCCCGAAGAGGGCGTTCGGCGCCCACATGGCGACCCAGGCGGGGAAGCGCTGGCGCAGCGCCGCGCCTTCGAGGGTGGTCACCAGCAGGTAATAGAGCGTGAGGATCGCGAGGCTGCCGACGAGCGCGATCGAGCGGCCGCCGCGATGCGAGCGCACGGCGAGGGGAAAGGCGACGAGCGCGAACACCACCGCCGTGAGCGGGAAGGCGAAGCGCTTGTGCCACTCGATCTCGAAGGGGATGCGGCGGAACGGCTCACGCGCGAACGTCGCGATGCGCTCCTCGAGCTGCGCGAGCGTGTAACCCTTCTCCGGCTTCTCGAGGCGCGCGGCGCCGCGGAACGTCGCGTCGAGCGGCAGGCTCATGTCGTACAGGCCGAAGACGGTGTAGCGGTAGCGTCCCGCGGCGGCGGCCCCGCCGATCTCATCGGGGCTCGGGATCTTGCCGGCCACGACGCCCGCCGCCGGCGCCGCGTGGAGCACGTCGGCCTCGTTGACCGCGCCGTCGATGAGCCGGAGCGTGAGGCGGCGGTTCACCTCGTCGGGCAAGAGACGGCCCTCGCGCGCGGTGATGATCCGCGTGAGCCGCGGGTCGCGCTCGTCCGAGACGAGGAGCCCGCGCAGCGCGACCTGCGAGGCGCTGATCTCCTGCGGGTAGATGACGACGTCGCCGAAGTCCGCGTTGAAGACGCGCTCCTTGAGCCCGCTCGTCGCCCGCGCTTGCAGGATCTTGAAGAGCTGCGCCTGGAACTCGCGGTTCGCCGGCGGCCCCAGCACGAGCGTCAGCGCACCCGACGCCAGCGTCACCATCAGGGCGACCGCGAGCACGGGGCTGAAGAGGCGCACCGGCCCGATGCCCGAGGCCTGGAACGCGACGACCTCCAGGTCGCCCGTCATGCGGCCGGCGGCGAGGAGCACCGCGACCAGCAGCCCCATCGGCAGCGTGAGCGCGAGGAACGACGGCAGCATGAAGAGGAGCAGCTGGGTTACCAGGTGAAGGGGGACCCCCTTGGTGATGACGAGGTCCGTCAGGTTGTAGATCCGGTCGATGAAGAGGACGAAGGTGAGGAGCGCGCCGCTCAGGCAGAACGGCGCGACCAGCTCTCGGAGGACGTACCGATCGATGACGGAGATGATGCGCAGCATCGTCGGGCTTCGCCTGTTGTACCATAGCGATGTGTCACCGAGATTCTTTGGGGTGACGCGGACTTACGCGGTCGCCGCCCTCCTCGCCGCCACGTGCCTGGGGCTCGCGGTCACCGGGTCCGCGGGACCCGTTCCCGACCGGCTCGAGCGCTTCCGCGCGCTCGTCTCCGAGCGTCTCAGCCCGGCGCAGATCCTCGACGTCCAGGCCGCCGAGGAGGCGTACCGCGAGGCCTACGCGCTGCTGGACGAGGAGATCGTCGAGAGCCTCGGCTCGGGCGGCGTGTTCGCGTCGACGGCGTTCCTGCAGGACCGGCTCGACGCGTTCAGCGACGCCTGGGGCGGTGCGGCCGTGAGGATCGTGCGCCTCGGTCAGCTCACCGTCGGCGTGTTCCAGCTCGAAGAGCCCGCCAGCGTGACGAGCGTGCGCGTGTACGGCAAGCTGCGCGAGGAAGCGGCGCTGCTCAGCGTCCTCGAGCGCGAAGGCCGGCCGACGCTCTATCCGCTGCCGGGAGGCCCGGGCGGCGTCGTGCAGTTCCTCGTCGCGTGGGACGGGACGCCGCCGGGCCGAGGCGGGCGTCCGCTCCGTCTCGACGTCGCGCGCCAGCGGGCCGATGGTGTCCACGTGGTGTGGTCGACCGCCGACGTCTATCCCGACGGGCTCATCGCGAGGAATTACGCGGTTCGTGGCGCGGAGGTGCGGGTGCGCTACGAGCTGCGCTATCCCGGCTGGGTGCCCGGCTGCGAGGGGCAGACCGAGCAGGAGGACGCGTATCGGTTCACGCCGGCGACCGGCACCTACACGCGGCTGAGCCAGCGTCAGTTCGACGCGTGGCATCGCGACATGCACGCCGCGGCCGCGCGCCTGTTCGCGGCACTCGAGGCTCAGGATCGGCGCACCGTCGCCGCGCTCGTGCCCGACGCGCGCGTTCGCGAGCGCCTCCCGGCGCGGCTCACGCCGGAGCCTGTGTGCGATGCGACCGCCGGCGCGCGCAGCGAGCAGGTGCTCGTGGCCGCGACCGACGGACAGGGATCGCCGTGGACGGTCACGTTCCAGCGCGGTGAAGGCGCGCGCTGGCGCGTCGTCGGCGCCTCGCCCGTGATTCCGTGACCGAGGAAATGGGCAGTCGCGGAGGGCCCGGATTCACTCCGGGCCCGGAGCGTGGGGGGCGCGGGGGGCCCGTCTCGGGCCCCCCACAGATCCCAGACCGGTACGAGCCGGCGGCGGTCGAGGCGCGCTGGTATCCCGAGTGGGAGAAGCGCGGGTACTTCAACGCCGAGGCCGACGATCCCCGCCCGCCATACTGCATCGTCATCCCGCCGCCGAACGTCACCGGCTCGCTCCACATGGGCCACGCGCTCGTCAACACGCTGCAGGACGTGCTCATCCGGATGAAGCGGATGGACGGCTTCAACGCGCTGTGGCTGCCGGGCACGGACCACGCGGGCATCGCGACGCAGTACGTGGTCGAGCGTCAGCTCGCGGCGGAAGGCAAGCGGAAGGAAGACCTGGGCTACGACGGATTCCTGACTCGCGTCCTGCAATGGAAGGACGAGTCCGGCGGCACGATCATCCGTCAGCTCAAGCGGCTCGGCGCCTCGTGCGACTGGCGGCGCGAGCGCTTCACGATGGACCCCGGGCTGTCGCGCGCGGTGCGCGAGGCCTTCGTGCGGCTCTACGACGAGGGCCTGATCTATCGCGACGACTACATCGTCAACTGGTGCCCGCGCTGCCAGACGGTGCTCGCCGATCTCGAGGTCGAGCGCGAGGACCGCGACGCGGAGTTCGTCTACATCAAGTACGGGCCGCTGACGCTGGGTACGGTGCGTCCGGAGACGAAGCTCGGCGACACGGGCCTCGCGGTCCATCCCGGCGACGCGCGCTACGCGCAGTACGTCGGGCAGACGCTCGAGATCCCCTCGGTCGACGGGACCATCAGCGTCAAGGTCGTCGCGGACGAAGCCGTCGACCCCGAGTTCGGGACGGGCGTGATCAAGGTGACGCCCGGCCACGATCCCACGGACTTCGAGATCGGGCGGCGTCACGGGCTGCCGATCCGCACGGTCATCGGCTTCGACGGCAAGATGACGGCGGCCGCGGGCAAGTACGCGGGCATGGACCGGTTCGAGACGCGCAAGAAGATCGTCGAGGACATGCAGGCGCTCGGGCTGATCGACCGGATCGAGCCGTACCGGCACGCCGTCGGGGTCTGCTACCGCTGCAAGACCGTCGTGGAGCCGCTCGTGTCGAAGCAGTGGTACGTGAACGTCAAGCCGCTCGCGGAAGCGGCCGACGCCGCGGCCGGCGACGGCCGCATCACGGTCCTGCCGTCGAACTGGGCGAAGGTCTTCCACCACTGGATGGCGAACATCCGCCCCTGGTGCGTGTCGCGCCAGCTCTGGTGGGGCCATCGCATTCCCGCCTGGTACTGCGACCGCGAGGAGAAGGTCTTCGTGTCGCGCACCGACCTCGCGAGCTGTCCCTCGTGCCAGGGGGCGCTGCGGCAGGAGACCGACGTCCTCGACACGTGGTTCTCGTCGGGGCTCTGGCCGTTCTCCACGCTCGGCTGGCCGGAGGACACGCAAGATCTCCGTACGTTCTACCCGACCGCGGTGCTGGTCACGGGCTACGACATCCTCACATTCTGGGTCGCGCGCATGGCGATGCTCGGGATGCGCCTCGCCGGCGACGTGCCGTTCCGCGACGTGTACATCCACACGCTGGTCCGGGACCCCGAGGGCCAGAAGATGTCGAAGACGAAGGGGAACGTCGTCGACCCCCTCGATCTGCTCGACAAGTACGGCACGGACGCGCTGCGCTTCATGCTCGCGAGCATGGTGATGCCGGCCGCGCGCGACATCCGGGTCTCCGACGATCGTCTCGAGGGCGCGCGAAACTTCGCGAACAAGCTCTGGAACGCGGCCCGGCTCGTGCTCTCGAACCTCGACGGCTACGATCCCGGCGCCGGGACGGCGGGCGGGGAGAGCGTGGCCGACCGCTGGATCCGTGACCGGCTCGCCACGACCGTCACCGAGGTGCGCGAGGCGCTGGAGAAGTACCGCTTCAACGACGCGGCCTCGTCGCTCTACCAGTTCGTCTGGAGCGACTACTGCGACTGGTACCTCGAGATCGCCAAGCGCTCGCTCTACCGGCCGGAGAGTCCGGCGGCGCGCCAGGCGACGCAGCACACGCTCGTCACCGTGCTCGAGGAGACGCTGCGGCTCCTGCATCCGCTCATGCCGTTCATCACCGAAGAGATCTGGCAACGGCTGCCGCACGAAGGCGATTCGATCATGATCGCGCCGTACCCGAAGGCGGCCGCCGTCGCGGCCGATCCGGAGGCGGATCGCTTCGTCACGCTGGTGATGGGCGCGATCACCGCGATCCGGACGATCCGTGGCGAGATGCGCATCAGCCCCGCGACGACGCTGAACGTCACGGTGAAGCCGCACGGCAGCGACACGGCCACGTTCACGCAGCATCGCGCGCTCGTCGAAGGGCTCGCGCGCGCGAGCGTGGCGGTCGACGCGGCGGCGACGCGGCCCAAGGGGTCGGCGCTGGGTGTCGTCGGCGCCTCGGAGCTCTACGTCGCGCTGGCGGGCGTGGTCGACGTCGCCGCCGAGCGGCAGCGTCTGCAGAAGGAGATCAAGCGCGCGGCCGACACGATCGGCTTCACGCGCGGCAAGCTGGGGCGCCCGGACTTCGTCGATCGCGCGCCGGCCGAGATCGTCGAGAAGGAGCGCGACAAGCTCGCCGAGCAGGAAGCGCTGCACGCGAAGCTTCTCGCTAGTCTCGCATGGCTCGACTAGCCCCGGAGGGGGACTCCGTCCCCCTTCCGGCGGTCGTCGCGCGCCTTGCGGCGCACTCCTCCCTGCCTCCCCCTGGGGACAGGATTGCGGCGGCACAGCCGCCGCTCGAACTGCCCGAAATCATCAGGTTGGAATCCGTCGACTCCACACAGCGCCATGCGCGAGAACTCGCCGATGACGGAGCAGTCGACGGCACCGTCGTCACGGCGGAAACGCAGACGGCGGGGCGCGGACGCCGGGGACGCGTCTGGAAGGATGTGCCCGGCGCGAGCGTCCTCATGTCGGTCATCCTGCGCACGTCGCTGCCGGCGGCGCGCGTGGCGACGCTGTCCATCGCGGCAGGCGTCGCGGTTGCGGAGGCGCTGCGCGAGGTCGCGGGAATCGACGCGCGACTCAAGTGGCCGAACGACGTGCTCGTCGATGGACGAAAGGTCGCCGGCGTGCTGCTCGAGCGTCACGGCGACGTCGTCATCCTCGGGATCGGCATCAACGTCACGCGCGACGCCGTGCCGCCGGACATCGACGCGCACGCGACGTCGATCGCGCGCGCGCGCCGCGACGCGAGCGTCGATCGTGAGGCCGTGCTCCTCGCGGTCGTCGATTCGGTCGCGCGGTGGCGCGGAATGCTCGAGCGCGAGGGATTCGAGCCCGTCCGCACGCGGTGGACGGCGCTCGCCGCGATGCTGGGCCGGCGCGTCACGGTCGACGGCGTGGCGGGGATCGCCCGGGGCCTCGACGTCGACGGCGCGCTCCTGATCGAGTCCGAAAAACCGTCGGCCGACCGCGAGGTTACACGCGTCGTGGCCGGCGACGTGGCGTAGCCGGCGCCAGCGTCCGACGGCCCGGCGCGTGCTCGTCGTCGCCGGTTGACACCCCAAAGTGGGATGCATATACTGCACTAAATCTGGTATAGCCAAGCGAGAGGCATCCCCTACATCTAGATACGGGCCGGCGGTTTCGACAGGAGGAGTTGATCGATGGGAATGTGGGTCGGTCGCGGACGCAAAGCCCGTGCGGCGTACGGCTTCGATGACATCGCTCTCGTCCCGGGCGCCCTGACCGTCAACCCCAACGAAGTCGACATCTCCTGGGAGCTCTGCGGCCGGCGGTTCGAGATCCCGATCATCGCCGCCGCGATGGACGGGGTCGTCGGGCCGAAGCTGGCGGTCGAGATGGGCCGCCACGGCGGCCTCGCGGTCCTGAATCTCGAAGGCATCTTCTCCCGCTACGAGCGTCCCGAAGAAGTCCTCGATCGGATCGTGTCCGCCAGCCCCGAGGAAGCGACGAAGATCATCCAGTCGATCTACGGCGAGCCCATCAAGGAAGAGCTGATCCACAAGCGGATCGAGCAGATCAAGAAGGGCGGGGGCGTGGTCGCGGTGTCCTCGATCCCGCAGCGCGCGGAGCGGTTCGGCCAGATCGCGCAAGAGGCGGGCGCCGACATCTTCATCGTCCAGTCCACGGTGACCACGGCGCGTCACGTCGCGACCGAGTACACACCCGTCGATCTCCGTCAGCTCAAGAAGGCGCTCGCGATTCCGCTGATCATCGGCAACGTCGTCACGTACGAAGCGTGTCTCGAGCTCATGGACGCGGGCGCCGACGCCCTGCTCATCGGCGTGGGACCGGGCGCGGCGTGCACGAGTCGTGAAGTGCTCGGCCTCGGCGTGCCCCAGGTGACGGCGACCGCGGACTCCGCGGCGGCGCGTGATTTCCACTACAAGCAAACCGGCCGCTACGTGCCGCTCATCACCGACGGGGGCATGACCACGGGCGGCGACGTGTGCAAGGCGCTCGCGGCCGGCGCCGACGCGGTCATGATCGGCTCCGCGTTCGCGCGCGCGACCGAGGCGCCGGGCCGCGGCTACCACTGGGGCATGGCGACGCCGCACCAGAACCTGCCGCGCGGCACGCGCATCCGGGTGGGCATCGCGGGCTCGCTCGAGCAGATCCTCTTCGGGCCCGCGTTCACCGAGGACGGCACGCTGAACCTCGTCGGCGCCATCCGCACGTGCATGGGCTCGGTCGGCGCGCAGAGCATCCGCGAGCTCCAGCAGACCGAATTGATCATCGCGCCGACGATCAAGACCGAGGGCAAGGTCTTCCAGCAGGCGCAGAAGCTCGGGCGGCCGCGCTAGGGCAGGGGCGGCGCGTGGTCGCCGTCGACACGATCGCGGTTCTCGATTTCGGCGGGCAGTACACCCAGCTGATCGCGCGCCGCATCCGCGATCTCGGCGTCTACTCCGAGATCTTCCCGTGCACGAACCCGCCCGCGAATCTCCTCACCGGCGGCTACAAGGGCATCGTCCTCTCGGGCGGCCCCAACAGCGTCTACGACGCGAATGCGCCGCTCCCCGCGAAGGACATCTTCGAAGCCGGCATTCCGGTCCTCGGGATCTGTTACGGCATGCAGGCGATGGGCTACCTGCTGGGTGGCGACGTCGTGCCGTCCGATCGCCGCGAGTACGGCAAGGCGAGCGTCCACCTCACCGGTCAGAGCCGGCTGCTCGACGGCGTGAAGCCGGAGGATGCCGGACGCGTGACGGTCTGGATGAGCCACGGCGACAGCGTGCTGAAGCCGCCGCCGGGGTTCACGGCGCTCGGGGCGACGACCAACTGCCCGGTCGCCGCGATGGCGGACGACGCGCGCAAGCTCTTCGCGGTGCAGTTCCATCCGGAGGTCGTCCACACACCGCAGGGCCGGCGGGTCTTCGAGAACTTCCTCGACATCTGCGGGGCGACCCGGACGTGGTCGATGGCGTCGTTCATCGACGACACGGCGGCGGCGACCCGCGCGAAGGTGGGCCGCGACCGCGTGCTCTGCGCGCTCTCCGGTGGCGTCGACTCCTCGGTGGTCGCGGTGCTCGTCCACCAGGCGATCGGCGACCAGCTCACGTGCGTCTTCGTCGACAACGGGCTTCTCCGCAAGGGCGAGGCCGAGGCGGTCGTCCGCACGTTCCGCGACACCTTCAGGATCAACCTCATCCGTGTGGATGCATCCAGGCGATTTCTCGAGGCGCTCGACGGGGTGACGGACCCCGAGGTCAAGCGCAAGCGGGTGGGCGCCGAGTTCATCGCGGTCTTCCAGGACGAGGCGCAGAAGCTCGGCGCGATCCCGTGGCTGGCGCAGGGCACGCTCTATCCGGACGTGATCGAGTCGGTCTCTCACAAGGGCCCGTCGGCCACCATCAAGACGCACCACAACGTCGGCGGGCTGCCCGAGGACATGCAGTTCGGGCTCGTCGAGCCGCTGCGCGAGCTCTTCAAAGACGAGGTGCGGCGCATCGGTGAGATCCTCGGGCTGCCCGCCGATATCGTGTGGCGCCAGCCCTTTCCCGGCCCCGGGCTCTCCATTCGCGTGCTGGGGGAGGTGACGAAAGAGCGGCTCGACGTGCTCCGCGACGCGGACGCGATCGTGCAGGACGAGATCCGGGCCGCGGGCCTCGAGCGCGAGATGTGGCAGGCGTTCGCGGTGCTGCTGCCGGTCCGTACCGTCGGCGTCATGGGCGACTTCCGCACCTACGCCAACGTCATCGCGCTGCGCGCGGTGACGAGCCTCGACGCGATGACCGCCGACTGGGCGAGGCTGCCGTACGAGCTGCTCGGCGTGATCTCGAACCGCATCATCAACGAGGTGAAGGACGTCAACCGGGTGGTGTACGACATCTCGTCGAAGCCGCCCGCGACCATCGAGTGGGAGTGACTCTGCCGGCCGACTTCGTCCACCTCCACGTGCACTCGGAATACAGCCTCCTCGACGGCGCCGCGCAGCTCGACAAGCTCGTCGCGAAGGCCAAGGCCCTCGGCTTCAAGGCGATCGCGCTCACCGACCACGGCAACCTCTTCGGCGGCATCGACTTCTACCAGGCCGCGAAGAAGGCCGAGGTCACGCCGATCCTCGGCTGCGAGCTCTACGTCGCGCCCGGCGGACGGAAGGAGCGCGGCAACCAGGACGGCGGGTACGAGGGCGCGAACCATCTCACGGTGCTCGTGCGCAATCAGACGGGCTACAAGAACCTCATCCGGCTCGTCTCGAAGGCGTACCTCGAGGGCTTCTACTACAAGCCGCGCGTCGACAAGGAGCTCCTCGCGCAGCACGCCGACGGCCTCGTCGTGCTGTCGGGCTGCCTCAACAGCGAAGTCTCGCGGCTGATCAGCGGCGGCGAGACGGCGAAAGCGCGGCAGTCCGCGGGCTGGTACCAGGAGGTCTTCGGCAAGGACCACTACTTCATGGAGGTCCAGGCGCACGGCCTGGCCGAGCAGATCAAGGTCACGGCCGAGACGCGCAGGATCGCGCAGGCGATCGGCGCGCCGATCGCGGGCACGAACGACTCGCACTACCTCGAAGCCGGCCACTCGCGCGCTCACGAAGCCCTCCTCTGCATTCAAACGGGCTCCACCCTGAACGATCCGAACCGCTGGAAGTTCTCGACCGAGGAGTTCTACGTGAAGTCCGCCGAGGAGATGGCGGTGGTCTTCGCGGAGATGCCGGAGGCGTGCGCCAACACCCTGCGCGTGGCGGAGCAGTGCGACCTGAAGCTCGACTTCGGCACGTTCCACCTGCCGAAGTACACGGTGCCCGAGACCCACACGCTCAACAGCTATCTCGAGGAGCTGGCGAGGCAAGGGCTCCGCCGGCGCTACGGCCCGAGCCCGGGCGACGCGATCGAGGAGCGGTTCCGGCACGAGCTGGCGGTCATCGAGAAGATGGGATTCGCCGGCTACTTCCTGGTCGTCTGGGACTTCATCCACTACGCGCGCCAGCACGGGATCGCGGTGGGGCCGGGACGCGGCTCGTCGGCGGGCTCGCTCGTCGCCTACTGCCTCGAGATCACCAACATCGATCCGATCCGCTACCACCTCCTCTTCGAGCGATTCCTGAACCCGGAGCGGATCTCGATGCCCGACATGGACATCGACTTCGCGGACGACCGCCGGGACGAAGTCATCAAGTACGTGGCCGAGCGCTACGGCCACGATCACGTCGCGCACATCATCACGTTCGGGACGATGGGCGCGAAGGCCGTCATCCGGGACGTCGGCCGCGTGCTCGGCCTGCCGTTCGCCGACGTCGACCGCATCGCCAAGCTCGTCCCCGGCTTCCCGCTGAACATCACGCTCGACGACGCCTACCAGAAGTCGCCGCCCCTCGCCGAGATGGTGAAGAGCCAGCCGGCGGTGAAGGAGCTCTGGGACATCGCGCGCGCGCTCGAAGGCGGCACGCGTCACGCCTCGGTGCACGCCTCGGCGGTGGTGATCTCCGACGAGCCGCTGGACGAGTACGTGCCGCTCTACAAGGATCCCAAGCGGCCGGAGCTGATCACCGGCTACGCGATGGGGCCGATCGAGAAGCTCGGCCTCCTGAAGATGGACTTCCTCGGCCTGCGCACGCTCACGGTGCTGGCAAACACGGCGAAGCTCCTCAAGGAGTCGCGCGGGATCGAGATCGACGTCGACGCGCTGCCGCTCGACGACGCGAAGACGTACGCGAGCCTCGCCGAGGCGAAGACGCTCGGCGTGTTCCAGCTGGAGTCCTCCGGCATGCGCGAGGCGCTGCGCGGGCTCCGGCCCGAGCGTCTCGAAGACGTGATCGCGATGGTCTCGCTCTATCGCCCCGGCCCGATGGACCTGATCCCCGACTTCATCAACCGCAAGCACGGGCGGGCGAAGATCACGTACGAGCATCCCGCGATGCAGAAGATCACGCAGGAAACGTACGGGATCATGATCTACCAGGAGCAGATCATGCAGATCGCGGTGGAGATGGCCGGCTTCACCATGGGCGAAGCCGACACGCTCCGCCGGGCCATGGGCAAGAAGGACCGCGAGCTCATGGCGAAGCAGAAGGAGAAGTTCCTCGCGGGCTGTGCCGAGCGCAAGACGGGAGCCGCCAAGGCCGAAAAAGTCTGGGAGCTGATGGAGAAGTTCGCGGGCTACGGATTCAACAAGTGTCTGACGGGCGACGCCCGCGTCGAGATGGCCGACGGGACGACGAAGCCGATCGTCGACGTCCGTGACGGCGACATGGTGCTGACGAAGGACGGCCCGGCGCGCACGTCCGGCGTGCGGCCGAGCGGCGTGCGGCGGATCGTGCGCCTGCGCCTCGCCAATGGCCTGTCGATCGCGTGCACGCCCGACCACCCCGTCTTCACGCAGCGTGGCTGGGTGAACGTCGAAGCCCTCGACGTCGACACGGACGTTGTCGGGATCGCGCGCGCGCTGCCGCGCGGGAGCGAGCGCGTCCCCTCGCATCGCCCCGCGCTCCTCGGGTATGCGCTGTCCAGGCGGACGCTCGGACCCGCCGGCGAGGTCGCGCTGTCCTCGCGCTCCGGGGCGGAGATCGAGGACATGCGCGCGATCGTGGAGTGCTTCGAGAACACGGTGGCGCGGGTGGACGATGACGCCGCCGCGCGAGGCTCCGCGGTGCACCCCCTGCCGCGCGACGCCGCCGTCCCGGCGGAGGCGATCGACTTTCTCGTCCGCGAGTGTGGGCTTGGCGGGCCGAACGCCTCCGAAAAGCGCATGCCGTCGATGGTCGATCGCTGGGATCGCGACGCGCTCGCGATCCTCGCCGCCAAGCTCTTCCAGGCGGACGGCTGTATCCACGTGAAGAGCCGCGCGGTCTCGTATGCGACCACGTCCGGGGAGCTCGCGACCGACGTGCGTCGGCTGCTGCTGAAGCTGGGCATCCTGTCGACCATCCACCAGCAGGACTGCGCGTCGTGCGGCGGGAAGCGTCGCAGCTACACGGTCACGATCGCCGACGACGCCGACGCGCGCGGCCGCTTCAGGGCCCTGGTGGGCCCGCACCTGGCGCCGAGCAAGGCGGCCGCGCTCGCCGAGCTGGCGGCCGTCGAAGGCACGCCGGGCCGAAAGCCGGGCCCGGGCGGCGGCGATTTCATTCCGTCGCAGCTGTTCCTCGACGAGCTGCGCCGCGCGATCCTGAAGCGGTTCTCCACGCTGCGCGAGGGGCTGCAGGCCCTGGAGCTCGGCGTGACCGCGCTCAGCGGCAAGCGCCGGCGGGAGGGCATGCGCCGGGACAGGCTCGCGGGCATCGCGCGGCACCTCGACGACCCCGGCCTTCAGGCCCTCGCGGATTCCCCGCTCGCGTGGTCTCGGCCCGGCGCCGTCGAGATCCTCGGCGAAGAGCCCACGTACGACATCGAAGTGCCCGGGCCGGCGAGCTTCGTCGCCAACGGGATCGTCGTCCACAACTCGCACGCGGCGGCGTACGCGCTCGTCGCCTATGAGACGGCGTACTTCAAGGCGAACTACCCCGTCGAGTTCATGGCGGCGCTGCTGACGTCGGAAATGGGCGACACCGACAAGATCGTGAAGTACATCGAAGAGTGCCGCGCCATGGGCGTGGAGGTGAAGCCGCCCGACGTCAACGGCTCGTCGGTGCAGTTCAGCGTCCACGCCGACACGATCCGGTTCGGCCTCGCGGCGCTCAAGAACGTCGGCGAGGCGGCGATGGAGTCGATCCTCAAGACGCGCGCCGCCGACGGCTCGTTCACCACGCTCGAGGACTTCTGCGCGCGTGTCGACCTCCGGCTCGTCAATCGGCGCGTCGTGGAGAGCCTCATCAAGGCCGGCGCGTTCGATTCCGTCGGGGTCGCGCGCGCCCAGCTCCTGGCGACGCTCGATGCGGCGATGGAGAGCGGGCAGCGGCAGCAGCGCGACAAGGCGGAAGGGCAGGCGTCGTTCTTCGACATGCTGCCCGCGGCCGCGCCTCCGCCGGTGCGCGCGGTGGACGCGGCGTCCGTCCCCGAGTGGGATGACGACCAGCGCCTGGCGTTCGAGAAGGAAGTGCTCGGCTTCTACGTGTCCGGCCACCCGCTCGCGCGCTTCAGGCCGCTCGTCGAATCGCTCGGCATCACGTCGTCGTCCGAGCTCGCCGCGCGGCCCGGCGGCAGCCGCGTGCTGCTGTTCGGTCAGGTCGCGAGCCTCCGCGAGATCCCGACCAAGAGCGGCAACCGCATGGCGTTCGCGACCATCGAGGACACCGACGGCACCGTCGACGTCACGATCTTCCCGGAGCCGTTCAAGGCGGGCGCCGCGCTGCTCCGGTCGCGCGACGCGCTGCTGATCCGCGGCAAGGTCGACGACACGGAGAAGGGACGAGTGGTGCTCGCCGAGGAAGTGCGCCTGCTCGAGCACGCGCTGGGCGGCGGCCCGAGCCGAGGCTCGAACGGCGGCGGCGGCGCGCCGAACGCGTGCCGCGTGCGGATCCCCGGCGACGGCGACATCGGCGCGATGCTGAGCGGCGTGCGCCGCGTCTGCGGCGAGCACGCGGGCGGCGTGCCGCTCTTCGTGCACGTCCTGGTACCGTCGCTCGAAGTGGTGGTGCGCGCCGCCGCGGTGTCGGTCGACGGCAGCGCGGAGCTGGCGGCGAAGATCGACGCGCTCCTCGGTGCGGGCGCGTGCACGGTGGAGCATGCCGGACGGGCTTGATTTCGAGCAGCCGCTCCTGGAGCTCGAGGCCCACATCGCCGCCCTGCGCGCGCTCGACGACCCGCTCAAGCACGGCGACGAGATCGCGAAGCTCGAGGAGCGGCTCCAGCGCCAGCGCCAGCGCACCTACGCGTCGCTGAACGCGTGGCAGCGCACGCAGCTCGCGCGCCATCCCAAGCGCCCGCACACGCGCGATTTCATCAAGCTGCTCTTCGACGACTTCGTCGAGCTCCACGGCGACCGCGTGCACGGCGACGACGCGGCGGTGGTGGGCGGGCTCGCGCTGTTCGAGGGCCGCGGCGTCGTGGTGGTGGGTCACCAGAAGGGCCGCGACACCCGCGAGAAGATCGCCCGCAATTTCGGGATGCCGCATCCCGAGGGCTACCGCAAGGCGCTGCGTCTCATGCAGCTCGGCGAGAAGTTCGGCAAGCCGGTCGTCACCTTCATCGACACGCCGGGCGCGTACCCGGGCCCGGGCGCCGAAGAGCGTGGCCAGTCCGAAGCGATCGCGCACAACCTCCGCGTGATGGCGGGGCTCGCGTCACCGATCGTCAGCGTCGTCACGGGCGAAGGGGGCAGCGGCGGCGCGCTCGCGCTCGGCATGGGCAACCGCGTGCTGATGCTCGAATACGCGGTCTACTCGGTGATCTCGCCCGAAGGGTGTGCCGCGATCCTCTGGGGGGACGCCGCGCGCGCGTCCGAGGCGGCCGAGGGCATGCGCATCACCGCGCCCGACCTCCAGCGCCTCGGCGTGATCGACGGGATCGTCCCGGAGCCGGTCGGCGGCGCGCATCGCGACTGGGACGCGGCGGCGGGCTTGCTGCGGGGCGCGCTCCGTCAGGCGCTCGGCGATCTCGCGGGGATGTCCGCGAGGCACCTCGTGGAAGACCGCCAGGAGAAGTTCAGGCGGCTCGGTGCGTTCGAGGAGGAATCACGGACGAGATCAGGTTGACGGTCGCGTCAGGCGACCAGCGCGGCCGCGACGTCCTGATCGGTCACCAGCACGTTCATGAAGCGTCCCCGGAGCGCGCCGCGGATCGCCTCGACCTTTCCCGGTCCGCCGGCGACCGCGATCACCCATCGATCGTCGTGGCGCGAGAGCGACTGCAGGTGCGGCCCATCCACCGCGAGCACGCGCTGCACGAGCGCGCGCAACTCAGGGCGGTCGACGATCCGGCCGTCGACGTCGAACGGCTGATAGTTGATCTCGCCCACCACGCCGAGCTGTCGAAGGCGGTTCACGCTGACGCCGTAGGCTTCCGCGAGCGCGCAGAAGCCCGGGGTCTGCTCGTCGATCAACCCGATGCCGACGAGCGCGACGTCGACGTCCTGCGCGCCGGCGTAGATGCGGCGGACCTCGGGGTCGCGGAGGAGCCGGCGGCGCTCCCGCAGGAGCTGGCGCGAGGACTGCACGTGCTGCACGGGCAGCGCATACGCCGTGACGTGCGGGCGATACCTCGCCGCCGCCATGCCGACGAGGGTGTTGGGTGAGATGTCGACCAGCTTGAGCGTGCTCTCCCCGGACAGCGGATAGAGCACGAGGTCGCGCAGACGGCGCTCGCGCAGCGCGTGCACGGTCTGGTAGAGCGTGAAGCCGCACGAGAGACCGACGCGCATGCCGTGGGCGGTGATCTTCTCGAAGTACGCCGCGGCGGCGACGCCGAGCTCCTCGCGCACGTCCGCCCGGCCGCCGGAGGCGACGACGACGGCGTCGCGCAGGCCGTAGCGCTGCACGAGCGCGGTCTCGAGCGCCTGCGTGCGCGGGAGGTCGAGCTCGACGCGCACGAGCCCGTCGTCGTGCGCGCGCTTGAGCAGGCGCGACACCGTCGCGGCCGAGACGCCGAGCGTCTGCGCGATGTCCTTCTGGCTCTGCCCCTGCCGGTAATACAGCTCCAGGCACTGGACGACCTGCCGGAGCTCCGGCCCTGTAATTAATTTCATGGTGGTCAATTCCTTGCTTGACGGCCGTCAGTGTACCTCGCTATCCTTCCCGGCGTCACCCCATTCCCCCGTCTCCAGAGGAGGTCGAGCGATGGCCAACCGGCGATATGGTCCGCCGAGCGGACAGCCCGTGCCATTCACCGAGTACCACCAGTCGAAGGACGAGCTCGCCGGTTTGCCACAGACGCTCGCGGAGAAGGTCCCGGTCACCAGCACGCCGAACATCTTCTCGTACAAGTCGTACGTGTTCGCGAAGAACCCCGCGCTCGTGCAGCGCTACATCAAGGCGACGAAGGCCGACGTGGGCGGCGTGGGCGGTCACGTGGTCGCGGCGGACGAAGTGAAGTCGATCATCGCGAAGTTCGTGCTCGACAACAACGGCTATCGCGGCGAGCCGATCTTCACGTCGCTCATCGTCACGCACACCGGCGACGACGTCGCGGTCACGGGCATCATGAGCGAGCACGCCGACATGAGCGTGGTCGACGAGCTCATGTGGGACGCGCTGCAGGAAGGCGCCCACAAGGCGGGCGAGCTCGGGCTGTACGGCCCGGGCCAGGACCTCGTCGCCGATGCCTTCACGGGCAATCTGCGCGGCGCCGGGCCGGCCACGGTCGTGCTGCCGTTCCCGGTGCGCAAGGACAACCCTTCGCAGACCGTGCTCGCGTCGTTCGCGGACAAGACCGAGCCGATGGCCTACAACTACTACGCGACCGGCGCGTACATGCTGCCGCGCTTCAACACCGGGCTCGTCATCGCCTCCTCGAGCATGAAGCGGGGCTACATCTTCGACATCGTCGACCTCGACACGAAGGCGCAGGCCATCGAGGCCGGTGCGCATCCGCGCGATCTGAAGGCGCTCGACGGCAAGATGGAGGAGCTGTCCAAGGGCCTGCAGGAGAAAGTCATCCGCCTCCGCGTGCCCGAGGACCTCTACGACATCGAAGGGCTCTGCCGCTCCTCGCGCTTCGTCATCGCGCGCATCTGGAGCCGCAACGAGGACGGCTCACCGGGCGAGCTCGGCTACGTCGTCTCCGCGGAGCGCCTGCACAACATCAAGACCAAGAAGGGCTTCACGTACGGCGGCAAGGACGACCCGGTGCTCCTCGCGTTCGCGCAGGGCAACTGGCCGGCGCCCGGCGAGATCACGTCCCCGTGGGCGACGTGCCCGATGGTCGCGGGCGACTGCCGCGGCAGCCACAACCTGCACATCCTGCCGATGCCGATCAACTCGCAGACGTCGTTCTGGTCCGGCCCGATCGTCAGCGCGATCACGCTCTCCTGCAACATCCACACGGGCCGGATCGGCGCCATCTCGGATCAGTTCGCGCTCGGCACGCCGTGGGACTCCGTCCGCCGGCAGGCGTCGGACCTCGCGATCCAGTTCCGCAACGCGCACGGCGTGAAGCAGCCGGCGACGCTGCACGAGGACGAGCTGGAGTACCAGGAAGGCTGGAAGGAGCGGCGCGCGCGGCTCGAGAAGAAGTTCCAGGTCATGCCGCCGCTCACGTTCGGCAACGGCAACGGCCACGGGTCCGCCAACGGCGGCGCGAAGCAGCCGGCGGCCGGCGCCCGCGCCGGAGGACGTCCGGAAGAAATCGACTAGCCGCCGCGCTCGACGCGACGAAACCTGCGGGGCCAGAAGCAATTCCGGCCCCGTTCGTTTGACTTGGTATGGGGCGGGTGCTACGGTCGGAGTCACGTTCGGGCGCTGAAACGCCGATCAGATATGGCGAAACTTCATCTCATCACGTACGGCTGCCAGATGAACGAGTACGACTCCGAGCGAGTCGCCGGGCTTCTGCGCGAGCACCGCTACGAGCTCACCGAGAACGAAGCCGACGCCGATCTGATCCTCGTGAACACCTGCGCGATCCGCGAGAAGGCCGAGGACAAGGTGTTCTCGAAGCTCGGCGAGCTCGGGAAGCTCAAGCGCCGGCGGCCCGAGGTCATGGTGGGCGTGATGGGCTGCATGGCGCAGCTCCACAAAGCGGAGATCCAGCGGCGCGCGCCGCAGGTCGATCTCGTGTTCGGCTCGCCCGCGATCGCGCGTGTCGCCGACCTCGTCGCGCAGGCGCGCCGCGAAGGGCGCCCCGTGCTCGAGACGGGCGAGGGCCCGCTCGTCAAGATCACCGCGCGCCCGGCGTCCGCGTCGCGGCTGAAGGCGTTCGTGACGGTGATGGAAGGCTGCGAGAAGCACTGCACGTTCTGCGTGGTGCCGACGACCCGCGGACGCGAGCGGAGCCATCCGCCGGCGACGATCGCGGCCGAGGTGCGCGAGCTCGTGGCGGAAGGCTGCCGCGAGGTGACGCTGCTCGGCCAGACGGTGAACGCGTACGGCCGCGATCTCACACCGCCGACGGATCTCGCCGCGCTCTTCGCCGCGGTGAACGACGTCGAGGGCCTCGCGCGGATCCGCTTCACCACGTCGAACCCGTACAACCTGACGCCGCGCCTCATCGCCGCCGTGCGGGACGTGCCGAAGGTGTGCGAGTGGTTCCACCTGCCGCTGCAGTCTGGCTCGGACGACGTCCTCGCGCGCATGAACCGCGGCTACACACACGCGCGCTATCTCGAGCTCATCGACGCCCTCCGCGACGCCGTGCCCGACATCTCGCTCTCCACCGACCTCATCGTGGGCTTCCCGGGCGAGACCGAGGACGACTTCGCGGCGACGCTCGCGATGGTCGAGCGCGTGCAGTACGACAACGTGTTCGTGTTCCGCTACTCGCCGCGGCCCGGCACGCCGGCCGCCGCGATGCCGGGGCAGATCCCGGCCGAGGTGAAGGCCGCGCGCAACGCGCGGCTGCTGGAAGCCACCACGCGCGCCGCGCACGCGCGCAGCGCGCGGCGGCTCGGCGAGACCGTCGAGGTGCTCGTCGACGGCGCCGCGAAGAAGAACGCGGGGGAGCTGTCCGGACGTACCCGCTGCAACCGGATCGTCAACTTCGACGGGCAGGGACGCGTCGCCGTCGGCGACAGTGTCCACGTCCGCGTCACCGAGGTCCTTCCTCACAGCCTGCGAGGTATGCTCGTGGCGTCGCCGGAGGAGGCCGTATGTTCGTCGAGATGAAGGTGCGCGGGCTGGCGCTGGACCCGCTGTCGAACCTGCCGATCATCATCCTGCGGGACGAGGACGACAAGCGCTCGCTGCCCATCTGGATCGGCATCTACGAGGCCAACGCCATCGCGCTCGAGCTCGAGAAGATCGAGACCCCGCGCCCGATGACCCACGACCTCATCAAGAACCTCCTCGAGACGATCGAGGCGAAGGTGCTCAAGGTCATGGTGACGGACCTGAAGGAGAACACGTTCTACGCCGTGCTCCACCTGCAGGTCGGGGCCAAGGAGTACACCGTCGACTCGCGGCCGTCCGACGCCTTCGCCCTCGCGCTGCGCGTGGGCGCGCCGATCTACGTGGACGAAGAGGTCGTGCGCAAGGCGAAGAACCTCGAGGTCGGCAAGGAGGGCGGGGAGCCCGTCAAGGCCGACGACCCCGACCGTCTGCGGGAGTGGCTGCAGAACATCAAGCCGGAGGATTTCGAGAAGTTCAACAAGGCGTGACGACGGCCCGATCGTGAAGGTCGCGCTCTTCACCAACAACTATCTGCCGTTCCGCGGGGGCGTCACCACCTCGGTGGAGACCCTGCGCCGCGGACTCGAAGGCCGGGGCCACGAGGCCTGGGTCTTCGCGCCGCGCTTCCCGGGCGCCGTCGACACATGCTCGCGGATCGTGCGCTATCCCTCGCTGCCCGCCGCCACGTATCCGGAGTTCTCGCTCGCGGTGCCGTGGTCGCGCGCGGTGTCCGCGCGCGTGCGCGCGGAGCGCTTCGACGTCTTCCACGCGCACCATCCGTTCCTGCTTGGCCCGCTCGCGCGCCGGCTCGCGCGCCGCGAGCGGCGGCCGCTCGTCTTCACGTACCACACGCGCTACGACAAGTACGCGCACTACGTGCCGCTCCCGCGGCGGCTCGTCGCCGCCGCCGCCGTCGGCCTCAGCACGCGCTTCTCCGCGCGCGCGAACGCGGTCATCGCGCCGTCGGCGCTCGTGCGCGACGAGCTCACCGCGCGCGGCGTGCGCACGCCGATCGCCGTGGTGCCGACGGGCGTCGACCTCGCGCACTTCGCGCCGGGGGACTCCGCGGCCGCGCGGCGCGCGCTCGGCCTCGCAACGGACGATCGCGTGCTGCTCTACGTCGGCCGGCTCGATCGCGAGAAGAGCGTGGAGCGGATCCTCATGGCGTTCGACCGGGTCGCCGGCACGGTCCCCCATGCGCGGCTCGTGCTCGCCGGCCACGGGACGGAAGCGGACGCGCTCCGGCGCCAGGCGCGCGCGTTGCCGACGAGCGACCGCATCACGTTCCTCGGCGTGCGCCCGCACGACGCGCTGGTGGAGTGCTATCGCGCCGCCGACCTCTTCGTGTTCGCGTCGGAGACCGAGACGCAGGGGCTCGTGCTCGCCGAGGCGGCGGCGTGCGGCGTGCCCGCGGTGAGCGTGAGCGGGCCCGGGTGCGACGAGGTCGTGCGTGGCGGCGAGACCGGCATCCTCGCGAAGCCGGACAGCGCCTCGCTCGCCGAGGCGGCCATCGGCCTGCTCCTCGACCCAGAACGCCGCGCCCGCATGGCGGCGCGTGCCCGGGCCGTCGCGGAGCGCGAGTTCGACGTGCGCCTGCAGATCGATCGCACGCTGGCGCTCTACGAGGACGCGGCGGCACGCGTGAAGGCCGGCGCCTCCTGAGCCGCGGCATCCGCGTGTTGTTGCGCGGCGAGTGGACCGCGCCGGAGGGTCAGGGCCTGCTGTCCTCGGATGCGCGCGTGAAGACGCTCCGCAAGGTGCTCGTCACCTATCCGGACGTGCGGCACATCCTGCCGGATCGCGTGAGCCTCGAAGACACCACCGAGGCGACGGTCGTCGAGACGCTGAAGCATTTCCTCGAGCGCCAGCAGTGGCTGGTCAAGTCCGTCGTCATCGAATGAGCGGGACGCGCAGCGAAGGGCTCCGGCGGGTCGAGAAGGAGATCGCGAGCGAGAAGGCCGCCGCGCTCGGCCGGGCGGGGGAACGCCTCGAGGCGGCGCTGGCCGAGACGCGTGACCTCGGCGCGCGCCTGCTCGGAACGCACGACGCGGCGGAGCGCGAGCGTCTGGCCGAGGCGTACGCGAGCGCGCGGCGACGCGCGCTGCAGGCGCGGATGGCGCTGCTGATCCAGCGTGAGGCGCTCGGGCTCCGACGTCACGCCACCGTCGATCAGCAGTTCCCCGAGCCGCCGTCGGTCGCCGACCTGTTGCGCCGGGCGGGACGCGCGTGATCTGGAACGAAGCGGCGGAGACGATGCCGATCGCCGCGCGCCGCGCGCTCCAGCTCGAGCGGCTGCGCGAGTCCGTGCGGTGGACGGTCGATCGGGTCGCCGTGATGCGCGAGCGCGTCGGCGACCCGAAGCTGCGCGGCCTCGACGATCTCGCCTCGCTCCCGTTCACGCACAAGAGCGACCTGCGCGAGCACTATCCGTTCGGCCTCTTCGCGGTGCCGCGCGACGAGCTCGTGCGCATCCACGCGTCGTCGGGCACGAAGGGCAAGCCGACGGTCGTCGGCTACACCGGGGGCGATCTCGACATCTGGCGCGACGTGATGGCGCGCCTGATGGTCGCGGCGGGTGCCCGGCCCGGCCACATGCTGCACGTGGCGTTCGGCTACGGGCTCTTCACCGGTGGCCTCGGCTTTCACGACGGCGCCGAGCGCATCGGCATGACCGTCGTGCCCGTGTCGTCCGGCAACACCGCACGCCACCAGCTCCTGCTCCAGGACTTCCGCCCGGACGGGCTGTGCGGGACGCCGTCGTTCGTCTTGCACGTCGCGGAAACGCTGCGTGCCGCCGGCGGCCGGCCGGAGACGCTCGGCATCCGCTACGGCATGTTCGGCGCGGAGCCGTGGACGGACGCGATGCGCGCGGCGCTCGAGCGCGAGTGGGGCTGCCCGGCGTACGACATCTACGGCCTGTCGGAGATCATCGGGCCCGGCGTGGCAGGCGAGTGCGAGGCGCGCGACGGGCTGCACGTGATGGACGATCACTTCCTGCCGGAGATCGTCGATCCCGCCTCCGGCGCGCCGCGGGCGGAAGGCGAGGAAGGGGAGCTCGTCCTCACCACGCTGACCAAGCGCGCGCTCCCGATGCTGCGTTATCGCACCGGCGATATCTCCGCGCTCACGACGGAGCCGTGCCGCTGCGGCCGCACCTCGGCGCGCATCGCGCGCCTCAAGGGCCGCGCCGACGACATGCTCGTCATCAAGGGCGTGAACGTCTTTCCGTCGGAGGTCGAGGCCGCGCTGCTGTCGGTCACCGAGGTGGAGCCGCACTATCAGCTCGTGGTCGACCGCCGCGCGACGCTCGCGCGCGTCGAGGTGCACGTCGAGCCGGCGCCGGCGCTGCTCTCCCGCTGCGGCGGCGCGTTCTCGGAGAACCACCCCGCAGTGGAGACTCTTCGCCGTCACGTGGGCGAACGGCTGCGCGTCGCGCTCGGTCTCAGCGTGGAGGTCCGCCTGGTGGCGCCACAGTCGATTCCCCGATCGGAAGGGAAGGCGGTCCGGGTTCGCCTCCTGGTCGACTGAGGTACGATCCCGCCCATGACAGGACTCCGGTTCGGCCAGCCCGCTCCCGATTTCAAGCTCCCGGCGACGGGCGGCACCGAAATCCAGCTCTCGGCACTTCGCGGCAAGGACGCGGTCCTGGTCTTTTATTGCTACGACTGGGGCAGCATCTGAACGCCTGAGCTGGGCGGCCTGGGACAGGTCGCCTGGACGAGGACCGCAACGTCGCCTGGCGCTCGACCTTCGTGGTGGATCGCGACGGCACCCTCCGCTGGGGCCAGGCCGGCGACCGTCTGATGGTGCGCGACGGCTCGGAGGTCCTGCGCGTCCTGGACGTGATCGAGTCGTCGCGCGCGAAGAAGTAGCGAAGAAGATCGTGACGACGCCGAAGGCGGACGTTGAGAGGAGGGAGTCCGTTCGCAGGGAGCGCCGAGCGAAGAAGCGCATCTCGTAGCACGATCACGCCTCGCCCCGCTCGCCGTACTTCTGCATCAACTTAGCGCGCCTGAGTCGGGTATATCGTTACCGCTCTAGTTGACATAATGCCGCTTATCGGCTGGACGCGAGGCTGGCCAGACGTCCGCGGACCTCGTCCGCGCGCCGGAGCTTCGGCACCTCTTTGAGCACGCGCTCGTAGGTCTTGATCGCGTCGTCGCGCTTGCCCGCCAGCTCCTGGCTGCGGCCGAGGCCGATCAGAAGATCCTCGCGATAGAACGGCCCGTCCTTCTCCGCGGCGAGCGCCGCCGCGTAGGCGTCGATCGCTTTCGGAAAGTTGCGCTCGCTCTCCCACGCGGCGGCGATGCCCGCGCGCGCCATCGTCCGGACGGTGGCGCTGCCCGCGCGCGCGAGCGCGATCTCCCAGGCCGCGCGCGCCGGCGCGAACTGGCCGAGATCGAAGCGCAGGCTGCCGAGCTCGTACGCGGCCTGGGCCGCGAGCGCGGCATCCGGTGCCTGCGCGAGCGCGGCCTCGAGCGTGGTGATCGCGGCGGACTTCGCCGTCGCGGGCGCCTGCGGATTGCGCGCGGCCTGGGCTTGCGCGAGCGCATCGGCGTGCACCGCCTGTCCGCGCTCGGCGCGGGCGCCCAGCCAGAACCAGAGGCCGCCCGCGACCAGGAGGACGGCGACAATGCCGAGCCCCGCCGCGACGAGGGTCCGCGGCGCGGGGCGCCACTCGGAAAGGTTCATGAAGCCTGAGCTGTCGTCGGAAACGCGGTGGCGGCCGGCTCGACCCAGAGGTCGCCCTTGACCATCGCGCCGTCGGCGGCGGTGAAGCTGCCGCTGCGCACGGAGCCCGTGAGCGACCCGGTGGCGAGGATCTCGACGCGGGTGTTCGCCGAGAGGTTGCCGCGGACGGTACCGGCCACGACGATCGCCGTGGCCGCGATGTTGGCGTCGACGTGCGCCTCGGGGCCGACGTGCAGCGTGCCTTCGAGCACGATGTCGCCTTCGAAGGACCCGAGCATGGCGACCGTGCCCTCGCCCTTGATCTCGCCCTTCATCGTCATGCCCGCGCCGATGATGGTCGGGGCGTGCGACGGCGTCGTGTAGCCTCCGGCGCGCCCGTCCGCGAGACCAAGGAATCGCAGCAACGATCTCATTTCAGTCTGAGCCCCCGACGATATTGGCGGCCGCATGCATGGCAGCGCTTCCAGCCGCTGAAGACCCGGCGCACGACGCGGCCGCAGTGAGGACAGCGCTGGTACAGCCGCCAGCCCCAGGCGAGCCCGAGTCCCACGACGAGAGCGCCGACAGATAGCGTCAGCGAGCTGCCGAGGACTCCCTGCACAGCGATCATGCTAGGCAACCGGAGAACGTAGTGTCAACAAAAGGCGTCCTCGACCGCGCCCTCCTCACCCGAGCTCGACGTAGAGGCTGCCCGCCTCGGGCGTCACTGGATAGCACGCCACCTTCACGGCCGGGTTGTTCGTGTTCGCCCCCGTCGTCACGTCCCATCGCCAGGCGTGCCACGGGCAGGCGATGACGGCGCCGTCGAGATCCCCTTCGCCGAGCGGCCCGCCCCGGTGCGGGCAGGAATTGTCGATCGCGTAGTACCGGCCATCGACGTTGAAGACCGCGATCTCCCGCCCCGCGACGTCGACGACCCGCCCCTCGCCGGGGTTGATGTCCCCCACCCCGGCCACCCGCACTCGCGTCCCCTCTGGCATGTCCGATTCCTCCACCTTTTCCGGGCATTTGCCCGCAGGCGCCACGGTCGGGCTTCCGAAGCCTGGTGTCAAGGGGATAGGCACGTGAGGAGGACGGCGCGCGATCGCTCGTCTACATCGCCGACGCATGATCCCGGGAGAACCTCCTCGCGAGGGAGACTCTCCCTCGTGGAGATCGTTTCTTCGCAAGTGAAGCCACCCACAATATCAGTACGTTAGGCCATGACGCCTCAGTGGCAGCCGCGTTGCCCTCCAGAGAGCGCGCTGTCGTAGCGACCCATCGCGAGGGAGGCGTTGATGACCGTTCAGCGAGCCGCCGGACCGCATGATGAAAGAAGCGCGGCAGCGCGGTCTCGACGACCGCATGGCGGTGCTCCACCCCGGTCATGAGATGGGCTGGTAGGAGGCCTCGCCCGAGCGCCTAGCGCGCCAGACGAAGCATCGCGAGCGCTCGCGCGGCGAGGTCGTAGCGCTCGCCGCCCTTCAACGCGCGGTGACGGCGCCGGCCGTTCGCCGTGCGCGTATCGAGCACGACGTCCCAGGACGCGCCACGCCGGTGTGCCGGCAGCACGAAGTCGATCGGCTCGCGATAGGCGTTCACCAGGAGCATCAGCGTGTCGTCCATGATCGCCTGGCCCTGCGGGTCCACGTCCGCGATCGCATCGCCCGCGAGCCGGAGGCCGAAGCAGCGCGTGAACCCGTTGCTCCAGTCCTCGTCGGTCATCTCGTGGCCGTCGGGGCGGAACCACGAGAGGTCCTTGACCTCCGAGCCGCGGATGCGCCGCCCGAAGAAGAACTTCTGCCGGCGCAGCACGGGATGCCGTCGCCGGAGCGCGATCACGTAGCGGACGAACTCCAGCAGCTCGCGGTCGGGACCATCGAGCTTCCAGTCGAGCCACGAGAGCTCGTTGTCCTGGCAATAGGCGTTGTTGTTGCCCTGCTGCGTGCGCCCGATCTCGTCGCCGCCGGTCAGCATCGGCACGCCCTGCGAGAGGAGCAGCGTGGCGAGGAAGTTCCGCCGCTGCCGCCGCCCGCCTGCCCCTCGTCGCCCTTCCAGAAGGCGCGCACGGTGTCGCGATCGATGCCGTTCCACTCCGCCCACAGCACGGGAAAGTTGCCGACCTGGTAGCCGCCCTCACCCGGATCCCACGGCTCGGCGATGAGCTTGACCTGCGAGATGACGGGATCCTGGCCGCAGGCTGTCCATGATGAGCTGCAGCGTCCGCGGGTGCGTCATGTTCAGGGTGTTGCCGCACCCGGTGTAGTCCATGTAGTAACGCCGGTCGTCGGGCATCAGCCGGTGGTACGCGGCGTTGTCGATGCCCCGGAACGACAGCGTGGGCCCGAGATGGTTGCCCTCCGCGGCGTGGCTGTAGACGACGTCGAGGACGACTTCGATGCCAGCTTCGTGTAACGCTTTGACCATGGTCTTGAACTCGCGGACCTGGTCGCCGGGCCCTGACGGCCGTCACGCCGAGGGCCTTGAGATAGTCGAGCGCGGCGGGCGCCACGACACCTCCATAGGCGCCGCGCAGCTCCCTGGCCACGTCGGGATGCCGCTGCGTGAAGCCCTTGACGTGCATCTCGTAGATCACGCTCTCGCTCCACGGGATGCGCGGCGGGCGATCGTCGCCCCACGTGAACGCGGTATCGACCACGACGGCCTTCGGCATCCCGGGCGCGCTGTCGCGCTCGTCGCGCGCGAGATCGGCGTCGCGATGGCCGATCGTGTAGCCGAAGAGCGCGTCGCTCCACGGCACCGTCCCGGTGATCGCGTGCGCGTACGGATCGAGGAGGAGCTTGGCGGGATTGAATCGGTGCCCGGCCGCCGGTTCGAACGGCCCGTGCACCCGATACCCATAGCGGAGACCGGGACGCGCCGGCGGAAGGTACACGTGCCACACTTGGTCCGTGCGCTCCGTCATCGACACGCGACGCTCGCGGTCGTCTTCGTCGTAGAGACAGAGCTCGACGCCGGTGGCGTTCTCGGAGAAGAGCGCGAAGTTGACGCCGGAGCCGTCCCACGTCGCGCCGAGCGGATAGGAGTTGCCGGGCCGCGTTCTCATCAGAGTTCTACACTGTCAAGAATCGCGCCAAGGGGTTTAGGTATACTTTGACTCGCAGGACCGGGTTCGTCGCCGTGCACTGTGCTGCCCAAGAAGGAGCGTCGCTCATGGCCGTGAAACTCTTCGTCGGCGGCCTCTCCTACTCCACCTCGACGGAAAGCCTGCGGGACGCGTTTGCCGCGGTCGGGAACGTCGAGTCGGCCACCATCGTCACCGATCGCGACACGGGCCGCTCGCGCGGCTTCGGCTTCGTGGAGATGGCGACCAACGAGGAGGCCGATCAGGCGGTGAGCCGTCTCAACGGCTCGAGCCTCGACGGCCGGACGATCAAGGTCGAGAAAGCGACCGGTGCCGGTCTCGGCGGCGGTCGCGGCCCGCGCCGCTAGCCCAACTTCCGCAGTTCGGTAGGGGAACGGCGCGGTGGAGTCGGCCGCGCCGTTCGTATCTTGCGCCGCCGTCGCCCGCGCTGTTCCGAAAACGGCGTGTAGTGGCGACCTACTTCCGTGAC
>Ga0194128_10000630_pt1 | contig 63198 bp, 52 predicted proteins | sample TA2KigCa65mmetaG_FD_148650 | JGI IMG/M metagenome (GOLD analysis project Ga0194128, IMG submission 148650) | Freshwater microbial communities from Lake Tanganyika, Tanzania - TA2015037 Kigoma Deep Cast 65m | ecosystem: Environmental > Aquatic > Freshwater > Lake | place: Tanzania: Lake...
ACGAAACCACTTTTCAATCTTGAATTTTATAAACCTTTCTTGTAAAAATGAGACCTAGACATACTCGTAAAATTAATTTTGCCACTTGGATTTCTATACTTTCACTTGCGCTTTCTATTTTTCAACTATTTTCCAAATAGAATAAAATTATCTTTTTTTTAACATAGGTTTAAATTGAATAAAATATTTAAGGCCGTAATTTGCACAATGAAATCAAAAATGTTAGTACTTCTAATAGTGCTTTTTATAAAAGGTAATCTTTTTTGAAAATAAAAATCTAAGGCCGTCCAGTGGATGGCCTTTTTTATTTTTATTTAATTCCAATTCCAACTTTTTCTTACCTTTGTTTAACTATCAAAATTTGATTCATGAAATTATTAGAAAATAAAGTGGTGCTTATAACTGGAGCATCACGTGGCATTGGAAAAGCAATCGCTGAGGAGTGTGTGAACCAGGGTGCCAAAATTGTTTTCACATATGTTTCTTCTGATGAAAAAGCAAGAGCCTTAGAGGCTGAATTAACAAAAAATGGTGGAACAGCCAAAGGGTACAAATCAGATGCTTCTAATTTTGATGAAGCGCAAAAATTGGTAGATGATGTAGTTGCTGAATTCGGAACCGTAGATGTGTTAGTAAACAATGCCGGAATCACGCGCGATACCTTGTTAATGCGCATGACTGAAGAACAATGGGATGAGGTAATTAATACAAACTTGAAATCTGCATTTAATCTTACAAAAGCCGTTCAGAGACCCATGTTAAAAGCACGTTCGGGTTCGATTATCAATATGTCGTCTGTAGTTGGTGTGAAAGGAAATGCCGGTCAAGCGAATTACGCGGCTTCAAAAGCTGGTTTGTTAGGTTTTACAAAATCCGTTGCTGCTGAGTTAGGTTCGCGCAATATTCGTTGCAACGCAATCGCCCCAGGTTTTATTGAAACAGAAATGACTGAAGTTTTGGATCAGAAAGTGGTTGAGGAGTGGAGAAATGCTATTCCATTAAGACGTGGAGGAACTCCACTGGATGTTGCCAATGTAACCGTTTTCCTCGCTTCTGATATGTCTGCTTATGTAACTGGTCAAACTATCCATGTTTGCGGTGGAATGTTAATGTAATATGAATATCCGTCCACGAAGAAATAGAAAATCAGCAGCCATTCGAAATATGGTTGAAGAAACTCACCTTGGTGTTCAAAATCTAATTTATCCTATTTTTTTGAAGGATGGAAAAGGAATCAAAGAAGAGGTTTCTTCGTTGCCCAATAATTTTCGTTGGTCGATTGATCAATTGCTTCCAGAAATTGAGGCGTGTTTGAAGTTAGGAATTACGATCTACGATATTTTTCCAGCGGTTGAGGATACATTAAAAGATAAAACAGCAACGTTTAGCTATGTTTCAGATAATTTTTATTTGAATGCGATTCGTAAACTTAAAGAGACCTTTCCCGAGATTTGCATTATGAGTGATGTTGCTTTGGATCCATATTCTTCGGATGGACATGATGGTTTGGTGGTTGATGGAAAGATCGTAAATGATGAAACGTTGCCTATTTTAGCTAAAATGGCAATTGCTCAAGCGCAAGCGGGAGTGGACATCATCGGACCTTCGGATATGATGGATGGTAGAGTAGGAGTGATAAGAGATGCGTTAGATGCTGAAGGATATATTGAAACAAGTATCATGTCTTATTCTGCCAAGTATGCAAGTGCATTTTACGGTCCTTTTCGTGATGCGTTAAATTCTGCCCCAAAATCGGGAGATAAGAAAACGTATCAAATGAATCCGGCCAACAAACGTGAGGCTTTGTTGGAAGCTCAATTGGATTTTGAAGAAGGAGCAGATTTTTTGATGGTGAAGCCAGCTTTGTGTTATTTAGATGTGATTCATGTGTTGAAAGAAAGTTTTTCCATTCCAATTACCGCCTACAACGTCAGTGGAGAATGTGCCATGATTCACGCTGCAGCGCGTAATGGCTGGTTAGACTACGACCGCGCTGTTATGGAAACGCTATTGAGTATTCGTAGAGCGGGTGCTGACGGAATTTTGACCTATTTTGCGAAAGACTTTGCTTTATTAACAACAAATAATTAGTTTATGAAAAAAATAAATATTGTAGGAATCATTTTTATTCTTCTTACAACATTTACCTCTCGAAGTCAAGAAGAATTTAGTTCAGAAATGGATTATGTTATTCAGCTACTTCAAATTAATTCTGAAAATGTTGATCACCAGTTATCAATTGTAAAACCGATGAGATATATTCCTGAAATGATGGCATTTGCAATTCTTGAAAAGGTCGGCGAATCAAATTATTCGGAAGAAGACCTTAAAAAGTTTAGATGTCACGTTGTGCTGTATAATGCTTCAGATAAATTAATTACAAATCAATTTGTTATTGAAAATTTAGAGTCGGATACGATTCGTTTGTCTAGGATTTCATTTGATTTTGCACCGTATATGGTAAAATCTGATAAACGAGCTTTTGGAATAAGGATTAGTTATTCAAACTTCAGTAGGGCCAATCCATATGAAGAAGAACAACTAACTTTATTCATTCAAGAAAATGATAAATTAATTCCAGTTTTAAAAGATTATCCATCCTATCTCTCAAGTGGATATTGGGATACTAATTGCGCAGGGGAATTTAATGAGAAGAAGTCTGTTATTTTTATAGAAACAACCTCTACACGGGGATTCTTTGATATTAAAGTGAATAACAAGGAGGTAAAAACAATTAATGAAGTAGTTTCAGGGGATTGTAAAGTAAGGGAAAATGCAGTAAAATCCACCACTTACCTGGTTTACTTTAACGGGTCTTATCAAGTTAAACGGTAGTTTAAAAACTTTATCAGGAATTTGGTATGTTAGGGTCAGCAGAATTAATCAATTTAGAAGACAATTATGGGGCACATAATTACCATCCTCTTCCCGTTGTTTTAGCGAAGGGTGAAGGTGTATTTTTGTGGGATATAGAAGGTAAAAAGTATTTTGATTTTTTATCTGCATACTCAGCTGTAAATCAAGGTCACTGTCATCCACGTATTATAGACGCAATGATTGATCAAGCAAAAACGTTAACATTAACGTCCCGTGCATTTTACAATGATAGTTTGGGTGTATATGAGAAATACGTAACCGAGTATTTTGGATTTGACAAAGTGCTTCCTATGAATACTGGGGCAGAGGCAGTTGAAACGGCAATTAAACTTTGTCGAAAATGGGCATATGAAGTCAAGGGAATTACCGAAAATAGTGCTAAAATTATTGTTTGTGAAGGAAATTTTCATGGTAGAACAAGTACAATCGTCTCATTTTCCAGTGATCCTGCTTCTTATAAGAATTTTGGTCCCTATTCTGACGGTTTTGTTCGGATTCCATACAATGATTTGGTTGCCTTAGAAAATGCGCTGAAACAAGAGAATGTTGCAGGTTTTTTAGTTGAACCCATACAAGGAGAGGCTGGAGTCTACACTCCATCAGAAAATTTTATTTCAGAATCAAGAGGCTTGTGTTCTGCATACAACGTGTTATTAATTTGTGATGAGATTCAAACTGGGATTGCGCGCACAGGAAGTATGTTGGCATCTTGTGGAAATTGCAGTTGTGAAAGCAAATGTGAGCGACAGAGTTCATATAGCAAACCAGATATTTTAGTTTTAGGAAAGGCAATTTCAGGAGGTGTTTATCCAATTTCAGCTGTTTTAGCAGATAATGTGGTGATGAACGTAATCAAGCCAGGACAGCATGGATCAACCTTTGGCGGAAATCCAATTGCTGCTCGGGTGGCTATTGAAGCTTTGGGGGTTGTTATTGATGAAAGATTGATGATTAATGCTCGGAGGTTGGGTAAGATTTTCCGAGCAGAAATGAATCGTATCATTTCAAAAACCGATTTAGTAACCTTGGTTCGCGGCAAAGGATTATTGAATGCAATAGTTATAAATGATACCGAGGACAGTTCAACAGCGTGGGATATTTGTATGTCATTAAAAGAGAATGGCTTATTAGCAAAACCAACACACGGAAATATTATTCGTTTTGCACCACCATTAGTTATGACTGAAGATCAATTAATGGAATGTGTTGCGATTATTGAGAAAACTTTGATGGAGTTTCAACACGATTAAACTTTCATTCCACGGACAACTCTTCCTCTCGTTCTTGTTCGCGGATTTATCTTGCTGATAAGAAGATATACTGATGTCCCACCGCTATTTAAAAGGTCCACTTTAAACGTTTTTTTTCCATATTGAATTGTCGGGCCTCCAGTTTGGTTCGTTTGAACATCGAGGTAATATCTTTTATTATTCGGAGTAACATTGAAAGCAAGCATTTTTCCTTTTCCTTCCTCAAAACGAACCATAATTTGATTTTTTTCTCCAAATTCTTCAAAAATACATTTCGTATTTGCTGGGATAATAATCTTTTCTTTAACCTTAGATGAATTGGGAATAATAACCCCATTTTCATCTGTTCTAAATTCTTGCGATCCTGTTAAAACCTCATCAAGTATTATTGTTCCTGATGTGAAGAACTGAAGTTTTCTCATTTCTGCATCCGTATCAATTGCATATTTTTCCATTAGTTCTTTCGTGTAAGCTTCTTTAACAGCACAACTTCCGAGGAAAAATGCTGAAATGATAATGGCGATTAGTTTCATGATCGTTGTTTTTTCAACAAATTTAGTCATAAAGAAGTACATTTGCAGCAAAAAAATATTAAATGTTCGTCAAAGAGTTTACGTTCAACCCATTTCAAGAAAACACATATATCGTTTATACAGATTCAGGTTCATGTGTAATCATTGATCCCGGGTGTTATTCAGCTCAAGAGGAAAGTGAGTTATTTTCTTTCATAAAAGAAAATGAATTAAATCCTGTGGCTTTGCTTAATACACATGCTCATATCGATCACGTACTTGGAAATGCATTCGTATTATCTAAATTTTCGATTCCCTTTTATTTACACGATGACGATATTAAAACGTTGACTGCTGTAGAATCATACGCACACATATATGGGTTTGAGGGATACAAAGTTTCTCCTCAGCCAACTCATTCTTTATCCAATTTGAAACAATTAAAATTTGACGATATTGAATTTTCTGTATTTCATACCCCAGGCCATTGTCCGGGACATGTTGTTTTCTATTCAGAAAAGCATCAATTTGTTATTAATGGGGATGTATTATTTAACGGAAGTTTCGGTCGTGTTGATTTACCAGGGGGAGATATAGAGATTCTGAAAAACTCAATATTTAGCACCATGTTTCACCTTCCTGAATCAACTACTGTTTATTGTGGTCATGGCCCAGAAACCACGATTGGTCAAGAAAAAAGAACGAATTACATTCACAATTTCTAGTGGTTTCCTAATGGAAAAAAGAAAAAAATTAAGTGATAGTTTACTACTAGAAAAGTTAACTTCTACTTATTCTTAATCACATTAATCTCAACCTTACGAGCCAGTTTCTTTTGTTCTTTTTCGTAAGATTCTTTGTAAAGAGCCTTACTTTCTCCGAAGTAATACACATCAATACCATCGGTTTTAAATCCTAAGTCGGTTATTTTACGCTTCACTGTTTCGGCGCGCTTCATGGAAAGAATAAGGTTGTAATGCAAACTTCCATCTCGATCTGTATGACCTAAAACGATGAAATAAACATTTTTCATATCCTTTAGTTCCTTCATGAATTCATTGAATCTGGCTTGTTCTGATTTATTCAAATTGGCCTGATCTGTATCAAAATAAAGTGAAATAGATTTTAAAACTTCTTTATTCGCAAAAACACTTTGGTATTCATTGGTTGAATTTATTACGTTATCTTTTGGATCTTTTGATTTATCCGTTTCATTAATCTGAGTTTCGGTATGATTTGGATCTTTGTTTTCCTTCTGGTCATTTAGGTTTATTTTGTCAATATTTTCTTGTGTGATTGGACATCCGTTATTATAAACTGAACCCGCTACATCTGGACATTTATCTACGTTATTACTTACGCCATCACCATCACCATCATTGTCCATACAACATTCCGCTTTTTCAAAAGGGCAACCGTTATTGAGTTCAATTCCAGGCACGTCAGGACATTTATCGGCCACATCTATTACACCATCAAAATCTCTATCTGGACAACCTAAGTGAACACCAAGGCCTTTTTCATCTGGACAACGGTCATTCATATCAATTATTCCATCTCCGTCTCTATCCGGACAGCCATTTGTCTTAACACTTCCAGGATCGTATACACAATAATCGTCTTTGTCAAGAATGCCATCTTTGTCTGTATCCGGGCAACCCATTAACGACCAAGGTCCTTTATCATCCGGACAAATATCCATAAGGTCTGACACTTTATCAAAATCACGATCTTTCGGAACATCGTATAAGATATTGTATGAAAATCCAGCGTAAAAACTTCGTGTAGCGGAAGCTTTTTGACCAAACATTACCATAATATTATTTGATCCCATGTGAACTGAGTAGCCCCACAACATTAATCGTGCAGCGAGTCCAACATACGCTTTTCCATTTCCAACAACTGATAAAGGAGCCATTACGGAGAACATTTTTTCCTCGTAGCGCGGTGTAATTGTTTGAATGAAATTATAGCCTACTCGAGTTGGATCAGTAAACAAATTTAATGGAATGGACATATTAGCTGAAGCATACCAATTTTTGTGAATATTGTAATCTGCACCTAAATGAAGTGTAGTAGGAAGATTCATCCTGAATTTTGTTTCTTGTTTTGCAGTTGAAGTTGAGTTTGGTAATAAAACTGAATTTACAAAACTTGACGGACCTTGAAAATCAAACTCAACGTCAAATAATGGATCAGCTGGCATAGGAATGCTGTTCAGTTCAAAATTGTAGGTGTTGGTGTCCTTTACATAATTGATTGCTCCCACATCAGTAAGCGAACCGAAGAATTTCCATTTATATTTATTAATGTCATTTCGAATTAGATTTTCTTCACCATCCATATCGTAGCATTGTTTTTCGTAATCAGGACGAATTTCATAAGTAAATCCTACGTCAACCCCAAAACCTCTGTTTTTATACTTTTCTTGTGCTGAATTGAAATCTCTTCCGTAACTGTAATCTAGATTTTGTAATTCTGACCAACTATCATTTTGATTTTTAAAGACGATGATTCCTGAATTAGCATAAAGATATTCTGCCCGAAGTCCATTTAAAAATTTCATATTCACACCGCCTTTCAAAACTTTAGAACCACGATCATAAATAACTCGGCTGTAGGTTAAAACGTGTTCGGTAAAGCGCATACTTGCATAGGACATTCCAGTAATATCAATTGGTTGATTTAGATTAGCGTTATCTTGATAACCTAAAGCCGCATTTTCATTCCAAGTTTCTGGTATTCCTGTTTGATTATTAAAATTTCTAAAACGAAAAACATATCCAAAGGAATTTTTAAGGTTGTAGTCCCATTTTAGCCCGAGTACTTCAAATTCATCTGCTCTGTTTACATACCCGCTTTTCTTGTTTTCGTAGAGTTTTCCTTCAAAATTCTCAACTGAGTAGATCAAGTAATCCGGAGCGTAAAAGTTACTTGTATAGATGTTATTAAAATTGTTGTAAACAGAAAATTTTGTTCGAGAATCAACAAGTGTAGAAGGATTTTGAACTCCATAAAATGAGTTGAGATAGTTGTCGTGCGTGATACTTGTACTATTTTGTTGCGCCAAAAAGTTTGAATAAACGATAATACTGAATATCAATAGAGTAGCCTTCATAGTCTTTTTTTTTTCAAAAGTAGGTCTAAATAGGGAGAAAAATTTTTTTTATTACTAACACTATTTAGTTAATACATTTCTAAATTTTTGGAATAAAAAAAACAGGCAATCTTTCAACTGCCTGCCTCTTAATTTATCTTTTGATTATTAATTTAAATATACTTGTTTGTCTTTCGGATGTTTTACTTTGTATCCAAAATCCATTACTTTTGAATCTTTCGTTTTTAAATCGAATCGCCACTCAACAATACCCGTTCTTTCCTCGAGTTTGCCGCCTGAAAGGTTTAATGCTTCAATGGTGATTTCGCCGTTTTGTGTGATTGGAATTTGATCTAGCACTACGATCTCAATTGGGGTAGCTTTCAAGTTTTTCACTTCAATTGTATATTTCATTGTTTTCTCGATTTTGTCATTCAAGATTTTGTCTTTGGAATCCTTTTTCAAAAGCGTTCTTTTGGTTACGATATTCGGATCCTTACCAAGACTTAATGAAAGTGTATCTTCAATTGTTGTTGGATCAATATACGTTTCGCCCACATACGATCCGTCGGTGAAAATATTTGCTTTGGCAGGAACTAAGCCTAATTCATCTAATTTTGACAATTCAGCTACCAAATAAACAGATTGATCGAGTTTAGGTACTGTAAAATACTTGAATTTAACATCTAAATCAGTGTTTTTGATTAGAACCATATGTTGCTCGTTGTTTGATGGAATCGTGTAAGGTAAATCAATTTTAAATTCGGCAGAAGTTAAATTTCGTACGACAGTCGTAAAATCAGCTGACGTATAAGCGTCTTTGTCCAGAAGATCTTCATTCCTAGAAGAAATTGAATTTGAATATACCATGGTTTCTGTTAATTCTTTTTTCATCAAAGAGGGTTCGGCATTAATATATACATTTTGATTTCTGTACGCGTAATAATCGATATACCAAGGATGTAAGGTAGGTTTTGTTTTGTTTTGATACGGATTGTTTGTGGAAATTGTCAATTTCACGTCTTTCCATTCCAAACCAGTATTTTGATAGACTTGCGCTTTGTAATTTAAATTCATTTTATTTGTTCCAATATCTGTTCGTAAATCATAAAGTGGAACCCATCCAGCATTGGAAACTAAATACGATAAATTGATTTTTCCAGTAACATTTTCTTTGGTGGTCAGCGTAACGATAATACGATGAATAGGAGCATATTTGTTTGGATCTTCACCATTGTTTTTATCGAAGTTTCTAAATTTCAATAGTCGTTCGTCCATTTGAGATTTTCTAGTTTGTTTCTCAAACAATTTCTTGTTCAATGCCAATAACTTTTTATTGATTTCATTCATTTTTAGTGAGTAGAAATCAACAGTTTGTTTCAATAAATTGATAGAATCATTTACTTTTCCTTGACCGCGAACAGCTCCGTTTATGGTAATGATATTTTTTGTGGCATTTAAAACAGCAATTTCATCTTGCAGTTCTTGAATGTCATAGCCCATTAATCGTAATGAATCTTCCAAAGCTAAGATTTCTTTTTTGGTCTTTGCAGTCATTGCATCCGGAAGTACATTTTCAGGTTGAGGATAAAAAATAGTATGTTTACTATCGAGGATAATTACATTTCCCGTTGCTTTTACCTGAATACTTTTCGCGTCAATGTAGGGACTGATTCCCTCAATGATAACTTCGGTGTTGCCGGGAGAAATGGTGTAATTGGCCTTGTGATAGAGCTGTGCGCCTTGAGCAAAAACGGTAACATCACTTACAGTCGATTTAACAATTGTTTTATCGGTTGCATTTGCATTTAAAGTCACAACTGCCGACAAAAGGAAAAGAAACTTTTTCATAACATTTTATTTGGTTAATAGAATTCCTGATGGAAAACAAGAAGACTTACACCCGATGATTTAAAACGTTCAAAAAAGATTGAAAAAATCGAAATTAATCTGTAGAAGTCAGATAATCAATTACTTCGGCGGCCCCAACAAGACCGAAAAGTGCAGGCATGTTACTAATTATACCCTAAAATAATTTCTTGAAAGTTAACCTTTCGTTATTTTTAAATTAGCTAAAGAGTAGGTATTTTAACTAGAAAATGGGTTTGTACACCTTATAAAAACATCTAAAAGTTGTACTCTTTCAATACTACTTTTTGAATCTCTAGTTTGTCTGAATCGTTTGCCGGTGTAGGTTGACGTTCCTCGTTCATGAAAGTATAAACTGGCTGAAATTGAATGATTTTTCCTTTGTAGAAATAACATTCCAAGAAAAATGCTTGTCGAACACCAAGGCGGTGAATTTGATCAAACATGAAATTTCCAAGACCGTAGAAAATCGTTTTTCCTCTATACAAGGCGATTTCCTGTGCTTGATGTGCTTGAGACCCGATGATAACGTCAGCGCCAAAATCAATCAGTTTTTGACAAATCTTTTTCTGATTCGGAGTAGGAGAGTAGGAGTCTACCTCACCATATTGCACACAAGCCAAAATGTAATCTACTTTCACCTGGTTTTTCAGGGAATCGATCAATTTTTTTGCTTTTGCTTCCACATAGCGATTGGAACCCATTTTTTTATCGGCGCACTCACCACACGGACAAAGTTCATTGAACCCAATCCACGCAATTTTGCGCTTATCTTTCAATTCGATAATTAACGGTTTGTTGGCTTCTGCCGGCGTTGCTCCACCACCAAAGTATTTCATATTGTGGTCTTTGTACCATTTCAAGGCATTCAAATAGGGCTGTTCACCCACATCTAAGTTGTGATTTCCCGTCAACTCAACAATATTTACTTTCAGTCGATTGAAAATCTCAAAATGCTCGGTTTTCGTGGCAAATTTCATTTTCATGGTTTCATATACACATGAATCTTGATTACTCACCTCATTACTGATATGTACGAATTCTCGATTTTTGAAATAGGATAAAATATTCGCCAAATAAAAATCAATTCCTTTCGTATTTAAGACAGGACCAGTTCTGCGAGTTATTGCTGTAACTCCGGTATGCGTATAACTAGTTATTTCTTTCTGAAAATCGAAATCATCGGAATCGTAAGGTAACCATAACGGATATTTTGAAGGGTCTTTGAAGAAATTAATTGCGTTAACTTTTTTTGCTAAAAATTGTTGATTTACAGAGTCTAAGGTTGTGATGACTAACTCTTTTCTGCTTTTGAAATTGAATTTTCCGAGTAGAATTGATTTCGGTTCTTTGCTCAATTTTAATTTCTCTTGTAGAGCTTTGGTAATGTCTTTTGTACATGAAATTGAACCGTTTTCTAATTTGATTTTCAAACTATCCAAACTGATATCCTCATTGAGATTAAGAAAGGAACCCATGACTATCAAGGGAATGCTATCATTTGCAAGATTCTTTGAATTCTTTTTTGTCTCTTCATCCTTCTTATTTTGATTCGAAATTGAAATGAAAGCAGTAACCCCGATTGCAACGGAAATTCCAAGAACTAAGTAACTAATTTTCTTCATAAATTCAGGTTAATGCAATGAATTACGAAAAAAACAGATTAATGTTGCTCCCAAATCTGTACAAGTTCAATCATCGTGTCAACTGCCTTTTGCATGTCTTGTACAGAAATGAATTCGTGTTTCGAATGAATTGCCATTTCACCGGTAAATAGATTTGGACATGGCAGCCCCATAAATGAAAGTCGAGAACCATCTGTTCCACCCCGAATAATCATTTTTTTAGGTTCGATTCCGGCCTTTTGAATTGCTTGAACCGCATATTCATTGACAAAAGGAACAGTTTCTAAAATCTCCTTCATGTTTCGATATTGTTCTACCACTTTGAATTCCATTTGAGAACCTGGAAAAGAATTTGCGGCTTGTTCAGCGAATTCTTTCAATCGATTTTCATATTCTGCCAATTTTGCTGTTTGATGATCACGAATTATGAATGATACAGTGGCAGATTCTAAACCTCCAGAAATGGAAGTCGGATGAACAAAACCTTCTCGATCTTTTGTTGTTTCGGGCGACCAAGAATCTTTTGGTAATAAATCTACAAAATGAGCTGCTACCTTGGTTGCGTGAACCATTTTTCCTTTGGCATAACCGGGATGAGCGCTAATACCCGTAAATGTAAAGATCATCGCATCCGCTGAAAATGTTTCATCTTCAATTGAACCAAGTGGACCGCCATCCAAGGTATACCCAAAATTAGCCCCTAATTTTTTCATGTCAACTTTATCTACTCCGCGACCAATTTCTTCATCAGGCGTAAATAAAATACGAATTTTGCCATGTTGAATTTGGGGGTTTTGCATCATGAATTGAGCGAAGTCCATGATGATTGCTACACCTGCTTTGTCATCACCTCCTAGTAATGTTTTTCCACTTGCCGTAATGATATCATCTCCAATTTTACTTGCTAAATAGGGATACTTTTCTGGGGTGATAATTTGCAAAGAGTCATCCGGAAGAACAATTGGTTGACCTTGGTAATTTTCGTGAACGATAGGTTCAACATCTTTTCCGCTGCAATCGGGAGCAGTATCTATGTGCGAACAAAAACAAATGGTTGGGATATTTTCTCGGTTTGAAGTAGCTGGAATTGTAGCATACACGTAGCCCCATTCATCCATTTCTGCATCTTTAATTCCGATAGATTGAAGCTCTTCTACAAGTAATTTCGAAAGATTTTTTTGCTTCATGCTTGATGGTGTCGTTTCTGAATTTGGATCCGCCTCTGTATCAATTTGAACGTAGCGAACTAACCTTTCTCGTACTGAATAGTTGTAGTTTGTATGATTCATTTTATCCGTGTATGGTTTCTGATGTTCCGTATTTTTCCATTAATTGCGCTTCAAATTCTAAGAATTCATGCCAACATTTGTCGACGTCAATTCCCTTTCCATATTTGCGAGCAAAGCCCAAAAATGTTGTGTAATGTCTCGCCTCACTTTCCATCAAGGAACGATAGAATTTTTTCAAATCTTCGTCTTGAAGTTCTTCTGATAGAATTTTAAAACGTTCGCAACTTCTCGCCTCAATCATTGCAGCAAAGAGCATTTTATTCACGAACATTCCCTCAGGTGAGCTATTCGTTTTGTTTCGTCTTAAAAATTCACTTAAATCATTCACGTAAGGATCTTTTCGCTCAAATCCTAGGGTTAAACCGCGTTCCATTAACTTTTCGTGAACCATAGTAAAATGGGCCATTTCTTCTTGACAAATGGCTGTCATCGCCTGAACGAGATCCGTGTAATGCGGATATTGAACAATCATTGAAATTGCGTTACTTGCTGCCTTTTGTTCGCAGAATGCATGATCGACTAAAATTTCTTCAAGATTTCTTTCAACAACATTGACCCACCGGGGGTCTGTAGCCATTTTTAATCCTAACATCTCTATTTATTGAAAAAAGTAGTTAATTCTGACCAAGAAAGCTGAGACTGTTCGCCTGAGTGCATATTTTTCACCTGAACTGATTGTGAATCTAATTCACTTTTTCCAAGGAGAGCAACAAATTGAACCTTCGTATCATTGGCGTACTTCATTTGCTTTTGAATCTTCACCGAATCCGGATAAAGTTCTGCTGATATTCCATTTTTTCGAAGGTCATAAACTAATTTGTAAGCTGCTTTACTTTCAGTATTTCCAAAATTCACAAACATTACTCGAATTCCTTTTTCCAAATCTGAAGGGAAAAGATTCAGCGTGGTTAAAATGTCGTAGATGCGATCTGCTCCGAATGAAATTCCAACTCCAGATAAACCTCTCATACCAAATAAACCTGTTAAATCGTCGTAACGTCCTCCACCACAAATACTTCCCATTTGAACATCATGCGCTTTTACTTCGAAGATGGCTCCCGTGTAGTAATTTAATCCACGAGCGAGCGTGACATCAAACTCTAAAATACCTTTTGATAAACCAATTTCCTCGACTGAATTAATAACAGTTTCTAATTCTTGAATACCTTGTTTACCAACCTCGCTATTTTTCAAGTAATCCGTTAAAAAAGAAATTTTTTGCTCGTTATTTCCAGATAATTGAAACAATGGTTTGATTAGTTCAATGGCTGAAGAAGAAATGTTTCTGTTGGTCAATTCTTGGACTACACCTTCCTCTCCAATTTTATCGAGTTTATCGATGGCAACGGTTATATCAACTATTTTTTCTAATTCACCGCAAACTTCGGCAATTCCTGAAAGGATTTTACGGTTGTTAATTTTAATGGTGAATCCCGGTAAATGAAAGGCTGAAAGAACTTCATCTAAAATAAAAACTAAGTCGATTTCGTGAAGAAGCGAATCACTTCCAACAACATCTGCATCGCACTGATAAAATTCTTGGTAACGACCATGCTGAGGTCGATCTGCGCGCCAGACTGGTTGAATTTGATAGCGTTTAAAAGGAAAGGATAACTCATTTTGGTGTTGAACAACAAAGCGCGCGAATGGTACGGTTAAGTCGTAGCGCAAGGCTTTTTCGGCTAATGAATTTGCGAATTTTGGTAGATTATCAGCGGCGAGTGCCTCTAAATCAGCTTTTCGTACTTTTTCTCCGCTATTGAGAATTCTAAAGATTAAGCGATCGCCTTCCTCTCCGTATTTTCCTAAAAGCGTTGAAGATAATTCGAAGGATGGAGTTTCTATTGGATTGAATCCGTATTTTTCAAAGACGTTTCGTATCGTTGAAAAAATATAGTTTCTCTTGGCAACATCGATGGGTAAAAAATCTCGTGTTCCTTTTGGAATAGAAGGTTTTTGTGCCATTATTAATTCTTATTTTGTTTTATACTATCTACAATAATTCCATCTGAAAGACCGATTTTAGGAATTGAGATCGAATTTACTTGTAATTTTTCCAATATAAAAATGAAAATTTCCATAGCAGGAACGATTACGTCTGCACGATCTGCCTTCAAATCGAATCTTTTCATTCTTTCTCGGAATGACAATGGAAGCATACTTTGGTGTAATTCCTTGATTTTTGGAAGTGAAATGGTGTCGTTATTTGACGTTGAAAGTATTTTTTCAACTTTATTTATATTGCCACCGGTTCCGAAAACAAGAATATCCGTTAAACTTCCAATTGAATCTTTGAGCCAAGCCTCAAGCTCTTGCCAAATGGTTTTACTTTCTTTATTTCTCAGCAATCGTATAGCGCCAAGTTCAAATGATTTTGCAGCGATTTTTTCGCCATTTTCGAAAATGCTAATTTCAGTACTTCCTCCTCCCACATCGATAACTAGATAAGGCTTGTTTTTATCGAACTGCAACAAACCAAATCCTTCTTGAATCAAATTCGCCTCCTCGTTTCCTGTGATAACTTCTAAAACCAACTGAGTATTTGATTTTATTTCATCAACGATTTCATTTGCGTTTTTTGCAATACGCATGGCCGAGGTAGCTACTGCACGAGTTTTATCCACTTCAAAGGCTAAACAAGTTGAATAAAAAGCTTGAATGGTATGAATAAACTGTTTCTTTTTTCTTCCAGAAATGTATTCGTTGTCAAATACATCATCTCCTAAGCGAAGAGGAATTCTTGATTGATAAAGTGTTGAAATTTCTTCACCTTTTACTTCGTAAATTTTTAGTTTAGCAGCATTAGTTCCAACATCAATTACACCAATTTTCATCACTTATCGAATTCGAATTTCATAGGGCAATTTCATTTGAATTCCTGTCATAGACTCAATTTTTTTTAATTGATTGTAGTATATCAGTAGTTCTGAAGGGATAGTCGTATTTTTAACCAAAGTACTCTCCTCCTCGTTGATGTTATCAATAAAATCCAAAAATTCATTATTTTCATTTTGAGGGTAGTATTGAATTTTAGGTTCTCGGATTTTTGCCTCTTTGGCGGCAAACGCTATGGCTTCATTCAATCCACCAAGTTCATCAATTAGTCCGATTTTTTTCGCATCGAATCCCGTCCAAACTCGACCTCGGGCAACCTCATTCACTTGTTCTTTGGTTAATTTACGTCCTTCGGCAACACGACCTAAAAACTGATCATAAATTTCATCCACTTCATTTTGAATGCTTTCTAATTCTTTTGGGGTAAGTTTCCTATTTAATGACATTCCAGCGTGGGCATTTGTTGAGGCCCTGTCAAACGTAATTCCCAGGTAGTTTTCAAACATTTTCCCTGTGTAAGGAATCATTCCAAACACACCAATTGATCCGGTAATTGTCGTTGGTTCAGCAAAGATTTTATAGGCAGGAGCAGCCACGTAGTAGCCTCCAGAAGCGGCAACATCTCCCATAGATACAATCACTTTTTTGACCTTATTCGTTAACTGTACTTCACGCCAAATTTCATCACTCGCTAAAGCACTTCCTCCTGGACTATTAATTCTAAAAACAACGGTTTTAATCGTTTCATTATTTCGAACTTCCTTGAAAAGTTTGCAGATTTTATCAGAGGCAACACCATCACCGGATGTTGCTACATCTCCTTCAGCGACAATGACAGCGATATTTGGATTATCAACTTCTGCAAGAACTTGGTCTTCATTGAATTGCTTGCGAGCGTATTTTTCAAAAGAATAAAGGTTCAACTCCTCCACTTTTTTACATTTCACTTTTTTACACAACTCATCCATTATTTCGTCCTTGTATTTTAATCCATCTAGAAGTTTGAATTTTAATGCATCATCAGCTCGTTTAATTAACATAGAATCGGCAATTTGATTTAATTCGCTTGTGGAAACTTTTCTATCGGATGCTATTTCAGTTAAAATTGTTTCCCACATGCTTTCCATGTAGCGTTCGATTTGAAGTCGGCTAGAGTCACTCATTTCAGTTCGAAAAAATGGTTCTACAGCACTTTTAAAATCGTTGTTTTTTCCACGAATTATTTCCACTTCAACGTTTAATTTATCCAAGGTATTTTTGAAAAAAGTAAGTTCTGCTCCAAGACCTAAAAATTCCATAGTTGAGGTAGGGAAACCATAATTGGTATTAGCAGCAGATGTGAGGTAATATTCCTTTTGTGTGATAACTTCTCCTGAATTATAGGCCACAACAAATTTTCCTGATTTTTCAAAATCATTGATAGCATCGCGAATTTCTTTCGTTGTAGTATAGCCAGAATTTAAATCATCCAATTCAATGTAAATTCCTCTGATGTTATCGTCTTTTTTTGCTTTTTCAAATCCATGAAGTAAATCTCGCAATCCAATCGAGTTGATAACCGTAAAATCAGTTGGATTGATATTCGCTTTTCCTTTTTCGGAAATCTCTCCTTTCAATGTTAAATGTAGAATTGTATTTTCTTTGAGTCCCGCAACTTCCGTGCTTCCAAATGCTGCTATTAATCCACCAAAAAAGAGAATTGTCACCATCCAACCGATGAATGAGGTCAAGAAAATAGCCGTTAATGTTGGCCAAAATATTCTCCAAAAACTAATTTTTACTTTTTTTTCTTCTTCCATAGTTAATTCATATTTAACACAAATTTTCTTGCTTCCTCTATTTTAGGTTGCATAAATTCATCCTTTTCAAGAAAGGAAATCTTTTGCCTGAATTTAGTTCTCAATTTTTCGTTTTTTAAACTGGATTTCATTGGATTTCTAAAATCAAGTGCTTGAAGTCCTATTAATAGTTCAATACCTTGAATTGAATAACAATTGTCTATTATTTTTAAAAATTTTGTTGCTGCATTAGCTCCCATACTCACGTGATCTTCTTGTCCATTGCTTGAATCAATTGAATCAATTGATGCTGGCGTGCAATGTTGTTTATTCTGGCTAACAATCGAAGCACATGTATATTGAACGATCATAAAACCTGAATTGAGGCCAGGTTCTGCTACTAAAAATGGTGGTAAACCGCGTGTTCCGGAAATTAATTTATAAACTCTTCGTTCAGAAATACTTCCCATTTCTGCCATTGCGATAGAAAGAAAATCTAAGGTAATTGCCAGGGGTTGACCGTGAAAATTACCACCGGAAACGATTAAATCTTCTTCAGGGAATATCGTAGGATTATCTGTTACTGCATTAATTTCTTTTTCAAAAACTGTTTTTGCATACTGTAATGCATCCCAAGTTGCCCCGTGCACTTGCGAAATACAGCGAAAGGAATACGGATCTTGAACGTGCTTTTTTTGTTGCTTTGCGATTTCACTATCAGCCAGAGATGATCTCATTTTTTCCGCAACTAATTTTTGTCCTGTGTGATTTCGAATTTCTTGTAAAGAAATCCCAAAAGGCTCCATTCGACCATCGTATGCATCCAGGGAAATACTTGAGACAGGAATCCAATTATCCCAAAGTTGCATAGAACGAATCCATCCAATTGTTGCATGCGCACTCATGAATTGAGTTCCGTTTAGTAACGCAAGACCTTCTTTTGCACCTAAATTTAATGGTGCTAATCCAAATTGGTTAAGCACAACTTTTGAATCAAGAATTTCATTTTTATAGCACACTTTTCCTTCGCCAATTAAAGCCAATGAAAGATGGGCCAGTGGAGCAAGGTCGCCAGAAGCACCGAGACTTCCCTGTTCAAAAACGAGAGGTAGAACATCTTCGTTAAAGAAAAATAACAAGCGTTCAATTGTTTCTAAACGAATTCCTGAGTGGCCTTTTACCAAACCAATAATTTTTAGCAGAAGCATGCATTTTACGAGTTTGTTCTCAATCCTTTCTCCAGTTCCACAAGCATGTGAGATCACAAGATTACGTTGCAAGGTTGTAAGGTCCTCTTTTGAAATTGCAGTATCGCACAATGAACCAAATCCTGTGTTTATTCCATAAAAAAGTTGGTCTGAATCATTTATTTTTGAGTCCAAATAGTTTCTACAATCAGTAATTGCTTTTCGCACGTTATCTCCGAGTTCTATTTTCTGTTTTTTATCAAGAATATGTTGAATATCTTCGAGTAGAAGCCATTGATTATTAAGGATGAATTTGTCCATTCGGTTAGTCAAAATTGAATAACAAAGATAGAATTATTCATGAAGTAAATTTTACATCTTTTTGAATAAATAAGTAAGGGTTATCAGCTATTTTCCGCAAACTATCTAATGAGTAATTATTCGGTTAGTATTACTTTTGGTTCAATTTCAAGATTCCAAATCGTTCTCTGCTGCCCGAAACACCGTAAAGTATTAATTCCTGATTTTGATTATTTAATTCGAAGAGTTTTGGAAGAACCATTGATTTAATTTCTTTTTGTTTGAAAATGGATTTTCTTGAAGCATTTCCGGTAGTTAAATCAATTTCCACAAGAGCTACTGCATTTCTTCGTGGATTAAAATTTGTTGGTCGAATCGATATTTCTCCTGAAAATTCTCCGTCAGAATTGTAATTATTTATATTATCATTAAAAATTATGCAAAATTTGCCGTTGTCAATGTAATTTGCATAGCTACTGAATGGTCCGTCATCGTTGATTGAGGATTGATTTTTTTGAATGGTTTTACACCAATCAAAATTATTCGCAACGCCAATTTTGAAGGCTAAAATATCATCGTAGTAATAATAATTTATCGAGTTTGAAATCCCAGTTCGATTGTCAAAATTAGCGCGGGAATAAACATAATACTGCTCAACAGAACCTACAATACTACCATCAGATAGTAAATTCATATTTCTTAACCGGTATTCATACAATTGATTTGTATTTACCCAGTTTTCGTTAAAATTTCGACCGTTAAATCGAAGATTATCACTCCATTGTAATCTTGTTAATTCACTACTAAATGGAATAAAACCTTGTTTGGCAATAGATTCTTTTTTTGAATCAATGGTCATGTAAAAAACACCCGTTGTTCCTTGCGCATCCACATTCGCGTATAAACCAGTTAAGGTAAATAAAGTGTCGGTGCTACTCATTTCCAATTCTTCCACCCGTTTTTCGCTAAAATCTAGTTTGAAAGAAGACAATGTATCAGCTTTGATTTGATACACGTGCATAGCCTTGTAATTTTTAAAATTGCGCGTGAAAAGTTTGTCATTTGGTTTTAAATGTTCGGTGACACTCATGTAAAATTCACCTTTATTGGAAAGATGGTGCTTGTTTATAGTAGCTAAGTTACCATCAAATGGCAGCGTGTATTTTCCTTTATTGATAATTGTCAGATTCGTATCTAGAATAGCATAGCCATATGAATCTTGGTTTTGGCGATTTCCTGCAATTTCATAGGTTATCGCTAAATATTGCTTGTTTTCAGATTGCGTTATTTGAAATTCAGGTTGGGCGGATAACCTTTCATTTTCATAACAGAGAATTTGTTCGGCCGGCCCAATATTTTTAAGATTTGAACCTAACCGCTGAAAAAATAGACAATGTTGTTTCCCGTTTTTATCAGAGAGAAAAATAATGGGTTGATTTCTAACAGTAGCAACATTTTCCAACCTTGCCATTCCTTTTTCAACCGTTTGTTTTATTTTGGCTGATTCAAATTTTGATAAATTTTCATGTTCAACTATGTAATACGAACCAAAAATCCTTCCTCCAAGCCACCTTAATGAATAAAAATTACCGTTATTATAATTTGAAATTATAGATACAATCGATCCGCTGCTTCTTTCAAGAGGACCCCATTGAATATTTTGTTGGGCGTAAATTGAAAAACAGCACAAATAAACTATTCCGATAAGAAATTTTTTCATGTTTACTGAACAAGTTGAATACCAGTATAGTTTTGAGGAGTTATTGCCTTTAGTTCTCTTTTCAATTCATCTGAAATTGACAAACCATCGATAAAAGATTTTACCTTATTTTCAGTAATTTCCTCGTTTGTTCTAGTCAAATCTTTTAATAATTCATAGGGTTGCTCAAAGCCTTCACGGCGCAGAACAGATTGAATCGCTTCTGCAACCACCGCCCAATTATTTTCTAAATCTTCGTGAAATGCTTTTTCGTTGAGTAGTAATTTATCCAACCCTTTTAATGTGGAAGTAAAAGCAATAATTGTGTGTGCGATTGGTACACCGATGGTTCGCAATACGGTTGAATCTGTTAAGTCGCGTTGTAATCTCGAAACGGGAAGTTTGGCCGAAAGATGTTCGAATAGTGCATTTGCAATTCCAATATTTCCTTCTGAATTTTCAAAATCTATTGGATTTACTTTATGTGGCATGGCTGACGAACCAATTTCACCTGCTTTGATCTTTTGTTTGAAATATTCCATGGAAATATACGTCCAGAAATCTCTATTCAAATCTAGGACTATTGTATTTATTCGCTTTAATGCATCAAAAAGTGCTGCTAAATTATCGTAATGTTCAATTTGAGTTGTAGTTTGACTTCGGTCAAGACCTAAATTTTCATTCACAAAAGTATTGGCAAACTCTACCCAATTTGAGTTAGGAAAGGCAATATGATGAGCATTAAAATTACCTGTAGCGCCACCAAATTTTGCTGAAAATGGAATTTGATTTAACGAGCCTACTTGTTTCTTTAATCGTTCAGTGAAAACTTGAATTTCTTTTCCAAGTCGGGTAGGTGAGGCAGGTTGCCCGTGCGTTCTAGCTAACATCGGAATATCTTTCCACTCAACTTGAAGCTGTTCAAGTTTTTGAATTAATTCGGCTAATGCAGGTAAATAGACCTCTTGAAGTCCTTCTTTTAAGGACAATGGAATGGCTGTATTGTTGATGTCTTGTGAGGTAAGTCCAAAATGAACAAACTCCAAATATTTTTCGAGATTTAATTCTTGTAGTTTTTCTTTCAAAAAGTATTCAACTGCTTTTACATCGTGGTTGGTTACCTTTTCGGTTTCTTTGATCCAAAGGGCATCTTTTTCAGAAAATTCACTATATATTTTTCGAAGTTCTTCGCTTTTTTCAAGAGGAAAATCTTTCAGGGGTTCTATTTCCCATTCAGCTAAAGCAATTAGGTACTCCACTTCAACTTGAACGCGGTACTTGATGAGTCCAAATTCTGAAAAATAGGGTTGAAGATGTTTTGTTTTAGACTGATATCGTCCGTCAATGGGAGAAATTGCCGTTAAACTACTAAAGTTCATATATTTCTAAATAACAAAGTTAGTTTAAATAAAACGAATAGACTGTAAGAAAAAGTTAAATCTGCGAAAGAAGGATTGAATATTTATACGCTTTAAAATTCTTGAATTAAGTATTTTATTACTTATTTTCAATCAAAACATGATAAATTGGTTTTATTATAAAATGTTGTAAATCAATAACTTAATTTGTTTTTTTAACATATCTTATTTAATAAATACACAATCAAATGAAACCTTGGTTTATTGGCCTGCGTAAATTTATCTCAATTTTAAAACAATAATTATGAAAAAATTTATGATTTCATTTTTAGGTCTAGCTGTTTTAGCCTCATGTGCCAATTCAAAAAAAATCACAAAATTTACTGATTCTAAAGATCCAGTTATGAATCAAAATATAAATGGTATGATTTCAAGGCCATTGCTAGCAGATTTGACTGTAGATAATACTCGGAAAGAAGTGACTTATCAGGCGAAGCTCAATATATCCGAAATGGATAGAAAAGCAAATGCTAAACAACTTTTTTTAGAAACTCATAATTGTGATTTTATTGTAGATCCAATTTACACAAGTACATACACAGATATGAATGGTAAAACAAAAGAAATCCAAATTAAACTTACAGGTTTGGCAGCGAAGTACTCAAAAATCACCCAAGTTGATTCACTTCCTAAATCGATTCAGCAATATCAAGCATTAATGAATCCAGTTGAAAGAGTTAATTATATAAATTTTATTGATGAGAGTTCTCCAACTGTTGGTGTTGAACTTAATTTGGGATCTGGAGGCCAACAAGGAATTCAGGTTGATTTTCTCATGAAGAATGAAATTGCTAGAATTTATTTTGCTGCCGAAAATTTCAATAAGGTTAATCCTGATTTTCAAATGGACTTTGTTAAAGAAGGAGATACTACAGGTAGTTCTGTTTCTGGTTCAACAACTGGTTTAGGATCCCTTTCATTAGGATTAATGAAAGAAATTTCAGTTTCAAATAGAGTTAAATTTAGAGGTCAGGGCGGCCTAAATTTTTCAAGTTATACTGAAACAGGAATTACTGATCCTTTTATTGGTTCTATAGAAACAATTTACAGATTAGGATTTCGAGTTGGTTTAGGCGCAGATATTAGGTTGTATAAAAATGTTTCTTTTGTGTTAAAGGCACATTCAAATCTTGGATTATTTAATATTTATGATAAGGAACCTGCAGGACCTGCCGCATTTAATGTAGAAGATTTTAAATTAAGTGGACTCCCAAGATATTATTTGGGATACGGAATAAGATTTGTTTTTTAGAATAATGATATTTTCTTGCTCAATTAAAGCACTCTTCGGAGTGCTTTTTTTATGCTTTTACTTTTTGATTTTTCTTATTTTTCGTAAAATTGTATTTTTAAAAATGGCAATTCTTTCAATCCCAGAAAAAAGCATTCAGATATCTAATGCGCAAGAGATTCAGCAATTTTTAAATCAACGAGGAATCTTTTACGATCAGTGGTCTTGTGATGTTATCTTTAATGATACTGTCTCAAGTGAAGACATACTGAAAGCTTATTCCAAAGATTTAACGCCTTTTATGGAGAATGGTGGATACGAAACAGCGGACGTAATTTCAATAAATTCATTGACCGAAAATTATGGAGCAATTCGGGCAAAGTTTCTTGCTGAGCACATTCATACAGAGGATGAAATTCGTTTTTTCGTCGATGGACAAGGGTTATTTTGGTTTAATCTTGATACCGAGCCAGTATTTAATTTATTATGTCAACGAGGCGATTTAATTAGTGTTCCTGCAGGTAGCAAACATTGGTTTGATGCAGGTGAAACAAATCCATTTGTCAAAGCAATACGAATTTTTATTGATATGAGTGGTTGGGTTCCTCATTACACGAATTCAAAAATAGAAGAGCAATTTCAAGAATTTAAAATACCAGTTTAATGAAAGATGTGAGATTTGTGTTGATGGATATTGAAGGAACAACAACTTCTATTTCATTTGTTTACGAAGTTTTATTTCCCTATTTTCTGAATAATATTCAGCGTTTGGAAAGAGTGAAAAATATAAAACAGGTAAGACAAGCGTTTGATCAAGTAAAGGAAATTGTAAAAAATGAGGAGAATCTAGAACTCAATTCTGACCAAGAAATTATTAATAAATTGCTAGTTTGGAGCAAAGAAGATAAAAAAGTTACACCATTAAAAACTGTACAGGGTGTTTTGTGGCAATCAGGTTATAAGAATGGTGAAATTGTCGGGCATGTATATCCTGAAGTTCCGTCCAAATTTATGGAATGGAAAAATAAAGGATTGCGAATGGGAATTTTTTCATCTGGTTCGGTTGCCGCTCAGAAACTTTTATTTGGTTATACATCTTTGGGTGATTTAAATCGTTATTTAGAATACTATTTTGATACGAACACCGGGTCAAAGCAGGATAAAAGGACATACATAGAAATTTCTCGAAAAATTAACTTTGAACCACATTATATTCTTTTCCTTTCAGATAGTATCCCTGAGTTGCAAGCTGCCGAAAAGGCAGGCTTTCAAACAATTCAATTAACTCGATTAGGTACAGAACCAAATTGGATAGTGACTGCAAATGATTTTAATGAGATTTTTTTTGAGTAAAACTGAGCTACAATAGATTTTATTTTTTCAACTAAATTTCGTGTTGCGTTCTTAATTATTTTCTGATTAAACTCTTATTTTTATTAAAAATTTAGAGTTTGGAAATTATTATAATTCCCCTTGTTGTTTTTACAGCTTCTATACTAACCTTTTTTTCTGGATTTGGATTAGGCACTCTTTTACTTCCCGTATTCAGTATTTTTTTTCCAATTGAGATAGCGATTTTCGCCACTGCAATTGTTCATTTTTTTAATTCCTTATTTAAACTAGTTTTTGTCTTTAAAAAAATAAATATTTCCATTTTATTGGGCTTTGCCCCAAGCGCCATATTATTTGCATTATTTGGTGGAGCAACTTTGGGTTATTTAAAGTATTATAATCTCGAATTGACTTATACCATTCTCGTATTTAAGAATACAATCACACCAATTAAAATGATTGTAGGGATGACCATGATTACTTTTGCAATTATTGAACTTTTATTCAAGAAAAAATCATTTGAAATAACTCCTTCACGTTTGATTTTAGGTGGAATGCTAAGTGGTTTTTTTGGCGGATTATCCGGTCATCAAGGTGCCTTTAGGTCAATGTTTTTAGCAAAAGCGGAAATATCTAAAGAGGAGTTTATCGCAACATCGAGTGCCACAGGTTTTCTTATTGATGTTTCAAGATTATGTATTTATTTGGTGACCTTTCGTCATTTTTCGTCTTCGTTGGTAAATTTCAATCCTGTTCTTATGATATCCATAGCCGTAGCCTTTTTGGGAAGTTATGTTGGATCTCGAGTACTTGAGAAAATTACAATCAAATTGATTCAAAAAGTGGTAGTTTTATTTCTATTTCTTTTTGGGCTTCTAATTTGTCTTGGATTTATTTAGGATTTGGGCGTTCCGAAAATTTCTTCAACTTTTTTAAAACGATAATCAAATATTTGGTTTAATTTATTTTTTACAAGTAATGGGTGGGCCAATCTCCCTAAAATACCAAGGGGGATTTCATAAGAAACAATATCAGTCATCTCAATACCGTTTTGTACTTGTTTAAAATGATGCTCGTGATGCCAAATTTTATAGGGGCCTTTTCTCTGTTCGTCTACAAAAAATTTCATTTCATCAACGTGCGTAATCTCAGTAATCCATTTTATAGGAAATCCGAGAATAGGTTTGACTTCGTATTCAATCATCAGACCGGCATACATTTTTTCTGGAATATCAACCAAAACCTCAAACCCCATGTAATCAGGGGTGATGGTTTTAAGATTTTTGGGAGATGAAAAGAAATCCCAACATTCTTTCATATCCGTGGGAATTATTTGTGTGGTTTTTAATTGGTACATGACCTCAAAACAAAATTTTGATTAAAATAGTTCAAACAAAGTCCGATTGCCAAATTATACCTTAAATTTACTTCATCATTTTACCAATAATTGATTTATCTATTGCCAAGTATTCATTCATCTAACAACAGAGAAATTGTCTTTTTGATATCCAAATATACATCTATGTACAAAACCCATCTTGATTCTCTTTTACTTTTTTTGCAGTAAAATTATGTCTGATTTTTTTGATTTTCCAATTACTTATTTAGACAGCAACGACGGATCTTCCATGCTTGCCTTTGGACTTCAAGAGTTCATTTTGGTAAAAGAAAATAATGCATTAGAGTGCTTGGATGATTTTATAAAAATTCATTCAACGAAATACATATTTGGTGCATTGAATTACAATCTAAAGAATGAAATCGAAAATTTACAGACTTTGAATCACAATGATGCAGAATTTCCACAATTACTATTCTATGTTCCAAGCTGTGTGGTAAGGTTAGCAAGTGAAAAAATTGAGTTTCTTCAAGGTGAAAAAGATGATAAAAGTCTTAATTTCATTCATAATTTTTTAACGAAAAAGAAAAGAGCGAATCCGACTAATCTAAAAATTGGTTGGAGAAAGAGAACAAACAAAGAAAAGTATATTAAAAATATCTATCGAATAAAAGATTTCATAAGACAGGGTGAGGTTTACGAGATGAATTATTGTCAGGAATTTTACGCAGAAAATTCTGAGATACAAGATCCATTAGAATTTTTTTTCAAACTCAATGAAGTTACTAAGTCTCCGTTTTCGGTCTATTTTCAATTTGACGAATATTTTTTATTATGCGGTAGCCCCGAGCGGTTTTTGAAAATGAAGGGAAGAAAATTACTCTCACAACCCATCAAAGGAACGCGCCGCCGAGACAAGGATAAATATCGCGATGGCCAACTAAAAAAAGAGCTAAAGGAAAACCTGAAAGAAAGAGCAGAAAATATTATGATTGTTGATTTAGTGAGAAATGATTTATCGAAAGTAGCCACTAAAAATTCTGTCAGTGTGGATGAATTATGTGAGATATATTCTTTTGAAACTGTCCATCAAATGATTTCGACCATAAGCTGCAGGGTAAAGAATTCAATTTCATTTACCGACATAATTAAAGCAACTTTTCCAATGGGTTCCATGACTGGAGCGCCAAAATTAAGAACAATGGAATTGATTGACTATTTGGAAGATTTTTCTCGAGGTATTTATTCTGGGTCTATTGGATATTTAGCTCCAAATGGCGATTTTGATTTCAATGTTGTTATTCGAAGTATTGTGTATAATTCAAAAAAAAAATACATTTCTTGCCCTGTTGGAAGCGCAATCACTTTAGATTCAGATCCCGAGAAGGAGTATGAGGAATGTCAAACGAAGATCTCACGAATTTTGAATGTACAATGAATCAACTCGTAAAGGCAATCAAAAATCTATCACACGAGATAAAACCAGAAATTGTTTTTGTGGCTGTAAGTGCTGGCGTTGATTCTACTTTATTACTTGATTTAGCATCTCATTATTTCAACGTTTTTGCTCTTCATGTTAACTATAAGCTCAGGGCAGAGGAAAGTGATTTGGATCAGTTGTTTCTTGAAAAATTTTGCTCGAAGAGAAACATCCCTATTCGCATCAAAACTCACGATTTAAAGACAGAGATGCAAAATAAATCCATAAACTTACAAAGTAGAGCAAGAGAAATTCGATATACGTTTTTTAGAGATCAACTGGCTAAATACAAAAATTCAGTTTTATTTATCGGTCATCATTCAGACGATCAGACGGAAACATTTTTCATAAATTATTTTCGCAATTCAGGCATGGCAGGGTTGGCAGGGATGAAAAAAAAAGATGGTAATATCCACAGACCGTTTTTGGATTTTTCAAAAACCGATCTTGTAAAATGTGCAAGAGAAAAAAATCTTTCATGGCGAGAAGATCATACAAATTCTGAAAATGCTTATCTACGAAATCGATTTAGAAATGAAATTATCCCTACAATAGAGAACCAAATTCCAGAATTAAAGCACGCTGTAATAACTCTCATGAAAGTTCTACGCGAGAATCAAATTCAACTTGAGAATGAAATCGCAACATTTTGCGAAGACATGAAGATTAGAAGGAATATTCCAATCACAGAATTTGCAGATTGGGGTGAAGAACGATTTATTGAATTATTCCGGCAATTAGCTATCCCAATGCCTACTTTAAAGGAATTTAAAAAAATTTTACATGCTAAAAAGGGGGCAAAATTAAGCTTTCCTAAAAGCATCGTCATTCATTCAATAGTTAGAGAAAAAGATTCTATTTATTTTGAGTTTGATGAAAATTATTGTGAATCTTCCCCCTCACTTAAAATTTCTATCGTCAAAGAATTACCTATGGTTTTTTCAAAAAAAGAATTGTTTTTAGACGATAGTAAGATTGATGGTGATTTAACCATACGAAAATGGAGAAGGGGGGATCGTATTCACCCGATCGGTGTGAGAGGATCTAAATTGATAAGTGATGTTTTGACAGATGCCAAAGTTCTTCATTCAGAACGTGAGAACCAGTTTGTTTTGTGTGATGCTTCAAAAATACTTTCGTGTATCGGTCATTGCATTGATCGAAGAGCCATAGCAACAGTACACACAAAGGTTATTCGACTAATTGAAATCAACTTATCCTCACGAGATTAACTAAATTTTTACTAAAAGCGTTATTTTTGAACTATGAAATTTTGCTTATTAAGTTTCCTATTGACCCTTTCAGTTGGTCTTTTTGCTCAACTAAATGTAAAGGATTCAGCAATTTCGACGCCATGGGTTGGTATTCATTATGGAGGTAATCTGACAGGAGGAGATTTAGCAGATCGCTATGGTTATCTCAATCATTTGGGGATAATGGCTGGATATAAAACTGCGTTAAATTGGTATTTCGGAATGGAAAGTAATTTTATTTTTGGAAATCAAGTTCGACTTACAGGCTTGCTAGATCATCTGGTTGATTCATACGGGAATATTACGGATGTAAATGGTGATATAGCAAGAATATTCGTTCTACCAAGGGGATTTCATATCAATGGTTCGGTTGGAAAACTAATACCTGTACTGAGTCCGAATAAGAATTCGGGTATTTTTATCAATGGTGGTGCAGGATATTTAGTCCATCATATGCGTATTGAGTCGAACGATCAGGTTGTTCCGCAATTAGAGTTAGATTATCGAAAAGGGTATGATCGACTTACCTCAGGTATTAATTTTCACCAATTTCTTGGTTATGCTTTCATGGCAAATAATGGATTTTACAGTCTTTACGGAGGGTTTTACTTTCAGCAAGGATTAACAAAGAATTTGCGAACGATCAATTTTGATGAACCTGATGTACCTGTTTCTTCGAAAATAAGATTAGACATTCAAATGGGAATTAGATTTGGCTGGATGATTCCATTTTACAAGCGAAAGCCGAAAGAATTTTATTTCAATTGATGGGTATCATTTATAATTTCTTAATTCGTGTTCATTGGTTTGCTATTTTTTTAGCATCATTTTTTAACTCGAAAGCAAAATTGTGGATTGTTGGAAGAAGGGGTTGGAAGCAAAATCTACCTGAAGTACATTTATCGGATGAATTGATATGGTTTCATTGTGCCTCATTGGGGGAGTTTGATCAAGGTTTACCCGTAATGCGAGAGATAAAGTCAACGAATCCAAGTACAAAAATACTTGTCACCTTTTTCTCACCCTCAGGAATGTTACATTATACCAAAAGAGAGCACGACGTAGATTATGTTTGTTATTTGCCAATTGATTTACCTTCCAATGTACATTTTTTCTTGAATCATTTTTCACCAGTTAAGATTTTCATAGTGAAATATGAATTTTGGGCCAACTTCATTGAGGGAGCACAAGTAAAAGGCATACCCGTTTATTCTCTTTGTTCTAATTTTCGTGAGGATCAACATTTTTTCAAATGGTACGGATTTTTTTTTCGCAATGTGTTACGAAGAATTACGTATTTTTTCGTTCAGACTCAAACTTCAGTTCGGTTATTAAACTCCATTGGTATAGAGAATGTAATGGAAATTGGGGATACACGCTTTGATAATGTAATTTTTAATAAAAATTGCTTTACGAAACAAATAAATTCGGGGATTGTAAATTCTGATTGGGAAAAAATCAGAAATTTTTTACAAGGGGATAAGGCAATCATTATAGGTAGTTCATGGCCAAAAGAGGAAGAATTAATTATTCCATTTATAGTATCTAATCCAGATTACAAATTCATTCTTGCACCGCACGATATTTCGGAAAAACATATTTTAAAAATCAAAAAATCATTAGCCAATAAAGCGATTCGATTTTCAGAATTTGAAGAATATTCCTTAGCAAATTGCCTTATACTTGACACGATAGGTCATTTAACAAAAGCTTATTATTTTGGCAAACTCGCAATAGTTGGTGGTGGATTTTCAGGCAACCTTCATAATATTCTTGAACCTGTGGCATTTGGCCTTCCCGTTTTAATCGGGCCAGAGCATTCTCGCTTTCCTGAGGCAAAATTATTTTTAGAAAAAGGAATTGCCTTTGAGTTCAAAAAAACGGAAGATATTGAGTTACATGTTGAAAAGATAATGGAGAATTTAAAATTTTTATCAAAAAAAGCAGAGGAGATTATGCAGTCGAATTTAGGAGCCTCAAAAAAAATAAATAATCTAAGTATTGCAAAATCAATTGAATTAATTTCGATTGCTTCAAAAAAAAATATTTAAAAGTAAATAAGTATTTTTGTGGGTTTTTAAGAAAAGCTATTGGAATAACAATTTTCAAATAGCAGAATAAAACTAAATTTTTTAAAATCATATTATGAAAGTAGGAATACCTTCCGAAATATATCAAGGTGAATTGAGGGTTGCAGCAACTCCCAAAACAATCACAAGATTACAAAAACAGGGGTTTGAGGTTTCTATACAGAAAGGTGCTGGACAAAGAGCGAACATTTCCGATTCTGATTATCGTGAAGCAGGTGCTCAACTCATTGATACAGCCGCTGAAATATATGCGAAATCTGATATCGTTTTAAAAGTGAAAGAACCTAGTTTAGAAGAAATTACTTTAATGAAGGAAGGATTAGTTCTTTTGAGTTACTTATGGCCTGCACAAAATATGGTTTTGATGGAAGCATTGGCCAAACAAAAAGTAAATTCGGTTGCAATGGACGCAATACCAAGAATATCTCGCGCACAGAAAATGGATGTCCTCTCTTCGATGGCAAATATTGCGGGCTACAGAGCAGTAATTGAGGCATCGTTTTATTTTGGAAGATTTTTAAATGGACAAATTACGGCTGCTGGAAAAGTTGAACCGGCAAAAGTATTGGTAATTGGTGCTGGTGTTGCAGGATTAGCTGCCATTGGTGCGGCAAACTCTCTTGGTGCAATTGTTAGAGCTTTTGACACACGAAAGGAAGTGGCAGAACAAATTGAATCAATGGGAGCATCATTTTTAACCGTCGAAATCGACGAAGACGGGGCCACTTCCTCAGGTTATTCAAAAGAAATGAGTAAGGAGTTCATTGAAGCGGAAATGAAATTATTTTTGGAACAGGCTCAAGACGTTGATATAATTGTCACAACTGCACAGATCCCGGGTCGTGAAGCTCCAAAATTGATTTTAGATTACCACGTTGAAGCCATGAAATCAGGCTCAGTTATAGTAGATTTAGCAGCTTCAACAGGAGGAAACTGTCAATTGACTAAAAACGGAGAAGTTTATACAACTTCAAATGGCGTAACAATTATTGGTAAATTAAATCAACTACCAAATCAAGCATCTCAGCTCTACGGCAATAACCTTTGCCATTTACTAGACGATATGGGTAAGGCTGAAAAATTTAGGATAGATATGGAGGATGCCGTGATATCTCGCGCTATGGTTACGTATGATGGAAAAATAAATTGGCCACCAGCTCCTTTACAAGTAAGTCCGAGTGCTGGAAAAACTGAAAAAAATACAGGTCCAAGCCCCGAAGAATTAAAACAAAGAGAGGAGCAGAAGGCGAAGAGCATCGCTATTTCCATGATGATTCGAATTGCTGTAGTTGGTTTACTATTACTTTTCGTTGGCAAATATGCACCTCCTTCTTTTATCCAACATTTTACAGTATTTGTATTGGCGATATTTGTAGGATGGCAAGTTATAAGTAATGTTTCTCATGCTTTACATACACCACTTATGGCTGTTACCAACGCTATTAGTGGTATCATTGTGGTTGGAGGCCTTCTTCAAACCAAAAATGATTTTAGTAATACGATGACAATAATTGCTTCTATTGCCATATTGGTTGCAGCAATAAATATTGTCGGGGGATTTGTAGTTACTCACAGGATGTTAAAAATGTTCAGAAAATAAAGTATTGTCATGTTTATAATTAAAGAAATTCAAACCGCGGCTTATTTATTTGCTTGTATTTTATTCATTCTCAGTTTAAGCGGGTTATCTTCTCAGGAAAGTGCAAAGAGGGGTGTAATGTATGGGATTTTAGGGATGATTGTGGCAGTTCTTGCAACCATTTTTGGTCAGTCAGTTGAAGGGCATATTTACATAGTTATTGCGTTGGCAATCGCCTCGGTAATCGGTGTAATTGTGGCAAGAAAAGTTGAAATGACAGCAATGCCTCAGTTAGTTGCTATACTTCACAGTTTTGTTGGACTAGCCGCAGTTTTAGTTGGCTTCGGATCGTACCTTGACCCATTAACCCAAAAACTACAAGGTATCGAGCATAGTATTCATCTTGTTGAGGTTTTTGTTGGAGTATTCATTGGAACTATAACTCTTACAGGTTCAGTAATTGCTTGGGGTAAACTTGATGGTAAAGTTCAAAGCAAACCATGGAATTTTAAGGGCTTACAATCCATGAATTTTATTTTATTTTCAACTTGTATTGTATTAGGAGTATTTTTTTATCAGGCTTCCACTTTGGAATTGGGGATTATTTATTTGCTCATTATGACGGCAATAGCGAGTTTTATTGGTGTTGTTCTTGTAATGGCAATAGGCGGAGGTGATATGCCAGTGGTCGTATCGATGCTTAATTCGTATTCTGGCTGGGCAGCATCTGCTGCTGGATTTATGCTTGGAAATGACTTATTGATAGTTACGGGTGCACTTGTAGGGAGTTCAGGTGCAATATTATCAATACACATGTGCAAGGCCATGAATCGATCATTCTTTTCTGTAATTTTTGCCAGCGGTGCTGGCGGATCAAGTCAAGGCGGAGAGAAAAAGGCGATTGAAGGAGAGGTAACATCGCTCGGTCACGAGGAGGTAGCTCAACTTTTGAAAGAATCCAAATCCATCGTTATAGTTCCAGGCTACGGAATGGCAACTGCAAAGGCACAATATCTCATCTATGAATTAGTACAAACATTAAAAAAAGAAGGTAAAAATGTAAGATTTGCCATACACCCGGTTGCAGGAAGGTTGCCGGGCCACATGAATGTTTTATTAGCCGAAGCTAATGTCCCATACGATATCGTCTTGGAAATGGATGAAATAAATGATGATATGTCGGAAACCGATGTTGTTATGGTTGTTGGTGCGAATGATGTTGTAAACCCAAGTGCCCAAGATGATCCTGCAAGTTCTATTTATGGAATGCCCGTCATAGAGGTTTGGAAAGCTGAAAAAGTAATAATTTTGAAAAGAGGTATGAGTGCCGGATATTCAGGAGAAGAAAACCCTCTATTTTACAAAAATAATTCTGAGATGCTCTACGGTGACGCAAAATCCAGCGTGGAGAAATTACTCAGTTATTTGAAATAACCGGCCAAATTTTCGAAGTTGCGTATTGTCCGAGTTAAATTCGCTACGAATTATTGAACCAAAATTCGATAGACTTGTTAACCTTATGTTACTTGTCTGACTTTCAACTAAATGAATTACGAAGATGATGTTTACAAATTCCTCTAAAAGACTTTTTGAAAAGCTAACTTTATATTTCGGTATAACAGCTTTTTTAATACATTCCGCAATAATTTTTGCTCTTCGAATTAATCTTTTAGATGCCAAGTATTTTCCTGATGATTTATTTGGAAGCCCCTTTGCAGCTCTTTTTTCACCATTTAGTTCCTTACTCGTTTACGAGGTTTATCTATTAATTTATTACCTCCGTCAAAGTTATACGAAAAGTGTTGCCAAACAATTGGAAATTATGGCTTTAATTTTATTAAGAAATTGTTTCAAAGACATAGGCCAGGTCACCGAGGGCAAAGTTGGGCTATTAGAGAGTGAGCTAGTAAAGGATTTGTCTGGTTTTGTTATTTTACTTATCCTTGTTTGGTTTTTTTATCACCTCGATTCGAAACGTATTGAGATTAAATTTGAACTGACAGCTTCATTTGTTAAGTTGAAAAAGCGTCTTTCAGAGATTTTATTAATTATTTTTATTGTACTTTCTATTTATTCCTTTTCATCATGGTTAATAGATTTGATTACTTATTCGGATAATCATGCTGCCTTACAAAATCCTTCTCATATTTTTTACACAGAGTTTTTTACGCTCCTTACTTTCGTCGACGTTTTATTGCTTCTAAGCAGTGCTAAAAATCTACAAAATACTATTTTGGTAATAAGAAATTCAGGATATGTTTTGGCTACCTTTTTAACAAGAGTTTCTTTTTCATTGGATGGATGGGAGAGGATTATGGCCATAGTTCTTGGAGCCTCTGTTGCGGTATTTATGCTTTGGATCAGCAGAAGAACTGTATTTGTTGAAGATTCAATGAAAGATTAAGACCTTGTTTTTTATCAAAATATCATGTAAACCGTTTCAAGGCTTTTCCAATTTTAACATTGAACGATCTACGAATTTCAGATGTGAAAATCTACTTAATATTGTTTATACAGAAGTGAATAGCTCTATTAATTCAATCGTCTTAAGTACTTTTGTAAACTAAAGAAACTAAATGGTCAAACTATTGTCCCTTTTCTTTTTTATTATTTCGTTCAGCTTTCTTTCTCAAAAGATGGTCAAACAGGGTGATGGAATAATTACAGGAAAGATTATAGATGACAATACATCCAAGCCCCTCGAGTACGTTTCTTTCAAGCTCATCAATCAGACTGATCGTAAAATTTTAACGGGTATTTTTACCGATAAATTTGGAAAAATTAATTTAGAAAACCTTCCTGAAGGTTCTTTTTATGCCATTTGTTCGTTTACGGGTTATTTAAATGATACAATTCGAGATATTACTATTAGCCAAAATCTAAAAATTTTCAATTTAGGAACAATTAAAATGGTTCCAAGTACAACCGATTTAAAAGAATTTGAAGTAGTTGGTAACCTTGATGTCTTGAAAGCCGGAATTGATAAAAAAATCTACAATGTCGGAGAAGATTTATCTGTGAAAGGCGGAACGGCAAACGATATTCTTACACGGCTTCCATCGGTTGAGTTAGATCAAGAAGGTAGAATTTCTCTTCGAGGAGAAGGAACAGTAACTGTTTTAATCGACGGTCGACCCAGTTCAATTTCTGGAGCAAGCGGTAGAACTTTACTAGATGCAATGCCTGCGGCATCAATTGAACGCGTCGAAATAGTTACTAATCCTTCCGCCAAATATGATCCTGATGGTAATTCAGGTATAATCAATATTGTTCTTAAAAAAAATAGACTGCGCGGTTTTAATGGAGCTGTCTCCTCAAACTTGGGAACAGGAAATATTCGAAGTGGAACTGTAGCTGAGTCAAACTTATCGCTGAGTTACCGAAACGGAGCTGTGAATGTTTATGGAATTTATAGTTATCGGTATTTAGATGGCTATAGAAATAACTATTCAAATATCAATCAATTAAACGCTGATGGAAGCCGTTTCATCTTAAATCAAGATCGTATTGGTAGTGATCTGAATGCTGGTCATACCTTTCGTACAGGTGTTGATTTTAATTTAAAAGATAGACAAACACTTGGGATTTCGGCTACGGGAAGTATTGGAGTAAGAGATAGAACAGGAGATCTTTGGAATTCAATTTACGACACACTGAATAATCGTATTGCTCTTTGGCAACGAACAAGTTACGACCCTTCTCAACAACAAAACTTGGATTTTAATGTGAATTATCGGTATGATTTCAAAAAAGATCGTGGAAATTTCGTACTTGATGCATCGCAATCATTGGGGAAAGAAGGAATACAAGGGTTTTATCAGGAGAATTACTTTGAACCAGATTCAGTTCCAACAATCGGTAAAAATTCCTTAAAACAACAATTAGACAACAAAGAAAAGAATAATATTACCACTGTTCAGGCTGATTTGACCTTACTATATCCAAAAATTACTGCTCGGGTTGAGACGGGAATTAAAGCCATCCTAAGGGATCAGCAAGTAGATACATATTCAGAAACTTTTGATTATTTAACAAACAATTACCTCGAAGACACTCTGGCCAATTTTTTATACAAATATAAGGAACGAATTTTTAGTGCATATGGTGTTTTTGGTCAACAGTTGGGAAAATTCAAATACCAGGGAGGTCTTAGATTTGAACAAGCATACCAATTACCAAACTTAGTTTCAGAAGGTATTTCCATTAATAATTCCCCTTATTTTAATATTTTTCCTTCTGTCCATTTGAGATACGAAATTGTTCCTAAGTCCGAATTAAGTATCAGCTACAGTAAGCGAATAACTCGTCCTTCATCTGCGGATATGAATCCTTTTACAAATTATTCAGATTTATTTAATTTAAGAATAGGAAATCCATACCTTAAACCGGAGTATACAGATTCGTATGATTTTGGTTTTATTCATGAGCGAAAAAAATATAATATAACGAGCAGTATCTATTTCAGAAACTCAAAAGGAGTAATAAGTCGCGTAAAAGAATATTATGATGATAATACCAGTGCAGTAACATTCATGAATATAGCTGAAACACATAGTTTAGGATCAGATATTGTAATAAATGTGAAGCCAAATCCTTGGCTTAAGGCGTCGCTCTCGTGGAACGGAAACTATATTTGGTTTCTCACAAATCAAGAAATATTACCAAATAGACAGGGTTATTTCCATAATATTAAATTTAACTCATCGGTAGAGTTTTGGAAAAAAACAGCTTCGTTACAAGTAAGTCTAACATACAACGGAAAGCGGATAACAGTTCAGGGAATTGCTCAGCGTCAGGGCCCAACAGATATTGCCTTTGAAAAAAGATTATCCAATGGAAAATGGACGATTGGAACGCGCGTTTCAGATATTTTTAACGTTCAAGGATTCTATTTTGAGGTTAATCGACCTACAGTTGAACAAACATCAACATTTAAGTGGCTAACAAGGAGATATTACCTTTCAGTAAGTTATAAATTTGGCAAATTGGAATTAAACACCAAGAAACTTCCAGGTGGAGATGGCGGTGGTGATATGTAATGAAGTGAAATGAAACAAGAAATTTGGTTTATAATAAATCCTACTTCGGGAATTTCAAATAAACAACATATTGAAAACAAAATACGGAGCTACTTGGATTTTTCAAAATATACGTGTTCTATTTTCCATACAGAATATGCTGGACATGCTTGTGAGTTGACCAAACAGGGTATTTTACAAAATGTAGATATCATATGTGCTGTTGGCGGTGATGGAACAGTTCACGAAATCGGTGTTTCATTGATTCATTCAGACGTTAAGCTCGCCATTATTCCGTGCGGATCAGGAAATGGATTTGCACGTCATTTCAGTATTTCAGAGCGAATAAAAAAAAGTATCGAAATAATAAATAGAGGAAATTACTCTAAAGTTGATACAGGCTTGGTCAATGATATTCCATTCATTCAAAATGCTGGTGTGGGTTATGAAGCTAAAATAGCATACGATATGGTTAGTGAGAAGTTTAGAGGATTGGTCAAGTATTTATTTTTGATTGTTAAGTCCTATTTTGTCTACAGAGGAATTCAAATTGAAGTAAATAATAAGGCGAATCGTTATTTTATGGCGACAGTTACCAATACGAAAGAATTTGGAAATGGATTTCAAATTTCACCAACATCAATAGCCAATGATGGAAAATTAGAACTCGTTTTGGTAAAAAAACCGCCTGTTTACGATTTGCCTTGGATGACATTTCGATTTTTATCTGGAACGTTAAATCATTCAAAATATGTTGATGTAATGCAAGTTGAAGAAATTACATTATCGACAGATAGTGACTATTTCCAAATGGACGGAGAAGGATTTTTGAATAAATTTGAGAAACTACACTTTCAGATTCTTCCTAATTCAATATTTGTAATTCATCCGTAATTTATACATTTGATAATGCATTCTTATACCAAAATCACTTCTGAGCATATTGAATACTTCAAGCGTATCTGTGAAGAAAGAGTTTTCAGTGATGAAGAGAAACTTCAAGAATATTCGCGCGATGAAACGGAAGATCTTTCATTTCCTCCGGAAGTGGTCATAAAACCAAAAACGGTTGAAGAAATTTCGAAAATCTTAGCTTATTGTAACGAAAATACTCTTTGTTTAACTCCGGCAGGTGCTCGTACTGGTTTAAGTGGAGGAGCATTACCCATTCATGGTGGGGTACTGTTAAGCATGGAAGCATTTAATAAAATTTTAGAAATTGATGAGAAAAACCATCAGGTAATTACGGAACCTGGTGTTATTACGCAAGTACTTCAAGACGCAGTTAAAGAAAAAGGATTGTTTTATCCACCAGATCCGGCAAGTAAAGGAAGTTGTTTTATTGGTGGAAATATTTCTGAAAATTCCGGAGGTCCAAAAGCAGTGAAATATGGAGTTACAAAAGATTATGTATTAAATCTTGAAGTTGTTTTAGCCGACGGCTCTATTATTTGGACAGGGGCAAACGTGTTGAAAAATGCGACAGGTTATAACTTAACACAACTTATTGTGGGCTCAGAGGGAACTTTGGGGGTTGTTACAAAAATTGTATTGAAACTAATACCTCATCCGATACACGATTTATTGATGCTCGTTCCATTCTTTGACGCCCAACAAGCTTGTGAGGCAGTCGCTGCTATTTTTCAAGCAGGTATTACACCAAGTGGATTGGAATTTATGGAACGTGACGCATTGCTTTATACACAAAAATTTACAGGTGATTCTAGTTTAGATATTGCAGAAAATCATCAAGCCCATTTGCTTATTGAAGTCGATGGATTTGATCCTGATAAGCTTATGCAGGAATGTGAGCAAATAATAGCCGTTCTTGAAAGATTTGAAACGGACGAAATTCTATTTGCAGATTCAGAGGCTCAGAAAAATACCTTGTGGAGTCTACGAAGAAAAGCGGGCGAAGCTGTAAAGGCCCAGTCTATATATAAAGAAGAAGATACTGTAGTACCGCGGTACAATCTTCCAAAACTGCTTCATCATGTGAAGAGAATTGGAAAAAACTATGGTTTTGAATCCGTTTGTTATGGCCACGCAGGCGATGGGAATTTACATATCAATATTTTAAAAGGTGACTTATCGGATGAAAAATGGAACAATGAACTTCCGTTGGCTATTCGTGAGTTATTTGTAAAAGTGGTTGAATTAGGAGGAACATTATCAGGTGAACACGGGATTGGATTGGTACAAAAAAGTTATATGGATATTGCTTTTCCAGAAGTTACTCTCAATTTAATGAGAGGAATAAAGAACATTTTTGATCCAAAGGGAATTTTGAATCCAGGCAAAATATTTTAATCGTTGAGTAAATTTATTATATATGGTAGAATGATATTGATATTAATTTATTTTGATCAGTATGCATTCAGTCAAAAAGAAATTGCTTCTCACCAAAATGCTTGGTTATCTTATTTAGGTAACCATAAGCTTTCAAAAAAAATAGGGCTTCATACTGAATATCAATGGCGTAGAGAGGATGGATTTCAAAATTGGCAGCAATCTCTTTTGCGGATTGGATTCGATTATAATCTAAATTCTATTTTTTCAATTTCTGCAGGATATGGTTGGATTGAAACATTTCCATACGGAGATCAACCTGTCTTGAATGAATTTACTGAACATCGAATATGGCAACAATCGAATCAAAAGAATAATGTTGAAACAGCGTTTAAAATTTTTGAAATTCAGCATCGCTATCGGTTTGAACAACGTTTTTTAGAAACATACACGTTGAGCAATGCAAATGAAGTCATCCAGGGAGCTAGTATTTTTAGGCAGCGTATCCGTTATCGACTTATGTTCCTGATGCCCCTGAATAAAAAGACAATGGAAAATAACACTTTGTTTTTCAATTTAAATAATGAAATATTTGTGGGATTCGGAAAAGGAATAGGTAAAAATGTGTTTGATCAAAATCGATTTAACGCTGCACTTGGCTGGAAATTCAGTGCAAATTTCAATTTACAATTTGGGTACTTGAATCAATACATAATCAAAACCGATGGAATGAAAGCCGAACGAAACCATACTTTACTTTTTTCAACCATCTACAATTTATCTATTTGGCAAAAGCAATAGATTTACTTTGATTGATCACATAGATGAGATTCGCATTATATCGCGATCCTGTCTGAAAAGGTAGGGTCGTGGAATTTTTTAATAGTTAAATTACCTTCGGTGCTGTTTCGCGGTCAGTTGTTTTGCTGCTCGACTTGCCCATAACTTACTTATAACCCCCACAATCTCTCTGAAGCATAACATACATTTGTTCGCTTGGCCTCATAAAGTAGGGTTTTACGAATATATAAATAATTTTCACAAATCATCAAAAGGCGAACGTATTTGTTGTAAATTCCGTGTGCTAACATGGGTGTATATTTCCGTGGTTCTAGAACTTGAATGACCCAATAATTCCTGAATGTATCTCAAGTCAGTGCCGCTTTCAAGTAGGTGAGTGGCATAGCTGTGGCGCAACCAATGTAAACTAACTTTTTTGGTGATTTTTGCTTTTGATAAACTTTGTTTTAAGACATTTTCAAGGCTTTTTTCGGAGTATTTCGTGTTCGGAAACTGTCCTTCAAACAACCACGTTTTTGGCTTGAACGCCTTGTAATAATCGCGCAGCATTTCAATAAGTTTCTTTCCAATTGGAACAACTCGGTCCTTCTTACCTTTTGATTGCCGGATGAAAAGCAAGTTGCGATCAGACAGAATGTCCTTTAAGGTCAGATTTAATAATTCACTTCTTCGCAATCCACAGGCATAAATTAAACTGAGCATGGCTCGATGTTTTAGATTTGTTGGAGCTTCTAAAATTGATTTTACTTCATCTTTACTCAGAACATTTGGCAAGCGTTTTTCCCGTCGCGGTCGTTGAATGTAATCTACCTCCATCGTTCGGTTAAAACGATTTCTGTAAAACAATTTGATGGCATTAATCACTTGGTTTTGGTAACTAGCTGATAGATTTTTCTTGAGTATGTAAGAAGTGTTAAAATTGATAATATCTTCAACGTTCAAACTTTCAGGTGCTTGATCCTTATAAAATCTGAAAAAAACTTCCAAAGCATCAGCGTATGTTTTAATGGTATTTTGACTATATCGTCTGTAGTTTAGGTAATTTTTGAAAGAAAGTATATGCTGTTGTGCGTTCATTGATAAGATTATATGTATTCGATTTATTTTATGGATTAGTATATATGTTAAAATCAGTCACCCTCCTTAATACTCCCTCAAGGGAGATAAAATTGAATTCTAATTTTTATATCCAACTTCTTTTCGATTTGCTTGCTGGATTTGTTGCTTGTCTTTTTGAATGAGGTAAGTCAACACTTGTTCGATATCATCAAATTTTTGATTGTGAAGCTTTTCAAGTTCAACTAGTTTTTCAGAAAGCTCTTGATAAGTTAAAGCAAATTGACGCATCATTACAAACGCACGCATGATGGCAATATTCATTTCTATTGCAATATCAGAATTGAGTAATCCGCTCAACATAGCAACTCCTTGTTCGGTAAAAGCGAATGGTAAATACCTTATTCCTCCTGCATTTTTTGAGGTGCTAAAATTGCACCTCAAATTATTCCATTCATTAATAGTCAATTCAAACATAAAATCTTTTGGGAATCTTTTAAGATTATTCCTAACAGTGCGTTTTAAATATTTTGTTTCGACTTGATACATCTTCGCTAATTCAAAATCGAGAATGATTTTCTTGCCTCTGATTTCGAGGATGCTGTTTTTGATTTTTTCTAGTTCCATAATTCATTTTTATATGAATATATGAAAAAATAATCAATAATTTGATTAAAATAAAATCGAAAATAAAATAGAAGAAATAAAAAAGGGCCACGATATCGCGACCCTTCCACTATAAAATCAATTATAAATTACAGCGTCCCTCGTTTTTCTTGCTCTCGTTCGATAGATTCAAAAAGCGCCTTGAAATTTCCTGCTCCAAAACCTTTTGCTCCCATACGCTGAATTATTTCATAAAATAGAGTTGGTCGATCTTCGACAGGTTTAGTGAATATTTGGAGTAAATATCCTTCTTCGTCAGCGTCCACTAAAATTCCAAGAGACATCAATTCATTAATATCTTCTTTCATGATACTCATATGATTACCTAATCTACCCGGAATTTCGTCGTAATATGTTTGAGGCGGTGCAGATAGAAATTCAACTCCTCGTGCTCTTAATTGTTTTACCGTTGCTATTATATCATCTGTTGCCACAGCAATGTGTTGCGCTCCTGGTCCTTCGTAAAAATCCAAATATTCTTCAATTTGAGAACGTTTCTTCCCTTCAGCTGGTTCGTTAATTGGGAATTTTATTCTACCGTTTCCATTTGACATTACTTTTGACATCAAGGCAGAATATTCAGTGTGTATTTGTTTGTCATCGAATGACAGGAAATTAACAAAACCCATCACATCTTCGTACCATTTTACCCAGGTATTCATTTCGCCCCAACCAACATTTCCTACCATGTGATCCACGAATTTTAATCCTGTTGGAGTAGGGTTGTAGTCGCTTTCCCATTTTTGGAATCCAGGTAAAAATGGGCCATTGTAGTTTTTTCGTTCAACAAACATGTGAACCGTTTCTCCGTAAGTATAAATTCCTGCTCGAACAACTTCTCCGTGCTCATCTTTTTCTACCGTAGGCTCCATGAATGATTTTGCACCTCGCTTCGTTGTTTCTTCCCATGATTTTTTCGCATCGTCGACCCATAAGGCGATAACTTTAACACCATCACCATGCTTTTTGACATGCTCACCGATTGGCGAATCACTTTTCAGGGCTGTTGTTAAAACTAAGCGAATTTTGTCTTGCTTTAAGACATAGCAAACACGATCTTTTAATCCCGTTTCCAGCCCGGCATAGGCATACGATTGGAAACCAAATGCTGTTTTGTAATAGTGCGCTGATTGTTTTGCATTACCTACATAAAACTCAACATAGTCTGTCCCTAAAAGTGGAAGAAAATCTTGTGCTTCTTCAAATATTTTTTCTAATCCGTATTCCACGTTTGAAACTACTTTTGATTTATTTATTTCTTCAGACATAATGAATTATTTAAAATTGCCAGGATTCCATGTAATCAGTCATTTCAACATCAAGCGCTTGTTTGGTTAACATCAGCGGCCTGAAGGTATCTATCATTACTGCCAATTCTTTTGTTTCTTTTTGACCTATACTTCGTTCGTAAGCACCCGGGTGTGGCCCGTGTGGAATTCCCGCAGGATGAAGTGTTATTTGTCCTTTATCCACGTGATTTCTACTCATAAAATCACCATCTACATAATACAAGACTTCGTCAGAGTCAATATTGCTGTGATTGTAAGGTGCTGGAATTGAGTCCGGATGATAATCGTACAAGCGGGGAACGAACGAACAAATAACAAAAGCGGAGGTTTCAAATGTTTGATGAACGGGTGGCGGTTGATGAACACGTCCCGTGATCGGTTCAAAATCGTGAATTGAGAAAGCATAGGGAAAATTGTAGCCATCCCACCCGACAACATTAAATGGATGATGTGCATACACATAATCATACATTGTGTCTTCTTTCTTTATTTTAATAATAAATCTTCCATCCTCGTTGTGCGTTTCTAGCTTATGGGGTGGACGAATATCTCTTTCGCAATACGGCGAGTGCTCCAATAATTGACCGAACCAATTTCTGTATTTTTTTGGCATGTAAACCGGATGAAACGATTGAATTATCAGCAATCTGTTATCCTCTGTTTCGAAGTGCATTTGATAAATCATTCCGCGAGGAATAACCAAATAATCACCGTAGGAAAAATCAATGTTACCCAATTGAGTTTTTAAAGTACCATTTCCTTTATGAATAAAAATTACCTCGTCAGCATCGGCATTTTTATAGAAATAATCCTTCATCGAAGATTTTGGAGCTGCTAATTCGATATACACGTCTTTATTTATCAACATCGGGGTTCGGCTGTCTAGGTAGTCGTCTTTTGCTCCAACACGAAATCCTTCCAAACTTCTCATTTGCATATTTTTATCTAGACCAATTTCTGGAGCAACAGACTTTTTCTGTGTGATTTCCAGAACTGCTGTAGGAGGTTGAACGTGGTAAAGTAAAGAGGACATACCATCAAAACCTATTGTTCCAAATAACTGTTCATAGTAAATTCCACCCTCAGGTTTTTTAAATACCGTGTGTCTTTTGTGTGGAATATTTCCTAAAGAATGATAAAATGGCATTTTGACTTAGTTTTTGTTACTTCTTTCAAAAATAGAATTTTTTAGCAAAATAAGTCAATCTTACAGGGGAAAGAAATGACTTTTATCAGTTTTGTAATAAATTTAGATTTTCCTGCTCGACCGTTCTTCCAGGATATACTTTAAGAGCTTCACCAAGGCAGCGAACAGCTTTTATCAAGCATTCTTGGTTTAGAACATAGGCCAAACGCACTTCTTTCTTACCTAATCCTTTTGTTGCATAAAACCCACTTGCTGGTGCCATCATAACAGTTTGATTTTCAAAAGAAAATTCTTCTAATAACCATTGACAAAACTTATCGGCATCATCAATTGGAAATTTTGCAAGCGCATAGAATGCTCCTTTTGGCATTGGACAGAATACTCCTTCAATCGAATTCAACCCATTTACCAAAATATTTCTTCTTTGGACGTACTCCCGAACAACATTATCAAAATAACTCTGTGGTGTTTGCAAAGCAGCTTCGGCGGCAAATTGATCAACGGTTGGTGGAGAAAGTCTCGCTTGACCAAACTTCAAAGCGGCCGACATAATCTCCTTATTTCGCGTTACCATGGTACCGATTCGGGCTCCACACATGGAGTATCGCTTAGAAACAGAATCAATCATAATAACATTATCATCGATTCCTTGCAAATTCATGGTTGAAAAAGGAACAGCTCCCTCGTAGCAAAACTCACGATATACTTCGTCAGAAAATAAGAAAAGATTATATTTTTTAACGATGGAAGCAAGTTGCTCTAATTCCTCTTTTGAATATAAATAACCAGTTGGGTTTCCTGGGTTACAAATAACAATTGCCTTTGTTTTATCGGTTATTTTCCCTTCAATTTCAGCCACGGGAGGCAAGGCAAATCCGGTTTCAATGGAAGCAGTTACAGGAACGACCGTCAGGCCTGCCATTACAGCGAATCCGTTGTAATTTGCATAGAATGGCTCCGGAATTATGATTTCATCACCTTGGTTGCAAGCTGTCATTAAACCAAAAATTAAGGCCTCTGACCCACCTGTGGTTACCAATAAGTTATCCGAGTTGACATGAATTCCAATAGATCGATAATAAGTAGCTAATTTAATTCGATATGATTCAAAGCCCGCAGAATGACTATATTCCAAAACTTTTGGTTCAAAATTACGGATCGCATCTAAAGCTACTTGAGGTGTTTCAATATCGGGTTGACCGATATTTAGGTGGTAAACTGTTTTCCCTTCTTTTTTTGCCTTTTCTGAATATGGAACAAGCCTCCGAATTGGAGAAGCAGGCATGTCAAGAGCTTTTTTCGAGATAAGTGGCATTTGAAATATTTTTACAAAAGTAATTCGAATCTTGAAATTAAACCAATGAAAATTATTTCCGTAGAGAAATTAATCGATTCATTTCATCACGCATTCTCGCTGCTTCAATAAAATCTAGCTCTTTGGCTGCCTTTTCCATTAATTTTTTAATCAATTTAATTTGTTTTTCCAGTGCTTCCGAGGTGGTATATTCTGTATTTGATTCAGCCGCAACTTGCTCTGTGGTTAAACGTTCGTATTGAGCCATCCGGGCTGTAGTATCTCCATCGGCTACCTTTGTTGACTCAAGAATTTTCTCCTTTGATTTATTTAGCGGGGTGGGTTTTAGTCCGTGTTTTTCATTGTACGCAATTTGAATACTTCTTCTTCTTGAAGTTTCTTCGATTGTCTGTTCGATGGATTTTGTCATTTTATTGGCATACATTATTACAAAACCATTAACATTTCTCGCCGCCCTACCAACTGTTTGTACCAAAGACCTTACATTTCGTAAAAATCCTTCTTTATCAGCATCCAATATTGCGACAAGAGAGACTTCCGGTAAATCCAATCCCTCTCGAAGTAAATTTACGCCTATTAAAACATCAAATTCACCCAGTCGTAATTCCCGTAAAATTTCAACGCGTTCAATCGTATCAATTTCTGAATGAATATAGCGACACTTAATACCCAAACGATCCAAGTATTTCTGAAGTTCTTCTGCCATTCTTTTGGTGAGAGTTGTAACAAGGGTGCGTTCTTCGGATACTATTCTTTTTTGTATTTCCTCGATTAAATCGTCGATTTGGTTCAAGCTTGTTCGAACTTCAATCAAGGGATCTAAAAGTCCGGTCGGGCGAATTACTTGTTCTACAACCACTCCCTCAGAGAGAGCAATTTCATAATCAGCAGGAGTTGCAGAGACAAAAATCACTTGATTTTGAAGGTCTTCAAACTCCTCAAAGCGCAAAGGTCGATTATCGATGGCTGCTTGTAACCGAAAACCATAATCAACTAAGTTAACTTTGCGAGCACGATCCCCTGCATACATGCCGCGAACTTGAGGAATTGTGACATGGCTTTCATCAATAATTGTCAAAAAATCTTTGGGAAAATAATCCAACAAACAGAAGGGCCTTTCACCCGGTTCTCGTCCATCAAAATAACGAGAATAATTTTCTATTCCTGAACAATACCCCAATTCTCGAATCATTTCTAAGTCATAGGAAACGCGCTCCTCTAAACGTTTGGCCTCAAAAATTTTCTCATCAATTTTGAAATTCTCTACCTGTAAGACCATATCTTCAAAAATTAAGTCAACTGCCTTTTTGGTGTTTTCAGGGCTCGAAACAAAAATATTCGCCGGATAAATATTTATTTCCTCGTATGTTTCAATTACAACTGTTGTTTCAGGGTCAAATGCTGAAATCCGTTCTATTTCATCACCCCAAAATTCAACTCTTAAACCATAATCAGCATACGCCAAGTAAATTTCTACAGTATCGCCTTTTACACGAAATGACCCACGATTAAAATCTACATCTGTTGCTCGTTGGTATAAATTTTCAACCAATCGAAAAAGAAATTTATTTCTTGAATAAGTCTCTCCTTTTCTTATGAAAACAATACTTTTTTGAAATTCGCTGGGATTTCCAATACCATAAATGCAGGAAACCGAGGCAACAACGAGTACATCCTTTCGACCCGAAAGTAGGGCAGAGGTAGCTGATAGCCGCAATTTTTCAATTTCATCATTAATTTGAAGATCTTTTTCTATATACGTATCAGTTGTTGGTAAATAGGCTTCTGGTTGATAGTAATCGTAGTAGGATACAAAATATTCAACAGCATTATTCGGAAAAAATTGTTTGAATTCGCCATACAATTGCGCAGCAAGTGTTTTATTGTGCGAAAGTACAAGAGTTGGACGATTGATTTGTTCAATAACATTCGCGACGGTAAATGTTTTACCACTTCCAGTGACACCGAGTAAAGTCTGTGCAAAAATATTCTGGTTTATCCCATTTACCAATTGTCTAATTGCATCAGGTTGGTCACCCGTTGGCTCAAAATCAGAAACAATTTTAAAGTCCATCAGTTGTTATATTTATCGCTTGATAAACTGAAAATATTCTTCTAAAACTTCGGCATTTCTCTCTCGAGGAGTAAAAATTTCCAATAATTTGGGTCTTTCATTCTCAGATTCAATGAAAAATTTGGATAGAATTTTAGGTAGGCCTGAGGCGCAACTAGTTGATTGATAATTTACATTGAATGATTCACATATCCCTTTGGCATTCGTTTCATGCGTTGCTTCAAAAAAAGCATCTCGTTGTGGTGAATTTGATGATCCAGGAATAATTCTAAAAATACCTCCACCTGAATTATTAATAAGAATTATCCGAAAATTTTTACCGAGGTATTTATTCCAAAGACCATTACTGTCATAGAAAAATGAAATATCTCCCGACAGTAAAACATGAAGTTTTGAATAATTGGCGACAGATGCACCAACGGCAGTGCTCGTACTACCATCAATTCCACTTGTTCCCCGATTTCCAAAATAGGTAATGCCTTGGATGGGATCAAAGAGTTGGCAATAACGAACAACAGAACTATTTGCCATGTGCAAAACTGTATTTTTGGGTATGAACTGAAAAATGTGATCAAAAACTAACATATCAGAAAAATTACTCTCTTGTAAAGTGGAAGATTCAAGAAATTTAATTGAATTATCTTTCGCGAGATAATCTTTCTGTCTCCATAAAGAGCCATAATTATTTGAATTTATCACCCCCTGATTTGTTAAGAGTTGTTTGAAAAAAGATGTGCTGTCCATCCGAAAAATATGAGATACGGATTGATACGTGTCCATGTATGGAAATGTATGGCCAATTTTCCAATGTTGTTTGCACTTATTTTTGCGAAGAAATGTTTTGATCTTCTTGGATACTACAGCATCCCCTAATGTTATAAGTAAATCCGGAATGAACTTTTCAGATTCAACGCTAGAAATGAGATTCAGTGTTCGATCAATGCAATGAACAAAGCGGGAATCTGATAGATTTGAGGTATTCTCGACTAATATGGCAACATTTGTATTTTGTGCAAAATCAGACAATAAACTTTGGAGCTCAGCATTACCGTTCATTTGCCCACATAGAACCAAAACTTTTTCCTGTAATGATTTCCTGAGAACACTTAAAATTTCCTCACTCATTCGATTTTCAGAATCAATGAATTCTATTTTTGAGAAAGGTGGTTCTTCTATTTCTTGAACATCGTAAAGAGGTTCGTGTAATCCTACGTTTATGTGAATTGGACCTTTCCATTTATTTTCCGTGTGGGAAAAGGCTTGATTTAGTTCGCGATTTGAAAACCAGAGGTATTCATCAGAATTTATTTCATCGGATAATTCAGTAACATACATTGTGTGGTCTTTGAGTACATTACTTTGTCGAATTGTTTGTCCATCTCCTTGGTCAATCCAATTTTTTGGTCGATCTGCTGAAATCACAACTAAAGGAAGGTGCCTGTAAAATGCTTCCGAAACCGCGGGCGAAATATTTTGAATCGCCGAACCAGAGGTGCAAACTATTGCGACAGGTCTTTCAAGTTGATCAATCATTCCTAAGGCGAAATAAGCTGCTGATCGTTCGTCATGAATGACATAAGTGGAAAAATGGGAGTGATTATCAAAGGCAATGCTGAGGGGCGCATTTCTTGAACCAGGACAAATAATGACGTCCGATATCCCGAAAGCCTCACAGGCAGAAACTATTTTTTGAATAATAATTTTATTGCTTGATATCATGTGACTTAAGTTCTTGCATGACGGAAAGTAGCGTCTTGCACTTTCGTTCTGTTTCTTGCCATTCGAGTTCTACACTAGAATTTTTTGTATATCCTCCTCCGACATACAAATACGCCGTTTCAGGTTGAATTTGACAACAGCGCAAGTTAACAAAAAGTTTGGTATGTTCGGGGGAAACAAGACCTAAATATCCAGCATAGAGAAAACGATTGTAATTTAAGTCATGATTTTCGATTGCCTCGATTAATTCCATTGCCAATGCTTTGGGAAGACCACTTACTGCTGGTGTTGGGTGTATAACAGTAGCCAGTTCAAGAGGCGTTCGATTTCCGAGATCAAAACTTATATCCGTTCGTAAATGTTTAACAGGACCTGCTTCGAAAGAATATGGACCTTGCGTTTCTACATTAGATATTCCTTGTTCGGTCAAAGTTTCAAGGATAAAATCAGTTACAAATTGCTGCTCCTCCCTTTCTTTTTTTGCCCAATCATCATCGGTTTCAATTGATTTTGTTCCCGCCAATGACATCGTAAAGACATTTTGATTGTGTACTTCAAGAAGAATTTCAGGAGAGGCTCCAAGCCATGTTCCAAATAGGGAGGAACTTGCTAGGTAAACAAAAGCTTTCGGATATTTATCACACAAATCATTGAATAGCTGATGTAAATTTTCTGTGGGAAAAGAAACTTTTTTAACGCGTGAAAATACAACTTTTTTCATTCCGAGCTCCTGCATTGCAGATAAAAAAACTTGGGCATTCCTTACATACTTAGCATAATCAATAACTTCTGGAATTTCGCTGTGAAAGTGCCAAGTTTTGAATTGATCATGGGTATTTGAAATAGCCGAAAAGAAATATTGATTTTCTCCTCGAAAGTCAGAAATAACGAAGGCATGTATAGATGAATCTACTTTATCAAGCCGTGTAAAAGTACCCACCGTTTTTACAATTTCTTTACCCGGAAAGCGATATGCAAGAAAATCAGTCAAATTATTCTTTTGTTTTTGGAACTATCATGACTGTTAAACGTCCGGTACATATCATTTTGTTCGTTTCTTCATTAAAAATATCGACTTGCCAGATATGTGTGCTTTTTCCACAATGTATAATCTTTCCAACTGCCTTAACATGGCCTGACCGTATACCTGCAACGTGATTGGCATTAATTTCTAATCCAACTGGTACCTCTTTCTCTATGTCAATCAGCAAGGTTGAGCCCATTGAACCAATACTTTCAATCAATGCCATACTTGCGCCACCATGTAAGAGCCCCATTGGTTGATGTGTTCGATGGTCGACGGGCATTCTCGAAATAATGTAGTCCTTACCAATTTCAATACATTCAATGCCTAAAACTTCCATGAGTGTGTTTTTATTCATGGCATTTACCGAATCTAAGGAAACTTGTCTTAACATTGAGGATAAAATTATTATGGAAATTTAGGGAACTGTTGGAAGTCGGGATCTCTTTTTTCTAAAAAGGCATTTTTCCCTTCCTGGGCTTCGGCTGTAAGGTAATAGAGTAGCGTGGCATCTCCTGCGAATTCCATTAAACCGTGTTGACCATCTAATTCGGCATTCATTGCTCGTTTGATCATTCGAACAGCCAATGGACTTCTTTTCATTATGGTTTTACACCATTCAACTGTTGTATTTTCCAATTCTTCAAATGGAACCACTTTATTTACTAGGCCCATTTTTTCAGCTTCAATAGCGTTATACTGATTGCATAAAAACCAAATTTCGCGCGCTTTTTTCTGTCCGACGTGCCGTGCTAAATAATTAGAACCAAATCCACCATCAAAACTACCAACTTTTGGTCCCGTTTGTCCAAAGCGCGCATTTTCAGAAGCAATCGTCAAATCACACACAACATGAAGTACGTGACCACCGCCAATAGCGTAACCATTTACCATTGCAATAACAGGCTTCGGAATTGAGCGAATTGCCTTGTGAAGGTCTAAAACATTTAATCTGGGGACACCATTTTCAGAAATGTATCCACCAATTCCTTTCACATTCTGGTCACCACCCGAACAGAAGGCTTTATCACCTTCACCCGTGAGAATAATGACACTTATATCATTTCTTTCGCGACAAATATGCATTGCATCGAGCATTTCCATATTTGTTTCCGGTCTGAAGGCATTGTATACGTTGGGTCTATTTATCGTTATTTTTGCAATCCCTTCAAAAAACTCAAATTTTATATCATTATATTGTTTAAGACTTTGCCAAATGCGCTCTTTCATAAATTGAAATTTATTTACAAAAGTAATAACAAACATTGCGATATTTTGTGTGTTTATTTAAAAACATTACGTGAATCTCTTAACCAACGTTAAATAGTAAAACTCTGAATTCTCCCGATATTAATTTTTTTATTAATGCTCAAAAAATCAAAATCAGCTTGATTTACCACTCTTTTTTTCGAAACTATTTTGAAAAAGAAGAAGCATTAATCGTTAATTTTGCAGCCAATTTACTTTATGGAAAAATTTTCTAAAGCTTTTTTTTCAATGCGCATGATGGCGCTTGCCATGTTTATCTTTTTGATCGCAATTGCAGTTGCCACATTTATTGAATCGGCGAGTGGAATACAGGCGGCAAAAATATTGATATACAATGCTTTGTGGTTTGAAATTTTACTTGTTTATCTTGGGATGACTTTAATATCGAATATGTTTCGATATCAAATGTTTAAGAGAGAAAAAATGGCCCTGTTAGCTTTTCACCTGTCCTTCATCGTCATTTTAATTGGTTCTGGCGTTACTAGATTTATAAGTTTTGAGGGACTCATGCTTATTCGAGAAGGAGAGTCAGTTGATTATATGTATTCGGCTGATCCTCATTTGAAAGTTTCCATCAACGACGGAAAAATGCAGTTTAAGTACGATGAAAAAATGTTTATGTCAACAATAACATCCAATACATTCTCTATCCCAGTTGAATTTCCAAATCATAAAACACCAATTGAAATCAATTATGTCAAATTTGAATCAAAGATGGTTGATACCTTAATGATAGATTCTAAAATAAATTCGAGTGTTTTAGATATTGTCACAAACGGAATGCAATCCAATTATGTGGGAAAAAATGATTTTTTAATGGCAGGCTCAGTTCCAATCTCATTTGAGAAAAAAAACACACCACAAGGAGGGATTGACGTGCGTGAAAATGGAGGTAAGGTAGAAATGAAAACGGATTTAGATGTTCGTTACCTACCTATGTCAGAAATGCAAAAAGCCAGACAAACCGGGGCCCCTATTCCAGATAGTTTGTATCAAATTATTCCCAAAAATACGTGGGTAGAATTCAAAACTACAACATTATACCAATCGGGTAACAATCAATTTGTTTTTAAACAACTCATCAAAAACGCAAAAAAAACGCTTGTTCCATCTGGTAAGAAAGATCGAGGAAGTGATTATTTAACGCTTGAAATTACAGATGGAAAGGCGAAAAAAATTGTTCAGTTAAAAGGTGGTATGGGTGTAATACCTGAGCATGCAATGTTTGCATTTGAGGGGTTAAATTATGAAATTGAATATGGATCCGTCGAAATGAAATTGCCGTTTGCGATGAAATGTCGCGATTTCAAACTAGACAAGTATCCCGGTTCAGAGTCCCCTTCGTCCTTTTCGAGTGATTTAACCATTGAAGATTCAAAAAATAAAGTGAATCGCAATGCGAAAGTTTTTATGAATAACGTGATTGATTATCAGGGCTATCGCTTTTTTCAATCTGCATACGACTTAGACGATCCAAATACTCCTGAAAATGAAGAAGGAACTCGATTGAGCGTCAATCACGACTGGTGGGGCACCAATATTACCTATCTCGGGTACCTGTTAATGACAATTGGAATGATTCTATCATTGTTTGCAAAAACAGGGCGTTTTAAAGATTTGAATGTTAAACTTGGTAAGTTGAAAGAAAAACGAAGTCAACTGGCAACCATTTTCTTAATTGTATTTTTAGTTTTTGGAAAAACCAATTACGCACAAAATGCAACTTCGAATGAAGAGCATAATCACGAAATGCACGACGGACACGATCATTCAGAACTTGGCCATTCTAGTGAAGCAACATCAAATCAAATACAAACAAGTACGCCAGAAAAGCCGAGGGAGAAACCGATATTTCGAGTTATATCCGAAGAACACTCAAATGATATTGCTACTTTACTAGTTCAAGATTTTTCAGGTAGGATCATTCCTTTTCATACTCTGTGTGATCAATTATTGCGAAAAATTTACCGATCAAATAAATATGGTAAATTAAATGCTGTTCAAACTATACTGAGTATGCACATGTATCCAATGCATTGGATAACAGAGCCAATAGTTCAAGTCCCCGCTCAATTAAGAGAGAAATTAAAGTTGAAAAATGAGTTTGCTACCCTAGAAGATCTGATGGATAACTCTAACGGCCAATTCAAGTGGTTAAAACAGTACGAGGAAGCATTTAAAAAAGCGGACTCAAAGAAAAATGAGTTTGATAAAAAATTGATAAAGTTGAGTGAGAAATTTGAAGTTATCCAATCAATATTTATGTGGAGATACATGAAAATTGTTCCAAAGTCAAATGATAAAGAAAATCGTTGGTTCACCCCTTTGAGCGCTGAACTGTCGAAAACAGATTCTATTTCGTCTACTCTCATGCTGCAATATCTCTCCGCAATCAATCAAGCAGCCCAAGATGGACAATATGGTAAGGCGACAGATTTATTGAATAGATTTAAGGAATGGCAGAGAAAAGTTGCGAAAAATATCGTTCCTGATGAAACAGCTGTTAAACTGGAGGTTTCTTACAATAAAATGGAAATCTTTAAAAACACGTACCGAAGTTATTTAGTCTTGGGATTCTTATTATTACTAATTTTCTTTATACGAATTTTTACGAGGCCAGATGCAGGATATTTTAAGGTTTCTGAATGGATTCGAAAAATTTTATTGTTCTTACTAATAGTTATTTTTTTCTATCACGGAGCCGGTTTGGGAATGCGCTGGTATATTTCCGGTCATGCTCCTTGGAGCAATGGATACGAGGCGGTTGTTTTCATTGCATGGGTAACGATGATAGCTGGCTTTTCTTTTATGAGAAAAAATACAGTAATTATAGCAGGCACGGCAGTGCTTGCTTCATTAATGGTATTTGTTACAGAAATGAACCTACTTGATCCGGAAATCACACCACTCGTTCCTGTTTTAAAATCCTATTGGTTAATGATACACGTTGCCATAATTACAGGAAGTTACGGTTTTTTAGGATTGGCGGCAATTTTGGCGGTTCTGAATTTGGCCCTGTATATTTTTAGAACCCGAAAAAATGGTATTTTGGTAACATCAAATATCAATGAGCTAACCTTTGTATCTGAAATGACAATGACAATAGGATTGTTCATGTTGACGATTGGTACTTTCCTCGGCGGTATTTGGGCAAACGAATCCTGGGGCCGCTATTGGGGATGGGATCCTAAAGAAACCTGGGCTCTTGTTTCAGTATTGGTTTATGCGATTATCTTACACTTGAGATTTATACCTGCACTTCGTGGGAAGTTTCTATTCAATACACTAAGCCTTTGGGGGTATTCGTCTATTTTATTTACCTTTTTCGGAGTGAATTTCTTTTTGGTTGGTTTACATTCCTATGCCCAAGGTGACGGATTTGCTAAGCTACCAAATTGGGTATATATCACAATAGGTGCATTTCTCTTATTTACGGCTATTGCAGCACTAAGAAATAGACAATATAAAGAATTGTAGGCATAAAAAAAGGGAACCGAAGTTCCCTAATTACCTATTGTAAAAAAATCGAGTGATTAATTTACGCTGCTTGATAAATCAGTACCTGCTTTAAAACGAATTGTTTTCTTAGCAGCAATTTTAATAACAGCACCAGTTTTTGGGTTACGGCCATTTCTTGCCGCTCTTTTAGATACAGAAAAAGATCCGAATCCAACCAATGAAATTCTGTCATTTTTTTTCAATGCTCCAGTTGCAGCAGAGATAAAACCATCCAATGCTCTTTTCGCATCAGCTTTTGACAATCCTGAGTTGCCAGCAATAGCGTCGATTAATTCAGCTTTGTTCATTTTTTTTTGTTTAAATGGGTTAATAAATAATTTTACTGCTACAAATATATCTGATAATCAATGCGCTCAACCTGAAAAACCAAAAAAAACACGTAAAATGTTGAAAAATCAAGGGTTTTGTTGATAAAACTTAGATTTTTTGCTGTAAAATCGCCTTTCAAAACGGCTTTCAGGCAAATTAACACATGTAAAATGATACTATTTTTTATGAAATACGGTAGAATTTGCCTGGTCTGTTGGCATAATTACTATGTCATTTAACGTTACGTGCTTCGGTCGCGTTGCGGCAAAATAAATTGTTTCTGCAATATCGATAGCTTGTAAAGGATTATATCCATCATAAACCGAATCAGCATTAATTTGATTTCCTTTAAATCTAACCAGTGAAAACTCTGTTTCAGCTGCACCAGGTGCAATATTTGTGACTTTGATCCCAAATTCTACTAGTTCTAAGCGCATAGCTTTTGAAAGAGAATCAACGGCATGTTTTGTCGCACAATAAACATTACCGTTAGAATAAACTTCTTTTCCTGCAATACTACTAATGTTGAATATGTGTCCAAATCCATTTTTTTTGAATATTGGAATAATTTGTTGACTCACATATAGAAGTCCTTTTAAGTTGGTATCAATCATTTGATTCCAATCAGAGGTTAGTCCGGACTCAATTGATGCCCTTCCTGCCGCCAATCCGGCATTATTAATAAGAATTTGAAGTTGAGATTTGACCCGATCAGATAAATTATGAACAACCTTTGATACCGCCATTTCATCTCGTACATCAAGTTCATTTATTATGGCTTCAATATCATAGTTCCTCTCAAGTCTTTTGGACAATTCAATTAATCGATCTTTTCGGCGTGCAACTAAAACTAGGTTATACCCCTGTGAAGCAAAAATTTCAGCACATGCCTCCCCAAATCCGGAGGAAGCTCCTGTTATGAATACAAATGAACCCATTGAATTAATTTTATCTTTAGTCTAAAGGAAAATGTATTAATTAAAAATAGTTGGTCAAGAAAATAATGCAGTATTAACAAAAAACGTATTATTTCGGTTTTTTCTTTCGTAGAAAACTTCAAATTTAACGAATCTTAAATTATGAATCTTTCAATTCTTTCGACTATTTTCGTAATTAATTCTATCTATTAAATATGCGTTTTTTTCTAACATTCATCATTATTTTTATTTTTAATCAGTTTATGATATCTCAAAACCGAATGCCTGTATTGGATACCTTGATTGATTATTGGCATCTTCAAGCAGCAAAAGCTAATTTTGATGGATATTTCAACATAACATCTGACAATTTTGTTTTTTTGGGTACGGCACCTGGCGAAAGATGGAATAAAAAGGAATTTATGAATTTCTCTAAACCTTATTTTGATAAAGGAAAAGCATGGGACTTTACTTCAAAAAATAGAAATTGGATTTTCTCGGATGATAAGGAAATTGCTTGGTTTGATGAAGATCTTGACACATGGATGAATACTTGTCGAGGAAGCGGGATTTGTATTAAGAATAATGGACAATGGAAACTTTCTTATTACAACCTCACTGTATTAATTGAGAATGAAAAAATAGATGCCTTCATACAATTGAGGAAAAATTAATGTTTGTTCAATCCAATACTATCAAAGCCACACAGTGTTATGTTAAAGACCAACTTGGTCCATCCTTTTCTGAATCAGAAATTCGTAAGATTTTTAAATTAATTATTTGTATTAGATTGGGCTGGAAGGATTCAGAATTTTTGTTGAATCAGGAAAGTAGATTATCTGAATCTGATTTATTATTTGTTCGTTCTGTTGTTAAAAGGCTACTTATCGGAGAACCTTTTCAATATATCTTGGGTGAAACTGAATTTTTTGGGCTAACCCTTTTCTGTTCTCCATCGGCATTGATACCGCGCCCTGAAACCGAGGAATTGGTTCAGTTAATATTAAATTCTATCGATAATTCAAGCCCGCTCAGTATCGCTGATTTATGCACAGGATCTGGTTGTATTGGAATTGCACTCGGCGTGAATTTACCCCAAGCTTCAATTCTTTTCAGTGACTGTTCCGAGGAGGCCCTTGATTTGGCCAGAGAAAATGCGAGTCGAAATAAGGTAAATGGTAAATTTTTGAGACATAATATTCTCAACAAAGATTCTTTTGATCAATTTTTACCCGACTCATTTGATGTCGTTGTGTCTAATCCTCCCTACATCCCACAAAAAGATAAAGATAAATTGAAGCCTAATGTTCTCGACCATGAACCTCACGTTGCACTTTTTGTGGAGAATAATGACCCCCTAATTTTTTACAGACGTATTGCCCTAAATGCGAAAAAAATAATAAAATCAGGAGGCTTGTTGTTTTTTGAAATAAATCCTGATAGTTCGGAGGATTTGGTAATCTTATTGAAAGATTTGGGTTTTGTTAACATTGAATTGATGAAAGATTTGCAAGGTAAATATCGCATGCTTAAGGTTCAAAATAGCTAAATTTGTTTGGTGAACTCTGAACAAGCAAAGATTGAAATTCTTCGATTAACGAAATTAATTAATCATCACAATCATTTATACTACGTCGAAAGTAGTTCTGAAATTTCTGATTTTGAATTTGATGCTTTATTGAGAGAATTACAGGTTCTCGAAAATAAATTTCCTGATTATGCCTATTCTAATAGCCCCACGAAGCGCGTTGGGGGAGATCTAACCAAAAAGTTTGATACAGTTGTTCACCGATATCCTATGTTGTCTTTATCTAATTCATATTCTGAAGAAGATATAATTGAATGGGAAAATCGTATTAAAAAATTAATCGATGGTCAAATTGAATTTGTTTGCGAACTGAAATACGACGGTGTTGCAATTGGAATTCGCTATGAAAATGGTCAACTTAGTCAAGCCGTAACGCGTGGCGATGGCGAAAAAGGGGAAGATGTCACGGCAAATGTGCGGACTATTCGAACAATCCCACTAAGTTTGGTAGGAAATTTTCCAAAAGATTTTGAAATAAGGGGTGAAATTTTTATGCCGATTGCTGTTTTTGAGAAATTAAATAGTCAACGTGCTGAAGAAGGCGAACAACTCTTTGCAAATCCAAGAAATACTGCATCGGGTACTTTGAAAATGCAGGATTCAAAAGTAGTTGCTACACGTTGTTTAGATTCATATTTGTATGGGATTTATGGGGAAGAATTAAGTGCAGAAGGACATTTTGAATCTGTCGAAAAAACCGCATCATGGGGGTTTAAGTCGCCATCAATAAAAGATAGATTTATCGAAAAAACGAATTCGATTGAAGGTGTAATGAATTTTATCCATTATTGGGAGGAAAAACGTTTTTCTTTACCCTTTGAGATCGATGGTGTTGTCATAAAAGTGAATAGTTTTGGTCAACAGATAGAATTGGGTTTTACTGCAAAATCTCCGCGATGGGCAATTGCTTACAAGTTTAAAGCAAATCGTGTTGAAACAACCTTATTGAGTGTTGACTATCAGGTTGGTCGCACAGGTGCTGTTACTCCGGTTGCGAATCTAAACCCCGTTCAGCTTGGTGGAACCACCGTAAAAAGAGCGTCACTTCACAATCAAGATCAAATTAAAAAGTTAGATTTACATATTGGGGATGTTGTTTATGTTGAAAAAGGTGGAGAAATAATTCCAAAAATCGTTGGTGTTAACACAGGGCAAAGAAAGTCGCATCTACGAAAAATCATTTTTCCTTTAACTTGTCCCGCTTGTGAGAGCCTATTGCATCGTAAAGATGGAGAGGCAGGCCATTTTTGTACGAATTACAGAGGCTGCCCTCCTCAGGTGAAGGGAAAAATAGATCATTTTGTCAGTAGAAAAGCACTCAATATTGAAGGTCTTGGAGAGGAAACGGTCGATTTATTGTTTGAAAATAATTTGGTTAAAAATGTTGCGGATATATATCGTTTAAGCTTTGATCAATTGATGAAACTTGATAGAATGGCTGATAAATCTGTGAATAATCTTTTAATGAATATTCAGAACTCTAAAAATATTCCATTTGAACGTGTTTTATTTGGTTTAGGAATTCGATTTGTGGGCGAAACAGTTGCGAAAAAATTGGCAAAACACTTTGGTTCAATAGATAAGTTAATTGAAGCGAGCTACGATGAATTAATTGATGTAGATGAAATAGGGGAAAAAATAGCAAAATCTCTAATTGAATATTTTTCTGATTCTCTATCAAAGGAATTAATTAGTGAACTAAAAATGTTTAACTTGCAGCTTGAAACATCTAAATTGGTGAATTTTGAAGGTGTATTAAGCGGAAAAACAATTGTTGTTTCAGGTACATTTTCCGCTTTTTCGAGAGATGAAATGAAGGAATTAATTGAACAAAATGGTGGAAGAAATGGATCTTCAATTAGTTCAAAAACAGATTTTTTAGTAGCAGGAGAAAATATGGGTCCCTCAAAATTGAAAAAAGCCGTAGATTTAGAGTTAGAAATTTTAAGTGAAGATGAATTTATAAAACTTTTAAAAAAGAAATTTTGAACGAAAATAGTATTTGGAGTACAACAGAATCCTTGTTAATTGTCCTTAACTGCGATGATAACGAACATATGAAGGACTACAAAAAGGCACTTGATCGAGCTCTGAATGAAAGTAATGTGGAGAAACTAACAATTGTGGTTCTTCTTCCAAAAGAAGTGGATAAAAATTCAATGACACCTCATTTTGTGATTTACTATATTTCTCCTACTGATTTCAATTTTTTCGGTAGACTAAAAGATGTTCAGCTTTTGGATGAATTTAAATTAAATTTCGACACGCTAATTTGGTTTGGAGATGACTCTCACCGCATTTTTTCTTACATTAAGAAAATTGATTTTCAAAATAAAATTGGAGTTAATGCAACAAGAGCATTTTTCGAAATGCATCTCAAGGCAGATATTGATAACCCTGCTTCTGCCATTGAATTTATTCATGATGTTCTAACAAAATCGTATTCAGAATAAACGGTAGAAAAATGAAAAATATTTTCAGTGGATCAGGTGTAGCCCTTGTAACCCCCTTCAAGGAGGATTTCTCAATTGACTTTGTGGCCTTGCGAAATTTAGTTCGCTATCAGATTGATAATGGAACTGATTTTTTAGTTGTCCAGGGAACAACAGGTGAATCACCTACACTTTCCCAAGATGAAAAATTACAGGTACTGAAAACTGTCATTGATGAAACGAATGGGGCCTTAAAAGTTGTATACGGTATCGGAGGAAATAATACGTATGACATTGCAGAAAAGTTGAAAAAAGTTCCTGCTGGTGTTGACGGAATTCTTTCTGTCTCACCATACTACAATAAACCAAGTCAAGAGGGAATAATTAAACATTTTACATACCTCGCTTCCCAAACTGAATTGCCAATAATATTGTATAATGTACCAGGAAGAACGGGTTCGAATATGTTGTCTTCTACCACCTTAAAATTAGCGGAAATTCCAAATTTGGTTGCGGTAAAAGAAGCTTCAGGAAATATGGAACAAATCATGGAAATCATTCGCCTCAAACCAGACGGATTTGGAGTATTATCAGGAGATGACGCGCTTACAATGCCGTTAATAGCTGCGGGTGCCGATGGAGTTATCTCAGTTGTAGCCAACGCTTTTCCTAAAAGATTTGCTGAAATGGTTCATTCATCAATTGAAGAAAATTTACCCCGTGCGCGAGAGGCCCACTATGAGCTATTGCCAATTACAAAAATGTTTTTTGAAGAGGGTAATCCCGGAGGAGTAAAAGTTTCTTTAAATGAACAAAAAATCGCAGGAGAAACGATGCGTCTTCCTCTCTATCCGGTGTCCGATTCACTAAGAAATCGCATCCAAATAGAAACAAGAAAAATTCTGAAGTAAGAAAAATATAAATCATAGTGTTTAAATGACATTAACAATCTATTTTCAAATTCCTTTGTATATTTGTAATTGAAATAAATATTCCTAAAAATGACAGAGAAATTGGCAAAAGAGTCAAAGAAAAAAGAAGCACTACCGAAACCGAAATTTTCAAAGGAAATCTATGTTAAATGGTTCAAGGATATGCTTTTGATTCGTAAGTTTGAAGAAAAAACAGGGCAATTATATATTCAACAAAAATTTGGTGGATTTTGCCATTTATATATTGGTCAAGAGGCAATTGCAGTTGGAACTGCAAGCGCATGTCGAACGACGGATAAACATATGACGGCCTACAGAGATCATGCTCATCCGATTGCCCTAGGAACAGATCCACGAGTACTAATGGCTGAACTTTTTGGCAGAAAAACGGGATGCTCAAAAGGCAAGGGTGGGTCTATGCACTTCTTTGATAAAGAAAAGAATTTTGCGGGTGGGCACGGAATAGTTGGAGCTCAAATACCAATGGGAACAGGGTTGGCTTTTGCTGAAAAATATAAAGGAACTGATAATGTAGCATTTGTTTCAATGGGAGATGGTGCTGTTCGGCAAGGAGCGCTTCACGAAACATTTAATATGGCAATGATATGGAAACTTCCGGTCATTTATATTATTGAAAATAACAATTATGCCATGGGTACTTCCGTTGAGCGCACTACCAATGTCACTGATTTATCTAAAATAGGCTTGTCGTATGAGATGCCCTCAAGAATTGTAAATGGAATGAGTCCTGAATCTGTTCACGATGCGATTGAGGAGGCAGCGGCAAGGGCAAGAAGGGGCGACGGGCCAACTTTATTGGATATTCGAACATATCGCTACAAGGGTCATTCAATGTCTGACCCTCAGAAATATAGAACGAAAGATGAAGTTAACGAATGGATAGATAAAGATCCGATTGACCATTGTTTGGATGTGATTAAAGACCAGAAATGGCTCACTCCGAAAGAAATCGAAGATATTGAACTTTGGGTAAAGAAAGAGGTTGAAGAGTCTGTAGAATTTGCTGAAAAATCACCTTATCCTGAAGCTCATGAAATCTATGAAGATGTATACATGCAAGAAGATTATCCGTATATCAAAGAATTTTTAGCTTAAGAAATTATGGCAGAATTAGTCTATATGCCCAAGTTGAGTGATACAATGACCGAAGGTGTTGTTGCAGCATGGAATAAAAAAGTTGGTGATGTTATTAAATCAGGGGAGGTCTTAGCGGAAATAGAGACAGATAAAGCAACTATGGAGTTTGAATCCTTCTATGATGGTACACTTTTGCATATTGGGGTGGAAACGGGTAAAGCTGCACCTGTGAATTCACTGCTCGCTATTATTGGTCTTCCTGATGAGGACATTTCGTCCTTACTTTCAAATGCTCCCCTCCCAGAATCGGAGTCAACTGTTGGTTCAGATCCAATTAAAATTGAAGCCAATACAACCCCGGTAGCAGCACCAGTTCAAATGGATTTACCTAAAAAAGAACCAACTATTGAACCAATCATTTATACGGACTCAGAACGAGTTTTTGCCTCACCATTGGCAAAAAAATTAGCAGAAGAGAAAGGAATTGATATTGGCTATGTATCGGGAACAGGTGAAGGCGGCAGGATAACAAAAAGGGATGTTGATCACTATGTGCCGTACACGTCAACTGGAAAATCCAACAAGACTATAACCCCGGGAATTGAAGCATTTCATGATGAACCGGTAAGTCAAATGCGAAAAACAATTGCTAAACGCCTGTCAGACAGTAAATTTACTGCTCCGCATTTCTATTTG
>Ga0194128_10000632_pt1 | contig 63182 bp, 68 predicted proteins | sample TA2KigCa65mmetaG_FD_148650 | JGI IMG/M metagenome (GOLD analysis project Ga0194128, IMG submission 148650) | Freshwater microbial communities from Lake Tanganyika, Tanzania - TA2015037 Kigoma Deep Cast 65m | ecosystem: Environmental > Aquatic > Freshwater > Lake | place: Tanzania: Lake...
CAGGATCACCGGTTTCTCGCGGCTATGCGCGGCGGCCCGATACCGCCTTCCGACTTCGGCCACGACCTCTCGCCTGGTGGTCATGCTGATTCGTTTCCCTATTTTCCACTCCCGGAGGGACAGAAGGCTAGCAGAATATATGAGGCAACGACCCCCGCATAGTAGCAACCCCCATGATGCAATGCGTGCGGGAATTATGGTTGAGGCTGATCAGCCGGGCTCTTCCGCCAGTCGAATCGCTTCCAGCTTCAACTCCCGATCAAATCTGCCTGACGTCGAAATACCTCCGCGTAAAGGCAAAGATCACCTTTGTGCTTTGGGATGTCCACTTTCCTAAAACGGATCAAATATCAAATGAAAAAAATCGCTTAGACGGATGGATCTTGGCCGCGGCCCTCGCCCTGGCCGACCAGGTGATGGAGCGGCTGGGAGGGCACAAGAACTGGGACCAGACCCGCTATCTGACCTGGGGCTTCTTCGGCAAGTGCCTGCACTTGTGGGACAAATGGGCGGGGAACATCCGCTTCGAGGAGAAGGGTTTGGTGGTGCTGATGAACTTCAACTCGGGCCAGGTCCGCGCCTGGCAGGAGGAACAGGAGCTTACCCAGTCGGCTACGGTGGCAGCCAAACTCAATCGCGCTCATAGGGCCTGGATCAACGATTCCTACTGGCTGGTGATGCCTTACAAGCTTAAGGACAGCGGGGTGAGCCTTAAGTACACGGGCCCGGGCCACACCCAGGAAGGCCGGCCGGCTGAGCTGTTGATGCTGACCTTCAAGGGAGTGGGCGTTACCCCGCAAAACAAGTACGAGGTGTGGGTGGACCAGCAGGACCACGCTTATGACGCAGTGGGCTCTTTACGCGGACTCGGGCGACGCGGAGCCGAAGTTCACCGCGTCCTGGGCCAAGTGGCAGCCCTATGGCAGGATCTGGCTCGCCGATGACCAAGGCCAGGGCAAGCACACCTACATCGCCGTCTTCGACCAGTCGCCGGCCTCGTTGTTCACCGACCCGGCGCCAGTGGAGGTGTTGAAGCTTGGGAAGTGACGGGGGTTCAGCAGAGCGCCGGGGAGGTGGGCCATTCCGATCTCTCCTCAGGCGCAGACTTGCAGCCCTGCGCGGTAGCCTTCCCCCGCCGCCCTACCCCCTCAACGCCTCATACGCTGGGGCGTTGAGGCTCCGCGCTCCCCGCAGCCCCACCCGCGTCCCGCCGCACCCGAACGTATGGGGTGCGGCGCAAAGGGCGCTGCCCTTCCCCAAGACCCTTGCCCCTTGCCACCACTTATATGGTACTGCGCCCCGGGAGAGATCTCCAGACCCACCTTCCCTACACCCATAAAACCCTGCCTTCCTCTGCGGGGGGCTGGGGTTTGTTTTTGCTAATGGATAGCGGCTCAAGCGGCGCGCAGGCGGTTTTCCGGCATGTTCTCCAGGCGCGAGAGCCAGTAGTGGACATCGTACTTTTCGTCGCCCATGAGGAAGCGCCAGAACTTGATGCGGTTGACGATCTCCAATCGAACCTCGTTGCCGTACCAGCGGTGGTTGGCGCTGAGGATGCCGGGGATGGCCGGGTCTTCGAGATCCTCGGTGTTCCATAGCCGGAGCTGCCGCACCGTGGGATTGAGGCGCAGCTTGAACATGTAGCGCATCTGGTCGGTGTGGTTGGGTTGGGCGCAGTGCCAAATGCCGTGGTGTACCACGATAAGGGTGCCGCCCTTGCAGGTGGTGGCTGCCTGGCCGAGGAAGTTCTGGTAGCGGCCGATGTCCGTCTCGCTGATGCGGCGGTAGTGGCTCCCCGGCAAGAGCATGGTGCCGCCCATCTCGCGCGGGGTGTCGTGGCAGAAGTACATGAACTGAATGTCGAAATGCATGCGGGTGTCGATGATGGCGTCGGCGTGCCAGATCTGGCCCTGCTCGTGGTGCGGGCCCACGGTATGCACGGCGTGGTGGTCGTAGAGCGGGTCGGGGCCCACCAGGCTGTGGATAATGCCCTGGACCTGGGGCAGGCGGAAGACCCGGCCCACTGCCGAATCCGGCCAGGCTTCGCTTAAGGGGCGGCCGGCAGTGGGCCGGGGCACGGAGTTCTTCCCGATCTCGGCGTACACCGCCTGGTTCAGTTCGGCGGGGATCAGCTCGTCGAAGCGCAGAAGGCCATCGGCGGCAAACTGGGCCATTTGTTTGCTGGTCAGCAGGTGCTCAGGGGCCATCGATCTCCTCCATCTTTTCGAGTATGTATTCGTATCTGAGATAGGAAGTATTGTATTCCATGCCGGGATAGGCCGGGAACTGCTGGGGGAACTGGATCACCCGCCAGCCCTCCTTCATGGCCGCCACCACCGAAGGATAGGGCGGCGTGTCGTTGTCGCCGGTGGTGACCGGCGTCTTGCCGGTTCCGTCGTACTGGGACCACGAAACCACCGCGCTGTTGAGATCGGGGGAGTGGGCGTAGAGGGCCAGCAGTTTCTGGCGCAACTGGGGCATGGGTATCCTCGCAGTTAAAAAAGATATTGCAATATATCACCGCTGCCCGGGCAGGGCAACCGGCCGGTGGCCCGGGCGGGGGGGCTGGCGTATTTTTGAACCCATTGCCGGCTTCCACCTCAAGGGAGGAGAACCACATGATCCGCGCCGATGCCCTGGTGCTCATCGTCGTCGACGGCCTGCGCCCCGACGCCCTGCGCCGGGCTGCCACCCTGCACCTCGACCGCCTCGTCGCCGGAGGCGCCCACACCTATGCCGCCCGCTCGGTGATGCCCTCGGTCACCCTGCCCTGCCATACCTCGATGTTTCGCGGGGTGAGGCCCGAGCGCCACGGGATCACCACCAACGTGTGGATTCCCCCGGCCAGGCCAGTGCCCAGCCTGCTCGACGTGCTGCACCGCGCCAAGATCCCCACCATCGCCATCTACAACTGGGAGCAGTTGCGCGACCTGGGCGACCCTGGCTCGCTCGACCAGAGTTATTTCGTCAACAACTGCTACGAGCCAGGTGGCGACCAGGAACTGGCCGAGCTGGCCGCCGGGGTTTTGGGCGGCATGGAGGCGGGTTTCGCCTTTGTGTATCTGGGGTACGTGGACACGGTGGGGCACAGCCAGGGCTGGATGTCGCCGGCTTATATCGATGCAGTGTCCCAGGCCGACCAGGCCATCGGCACCATCCTGGCTGAGTTGCCGCCCCAGGTGGTCCGCATCGTCACCAGCGACCACGGCGGCCACGCCCAGACCCACGGCACCGAGATGCCCGAGGACATGACCATCCCCTGGCTGATCCAGGGGCCCGGCATCCGCCAGGGGTACCAGTTGCAGGGGCAGGTGGAGATTATTGACAATCCGCCCACCATCGCCTCGCTTTTAGGGGCGGAGCCGGCCACGGAATGGACCGGCAAGGTGATCGCCGAGGCGGTGGATGGTTGAGCGGGGCTGAGCGCCGGCTGCTGGGGCTGCTGGCCGTCCACTTCATTTTTTATGGCGTGGCCCTCACCCTGGTGGGCGCCACGGTGCCCGAGATCATCCGCACCTTTGGCTGGAGCTATATCGACATCGGGGCGGTGATGGCCGCCGGCTCGGCCGGGTACCTGAGCGGTTGCTTCAGCGGCGGGGCGCTGGTGCGCCGGGCCGGGCCGCGGCGCATGCTGCTGGCGGGCCTGGTGCTGGAAGGGCTGGGTCTGGGGAGTTTTGGCAGCGACTCCGGGCTGGACTTTAACATGGGGGTGTTGCTGCTGGTGGGCCTAGGCCAGGGCTGGATCGAGGTGGCGACCAACTACTGCCTGGTAGGCCTGGAAAACCCCGGGGAGAGCCGGCTGATGAACCTTATCCACGCCTGTTTCACCGCCGGCGCCTGTCTGGGGCCCGTCGGGGTGGGGGGCCTGCTGGCCAGCGGGGCCCCCTGGCGGTGGGCCTACGAGGGGGTGGGGCTGCTCCTGTTGGGCGTGGTGCTGGTGGCCCTGCACCTGCCCTTTCCCATTGCTCCGGCCGTCGAGGCCGTTTCGCCGCGCCGGGCCCTGGGCAGCCTGGCCCGCGATCCGCTGCTCCTGCTCCTGGGGGTAGTGGTCTTTCTGTACGTGGGCGCGGAGATGGGGATCTCCGCGTGGATCAGCGAGTACTACGTGGAGACCTTTGCGGTCTCCAAGGCCGTCGGGGCGTACATGGTGTCGGTGGTGTGGGTGGGGTTGCTTCTGGGTCGCCTGGCCCTCTCAATGGGGTATCGGGGCCGGCGGCAGACGCCGCTGCTGGCGGGACTGTGCTGCCTGGCCGCCCTGCCCCTGCCTTTGGCCCTGCAGAGTCCTTCGCCCTGGATGGCGGGAGGGCTTTTTCTGGTAAGTGGCCTGGGATTCTCGGCGGTCTATCCGGTGTGCATGGTGCTGGTGGGCGAGCACTTCACCGAGGAGCAGAGCCTGGCCATCGGCCTGGTCTCCGGGGCCGGCGGCATGGGCGCCCTCGCCTTTCCCTTTGCCATGGCGGCCATCGCCGGGCAGTTCAGCATCGCCCAGAGTTTCTGGTTTTGCTCCGCTACGGCCTGGGTCATGGCCCTGGCCGCCGGCGCCGTGCTGGTGCTGGTCCATCGCCGGCGCCGGCGAGCCGAGGGTCAGTTGTTGGAGAACTCCACCAGCCGCTGGCGGTAGTGGGTGCGCAGCTTTTCCAGGGCCCGGTTGCGCAACTGCCGCACCCGCTCGCGGGTGACCCCCATGGCCTCGCCGATCTCCTCCAAGGTCATGGGCTCCAGATCCTCCAGCCCAAAATAATCCCTGACGATCTGGTACTCGCGCTCGTCAAGGGCCCTGAGGCAGTCGGCCAGGGTGTTTTTCATCTGCTCGCGCTCCAGCACCTCGTCCATGCCTACCTCCGGGCTGACGAAGAGGGAGAGCAGGGGGGCGCCCTCGCCCTGGTAGATCGGGGCGTCGAAGGAGAGGTCCTGCTGGGCCGCGGCCATGGCGTTGCGGGTGCGCTCGGCGCTCAGGTCCAGGCTGGAGGTCAGTTCGTCGAAGGTGGGCAGACGGCCCAGCTCGTGGGCCAGCAGGCCGGCCTCCTTCTCCACTTTATGGTGGTCGTTGAGCTGGCTCATGGGCGGCCGGGCGATCTTGCCCTGCTCGGCCAGGGCCCGCAGGATGGCCTGACGAATCCACCACACCGCGTAGGTGATGAATTTGAAACCACGGGTCTCGTCGAAGCGCTTCACCGCTTCGAGCAGCCCCATATTGCCCTCGGAGATCAACTCGGCCAGGGTGAGGCCGTAGGCCTTGTAGTCGCGGGCGACCCGCACCACGAAGCGCAGGTTGGCGCGGATGAGCTGCTGCCGCGACTCTTCGTCCCCGGCCCGGGCGCGCTCGAACAGGGCCACCTCCTCGGTGCGGCTGAGAGGTTGAACATTCTTGATTTCGCGCCAATAGACGTCTACAGCAGTGGATTTGCCCATGGCAAGCCTCTAGAACAAAGGAGAACAACCTTAACGTTAACGTAAAATATAAATTCTTCGCAGAACCGCCGCAAGGGGGTGGGAATTTTTAGTCCGGGTGGGGTGCGCGGCGCAGTAATTTTTTGTGGGAGTGAGACTTTTTGTGGTTTAGGCGGCGGGCCCGCGCCACTCTGCCCGGTCGGGTGGGCCGGCGCGGCGGGGGTGGGGGTTGAAGGTGAAGGGCTAGGAGGGCGGCAAACTTTTCCAGGCAATCCTCCCGGTTGCTCAACTGGTTGCGGAAGCGGCTCGATTGGAGGATGAGGATGCCTTCCCGGCTCAGGCGGGAGGCCAGGCCCGCCATGAGGCGCTGCCGCTGCTCCGGGGTAAGGGAAGGGCTGTGCTTCAGGTCGAAGCGCAGTTCGGCGCGGGTGTTGGTTTTGTTGACGTTTTGTCCGCCCGGTCCGGGGCTGCGGTTAAAGAAAAAGAGCAGTTCCGCCAGGGGGAGGTGCAGGTCGGGCAGGATTTCAAGGGTATTCATGGTGGCCATACCTAGAGTGGTTTATATTTGGCCGAGCTTTGTTCAGAATCTTTGCACGCAGAGGAGATCGCCATGCCCCGCAAGTACACCGCTGCCGTCGTCGGTTGCGGCTCCATCGGCCACGCGCACATGGAAGGCTACCGCCTCGTCGATGAGGTGGAGGTCATCGCCGTCGCCGATCCGCTCGAAGCCGGCCGGCAACAGTACGTGAAAGAATACGGCATCCCCAAAGGGTACGCCACAGTCGAGGAAATGCTGGCCGCAGCCAAGCCCGACCTCGTCAGCGTCTGCACCTGGCACCTGCTCCACCCGGCCCCCACCATCGCCGCGGCCTTGGCGGGGGTGAAAGGGATCATCTGCGAGAAGCCGATGGCCATTGGGGTGGGCGCGGCCAACCGCATGGTCGCCGCCTGCGAGGCCAGCGGCACCAAGCTGGTGGTCAGCCACCAGCGCCGTTTCACCGCCGGCTGGGAGAAGGCGCGGGAGGTGGTGCGGCAGGGGGCCATCGGCAAGCCGCTGTGGGTGAACAACAAGGTGGCCGAGGGGCTGGCCAACTGGGGCACCCATTCCATCGACGGCTCGCGCTTTGCGCTGGGCGACCCTCGTGCCCTATGGGTGATGGGGGCGGTGGAGCGGCGCACCGACCGCTACGAGCGCGACACCGCGGTGGAGGACGCTTGCATGGGATTGCTGCAGTTCGAAAACGAGATCCAGCTTTTCATTCAGTCGGACCTGATGCGCGCGGGGGCGGCGGCCGGCTCCTTCCAGATCCAGGGCACCGAGGGGCTCCTGGAGGCCAGCGAGACCCAGGTGCGGCTGCTCAACGCCGGGGCCAAGGGCTGGCAGGAGGTGCCCCTCCCCGTGCCGGCCGAGCAGATCGCCGGCATCGGCGGCGACACCAACGCCGCCCAGGTCCGCGAGCTGCTGCGCTGGATCGAGGGGGGGCCCGAGCATCGGGGCGCCGGCCGGCGGGCCCGCGACACGGTGGAGATTATGATGGCCCTGTACGAGTCGGCCCGCCGGCACCGGGTGGTCCACCTACCCCTGCAGGAGCAGGAGTACCCGCTGGAGCTAATGATCCGCGAAGGGGCGCTGCCGGTGGAGGTGCCGGGCCGGTACGACATCCGCTCTTTCCTCAGACGCGACGGCATCGACGAGAAGGCGTACGCCCAGCTTCGGGCCCAGGGCGTGGGTCACCACCAGATCATGATGAAGCTCAATGAAGGGAAGAAGTGAGGTGTACCGCGCTTCGTACGACGGCAAGAACAAGAAGGTCTTCTGGCAGGAGATGTGGCGGCACGAGTTCCTCGCCGCCCTCGAACGCGCCCCGGTGGTGATCGTGCCGGTGGGCTCGGTGGAGCAGCACGGGCCGCACTGTCCGATGGACGTGGACATTGCGGCTCCCTTCTACATGGCGGTCGAGGTGGCCAGGCGGGTGGACGATTTTCCGGTGATCGTGGCCCCGCCGGTTTGGTGCGGCTTCACCCACTACAACATGGGCTTCCCCGGCACCATCAACCTGCGCCTGGAGACCTTCCAGAACCTTCTGGCCGACATCCTGCGCAGCATCCACGCCAACGGCTTTCAACGGATCATCGCCGTCAACGGTCACGGCGGCAACTGGGGGCCCTGCCGCTCGGTGGCCTGGCAACTGGCCGAGGGGGACATCTTTGTCCTCAGTTTTAACTGGTGGGACATGGTCAGCGGCGAACTGCGCCAGTGGAGTGCCACTGACGAGGGGGTGGGGCACGGCGGCGAGTGGGAGACGGCGTTGCAGTTGCACCTGCGCGCCCACCTGATCGACCGGACCCGCCTCGACAAGGATGAAACTGGCACCCAGCCCTTCAAGGGGGAGTTGGCCTTTGCCGAGTTCGCCGAGCGCCGGCGCGATACCCTGCAGGAAACCGGGATCATGGGCGACGCCTTTGCCGCCAGCGCCGAGAAAGGGGGCCGCGCCTTTGAACTGGCCTGCCAGCGCCTCGAAAAGCTGGCGCGGGAATACCACGCCCTGCCGGTGCGGCACTACCGGGAATTCGGCAGCCACTGTCCCTGAGCCCCCAAAAGCAAACGCCCCGCACAGCCCGCTGTGCGAGGCGTTGCTATCTTTGGGCCGCCCGAGGCGGCGCTACGGGTCCAGGCCGGAGTGGGGAAGCTCCGGGGATCTGGGGCTCAGGGCTGGATGGGCCCTAAGGCGCTGCACTATTTGATCGATCGGAAAGTTGGAGGTTCGATCCAACTTAGTATCAAATAGGCTGTAGTGATATTATCGTCCAGCAGAGCCGATTACTTTAGCGAAATCGTAGAGGGATGTTAGGGTATTTAAAACAATAAGTTACACTAAAACTGCCAGCAACTCCGGCACTTATACGTGATGAATCAATTGAAACCCAAGTCGCCGTTGCGGGGGCAACAGGGGGATATTGACAGGGCCGGGCTTGCCGCCTATTTTTTAACACTTTTTGCACGAGAGTGATAGGCGCCCTGCGCCATCTCTCCCCATCTCATAAACAGGAGCGTGTCGCCATCGCCAGGGTAAACCGCAAGGAATTCACGGCCAAGCTGAAGCCGGAAGACATCGACTACAAGCGCCTCGACGTGCTGGCCCGTTTCCTCAATCCCATCGGGAAAATCGATGCGGCCCGCCGCACCGGGGCCACCCGCAAGCAACAGGCCCAGATCGTCCAGGCCATCAAACGCGCCCGCTACCTCGCACTGCTGCCCTACACCATCAACGACATCAGATAAGGGCGGCCGGCTCCGCGCCCAGGAGAGCGCCCATGGCCCGCGCTGCCATCGGGCTTATCGAAACCGAAGGTCTGGTCGGGCTGATCGAGGCGGCCGACGTGGCCGCTAAGACCGCAGATGTGCAGCTTTCGGGCTTTGAGCGCATCGGCGGGGGGCTGGTTTCCCTGCGCTTGAGCGGGGACGTGGCCTCGGTGCAGACCGCAATCCGGGCCGCGGCCGAGGCGGCCCAGCGCCTTGGGCAGGTGATCAGCTACCACGTCATTCCCGGGCCGCACGAGGACCTCGTCGCCCTGGTGGAGGGCAACAGCCCTCCGCCTTCTCCTGTCGCTGCAATTTCACCGGCTGCTGCCACAACCCTTTCCCTCGCCGAACTGGAGTCCCTGCCGGTAGCCCGGTTGCGCCAGCGGGCACGCCAGTACCCCGACTTCTCCCTCAAGGGTCGGGCTATCTCCCGGGCCGGCAAGGCCGAACTCCTCGCCGCCTTCGAGCAGCTCAACGCCAAATAAAAACCCCCGGCCAAAAGGTTAGGGGGATGTAATATTGGCCCTAAGTGCTGAAGGGCGTCGGGGAACGGCCCGCTTCGGGCTTTCCCAAGGCGCGCCCCGCGACACCCTATAGATGGTGTTGCGTCCCCTCGCTCGCCCATTGCTCCTCCATCCGGCCGCCCCACCACGCGGTCTTCCCTCCCCCGCCACTCCCCGGGAAAGCCCTTCGGAGCCTTTTCCCCACCGCCTGCTTTCCCGAAATCACACGTGCCAGACGTAGAGGTCGCGGTTCTGGAGGGGGAGGTCGATCCATTTGCCCCCTTCGAGGTGGCTCTGGGCCACGGCCAGGCAGATCTCGGTGGCGTGGTGGGTAATCTCTACGTTGCCCAGGGCGGGCTTTCCCTCCTCGTGCGCCCGCACCAAGTCCTCGAAGGCGTAGAGGGTGGCGCTGTAGGGGGGGACGTTCTCGAAGGGCTTTTCGGGGTAGATGGTATGCCGGCCCGCGGCGAGGGGCAGACGCTCGACCCAGTCCATGCCGTTGTTGAGTCCCTTGAGCATGCCCTTGGTTCCCCACACCTCGAAATCCCAGTGGCCCGTCGGCACGGTCCAGGCCTCGATGCGGCCGGGGAACTGGAGCTGGTAAACGGCCTGGGGGTCCTTGTCGAAGCGGTTGGGGCCGGCGGCCAGCTCTCCGCGCAGTTCACCCTTGACCCGCAGGGCCCGCAAGTCCCCCAGCAGGTAGAGGAGGGTGTCCACCGAGTGGATGTGGCCGTGCATCAGGGAGGAGGAGGCGTGGTGGACTGCAGTGCGCAGCTCGCCGATCTCGCCCTGGGCTAGGCGCTGGCGGGCACGGTGATAGCGGGTGTCGAAGCGACGCAGTACCCCGGTGTTGAAGGCGATGTTGCGGGCCTGGTAGGCGCGGAGGATGGCATCGGCCTCGCGCATGGAGCAGGCCATGGCCTTTTCGAGGAATACCATGCTCACCCCGCCGGCCTCGGCCACCCCCAGGGCCAGCTCGGCGTGGTTCTCGGCCCTGGTGCAGATGGCCACTAGGTCGGGGACCTCCTGGCGGATCATCTCGCGGTAATCCCCGTACACCGCTCCCACCCCCCAGCGCTCGGCAAAGGCGCGCTGCTTGGCTGGATCCAGATCGGCCCCGGCTACCAGTTCGAGGCGCTGGCTGGCCCGACAGGCCCCGGCCGCCGAATACGGCAGGGCGATGGCCGGGTAACCGACCACCTCCTCGTCGATGGTGCTGCCCATACGGCCCAGGCCGACGACGGCAGCGCGGTATTTTTTCATGGGTTCTTCCTTTTGGCCGCCACTTTCTTCTTTCTTACCGGCGTGGTTCCAGACGGTTCCACTGGCAGGCCGTCGGCCTTCTCGTCGGCCTCGTCGAGCACGGCCACCTCTTCCTGGAAATAGGCGCGGGCATCGGCCAGCAACTGGTCCTGCTCGGCCTTGCGGATCTCGGCCAGTTCGGAGGCGGACAGGGGCGGCCAACTGAGGAAGAAGTCCTCTACCGCCACGCTGAGCATGCGTCCTTTGAGGTAGCGCTCGAAGGTGGTGGCGATGACGTGGGCCGGCAGGGGCTCCAGTTCAGGCTGGGCCTCGTCGAGGTACAGTTCGACGAGTTCGTGCAGCAACAGGGCCTCGAAGAGGGTGATCTGGGCGCAGCCGGCTCCGCCGGCGTCCTCGTCCCACATCTCCAGCACCCGGCGCACCCCGGCGACGAAGTGGATCTCGCCGGCCCGTTCGTACGCCACCGAGCGAGCCTCAACGATGGGTTTCAGCTTGTTGCTGCGCACGTCCTCGTAAAAGTGGGCGATCAGGCGCAGGGGCTGGGTATTGGTGGGGCTGAGGCGGTCGGCCAGGGCCCTGCCGGCCAGGGCCGGGTGGCCGATGACGTAGCTGAGCAGGGTCTCGGGTTTGGGGGACCAGATCAGGGAAAGGCGGCGGGCCTGGCGGCGCAGTACGTGGCGAACGTCCTCCTTCTCATCGACGGCGAAGACCCCCTCGATCAGGCTCTTCTTGTCCTCGAAGGTGGCGGAGTTCCGGAACTTGAAGGAGCCCAGCAACTGCAACAACTGGACCCGGCTACGCATATCGGAGGGGGTCAGGTCCAGAAGGGAGCCCAGGAAGGCCTCGGTGCCGTCCTCCTCGGTCCAAGTGCGGAAGGTGGTGGGGCTGCGCTTGAGGGTGTCCATCTTAACGTAGAGCCCCTTGACGAGGTCCGGCTCCAGGCCCGTCGCTTGCCCCTCGACTTTTTCGTAGAGCACCGCCGGGTGCTGGTCGAGAGCCTCGGCCGTGGCCAGGAATTCCTCGTCGGGGGGCGCCTGACTGCCGTAATAGGCTCTGGCAAGCCGCTTCCTGCTCTCCAAGGGAGCCTTCTCTGCAAAAGAACGATGTCGGAGACAGATAGACGCGGCGGTTTTGCCCATCATGGCGACTCCCACAGGCGCAGACCTGTGCGGCTCAGGTACACCGGTATGTGCTGGAAGAGGGGGTTGGCCTGCTCGATCTGGGCGATGAGGTGGCGTTTGGCGTGGGAGAGGGGCCCAGTGAGCAGGGTGAGGGAGCCCCCGTCGCCGCCGGCGCCGTTCACCTTCCAGCCCAGGGCCTCGTGTTCCCTGGCAATGGCTATGATCTGCGCGGCCTCGCGGCTGACCAGCTCAGGGTGGAGGCGGGCCTGGGCCTCGGTGTTGGCGCTCATGGCCCGGCCCAGGGCGGCGAAGTCCCCGGCGTACACCGCGTCGCGCGAGGCCGGGGCGGTGAGGCGCAGGTCGTTCAGTTTTTTGCAGTCCGGACCAGCGCCTTCCAGCTCGGCGATGACCTTCTTGTGGACGTCGGAGGAACTGTGGGACTTGCCCAGGAAGATGAGCACCAGCCGGCGTTCCAGCTCCCACCACACCGAGTTGGGCACCTGCAACTGGGAGACCGAGGCATGGGGGTACTTGAACATCTCGATATAATTGATGCCCCCGTACGCCGAGCAGAGCTGGTCCTGGATGCCGCACTGCTGTTTGAGCATCTCGGTCTCGATGCGCTGGGCAGTGAGGGCCACCTCGTTGGGGGTGAGCCGGCCGGGGGTCAGTGCGTCGAGGGCGCCGATCAGGGCCACGGTCACCGCCGCCGAGGTGCCGGTGGAGCAGCCGGCCGGGGCCTGGCAGTAGATGGTGACCTCGATGGCCAGGTCCTCGGGGATGCGCATGTACTCGATGGCCGCCTCCAGTAGCGGGTGCTGGGTCCACCCGCTCAACTGCTTGACCGCGTACTTCTGGCCGTAGTTCTCGGCGCGGATGACGATGCGGTCCTCCACCTGGCCGCGCAAATACACCTCTATCTGCACCTCGGCATAGGGGTACACCCCGATATTGAAAATCACTCCCTGTTCGGCGAACCAGGTGTCGGTCCAGCCGCCGTTGTCGCAGATGCGGATGGGCGCCACGCTGTTGATGCGGCGCTGGGGCGCGGGAGGGGCCATGCGGGGCTCCGGGTGGCGGGTTCCTCCCAAGATACCCCCCGCGCAAAAGAAGTGTCAAGCGCAGGGCCTGCTTGTCCGCGGCGGGGGGAAGGCATAGCTTTTTGGGCAGATCAGCCGCGAAAGGAGCGCCGATGCCCCGCACCCATCACCTCAGCCGCCAGCACCTCGTCTACAGCCTCGACCAGGCCCACCCTCCGGCCCTGGAGATCGACCCGGGCGATACAGTGGTGCTGGAGACCTACGACGCCCGCACCGGCAGCATCCAGCGCGACGAGGACCTGCTCCTGCATCCCCATCCGGCCGGCTCCAACCCGGCCACCGGCCCCATCCGGGTGCGCGGGGCGGAACCCGGCGACGCGCTGTGCGTGGAGATCCAGCAGATCGATCTGGCGCCCCAGGGTTTCCTGGCGGTCAAGGCCGGCATGGGGCTGTTGGGGCACCTGGCCAAGGAATTCGCCACCCGCATGGTGCAGATCGAGGGGGAGCAGGTTCGCTTCGGGGCGCTGCGTTTCCCCGTCCGCCCGATGGTGGGGGTGATCGGCGCCGCCCCCTCCGGGGAGGGGGTAAGCACCGGGTTTGCCGGCCCCCACGGGGGAAACATGGACAACCGTTACATCGCCCCTGGCAGCAAGGTCTACCTGCCAATAAGCGTGCCGGGGGCCTGGCTGGGCATCGGCGATGTCCACGGGGCCATGGGGGATGGCGAGATCACCTTCATCGGCCTGGAGATCTGCGCCGAGGTCACCGCCAGGGTGGAGTTGCTCAAGGGGAAGGAACTGCGCCGGCCCCTGGTGGAGACCTCCGAGTGTTGGATCACCACCGGGGACCATCCAGACCCGGCCCAGGCCCTGCGGGTAGCCGCCGAGGAGATGGTGCGGTTGATGCAGGAAAGAATGGAGTTGAGCTTTGCCGAGGCGTACATGCTGATGAGCGGGGCCGTGGACGTGCAGATCTGCCAGTGCTGCGGGCCGGGGGAGTTCCCGGTGACCACCCGGGCGATGATCAGCAAGAAGCTTCTGGAAAGAGGCGGGAGATGAAACCGGTAAAGGTGGCCCTGATCGGGGCCGGCAGCCGATCCTTTGGGCCAGGCACCATCCGCGATGTGCTCCTGAGCAAGCCCCTGGCCGAGCGCGGGGTGGAACTGGTGCTGATGGACAAGGTGGCCGACCACCTGGGGGAGGTGGAACAGTACGCGGTCCATGCGTGCCAGCAACTGGGCCACGCGGCTCGGGTGTGGTCCACCACCGACCTGGACCGCGCCCTCGACGGGGCCGACTTCGCCGTCACTGCCATCGAGGTACAGCGATTCCTCTATTGGACCCAGGACTACCACCTGCCCCGCCACTACGGGTTCAAGCAGATCTTTGGCGAGAACGGCGGGCCCGGCAGCCTCTTCCACGCCCTGCGCAACATGGGCCCCACCCTCCATATTGCCCGGACCATGGAGCGGCGCTGCCCCAACGCCCTGCTGCTCAACTACACCAATCCCGAGCACAAGCTCTGCGAGGCCGTGACCCGATTGACTTCCATCCAGGCGGTGGGATTGTGCCACGGGGTGTTCATGGGCTTGCGCCAACTGGCCCAGATCCTCGAAGTCCCCCAGGAGGAGCTGGACACCGCGGCCTGCGGCATCAACCACTTCACCTTCTTCCAGAGGATACGCCGCCGGGCCACTGGCGAGGACCTATATCCCAGCCTGAGGCAGGCCGATCTGGAAGGGGACGAGCTGGCCCACTGGCACGAGTTCGGGCTGGGCCGGGTGCTCCTGCGCCGCTTTGGGCTGTGGCCCTCGCCGGCCACCAATCACTACGGGGAGTACCTCCGCTGGGCCGAGGAGTTCATGGCCAGCGAGATGCAGTATTACTACGACCCGGCCCAGGGGCACCCCTGGGAGACGGGGAAGATCCCCGATTTCGTCTACACCATCGACCGGACCGATACCAACCGGCCCTGGCGCCGGCCCGAAGCGCAGCCGCGCGTGCTGGAGGACCTGCCCCTGAAGGCCTCTGGCGAACTGGCCGCCCCGATCATGGAGGCCCTCATGTGCGGGGAGAAACGCGAATTGGCCGCGATCAATGTGCCCAACCGGGGCTATATCCCCGAACTGCCAGATGGATTGGTGGTGGAGGTGCCGGCGATTGCCGATGAGCAGGGCTTGCACCCCTGCCAGATGGAGGCCCTGCCAGAGCCCATCGCCGCGCTGATCCGGGTGCAGGCCAGCATCCACAAGCTTCTAGTGGATGCTTTTGCCGAGCGGTCCAAGGCCAAACTGCTGCAGGCCCTGCTGCTGGACCCCACGGTGGACTCCTACCGGCGGGCGGTGGCGCTGTTGGAGGAGATGCTGAAGCTGCAGCGGGATATATTGCCGCCGCTGGAGTGATCAGCGGGTGAAGAGGGTCCCCCGCACATACGAGCCTTCGTCCGAGGCGAGGAAGGCGAGGATGCGGGCCACGCCCATCGGATCCCCCAGGGATTTTCTTGCCTCCTCCACGGCTCTGGCGGTGTCCTGGCCCGCGGCCTGGGCGCCCTGGGCGATGTTCTCCAGCTTGAGCGGGGTGGCGATGCCCCCGGGGCAGATGACGTGGACCCTGGCCCCTTTGACGTGGGCCTCGATGTTGTACTGCATGCCGTGGACCCCGGCCTTGCTGGCCGCATACGCCAGGGAGGAACTGGCCCCGCGCACGCCGGCCCCCGAGGCGATGAGCAGCACCACCGACTGGCCGGCCCTCTCCAGAAGGGGAGCCGCCTGCCGCACCACCAGGTAGGTGCCCTTGAGGTTGGTGTCGAGGGTGGCGTCCCAGTCATCCTCGTCCAGGCCGGCCACGCCTTTGAACGCCCCCTTGAGCACCCCGGCGCTGCACACCAGCAGGTCGAGGTGATCCGCGCCCAGTTTCTGGAACACCGCTCCCACACTCGCTGCCGAGCGCACGTCGGTCTGGTGGAAGGCGGCCCGGCCGCCGGCCTTTTCGATGGCCGCCACCGCAGCCTGACCATCGCGCTCATTGTAATCGAGGATCAGCACCTGGGCGCCCTCGGCGGCGAAGAGTTCGGCGCTGGCCCGGCCAATCCCGGTAGCCCCGCCGGTGATCAGGGCGATCTTCCCTTGCAGTCTCATGATCTTTGGAGTTTCTCCCAGAGGAAATCGTAGGCCCGCCGGCCGCTGATCTGGTGGCGGCCCTCGAAGTAGTCGGTTTCCACCTGTCCGGTGTCATCCCAGACCTGGTAGTGCTGGCGGGTCTGCTGCACGCTCTTTTTCACCGCGCGGATGGGGAAGATGGGGTCGCGGCTGGCGGCCTCCACCAGCAGGGGGCGGGGGGCGAGCAGGCCAGCCAGGTCGTGCATCTCGCCGAATTGGTGCAGGCCCGGCACAAAGTTGCAGGGGCAGTGGTGCATGGCGAGGATGCTGTCGCGGAAGGTGCAGAAGTAACCGCTGACCACGCAGGCTTTGATCCGCTCGTCCATGCAAGTGGAGAAGAGGGTGTGCATGCCGCCCCCCGAGATACCCATGGCCCCCAGGCGCGAGGTATCCAGGTCCCTGCGGGCCTGGAGGTAGTCCACCAGGCGCAGCCCGTCGTGGACCCGCAGACCCACGGTGGAAAGGCCCAGGTGGAAGGCCAGCATTGAGGTGTGGGTGCAGGTACCCGGCGAGCTCTGGCCTGCCTCCAGGTAGGAGAAGTCGGTCTGCCGCTCGCCGAAGCAGGAGATCTCGGGGGCGGCCACGGCAAAGCCGCGCCGGCACAGGGCCACGCCGAAGTCGCGGTGATACCCGTCCGGCTCGCGGCGCTCGGCCCCATCCTCCCACAGGCCGACGATGTCCTTGACCCCGTAGCCGTGGCCGTGGAAGGCGACGACCACCGGCAGGGGGCGGGGGGCCTTCTTGGGCAGGAGCAGGTACACCGGCATCACCACCCCTGGCGCGGTCCTGAGCAGAAGCTTCTCGCGGAGGTGGTCCCCCCGGTCCACGCTTTCGAGCTTCTTGGGTGCCAGGGGGGTGGTGCGCAGCAGCGAAAGCCCCAGGGTCTGGCCCAGGGCCCGGCGGGTGCGAACCTGCCAGGCGCGTCCCTGGGCCGGGGTGCGGGCGGCAAAGCGGTGAGGGGCTTCCTCGGGGCGGTAGAGCTGCCACAAGAGGCGCGAGGGCTGCAGTTCCTTGAGGCGTCGAGCGTCGAGCAGGCGGGTGCTCACGGCTGGTCCTCCTTGGACATCAGCGCGCGGGACATGCCGTAGGAGCCGGCCATCAGTCCCCCATCTACATTGAGCACCTCGCCGGTGATCCAGGAGGCTTCAGGGGAGGCCAGGAAGAGGGCGGCCCGGGCGATGTCCTCGGGTTCGCCCACCCGGCCCAGCGGGTACCATTTGGACAGCTTCTCGAAGATCTGCGGGTCTTTCTGGACCACCGGGCCCCAGATGGGGGTGCGCACCGTGCCGGGGCAGATGGCGTTGGCGCGCACCTGGTGGTGCCCATACTTGATGGCCAGGTTGCGGGTGAGGTTGATGACCCCGGCCTTGGCCGCGCTGTACGCCTCCTCACTCAGGCCGGAGAGGCCGTTGACCGAGGAGACGTTGACGATGGCCCCCCCCCGCCGCTCGATCATGCCCGGCAGGAAGGCCCGACAGCAGAGGTAGACGCTCTTGAGCACCACGCGCAGGTTGAGGTCCCACTCCTCCTCTTCGATGTGGAGGATGTCGTCCCCCGAGGCGACGGCCGCGCAGTTGACCAGCACGTCCACCCGGCCACAGGTGGTCAGGGCCTGGGCCGTCATGCGCTCTACCTGGTCCTTGAAGGAGACGTCGGCGGCCAGGGCCAGGGCCTTGCCCCCGGCGGCCTCGATGCGCCCGACCGTCTCTTCGGCCCGCTCCAGGCGCAGGTCAGCCACCACCACCCTGGCCCCCTCGCGGGCGAAGAGTTCGGCAGTGGCCCGGCCAATACCCGAGCCGGCCCCGGTGATCAGGGCTACGGTGTCGCTCAACCGCATCTCAATCCTCCTTGCCCTTGCGGCGGAAAAACGAGAGACCGCCGAAGCCGCTGATGATGGCCATGTAATATCCCAGGTCGTACCACCACCCGGTGTTGGTGGGTTCGTAGATGCGGATCTCGGAGTTGAAGAAACCCCAGACCAGGCAGATGGGGGCCACCCAGCCGTGCCAGACCCCGGAGAAGAGGCCGGCCGGATCATCGAGGACGTAGCTGCCGTCGCCGGGTACGCAGCCGGCCAGCGGAAGCAGGAGCCAAGGGAGGAACTTTTTCACGGCGCACCCCCTTTCGCAGGGTTCAAAACTATGACGCCTGTTCCGGCCGGGCAAGCGGGCTTTTCCATTTCGCGCGTTTATGGGCATATTAGGGGCCGGCAGGTGAAAGGAATACACCATGAAGAAGATCCGCGTGGGAGTGCTCTTCGGCGGGCGCTCCTGCGAACACGAGGTTTCGGTGCGCTCGGCCCGCTCGGTGCTGGAGGCCATCGACCGCGACCAGTACGAGCTGACCATGATCGGCATCTCCAAGGAGGGGCAATGGCTGATGGCCGGCGACGCCCTGGCCGTACTGGAGGCCGGGGTGGTGGAGGAAGGCGGCCTGCTGCCGGTGGCCCTGGACCAGGGCGGGGCTTTGGTGTCCCGGCAGGGCGGGGCGGTCGGCCAGCGCCTCGACGTGGTCTTCCCCCTCTTGCACGGCCCCTACGGCGAGGACGGCACCGTGCAGGGCCTGCTGGAATTGGCCGGCATCCCGTACGTGGGCTCCGGGGTGGTGGGCTCGGCGGTGGGCATGGACAAGGAGATGACGAAGCGGGCCTTCCGCGCCGAGGGCCTGCCCCAGGTGGAGCACGCGGTGGTGCGCCGTTCCCAGTGGCGCCAGGACCCGGAGGGAGTGCAGCGCCGGATCGAAAACCAGTTGGGGTATCCGATCTTCTTCAAGCCCGCCAACCTCGGTTCGAGCGTGGGGGTGTGCAAGGCTCACGGCCCGGAGGAGTTCCGCCCCTGCCTGGAGGAGGCCGCCGCCTTCGACTACAAGGTGATCGCCGAGGCCGAGGCCGCCGCCTGCCGCGAGGTGGAGTGCGCGGTGCTGGGCAACGAGGAGCCGCAGGCCTCGGTGGTGGGGGAGATCGTGCCGGGAAACGAGTTCTACGACTACAAGGCCAAGTATCTCGACGACAACTCCCAGTTGATCATCCCGGCCCAACTGCCCCGCCAGATCGCCGAGCAGGTGCGGCAGCTCTCGCTGCGGGCCTTCCGCGCCGTGGAGGCTGCGGGCCTGGCGCGGGTGGACTTCTTCGTGGGCCGGGAGGACGGGCGGGTCTTCGTCAACGAGATCAACACCCTGCCCGGCTTCACCCCCATCAGCATGTACCCCAAGCTCTGGGAGGCCAGCGGGGTGAGTTACGGCGAGTTGATCGACCGGCTGATCCAGTTGGCCCTGGAGCGGCACCGCGACCGGCAGGACATCCGCACGGTGCTCTGAACATGCGACTTTCGGTCAGGGACGTTGCCGGCCTGCTGAACGTTTCGGAGAAAACGTGCTACCGCTGAATCAAGCAGGAGGCCATCCCCTGCTACCGGGTCAACGAGCAGAACCGCTTCAACCGCGCCGAACTGCTGGAATGGGCCACGGCCCAGCGCCTCCAGGTCTCTCCGGAACTCTTCATCGGGGATGAGTCCGACCCCCTGCCCAGCCTCGCCGAGGCCCTGAAGGCCGGCGGGGTGGGCTTTGACCTGGACCCCGACCGCGCCGGGGAGTTGCTGCGCCGGCTCGAGGAGGCGGAGAAGGGCGCCGCCTTGGCCATCGGGCTTTTGTGGGACACCGCCTCGGTGATGGCCCGTTTCGAGGACACCGGGCCGGTGACGCAGAACATGCGCCTGGCCCTGCACAAGACCTACAAGGCGGTGCCCTCGCCCAAGATCGTCATCGCCGTGGGGGCCTGCGCCATCTCGGGAGGGCCGTATCTGGGCCACCCGCAGGCCCGCGACGGGGCATCGGGAACCGTGCCCCTGGATCTGTACATCCCTGTCTGCCCGCCCCACCCCCTCACCATTCTGGACGGATTGTTACGGCTGCTGGGCCGGCTCAAGGAGGAAGGCAGGTTATGATCAGCGAGGCGCAGGCGGTTCAGTTTCGCGAGTTGGGCTATTTTGTGGCGGAAGGTGATTTTGCCCCGGCACTGCTGGAGGCGATGAGCGCGGAGATGGATCGGGTGTACCGGGAGCACCTGGAGAAGGCCAGGTACGAGGGCGAGGCCGAGGTGGAGGCAGTGCGGCACCGGCGTTCCTTCAGCCAGTTCCATCTGGTCAGCCCGGTGGCGGCGCAGTTCGTGCGCCAGCCCATCTACCTCGAAGCCTGCCGGCGCTTCCTCGGCCCCGACGCGGACCTCTACTACAACCAGGCGGCGACCAAGCCGCCCGAGCGGGGCCGCATCTTCTCCTGGCACCAGGACTCGGGGTACGTGCACACCGAGCCCCTGGAGTACCTCACCTGCTGGACGGCGATCACCGACTCCAACTTGGAGAACGGCTGCATTTGGATCATCCCCGGCTCCCACAAGTGGGGCCTGCTGGAGCACCTGCCCGAGCCGGAGACCGCCGAACGGTACGGAGGGAAGACGGCCCAGTTCAGCGATGAGAGCGGGGCCATCCCGGTGGAGATGCGCGCCGGCCAGGTGGCCATCTTCAGCTCGCTGATGCTGCACAAGAGCGGGGCCAACACCTCGGTCACCAGTGTCCGGCGCGGGTACGTGCCCCAGTACCACGTGCCCCACCTCATCGCCAAACACACCGGCCAGCCTTGGGGGGACCAGGTGCCGGTGCTGCGGGGCGGGAAGCGGGTGGACTGATCAGCGGCAGAGCAGGGTGGACAAGCCAACCAAGGAGCGCGAATGGACTACCACACGGATCCGACGCGAAATCTCGCCCTGGAATTGGCGCGGGTGACCGAAGCCGCAGCGATGGCGGCGGGCCGCTTCATGGGCCGGGGAGACAAAGAGGGGGCGGACCAGGCCGCGGTCAACGCGATGCGGATCGTCCTCCAAACGATCGCGATGAAGGGGGTCATTGTGATCGGCGAGGGCGAGAAGGATAACGCCCCCATGCTACACAATGGTGAACAGGTGGGCAACGGGGCCCTCCTGGAGGTGGATGTGGCGGCGGACCCCATTGACGGGACCCGCTCGCTGGCGTTTGGCCGTTCGAATTCCCTCTCGACGGTGGCGCTGGCTCCGCGGGGGACGATGTTCGACCCGGGGCCCTTTGTCTACATGAACAAGCTGGCCGTCGGCCCGGAAGCCAAAGGCAAGATCAACATCGAGGCTTCGATCACCGACAACCTCAGGGCGATCGCCAAAGCCAAGCATCGCGCGGTGGAAGACCTGACGATAATCAAAAATTGACCGCGACCGCCATAAGGAGATGATCGCCGAGATCCGACGCGCCGGCGCGCGCATCCGCCAGATCCCGGATGGTGATGTGGCGGCGGCGCTCATGACGGCCTAGCCCGATTCCGGTGTGGATGTATTGATAGGCATCGGCGGCACACCCGAGGGGGTGATCGCCGCCTGTGCCCTGCGCGCCATGGGAGGGGAGATCCAGGGCAAGTTGTTTGCCCGTGATGAGCAGGAGCTGCGGCGCGGGCAGGAGGCGGGTTACGACTTTGATAAGATCCTGACGATGGATTATCTGGTGTCGTCTGAAGACGTCTTCTTTGCCGCGACGGGGATTACCGACGGGGAGCTGCTCAAGGGGGTCCGTTATCTGGGGGATGGGGTGAAAACCGATACCCTGGTGGTGCGCGGCCTGACGGGCACCGTACGCCAGATCATCGCCACCCACAGCATGGAAAAATTGCACCATTTTGGGGCGATCAAATATTAGCCCGGAGGATCCCGTTACGCCGGCAGAGGCACCGCGCTAGGAAGCCCATGAGTACTCCGCTCGACATCGGCCTGATCGGGGCCGGCAAGATCGCCCGCTACCACCTGCCGGTGCTGGGCCAGTTGCCGGGGGTGCGGGTCAGCGCCCTGGCCGATCCCCAGGCGGAGCGGGTGGCCCAACTGGCTGACCGCTTCGGTATCGAGCGCCGCCTCGATTCCCACCTGCCCCTGCTGGAGGGGCGGCGGCCGGACGCGGTCTTCGTGATGGTCAGCATCCTCCAATCCGCCGAGGTGGCCGCCTCCTTCATCGCCGCGGGCATCCCCACCTTCATCGAAAAACCCCCTGGGCTGCATACCGAAGAAACCCGCCGACTGGCCGCCCTGGCCCGCGAGCACGGCACCCTGGTGATGGTGGGCCTGAACCGCCGCTTCTATTCCACCCTGCTGCAGGGGCGCCAGCTCCTGCTAGAATCCGGCCCGATACGCAGTGTGGCCGTGGCATCGCAGGGAGAGCCCCAGCAGGCCTGGCCGCACCATCCCCCCGAGGTGGTGCGCCGCTGGTGTACGGCCAATGACATCCACGTCCTGGACCTGTTGCGGTTCTTTGGGGGCGAGGTGCGCCAGGTGCAGACCCTGCAGCGCCGCTTCGAGGGGCCGGGACCCGATGCCTGTGCGGCGCTGGTGGACTTCGCCGAAGGCGGACTGGGGCAGGCAGTGGTGGAGTGGACCGCGCCGGGAAAGGGGCATCGCATCGAGGCGCGGGGGCCGGGAGTGACCCTGGCGGCCGAGTGGGGCATGGAGCAGGTGGGGCTCTGGCGCCGCGGGCAGGAAGCGCAGGTCTTGGAGCTAGACGAGGAAGACCGCCGCTTCAAGCCGGGTTTCTGGCGCCAGGACCAGTGTTTCGTCGACTGTGTGCGCCATGGCCGGCCCTTGCCCTTTCCGGCCTGCGACCTGGAGGACGCCCTGCGCACCATGGAGCTGGTGGATCAGATCTCGGGGACGGTCTGAGGCTCAGCTTCGGTCACTGGATTTCCTCGCGGGCCTCCAACTGCTGGGCCCGTTGCCAGGCCTGGAGCAATCCGGCGGCCTTGCCGGCTAGATCCCACAGGGCGTTCTCCGCCCCGTACCGCTGGTCCAGGCCGGCTGCCAGATGGCGCTCGATGGCAAGGGGATCCTGTCCCACCAGCATCCGGGACACCGGCTCAACCTCCGACTGACCGAACCCGTATCCTATGACCCCGCCTCCGTGCGCAGGCGCGTGATGCCGGTGGTGTGGTAGTACCCTGCCTTGCCCTGTTGCCCGCGCTCGACCGGGACCTCGACGCGAAAACTCTCGACGAGGATGGCCTTCATGAACTCACCCCAGTCGGTGAAGGACGGGGGCTCAATTTTCCTTACCGGAACAACAGCTTCAGGTAGAACAGCGGGTTGGTGAGCGCCTTCTTGGGGAAGGCGTTGGCGATCATGCCGCAGATCAGGTCGGCCAGCTGCGGGTCGCGGGCGGCCTTGCGGATGACCATGTTGAGCAGGGGCCGGTACCGGCCCAGCTGTTGCAGGCGGGTGCTGATGCGCAGCTCAGCGCCCAGGGCTTCCCACAGGCGCTCCTCGTAGCGGCGCAGGAAGGCCGCCGAGGTATCGCCCGCCTTTAGGGCCGCGGCGGCGGTCTCCACGGCCAGCCGCGCCGAGTACAGGGCATTGCCGATCCCCTCGCCGGTGAAGGGGTCGATGAGGCCGGCCGCATCCCCCAGGAGCATGAAGCCCTCGCCGTGGATGCGCCGCTGCTTGCTGGCCACCGGCAGGTTCCAGCCTGCCGGCTCCTCCAGGGGCCGGGCCTGTGCAAAACGCCGGGCAAAGGGTGGGCGGCTGATCACCGCCTGCAGGGCCTGGCGCAGGTCCACCCCGCGCTCCTTGAGCCCCTCGTGCAGCATGCCGATGCCCACGTTGGCCGTCCCGTTTTCCAGGGGGAAGACCCAGAAGTACCCCGGCAGCACCTCGTCGACGAAGTGCAGTTCGATCTGGTCTTTCAGGTCAGACACGTTCTCGTAGTAGCAGCGCAGGGCCACCACCCAGTGGCGCGGGTCGTGCTCGTACAGCCTGGTCTTGCGAGCGACGATGGAATTGAAGCCATCGCAGCCCAGCACCAGTGGGGCCCGGAACTCCCGCTCCACCCCCTCGCGGTCCTGGCCCCGCACCCCGCAGATCCGCCCGCCTTCGCTGAGCAGGTCCTTCACCACAAATCCCTCCAGGCAGCGGGTGGCCCGGGGGCGGGCTTCCTCGAAGAGAAAGCGGTCGAAGACCTGCCGGCGGATGACAAATCCCTCCATGGGCAGCACCTTGCCGGTGAGCAGGTCGCGGTGGTCGTGGCGGCTCAGCTCGATGCGGACCTCGGCCCCGGCGGGATTGCCAAAGGTCACGGCCCGCACCAGGGCGCCGGGCAACTGGCGCACCCCTTCCAGCAGGTCCAGTTCGTGGAGGATGGAGACGGATTTGCCCGAGAGGGCGTCGCCGCAGATCTTGTCGCGGGGGAAGCGGGCCTTGTCCAGGAGAAGGGCCTTCAGCCCACGCCGGGCCGCGTACAGGGCGGTGGTGGCGCCAGCGGGGCCACCGCCGACGATGATCAGGTCGTAGGAATCGTCCATTTCAGATCCTCAGAAGATAGGCTTCCGGGCCCGGCCAGCAAGGGGCAGACCCTTGCAAATGTCCCGTTCTTCTGTACATTTCTCCATCCATCGCCGAACCCTCTTTTCAGGAGCACAGCCCCATGTCCGCAGCCAACCAAAAGAGCGGGGGAACCGAGGAGCGGAGCTTCCAGACCGAGGTGCAGCAGCTCCTCCACCTGCTCATCCATTCCCTCTACACCCACAGCGACGTCTTTTTGCGGGAGCTGATCTCCAATGCCTCCGACGCGTTGGACAAGGTCCGCTTCCGCTCCCTGACCGACCGCCAGATCGCCGACCCTGACGCGGCCCTGGAGATCGAGATCGAGGTCAACACCTCGGCCAAGACCCTCACCATCCGCGACAGTGGCATTGGCATGACCCGCGAGGAGGTCAACCAGAATATCGGCACCATCGCCCATTCGGGGTCGGCCTCCCTGCTCAAGGAACTCTCGGCGGCCAAGGACCAGGACGAGAAGGCCAAGCTGCAACTGATCGGCCAGTTCGGGGTTGGCTTCTACTCGGTGTTCATGGTGGCCGAGAGAGTGGTGCTGACCACCCGCGCCGCCGACCCAGGGGCCGAGGCGGTGCAGTGGGAATCCACCGGGGGGGGCACCTATACCATCGCGGCCGCAGACAAGAAGGACCGGGGTACCGAGATCAAGGTCTACCTGCGGGCCGACGGCGAGGAGTACCTCGACGCCCACCGCCTGGAGCAGATCATCCGCCGCCACTCCGACTACGTGGGCTACCCGATCAAGGTGGCCGGCAAGCAGGCCAATTCCGGCTCGCCGCTGTGGACCCAGCCCCGCAGCCAGATCAGCGAGGAGCAGTACCAGGAGTTCTACACCCATCTCAGCGGGGACCACGACAAGCCCCTGGCCTGGGAACACGTTGCGGTGGACGTGCCCATCCAGTTCCACAGCGTGCTCTACGTCCCCAGGCAGTCGCCCATGGAGTTGCTCTTCCGCCCCGAGCCGCGCATCGCCCTGGACCTGTACGTCAAACGGGTCTTCATCCAGGACGATTGCAAGGAACTCCTGCCCATGTACCTGCGCTTCGTGCGCGGGGTGGTGGACTGCGACGATCTGCCCCTCAACGTCTCGCGCGAGACCCTGCAGCACAACCCGGTGGTGACCAAGATCCGCGCCAACCTGGTGCGCCGGCTCCTGGCCCTGCTCGAGAAAATGGCCAAGGACCGTCCCGAGGATTACCAGACCTTCTGGAAGGCATACGGGATCGTGCTCAAGGAGGGCGTCGTCGCCGACCACGAACACCACGGGGAACTCTCGCGCCTCTTGCGCTACACCTCCTCCCTGGGCGAGACCCCCGAGACCCTGTCCTCTTTGCAGGACTACCTCGACCGCATGAAGGAGGGGCAGGAGAGGATCTATTTCCTGGCTGGCGAGAAGGGGGCCGTGGCCCAGAGTCCGCTTCTGGACGCCTTCCGCCAGCGCGGCCTGGAGGTGCTCTTCCTCACCGACCCGGTGGACGAGTGGGTGGTCAATCGTTTGGAGAAGTACGAGGGCAAGGAGTTTCAGGCCATCGACGCCGAGGACGTGGACCTGGGCAAGGAGCCCCGCATCGAGGGGGCCGACACCGACCGCGAGCAGACCATCGAACTGCTCAGCTTCCTTAAGAAGGCCCTGGCCGAGCGGGTGGCCGACGTGCGGGAGTCGCAGCGCCTCACCGACAGCCCCTGCGCCCTGGTGACGCCCAAGGGCGGGATCAGCCACAACATGGAGCGGCTGATGAAGATGACGGACCGCCAGTTCGCGCCGAACCGGCGGGTGCTGGAGATCAATCCCCGCCACCCGGTGATCCGCAACCTGGGGGCGCACCTCGAGAAGAAGCGCCAAAACGCCCAGCTGGAGGAGTGGGCCCACTTCCTGGTGGACTACGTGCTCCTGGGGGAGGGCACGGTGGAGGACCCGCAGCGGGTGCTGCGCAATCTGAACACCATCATGGCCGGAGCCAGCGCCCACCTGGCCGGGGAGGGCTGAGGTGGACCTGCGCGACCATGCCCGCCAGGCCCGCCGGGCCGCCCGCCAACTGGCCCTGACCAGCGCGGCCCGGCGCAACGCCGGCCTGGAGGCCATCGCCCTGGCCCTCGAAGCCCGGCGCGAGGAGATCCAGGGGGCCAACCGGCAGGATCTGGAGGCGGCCAAAGGGATGGTAGCCCGAGGCGAACTGGCCCAGCCCCTGGTCAAGCGCCTCGACTTGGGGGGGAGCAAGTTTGGGGCCGTGGTGGAGATGGTGCAGAGCGTCCGGGCCCAGGCCGATCCCCTGGGGCGCACCCTGGCGGCCACCGAGCTGGCCCAGGGCCTGCGCCTCTTCCGGGTCAGCGTGCCCATCGGGGTGCTCGGGGTGATCTTCGAGTCGCGTCCCGACGCCCTGGTGCAGATCGCCTCCCTCTGCCTCAAGGCTGGGGACGCGGTGCTGCTCAAAGGGGGAAGGGAGGCGGAGCGCACCAACCAGGTGCTCTATGAGGTGATCAAGCGAGCCACCGAAGAAGCCGGTCTGCCCCAGGGCTGGATCTGGCTTCTGGAGACCCGCGAGGAGGTTAGAGAACTCCTCGCCCTCGACGAGTACCTCGACCTGATCATCCCGCGCGGGTCCAACGAATTTGTGCGCTACATCATGGAAAACACCCGCATCCCGGTGACCGGCCACGCCGATGGGGTCTGCCACGTGTACGTGGACCGGGCTGCGGACCTGGACAAGGCCTTGCGCGTTACCGTCGATGCCAAGACCCAGTACGCAGCGGTGTGCAACGCCGCCGAGACCCTGCTGGTTCACCGCCAGATCGCCCCGCAATTCCTGGCCCGCGCCGTGCCGGCCCTCAAAGAGAAGAAGGTCGAGCTGCGCGGGGATGCCGCTGCCGCGGCCCTGGTCCCCGGCGCGTTTGTCATGGCCACCGAGGCGGACTGGGGCGCCGAGTACCTCGATTATGTCCTGGCGGTGAAGGTGGTAGACAGCCTCGAGGAAGCGGTGGAGCACATCAACCGCTACGGCAGCCACCACACCGACACCATCCTCACCGAAGACGCCCAGGCCGCCGGCCTTTTCCTGGGCGCGGTGGATTCGGCCTCGGTGATCCACAACGCCTCCACCCGCTTTGCCGATGGCTTCCGCTATGGACTGGGCGCCGAGGTGGGGATCAGCACCGGCCGGCTGCACAGCCGGGGACCGGTGGGGCTGGAAGGGCTGACCAGCTACAAGTACATCCTCGAAGGGGATGGCCACACGGTGGACGACTTCGAGGGGGCGGTCAAGCGCCCCTTCACCCACCGGCCGCTGAAACAGGATTGGCGGCCGGCCGAGTGAGAGACAGGTGATGAACCAGACCCCCGTCAAGCGGCATATCTTTCTGTGCGCCACCCCCACCAAGGCCAAGTGCCATCAGGACGACACCGGGGCTCGCTGCTGGGAGTTCCTCAAGAAGCGCCTGCGCGAGCTGGGCCTGGGGGACCCCCGCCAGGGGGGTATCCACCGCACCAAGGCCGACTGTCTGCGGGTCTGCGAACGCGGCCCCACGGCGGTGGTTTACCCGGAGGGGGTGTGGTACCATTCGGTGACCCCCGAGGCGCTGGAGCGCATCATCCAGGAGCACCTGATCGGCGGCAGGGTGGTGGAGGAGTACCTCAACCCCGAGCCCTTCCACAACCTCGAAACCTGAGTTCCCCAAAAAAAACGCGGCGCACCTCAAAGGTGCGCCGCGTCTACTTTTTAGCCGGTCCCAGCAGGGACTTGGCCCTCCTGGGTGGGGGCTTAGTTGGACAGGGTCACGTCCTGGGCCTGGGGGCCTTTCTGGCCCTCGACCACCTCGAACTCGACTGCCTGACCTTCGCCCAGGGAACGGAAACCGTCGCCGCGAATGGCGCTGTAGTGGACGAAAACGTCGCCGCCGTTGGCACGGGTGATGAAGCCGTAGCCTTTGGCGTCGTTGAACCACTTGACCGAGCCGGTCTCGCGCTGTGCCATGCGAAAAATACCTCCATGATGTGAACTGTTGAGACAGGGCGTTCCGAACCACTCGCGGGGTAGGAGCTACTTCGGGTAGTACTACTGCGGGGTAGAACGGCTGCCACGTGAATGAAGTGACCTCTCAGTTAGAGAGCGTCACGTCCTGGGCCTGGGGGCCTTTCTGGCCCTCGACCACTTCGAACTCGACTGCCTGACCTTCGGCAAGAGAGCGGAAACCCTCGCCGCGAATGGCGCTGTAGTGGATAAAAACGTCACCACCGCTGGCGCGGGTAATGAAGCCATATCCCTTGGCATCGTTGAACCACTTCACTGTGCCGGATTCGCGCTGTGCCATGGATGAATCACCTCCCTTCTGACATGAGATTGCTATGCTCAGAACGAGCCTTCCAAACCTTTCGCGGGGTAGGAATCTACTGCGGGGCAGAACTAATTCGGGGTAGGGATCTACTTCGGGTAGGCTCTACTCGGATTAGAACGGCTGTCGCAAAGGTAACGTATCGCTCGTATATTATACGACAAAAAAGTAAAAAAGCAACCAAATGTTTCGCCGGTTGTTTTTCGGGGTAATGCCTTGATGGAGCTTCTCCGCCACCTATCTGCCCATTGGCCTGCGGCGATCGGCCCCGCCCTTGCGGTCCGCGGCTTTGCGCTCGCGGCGGTCGGCCATGGGAAACTCGGCCAAGCGCAGGGCCTTCTTCTGGCGGCGAATGCTCTTCTGCTTGTCTATCTTCTTTTGCACCGAAGGTTTGGTATAGAAGCGCTTCTTCTTGAGATCCCGCAACAGACCGGTCTTTTTCGTCTTGACCGAGAACCGCCGCAGCGCTTTCTCAAACGGCTCGTCGGCGTAAACCTCAACGCTGAAGTTGATCATTACAAACCATCCCCAAGGGCTAAAAATCAGTCGGAGGGCACCTGAAAACCACAGTCCACGCCGTGACCTCAATTACGGCGGTTAGAAAGATAAAAATAGGTGTTGACCCAGACTTGGGCAAGCCCAAACTGGCCATCCCGGCGCAATTTCTCGCGGAAAAAAGGCAGTGGCTTTAGGAGTCAAACAGTGGCCAGTATTGATATAAGTCAAGACCAGGCAAAGACTTCTTTGTGTTCCGGCGCATAGCCGATAAAAACGGCCAGGACGATCCGGGGCAAGCCGCCTTGCACGGCGGGGACCTCGTGGACGCAGCGGGTGTTGAAGAAGTAGAGATCGCCCGGTTCGAGGTCTACCCGGCAGTTGGCGATGTGGTTTTCGGCCGCGTACTGGAGAAAGGTCTCGCCGGCGATATGGGGTTGGAGCTGGGGGGTCCACAGGCACTGGTGCAGGATGGCCTGGGTAGCCTGGCCTTGTTGGGAGGCGTTCTGGAAACACAGGACCCCGGCGAACTGGTGGGTGTACCGCGAGACGGCGTAGCGGAAGCGCTGCTCGCGCAGCACCACGTGGTCGATGTGGGGCCGGTAGGTGTGGCCGGTGTAGTGGATGCGGAAGATGGCCGGCCCGTACTGGCGGCCGTCGGGCTCGCGGGCCACCTTCACCTCTTTGCCCACGGCCAGGGTTTGCAGGGCCGTGTAGAGGGTCTGGACGGGGTTGTCGAAGCCGTCGAAGAGGTGGGCAAAGAGCTGGTGGGTGGCCTGGGCGTGTTGCAGAAAACGCTCCTGATCGGCGCCCAGGTTGCCCAGGCTGGTGCCGATGTCGATGCGGGCGCGGGTGTCCCGGCCCGAGGTATCTACGGGATCGCGCATCAGGCCCTGGTCGATGAAGCGGCGGATCAGGCCCTGGCAGTGGGCCGGATCGTAGGCGCGGCGCAGCACCAGAGCCGGCACCTGGGCCGCGGCCAGGGCGGCCAGGGGATCGGGGTAATCCCCGAGCAGGGTCTGCAGGTCGGCTTCGACCGGGGTCCAACTGGTGGCGGCGGACACTTAAGGCTCCTTGGCGAGAGGGTATAATTTGCTGAGGGGGTGAGAGCGTGTCAAATAGGCGGCTCCGCTTTGCCGCCCAGCCTTTAGCTCCGCCCCCCATTAATTGGAGGCGGGGCTTGCCCTGCCGCGGTGGCGGGTGCAGATTGAGGCACCCCGGAAAAAAGGAGAACCCCATGCCCCCCATCGACAACGCCATGCCTGACCTGGAGCGTTGCCTGGATTTTCTGCCGGCCCCCCAGGAGCGCCCCGCCAAACTCACCCGGGCGCAGGTGCGGCAGTACAACGAGCAAGGCTTTGTCTTCCCCCTCGACGTCTTTGGCCCCGAGGAGGCCCTGGCCAACCGCAGATACTTCGACGGCTTGATGAAGCAGGCGGCCCAGGCGGGCTGGAACAGCTACTCGATCAACGGCTGGCACCGGCACTGCGAGGGCCTCCACGACCTAGTCACTGAGCCGCGTATCCTCGACTATGTGCAGGACCTGCTGGGCGAGGACCTGGTCTGCTGGGGCACCCACTACTTCTGCAAGATGCCGGGGGATGGCAAGCGGGTGAGCTGGCACCAAGACGCCTCGTACTGGCCCCTCACCCCCAGCCAGACGGTGACGGTCTGGCTGGCTATCGACGACGCGGATCTGGAAAACGGCGCCATGCAGGTCATCCCAGGTTCCCACCGCCACGGGCAGATCACCTTTGAGCACAGCGCCCCCGAGGAAGCCAATGTGCTCAACCAGACCGTACACGGGGCGGAGGAGTACGGCGGGGCGCCGGTGGCCTTTGGCATGAAGGCGGGCCAGGTCTCCCTGCACTCGGACCTGCTTTTGCACGGCTCCGAGCCCAACCTGTCCGCCCGCCGCCGCTGTGGTCTCACCATGCGTTTCGTGCCGCCTCAGGTGCGGGCCCACCGCGGGTGGAACGCCGGCTCGGTGGTCTGCCGGGGCCGCGACCCGGCGGGGCATTGGGCCAACCTGCCCCGGCCCAGCGGGGAGCGGATTCCGCCCAAAGGCTGAGCGGGGCGGTCTTTTTTGCGGCCATCGGCGCTTTCTGCCCCTTCCGGCGTCTTACTCAAGGGAAGACCGGCGTCGTCGGGGCTTGCGGACAGCCTAGATCCCGGGCCCGCGGACTGCCCATCCCGGACCTGGCTGTTGCGGGGTCCCGATGACCGCCCTGCCTGCCGGGGGACTATTGTTAGAGTAGGCAATTTAGCGGATACTTTAGAGGTGGGTGAGGACGGCCAACTCATCCTGGCCCTGGGGAACCGCATCTCGCTGGCCTCCCTCGAAAAGATCAGGGTCAGCGCGGTGCTGACCGGGATCAAGGAGCCCATCCTCTTCGGGAAACGTTTCGCCAAGGACAAGAAGGAGCACGCTTGAGGCAGGGACGGGTTTGTCCTACACTCTCGCCAAATGTCTGAGCGCCACGATCCCTACGCCGCCTTCCGCCACCGCAACTACACCATGTTCATGGCCGGCGCCATGCTGGCCCAGATCGGCGGGGGCGGGCAGGGGTTAGCCATCGGCTGGGAGCTGTACCAGCGCACCGGCCAGCCCCTGGCCCTGGGAATGGCGGGGCTGGCCCAGGCCCTGCCGATGATCGTGCTGACCCCCCTGGCCGGGTACCTGGCCGACCGCTTCGACCGCAAGCACCTGCTCATCCTCAGCATCCTGGGCGGGGCCCTGATGTCCGCGGCCCTGGCCCTGCTCTCGGTGCTGGAGGGGCCGCTGTGGATGATCTACGCCCTGCTGGCCCTCAACGCCTCGGTGCTGACCCTGGGTCGGCCGGCGCGGGTGGCCATCCTCCCTTTGCTGGTGCCCCGCGAGATCTTCGAGAACGCCGTGGCCTGGCGCACCAGCGCCATGCAGGTCTCCGCGGTGACCGGCCCGGCCCTGGGCGGGCTGATCATCGCCTTCAGCGTGCCGGCCGCGTACCTGGCCAGCGCGGCTTCGGCCGGGCTCTTTGCCCTGCTGCTGGCCCTCTTGCACTTGCCCCCCGCCGAGAAAACCGCCAGAGGCGTCATCTGGTCCCAACTGGTGGCCGGGGTGCATTTCGTCCGCGGCCAGAAGCTGATCCTGGCCGCCATCTCCCTGGACCTTTTCGCCGTGCTCCTGGGCGGGGCCACGTACCTCTTGCCGGTGTACGCCACCGACGTCCTCAAGGTGGGGGAGAAGGGGCTAGGGCTGATGCAGGCCGCCCCGGCAGTGGGGGCCCTGCTCACCGCCTTGCTCCTGGCCCATCGGCCGCCCATGCAGCGGGCCGGCCGCACCCTCCTGCTGGCAGTGGCCGGTTTCGGAGTGGCGACCATCCTCTTCGGCCTTTCCACCAACATCTACCTCTCCCTCTTCGCCCTCTTCCTCACCGGAGTCTGCGACAACGTCAGCGTGGTGGTGCGCCACACGCTGATCCAACTGCTCACCCCCGACGCCATGCGCGGGCGGGTGGCGGCGGTCAACGGCATCTTCATCGGCTCCTCCAACGAACTGGGGGGATTCGAGTCGGGGCTGGTGGCCCAGGCCTTTTCGCCGGTGGTCTCGGTGGTCAGCGGCGGCATCGGCTGTTTGCTGGTGGTGGGGGCCACGGCCATCGCTTCGCCCCAGTTGCGGCGCTTCACTTCCTTCAGCGAGGCGGTGGAGGCCCAGCAGGCCAGGCAGGGCTGAGATGGGCCTGGTCGAGGAACTGCTGCGATCCCGCCCGGCCTCTGGCCCCGTCCTGGAAGGGCCCGACCGCTGCGAAGTGCAGGTCCTCTACACCCAGATCGACCGCGATGCGCAGGGGTTTCCCCATTTCACGCGCCACGCCTGGCGGGTGGACCCGGCGGCGTACTTCTATCCGGCCAGCGCCCTCAAGATCGCCGGGGCTGCCCTGGCCCTGGAGAAGCTCAACCAACTGGGTATCCCGGGCCTGGACAAGCACACCCCGCTGCGCATCGGCAGCGCCTTTGCGGGGCAGGTGGCGGTGCTTCACGATTTCAGCGCGCCCACTGGGAAACCCTCCATCGGCCACTACATCAGGAAGCTCTTCGCCGTTAGCGACAACGACGCGTACAACCGCCTGTACGAGTTCCTCGGCCAGCAACACCTCAACGAGGCGCTGTGGGCCAAGGGATACCGCGACCTGCGCCTTCTGCACCGCCTCTCCACCTTCAGCACAGAGGAGGAGAGCCGGCACACCAACCCCTTTGCATTCTACCGGGGAGACCAGGTGGTCTACGAGCAACCGGCGGTCTGCAACCCCCAAATCTGGCGGGCGTCCTCCCCCATCCTGCGGGGCAAGCGGCACTGGCAGGGGGAGGAATGGACGGAGGGGCCGGAGGACTTTGCGGGCCGGAACTATATGTCCCTGGAGGTGATGCAGGAACTGCTGGTGGCCCTGCTCTTTCCCGAGGCGGTGGCGCCGGAGCGGCGCTTTGCCTTGAGCGAAGCTGACTATCACTGGCTGTGGCACTCCATGTCCGTCCTCCCGCGCGAGTGCCGGATCCCGCGCTACGGTCCGCGCTACTACGACAGCTGGGTGAAGTTCCTGCTCTTCGGCGATTCCCGGGAGCCCATCCCGCCCCATATCCGCCTCTTCAACAAGGTGGGACTGGCGTACGGATACATGTGCGACAACGCGTACGTGGCGGACTTCGAGGCCGGCGCCGAGTACCTGCTGGCGGCGGTGATCAACACCGACCCCGACTCACAGGGCGGCGGGGCCTATGCCTACGGGCAGGTCGGATTCCCCTTTCTGGGAGAACTGGGCCGGGCCATCCACGAGTACGAGCGAGAGCGCTCCCGGGCCCATCCGGCTGACCTGAAGCGTTTCAGGCTGGACTACAGCACCTGTTGAGCAGCGGGGGATGGCTCCGGCGCGGATTCCATTCCCCTATGGCCCAGGGACGAAAGGCCAGAGGGGAATGGCCTCGGAGCCGGCCACGGATGGCCGGCGAGAATGAGCGCAGGAGCCGTGCCCCCCTGCTCTTGCACTAGGAGTTGGCGCGATGAAGATCACTGGGATCGAGACCTTTCTCACCAATGCCGGCCTGCGCAACTATCTCTTTATCCGTCTGCACTCCGACACCGGGTTGCATGGCTGGGGAGAGGCCACGCTCGAATGGCAGGAGCTGACCGTGGAGACCCTGATCCACGAGTGGGTGGAGGAGCGGGTGCTGGGGCAGGACCCCTTCGACATCGAGGCCGTGGTGGGAGGGATGATCCGCGACCAGTACCAGGGCGGGGCCACGGTGCTGACGGCCATCAGCGGGGTCGAACTGGCCCTGTGGGACCTGGTGGGCAAAGCCTGCGGCCAGCCGGTGTACAAGCTGATGGGCGGGCAGTGCCGCGAGCGGCTGCCGGCCTACGCCAATGGCTGGTACGGCGGGGCGCATACCCCCGAGGAGTACGCGGCGCGGGCCGTCGAGGCCGTGGGGCGCGGGTATGGGGCGCTCAAGTTCGACCCCTTCGGCACGGCCTGGAAACACATGAACCGGGCGCAGATGGCCCAGGCCGAGGCCCTGGTGGAGGCGGTGCGCCGGGCCGTGGGCGAGGAAGTGGAACTGATGATCGAGGTACACGGGAGGCTGGCGGTGGAGGACGCGGTGGAGATGGGCGGACGCCTGGAAAAGTACCGGCCCTGCTGGTACGAGGAGCCGGTGACGCCCTGGAGCGTGGAGCTTCTGCGCCAGGTAAGCGCGGCCCTGCCCTTCCCGGTGGCCGCCGGGGAGCGGCTCTACACCCTGGAGGAGTTCCACCAGCTCACTGCCACCCGGGCCGCCCACATCGTGCAGATGGACCCGGCCCACTGCGGGGGCCTGCTGCTCAGCAAGAAGATCGCAGCGATGGCCCAGGCCCAGGACTTGCGCATCGCCCCGCACTGCTCCATCGGCCCGGTGGCCCTGGCCGCGGCCATCCACCTGGACTACTGCACCCCCAATGCCTTCATCCAGGAGAACTTCGCCGATTACGACGTGCCCTGGCGCAGAGAGTTGGCCAGTGGCTGGAGTCCTTGCGAAGCGGGGTTCTTCGCCCTGCCCGACCAGCCGGGCCTGGGGGTGGAGATAGCCCCGGAGGTGTGCCGGGCCCATCCGTACCGCAAGAACAGTTTCCCTTCTCTGTGGGACGAGGGCTGGCTGAAGGATTTCACCCAGAACCAGTCCTCTCGGTGAAGCTGCCTTCCCGCTCCACCCGCGCGTAGGTCCGTGCGAAATCCGTCGAGTTGTCGTCCTCCCAGAACTCGTAGCTGATCCCGTGGATGGCCCCCTCCTCCCGGCCGGTCAGGCGCGCCACGTTGGGATTGCCCCGGCTGTAGGTGGTGTATCCGCCGGGCAGGCGCAGCATCCCCACGAAGCGGGGCGTCTCGAGGTGTTTCCTCGCCGCAGCCCTGGCCAGGGCGGGCAGGGCCGCGTCCAAGCCGCCACCGGGGCCGCCTCCCGCACCTTCTGGCCGATGAGATTGTAGGCCGGCAGCCCCAGGTGCTTGCCCATCACGTCGCAGAGGGCCATGCCCAGGGCCAGGTGCAGATTGTTGTGCAGGTGGTCGAAGGGATCGCGGCCGACGAGCGAGTCTATGATGTGCTGGGGGATGGGGTGGGGGTTGTCCTCGTTGTCGCCGTACCCCACCAGGCCCTCGTCGGTGTGGACCTTGACCACCAGATGCTAGTCGATGTCGTACATGCGCATCCGGCCGTGGTGGTTGTCGTACCTCTTGGCCAGGGGCATGGCGATGGGGATCATCCCGATGTGGGTGATTTTCAGGGTCTTTTCTCCTGCGCGGATGTAGGAGCCCGACGCATACCTTCTGTCAACAAATGCCGTAGCGATTCCTCCAACTCCGGGTGTTCAAAGCGAAACCCGCTCGCCAGCAGCCGCGCCGGCCTCGTGCGGGTGCTGGCCAGCAGCAGCTCCTCGGCCATCTCCCCCAGGGCCAGGCGCAACACCCATGCCGGGGCGGGAAAGGGCGTGGGCCGGCGCAGCGCCTTTCCCAGCGCCTGGGTGAAATCGGCGTTGGTGCAGGGGCGGGGCGACGTGGCATTGAAGGGGCCGCTCAGACCAGGGTGCTCCAACAGGTGGATCAGGGCAAGCACCGCGTCGTCGATATGGATCCAGCTCAGGTACTGATTCCCACTTCCCAACCTGCCTCCCAAGCCCATCCTGAAGGGCAGCAGCATGCGGGCCAGGGCCCCGCCCCGCGCACTGAGGACCATGCCGAAGCGCAGGTGCGCCACCCGGATGCCGGCCCCCCGCACCGGGTCAGCGGCCCCCTCCCAGGCGCGGCAGACCTCCGCGAGAAAGCCCTGCCCCGGCGGGCTGTCCTCCTCCAGCACCTCCTCGCCCCGGTCGCCGTAATACCCCACCGCCGAGGCGCAGAGCAATACCGGAGGGGGCTGGTGCAGGCCAGCCAGTCTCTCGCTCAGCAGGTGCGTGCCCTGCACCCGGCTGGAAAGGATGCGCTCCTTGCGGGCAGGGGTCCAGCGGCCCCCGGCGATGTTCTCCCCCGCCAGATGCACCACCCCGTCCAGCCCTTCCAGTGCCCCGGCGTCGAGCCGGCCCGCCTCCGGGTCCCAGGGGATATCGCTGCCGGAGGTCTTCCCGCGCGTCAGACAACGCACTTCGTGCCTCTGGTGGCGCAGGGATCCGATCAGCGCCGCGCCGATCAGGCCGCCAGCGCCGGAGACCAGCACCCTCACGGCCGCACCTGGGGCAGCACCCGGCGCAACACCTGGGCAAAGTCACGGCGCTCCTGTGGGGTGCCCACGGTGACGCGGATGCAGCGGTCCAGGGGCGCCATCCCGGGCATGCGCACGAAGACGTCGTTCTCGAGCAGCACCTCCAGCAGCCTCCGGGCCTGGGGGCCGATCTCCAGGGCCACGAAGTTGGTGCCCGAGGGGACAGCGCGCAGGCCCAGTTCCCCGGCCAGAGCCGCGTATTCGCGTCGGCCCTCCTCCACCTGGCGCACCACCCCGGCCAGAAAACCCGGGTCCCCCAGAGAGGCCAGGGCCCCGGCCTGGGCCACCCGGTTGACGGCGAAGTGGTTGCGGATCTTGTCGAGGGCCGCCACTACTTGTCGGTGCGCCACAGCGTAGCCGATGCGGGCCCCGGCCATGCCGTGGGCCTTGGAGAAGGTGCGCATGCGAACGAGGCGCGGGTCCAGGGTCTCCACGGGTAGATGCACTTGGGCCGGGGCGAACTCCACGTACGCTTCGTCGAGGATCACCAGGCAGTCGGGGGGCAGTTGGCCGAGGAAGTCGCGCACCGAGGCGGCGGGGTGGAAGGTGCCCATCGGGTTGTCCGGATTGGCCAGGTAGACCAGAGGGGCCCCGGTCTTCTTCACCTCCGCGGCCAGGGCCTCCAGGTCAGTGTAGTCGCCCCGGTAGGGCACGGGGCAGAGCCGGCCGCCAAAGCCGGCGACGTGGAAGTTGAAGGTGGGATAGGAGCCGCGCGAAGAGACCACCGGATCGCCGGGCTCCACGCTCAGGCGCACCATCAGGCCCAGCAGTTCGTCGATGCCGGCGGCCACGCAGACCTCCTCCATCGCCACCCCGTGCAACGGCGCCAGGGTGAGGCGCAGTTCGTGGGCCTCGGGGTCGTTGTACCAGGAGATCTGCTCCACGGCCCCTCGCATGGCCTCGCGGGCCAGGGGGGAGATGCCAAAGGCGCTCTCGTTGGCCCCCACCCGCACCGCCAGGGGCCGGCCATTGCGCCGCTCCAGGGCCTCGGGCGGCACGAAGGGGACTACCGCGGGCAGGCTGCGGATCAGGGGGGTGAAGGGCAATACGGGGTCCATGGATCGCTCCAGGTTGCAGGCCGCGTCGGGGGTGGCCCCTTCGCTCATGACGTTCAATCCTGCGGATTGACGGTGTTCGACGCTCGCCGGCCATCGCTGCCCGGCTCCGAGGCCATCGACCTCTGGGCCACAATCCGGTGGCCAGAGGCGCGATGGAATCCGCTCAGGGGCTCACTCCCCGACGCGACTTCACTGGGCTTTCTGCACCACCACGTGTACCAGCATGGTCTGCAACAGGTCCAGGGCGCGGGGGTCGTCGGTGCGGATGGTGTAGTCGCCCCCGTCCCGCCACGCCTGGCCAGGGGCCAGGCGCAGGGGCAGATTGAAGGGGTTGAAGACGTCGATGAAGAAACCGTCGAGGTCGAGGAAGCGCAGGTCGTAGCGCACCTCAACGGGCTGGTCGGCGAGGTTGCGGAAGGTCAGGCCGTAACGGCCGCTGATCTCGAAGTGGTTGCCTGCCGTGGGGGTCCAGCCACGGGCGTCCCAGAACACGCTGTCCACCCGCACTGCCCCGGCCAAGCCCTCGTAGTGCACCTGGGTGAGCAGGACCGGGGAAAAGGGCTCCGTGGGGGTGCTCCCGCCGCAGCCGGCCAGCCACCAGGCGGCGATATATATTATGGTGCGCATATCCCCAGCAATGTAGGGCATCCCACTGGTGGAGGAAACGATGGCCTATGTCACCCTCAGGACCAGCCAGCTCTGCGCCGTGGTCGGCGACAACGAGGCCGGCGACAGCGCCCATCCCCAGCACCGGGCCGGCTACAACGGCCTGTGGTCCCTGACCAGCACCCAAGCGCCGCGCAACTGCTTTGTCCCCGCGGTGGCCGGCCTCAACCTCGAACACTTCATGGACGAGTTGTTCATGAGCGAGGAAGGGGGCGACATCTTCGAGCCGCGCCACCTGCCCATGACTCTGGAGCGGGTCTCCGAGCGCGAGGCCCGCCTGCACCACGGCCCCAGCCCCCTGACCGGGGTGGAGAGTTGGACCATCTTCGCCCTGGCCGAGCCTTGTTTCGTGGATCTGGATTTCCGCGCCACCCTGCACCGGCCCCCCCGCGCCGGCCAGCGCTTTGGGTTTTTCTGGGCCAGCTACCTGGACGCCCCCGAGGCGCCGGCCCTGCATTTCCTCGATCCCCAGGGCCGCTGGGCCAGTCTCAGCGCCGACGCCCACGGCAGCGGCAACACCCTGTGCCATCACTCGGCCCCCTCGGCCAGTTGGGGCGACCCGGTGCGCCACTACCGCCACGGCAGCCTGACCCACGCCTTCAGCCAGCGCCGCTTCGGCCTGCCGTTAATCTACGGCCGGCCCGGTGAGGGAGGGATGCTCTGGTTGCTGCTGCTCGACCAGGAAGGCCCGGTGCGAATGTGCATGTCGCCTTCAGGAGGCGGGACCTGCCCCGAGCGCTGCACCTACAACCCGGCCTGGGATTTTCAGTACATCGCCGACCGCGCCAGCGCCGGCCAAGAGTTCCGCTGCCGGGCGCGGCTGGTGTACAAACCTTACCAGGGCCGGGGGGAGATCCTCGACCTGTATTACACGTGGAAGGCGCACCTGTAGGCGGGAAAGGCGTCAGCCTCACCCCGTTTTCCTCATCCTACACACAAAAAACCCCTCCAGCAGCCCGTCGGGGGCCAGGCGCAGGCAGCGGGAAAGCGCGGGGGGCAGTTCCTTTCCCTGCCAGGCGGTGAGCCCGGGCAGGGCCGGGCAGGGGGGAGCGACCTTCTCGATCTCCAACCCCCACGCCAGCGCCCTGGCCACCACCAGCTCGTTCTCCTCCGGGGCCAGGGCGCAGGTGGAGTAGACCAGCACCCCCCCCGGCTTGAGGGCCCTGGCCGCGGAGGAAAGCAGGCGCTGCTGCTTGCGACTCATCTCGCGGATCTTGGCCACGCTCCAGGAGGCATAGGTCTCCGGGTAGAGGGCGTTGAAGCGGCCCTCCCCGGAACAGGGGGCGTCGAGCAGCACCCGGTCGAACCACTCCGGGCAACTGCGCCCGACCCCGGTCCCGTCCTTAAGATAGGTCTGCACCCAGCCGGCTCCGTGGACCTCCAGATTGGCCTTGAGTCGGAAGAAGCGGTCGCGCACCATCTCCACCGCTGAGATCCTCCCCTCCCCTCCCATCATCCCTGCGATCTGCAAGGTCTTGCTGCCGGGGGCGGAGGCCAGGTCCAGCACCCGTTCCCCCGGCTGCGGGTCCAGCACCAGGGGGGGAATCATGCTGGCGGGGTTCTGCAGGTAGATCCAGCCCTGCCGGCAGGGATCGGACTCGGTGAGGGCTCGGCGCTGGGAGTGGGGGACCACAAAGGCGTCCGTCTTCCAAGGGAGGGGGGTTAGCTCGAACCGGGCCAGGGCTTGGAGCGCCTGGGGAAGGGTGGACTTGAGTGGGTTGACCCTGAAGGCGGTGGCCGGCTCCTGGGTCATGGCCTCTAAGCAGGCGGCAAGAGGGCCCTCCCGCAGGATCAGGCGCAGGCGTTCGAGGTAGCGGGGCGGCAGTGGGGATTCCATCGACATAACATACAAACTAATTGAAAAATGTGTTGACATTCACCTTTCTGTGAGCCACCATTGGGACGGCCTTTTCCTTTTCCGTGTAGGAGGTGGATATGTCCGGCCAGTTAGACCAACTGTGCGTCAACACCATCCGCATGCTCGCCGTCGACATGGTGCAGCAGGCCAAGTCCGGACATCCGGGCACCCCGATGGGTGCGGCGGACATGACCTATATCCTGTGGGACCGCTTCATGCGCTTCAACCCGGCCAACCCGGCCTGGGACAACCGCGACCGCTTCGTACTCTCGCCGGGCCACGCCTGTGCCCTGCTCTACAGTGTGCTCCACCTCTACGGATACGAACTCCCCCTCGAGGACCTGAAGCGCTTCCGCCAGTGGGAGAGCAAATGTCCCGGCCACCCCGAGTACGGCGAAACCCCTGGGGTCGAGGTGACAACCGGCCCGCTGGGGCAGGGTTTTGCCACCGCCGTGGGCCTAGCCATGGCCGAGGCGCACCTGGCCGCCCTCTTCAACAAGCCCGGCTACGATATCGTCGATCACTACACCTACGGGATTTGCGGAGACGGGGATCTGATGGAGGGCATCACCTCCGAGGCGGCCTCCCTGGCGGGGTTCCTGGGACTGGGCAAGCTGATCTTCCTTTACGACGACAACCGCATCTCCATCGAGGGCAACACCCGGGACACCGCTTTTTCCGAGCGGGTCGGGGCGCGTTTCGAATCCTATGGTTGGCACGTGCAGAGTGTGCCCAACGGCCACGACTTCTTCTCGGTGGAAGACGCCCTCAAGCAGGCCAGGGCCTGCGTCGACCAGCCCTCGCTGATCGTCTGCCGCACCCACATCGGCTACGGCAGTCCGGAGCAGGATAGCGCCAAGGTCCACGGCGAGCCCTTTAAGGACGAGCACTACAAGGCCACCCGCACCTACTTTGGTTTTCCCCCTGACGAGCCCTTCCACATCCCCGCCGAGGCCCTGGCGCATTTCCGCGAGGCCCTGGGGCGCGGCGCCCAACAGGAGGCCGAGTGGCAGGGGCGATTGGCCGCTTACGCCAAAGAACATCCGGACCTGGCGGCGCGCTATCAGGTGATGATGAAGGGCGAATTGCCCGAGGGCTGGGACGCCAAGGTGCCGGTATTTACCCTGGAGCAGGACGGGGCCATGGCCACCCGCGACTGCTCGGGCAAGGTGATCAACGGCCTGGCCAAGGGCCTGCGGGGCTACCTGGTGGGCGGCTCGGCGGATCTGGCCCCTTCCACCAAGACCTACATGACCGGGCACGGGGACGTGGGTTTTCACGAGTTCGCCGGCGACAATATCCACTTCGGGGTCCGCGAGCACGCCATGGGCGCGGCGGCCAATGGCCTGGCCCTGCACGGCGGGACGATCCCGTATTGCGCCACCTTCTTGCAGTTCTTCAGCTACATGGCTCCCACCGTGCGCCTGGCGGCGCTGATGAAGCAGCGGGTGGTCTTCATCTACACCCACGATAGCATCGGCCTGGGCGAGGACGGCCCCACCCACCAGCCCGTGGAACATCTGGCCTGGCTGCGGGCCATGCCCAACGTGATGACCCTCCGCCCGGCCGACGGCAACGAGACGGCCTGGGCCTGGCGATTGGCCCTCCAGCGCCGCCACGGGCCTACGGTGCTGTGCTTTTCCCGCCAGAAGCTGCCCACTTTGGACCGCAAGCTGTGCGCCGGCGCCGAGAACGTGGCCAAGGGCGCGTACGTGCTGCTCGACTGCCAGGGCACGCCCCAACTCATCCTCATCGCCGGGGGCGGGGAACTGGTCCTGGCCCTGGAGGCGCACAAAAAGCTCAGCGCCGAGGGGTTGCGGGTGCGCTTGGTCAGCTTCCCCTGCTGGGACCTGTTCGAGGCCCAACCCCAGGCGTACCGGGACAGCGTGCTGCCGCCCTCGGTGAAGGCGCGTCTGGGCGTCGAGGCGGCCTCCCCCCAGGGATGGGACCGCTACTTAGGGCCGGTGAGCCGGGACAATTTCATCGGCATGTGGGGCTACGGGGCCTCGGCTCCGTACGAGGTACTGGCAAAGGAATTCGGCTTCACCGTGGACAACACCGTGGCCAAGGCGAAAGCGCTGGTAGGAAAGTAAAGGAGAGCGAAGGATGGCAAATCCCCTGGTAGAACTGGCAAAATTCGGCCAGAGTCCTTGGTACGACAACATCCGCCGCAGCCTGATTACCTCGGGCGAACTGGGCCGCATGATCGCCGCCGACCAGTTGCGGGGGGTCACCTCCAATCCGGCCATCTTCGAGAAGGCCATTGCCGGCAGCACCGATTACGACCAGGCGGTGCGCGAACTGGTGGCGGGGGGCAAAAGCGCCCAGGAGATCTACGAAACCCTGGCCATCGCCGACATCCAGATGGCCGCCGACCTGCTCAAGCCGGTGTACCAGCAGACCGAGGGCCGCGACGGGTACGTCAGTTTAGAGGTCTCCCCGTATTTAGCCCGCGACACCGAGGGCACGGTGGCCGAGGCCCTGCGCCTGCATCATGCGGTGGCCCGCGAGAACGTGATGATCAAGGTGCCGGCCACCCCCGAGGGCCTGCCGGCCATCACCCGCATCATCGGCCAGGGCATCAACGTCAACGTCACCCTGATCTTCTCGCGGCAGGTGTACCAGCAGGTCTGCGAGGCATACATGGCCGGTCTGGAGCAACTGGGGGCTAAGGGCGGCAAGCTCGAAAAGGTGGCCAGCGTCGCCAGCTTCTTCGTCAGCCGCATCGACACCCTAATCGACGCCCAACTTAGCGCCAGGCTCAAAGCCTCGGAGCGCCCCCGCGAGCGCACCGACCTCCAGAGTCTGGTGGGCAAGGTGGCCATCGCAAACGCCCGCTTGGCCTACCGCCAGTACCGCCAGCTCGTCGGCTCGGAGCGCTGGCAGGCCCTGGCCGCCAAGGGGGCCAAGACCCAGCGCCTGTTGTGGGCCAGCACCAGCACCAAGAACCCCGCCTTCCGCGACGTGACCTACGTCGAGGAACTGATCGGGCCAGACACGGTGGACACCATCCCGGCGGCCACCTGGGACGCCTTCCGCGACCACGGCCGCTGCCGTGCCAGCCTGGAGGAAGGGGTGGAGGAGGCCAGGGACACCATGGAGATGCTGGCCTACGTGGGGCTGGACATGGAGGTCATCGGCCAGAAGCTGGTGGCCGACGGGGTGTGGCTCTTTGCCGACGCCTTCGACAAGCTGCTGGGCGCTGTGGAGCAGAAGCGCCAGGCCCTGCTGGGCAACCTGCTGGACCGGCAGGTTTTCAACCTGGGGGCGCACCAGCAGGGCGTGGACCAGACCCTGGAGGAGTGGCGCAAGGAGGGCCGGGTGCGGCGGCTGTGGGCCGGCGACGCCTCCCTGTGGACCGGGGCCGACGAGGGGCAGTGGCTGGGTTGGCTGCACATCACTGAGCAGCAGTTGGAGCAGGTGGCCAACTTGGAGGAGCTGGCCGGGGAGATCAAAAAGGAGGGCTTCGAGCACATCCTGCTCCTGGGCATGGGCGGCAGCAGCCTGTGCCCCGAGGTCATGGCCCTGACCTTTGGCCGCGTTGCCGGCTACCCGCAGTTGCACGTGCTCGACTCGACGGTGCCGGCCCAGGTGCGGGCTTTTGAAAAGCAGATCGCCCCGGAGCGCACCATCTTTGTGGTGGCGAGCAAGTCGGGCAGCACCACCGAGCCCAACGTCTTCCGCAACTACTTCTTCGACCTGATGCAGAAGCGGGTGGGGGAGAAGGCCGGCGCGCACTTCATCGCCGTCACCGATCCGGGCTCGCGTATGGAGATCGACGCCCGCGAACGGGGCTTCCGCCAGATCTGCATGGGGGTACCCTCGATAGGCGGGCGGTACTCGGCTCTGTCCAACTTTGGCATGGTGCCGGCGGCATTGATGGGGCTCAAGGTGCGGGACTTCTTGGAGCGCACCGAGCGCGTGGTCCACAGTTGCGCCTCCTGCGTGCCGCCCCGCGAGAACCCCGGCGTGGTCCTGGGCATCATCCTGGGCGAATTGGCCAGGGCCGGCCGCGACAAGGTGACCATCGCCGCCTCGCCGGGGATCAGCGACCTGGGGGCCTGGCTGGAGCAGTTGCTGGCCGAGAGCACCGGCAAGGAGGGCCGGGGCCTGATCCCGGTGGACAACGAGACCCTGGGGCCCCCGGCCGCCTACGGACAGGACCGGCTCTTCGCGTACCTGCGCCTGGACACCGCCCCTGACGCCGGCCAAGATGCGGCCATCGAGGCCCTCGAAAAGGCCGGCCACCCGGTGGTGCGCATCGGCCTGGCCGACACCCTGGCCCTGGGGGAGGAGTTCTTCCGCTGGCAGATCGCCACCGCGGTGGCCGGGTCGGTGTTGGGCATCAACGCCTTCAACCAGCCCAATGTGCAGGAGAGCAAGGACTATACCCGGGAGTTGACCGACCAGTACGAGCAGAGCGGGCGCATGCCCTCCGAGCCGCCCATCCTCAGCGCCGAGGGTATCCAACTTTTTGCCGACGCGGACAACGCCGCCTACCTGGCCGGGGCGGCGCCGAAAACCAGGTTCCCAACCGGCTCGCTGGAGTCCTACCTGGCCGCCCATCTGGAGAGGCTACAGGTGGGGGATTATTTCGCCCTCAATGCGTACGTGGAGATGAACCCCCTGCACCAAGAGAAATTGCAGTCCATCCGCCTGCGGGTGCGCGACGAGAGGAAGGTGGCCACGACGCTGGGGTACGGGCCGCGGTTTCTGCACTCGACGGGGCAGTTGCACAAGGGCGGTCCCAACAGCGGGGTCTTTTTGCAGCTTACCTCCGCCGACGCCGAGGATCTGCCCATTCCGGGGCGGAGGTTTTCCTTTGGGGTGCTCAAGGACGCCCAGGCCCTGGGGGATTTCCTGGCGCTGAGCAAACGGGGCCGCCGGCTCCTGCGTGTCCACCTGCCGGCGGGGGTGCCGGCGGCGCTGGATCGGCTGGCCCAGGCGGTGGAGAAGGTGCTGGCGTAAAGGTGCTGCGCCAGGGAGCGACCCATTCCGGGCTCTCCCACGGCGCGTCCTTCCCACCGTGCTCGCGAAGCTCCGCTTTCCCCGCAACCCCTCCCGTGGACTTCCCAGCCCAGCCACACCCCTGGGAGAGTCTCCAGGGTCATCTCCCTGTCGCAAAAAAGCGCCGGTCCTCCGCAAGGGGGCCGGCGCTCTTGTTTGTGGCCTGGGCGCACCTGTCGCTACAAGGCACTCCCACATCCTGGGAATAGGGATCAGCTCACATCAAACTCTGGCCGGCTGGACATGGCCAGATGGATGCACCGCAGGTAGGACTGCAGCGCGTGGCCGTCCATGGGCAGGTCGAGCACGTCGGAGAAGGGCCACATGTCGCCCTGGAGGAATTCGCAGGCGCTCTTGCGGTCGTTGAGGGTGGGGCCGGTGTCCATGTCTTTGATAGCCTGGAGGATCACCGCGGCGGCGAGGCGGCGATGACCGTCGAACTGCGAGCGATAGGCGCTTTTGCGTTCTCTTGTCATGACCATCTTCAGCGAAGGAGGAAATGCGCTTAAGAATCTAGGGAAAAAAGACGCCTGGGCAAGGAAAATGATCCCGACAAGTTTCTAAATTTCTACAGGAAAAGCCCCACCACGCAGCCGGCGAGCATGGTGGCGATGGTGCCGGCCACCAGGGAGCGCATCCCCAAGCGGGCCAGGTCGCCCCGCCGCGCCGTTGATCCAACTTGTCGAGGGCCTGCGCCGCAGCGTTGCCCAGGGCCACCATGCCGATGAAGGCGATGAGCAGGCCGGCGATGTTGAGGAAGAGCTGCATGCCCTCGGCCGCCGGGGGGCTAACCAGCGAGGCGACGAAGAGATGGCCGGCCATCTCCGGGTTGATGGGGGAGAGCAGGGCGGCGCCGGCCACCTGCAAAAGGGTGGCGATGAGGATGGTCTTCCAGGGGAGGTGGCGGGAGCGCCGGCCGACCCGGTAGGCGAGGGCCAGCAGCACGGCGTATCCCACGGCGCTGTGCAGGGCGGGCATGAGGGCCTCGCGGGTCAGGGGTCCGGGGCTCGCCGGGCGTCCTGGGCCAGGTCGCATAGGGGCCGGTCGGTGGCCAGGCGCAGGGCCCCCTCCCAGACCGGCAGGCGGGTGAGGGCGGCGGCGAACTCTTCAAACCAGGGCGAGTCGCTGCGCGAGCCGCGGCCCGCCAGCCGCGAGCGCCAAACCTCCAGGGGCGGGGCGTCGAGGTGGAGCACCCGCAGCCGGGCCGGGGCCAGGCGTTCCCGCAGGCCCTCCCAGAGGGCCGGCACGCTCAGTTCAGGGCCCCAGCCCCCGCTCAGCAGCACCAGGCGTTTCCCCACCAGGTTGGCGCAGGCCAGGGAGAGGGGGCCGGCGTATTCAAGGGGGCGCAGCACCTGCCAGTAGTGGGGGGTGCCGTAGGGGCAGTCTGCGGCCAGGCCCGCGTCCCTGGCCGCCTGGAGGACAAAGCCGCCGGCCACAGTGTCCTTGTCGATCCAGAAGCTGTGGGGAAGCTGCTCCACCAGGCGGGCGGCCAGGGCGGATTTGCCCACCCCCGGCGGGCCGGCGATCACCGTCAGGCAGGCCCCAGCCTCCCCGGATCGGGCGGCCCGCAGCAGGGCCTCAACCGTGGGGCCAGGGTCGGGGCTGGATTCGGCGTACCCGCCCCCCAGCCGGGCAACATCGGTCATGAAGGCGGGGCCTCGAGCAGGCGCTCCCTGGCGGCATACTCCAACCCGGCCCCGACCAGGACCAAGAGGGGCAGGGGCAGGAGCAGCCAGGGGTTGCCGCGGTGCAGGGCGCCCAGAGCCCCCAGTCCGGCAACCAGGGTCAGGCCGTAGAGGACCAGCACCGCGCCCCGGCGCGAGAGGCCCAGGCGGACCAGGCGGTGGCTGAGGTGGTTGTGATCGCCCCGCCAGGGGGGCAGCCGGCGGCACAGGCGGATCAGCACCACTGAGCATAGGTCGTAGGCCGGCACCAGCAGTACCAGCAGCGGGGCCAGGAGGAGGGGGTCGGCGGGGCGTTCGTGGCTCAGCAGCGCGCTCAGGCCGGCGGCCATAAAGCCGAGGAAGAGGCCGCCGGCGTCGCCCATGAAGATGCTGGCCGGGGGAAAATTGAAACACAGGAAGCCGGCGGCCGCCCCGCTCAGCAGCAGCGCGATGAGGGATATGTCCGGGCGACCAGCCCACCAGCCCATCAGGGCCAGGGCCAGCAGGGCGATGGCCGAGATGCCCCCGCTCAGGCCGTCCATGTTGTCGAGGAAGTTGAAGGCGTTGGTCATGGCCGCCAGCCATAGGGCCCCCAGGGCGGCGGCCGGGCCGGGGGCTGGCAGGGGCAGAAGGAACTGCGGGCAGAGGGCCACCAGGCCGCCGGCCACGGCGAATTGCAGGGCGAAGCGGGGCAGGGGGCCCAGGCCGCGCCAGTCGTCCACCAGGCCCAAAAGCAGCAGCAGGGCCCCGCCGCCCAGCAAGAGCAGGTGCTCGCGGGCCAGCAGGCCGGGGTACCAGTGCTGGCCGGCGGCCAGGCCCAGGACCAGGCCGCCGAAGATGGCCAGCCCGCCCCCGTACGGCGTAGGCTGGCGATGGCCCTTGTGGGTGCCGGCGGCCGGGCGGTCCACCAGGTCCCAGCGCCAGGCCAGCCGCCGGACGGGCGGGATGAGCAGGGCTGTGGCCAGCAGGGCCGCTCCGCCAAGGACGAGTAGAGGCATCATTGCGGCCCTCAATCCGCCGGGTAGGTGCGGGCCATCTCCTCCATCAGCAGCAGGTCGCGCCAGGCGTGCTCGCCGGGGACCAGGGGCTCGGCCCGGCCGGAGCAGACTTCGGCGAAGTGCTCGGCCTGGCGCTTGAAGGCCCAGCTCCAGCCGGCGATGCCCTGGGTGAGGGTGCTGGTCTGCCCCTCCTGGCCTTTGCGGTACTCATCCACCCTGGCGCTGAGGTTGCGGGCCATGGGCGGGGGCGGGGCCACGTCGAGATATCCATCGTCGAAGACCACCCGCACCTTCTCCTCCCACCAGTCGCAGGCCATGCGGGTGCGCATCAGCACCACCTGGGCCTCGCCGGCCGAAAAGAGCACCGTTTCGCAGGGGTCCTCGGGGTGGATGGACTGGAATTTGAGTTCGGAGCCCAGCAGAAAGCGGAAGATCCCGAGGTGGTGGCTGTAGATGTTGATAAAGAAAGAGAAGGCCCGCTGCTGGGCCGGGCTCAGGCCGGGGGGCATCCAGTGCTCCGTGCCCCAGCCCTGGGGCGCTTCCTCCGAGGTGGTAATGGGTTTGCCCAGGTTGGCCCACCAGTCGCCCCCGGTAAAAAAGAGGTGGGCCTGGTTGATCCTCCCCCGCTGGACGATGCGCTGCCTGGCCCACTGCATGCCGGCGTCGTGGCATTTCATGTATCCGCAGACCAGGTGTTTGCCCGCCTGGCGGGCGGCCTCGACCATGCGCTGGCCGGCCGCGGCGTTGCCGGCCAGGGGTTTTTCGACGATGACGTGTTTGCCCCCGCGCAAGAGCTGGATGGCCGGCTCCTCCTGCAACCCCCAGAACATGATGCAGACCACCCCGTCGATCTCGGGGTCGGCGGCGATCTCCGCAACACTGCCGTACACCTTTTCGATGCCGTGGCGGGCGGCCACCTTGCGGGCCTGCTCCTGCTTCACATCCACCAGCGCCTTGAGGCGGATGCCGGGAATCTCGGCGTAGTTGGCGATGTGGGCCATCTGCCCCATGTTGCCGCAGCCCACAAAGCCCAAAGTCACGGGTTTGTCCATCTTCTGCCTGTGGGATATAATTTGAAAGGGGCCTCGCCCCTCTCCCCTCGGTTAAGACCAAATATAGAAAGGAAAACCCATGCTGGCGATAGACGGCGGACCCAAGGTGCGCCCCACCCCCTTTCCCAAGCGCCACCTGCTGGGCGGCGAAGAGAAGCAGGCGGCCCTGGCCCTTTTCGACCGGGCCGTGGAGACCGGCGATCCCATCGGCTACGGCGGCCCGGAGGAACAGGCGTACGAGCGGGAGTTTGCCGAGTGGATGGGTGGGGGGTACGCTGATCTGGTCAACTCCGGCAGCAGTGCCCTGTACGTGGCGTTGGGGGCGCTGGAGTTGGAGCCGGCCGGCGAGGTGGTGGTGCCGCCCATCACCGATCCGGGCGGGGTGATGCCGGTGGCCCTGCTCAATCTGGTGCCGGTGGTGGCCGACGCCCATCCGGGCTCCTTCAACTGCGGGGCGGCACAAATAGCCGCGGTGCTCAGCTCCCACACCCGGGCCATTGTCGTGGCCCACATCGCCGGGGAGCCGGCGGACATGGGTCCCATCCTCGAACTGGCCACCTCGCGGGGGCTGCCGCTGATCGAGGACTGCGCCCAGGCCCACGGGGCGCGGTGGCAGGGCCGGCTGGCGGGGACGATGGGGGATATCGCCGCCTTCTCGACCATGAGCGGCAAGCACCACGCCACCGGGCCCCAGGGCGGGGTGGTGTACACGCGGGACGAGGACCTCTACTGGAAGGGCAAGCGCTTCTCGGACCGGGGCAAGCCCTTCAACACCGACGCCGGCTCCAATCTGCGGGCCGGGCTCAACCTCAACGGCAACGACCTGGCCGCGGCCGTGGGCCGGGTGCAGTTGCGCAAATTAGCGGAGATCACCCGGCGCCGGCGGCAGGTGGCCGGCCGGATCATCGCGGGCCTGGAGGGGTTGCAGGCAGTGGCCCCGGCCTGGGAGGCGCCCCAGAGCGAGGGGGTGTACTGGTTCATGCGGGTGCGGGTGGAGGAGGGGCGCCTCAAGGTGGACAAGGACACCTTCGCCAAAGCCGTGGCCGCCGAGGGGATTCCGGTGACCCCTTCGTACCGCCACCTGCCCTCCGAGGCTCTGTGGTTCCGCCAACGCCGGGTCTTCCCCCCCAGCGATTACCCCTGGGGGCTGCCGGCCTACCGGGGCGACCGCAAGGCGCACTTCCCCTGCCCCAACGCGGTGGCGGCGGCGGAGAGTCACTTTGTCCTGGCCGTCCACGAAAACTACACCGACCAGGAGGTGGCCGATATCCTGGCGGCTCTGCGCAAGGTGGAGGAGGCGTATCTGACGTGATGGAGTCAGTGGAGCGCCCACTCTGGCCTTTCCCAAGGCGCGTCCCGCGAAACCATAAAGATGGTGTCGCGCCTCTCCCAGCCGCACAGCCCCCGCAACGCCCCATACGTTAGGGCGTTGCGTCCCCTCGCTCGCTCATGGCTCCGCTACCCGACCACGCGGACTTCCCTTCCCAGCCACTCTTCGGGGAAAGGCCGCCGGGGCATCGCCTCTGCTTTCTGCGCTGATCCCGCTGTGCGCCCAGACACAGCGCCGGGGCCGGCCACCGGGGCAAATTGACACTTGTACAGGCTCCGGGTATCTTTGTCAGGTTGCATACCAAAGAAAGGCAGGCTCTATTTGACTTCGTTGCTGTCGGGCGCCCTGTTACTCCTGGCAGTGCTTCTGGGCGCCCCCCGCCCGGCGGCAGCCCAGGTCCAGACCATCTCCACCGACCATTTCCGCATCCACTTCATGCCCGGCACCGAAGGCACGGCCCGGCGGGTGGCCGAGGTGGCCGAGGAGGTTTTCGATCCGCTGGCCACGGCCTACGATTACTATGACGAATTCTCGCCCATCCACATCGTCGTGCTCGACAACTCCGACGTGCTGGGCAACGGCTCCGCATCCTATTACAGCAACACCATCTACATCTGGGCCACGGCCCTCGACTTTGAGCTGCGCGGGGACCACGACTGGATTAAAGACGTGGTGACCCACGAGCTGACCCATATCATGACCCTCAACCGGGCCCGCCAGCCCTGGCCCTTCCAGTTCGCCTTGATCTCGGTGTCGCGCTTCGACGCCAACCCGGACATCTCCTTTGACCTGCCCCTATTCCACCTCAATACCCCGGACTGGTGGAACGAGGGGGTGGCCCAGTTCGCCGACGAGAAATTCGGTTACGACACCTGGGACACTCACCGCGACATGCTCCTGCGCATGGCCTCCCTGGAGGACGACCTGCTCTCCTACGAGGAGATGGGAAGCCTGTCCAATCGCACCGGGGCCTACTACGGCGAGATGGTCTACAACCAGGGCTTTGGCCTGATGCTCTATATCCGTGACCAGTACGGCCGCGACAAGGCCGAGGCCCTCACCCGCCACAGCGGGGCGGTGAGCTTTGACTCGGCCATCCGCCAGGCGCTGGGCATATCCGCCGATCAGCTCTACACCGACTGGGCCCGGTACCTCAAGGACCGCTACGGCCAGCTGGCCTCTCAGGTCCACAACCAGGGCTTCTTCGAGGGCGAGAAACTCAAGGAGCAGGACGAGGGCACCATCGAGTACCATCCCGCCCTCTCGCCCGACGGCAAGAAGCTGGCCTTCCTCACCAGCGAGAAGCGCGACTACCCCATCCTGCGCATGGCCATCCTCGACCTGGAGACCGGCAAGCGCAAGGTGCTCGATCCCTACGTGGACACCCGCCTTTCCTGGTCTCCCGACAGCCGGCAACTGCTCTACGTGCGCAACAAGGAGGGCTTCAACGACCTGTACCTCTACGACCTGGCCGCCGACAAGGAGCAGCGGATCAGCGCCCGCCTGCGGGCCAAGGACCCCTCCTTCTCGCCGGACGGCAGACAGATCGTCTTCATCCACAACGAGGACGGGACCAACAACATCGGCCTGCTAGACCGGCAGACCACCCGGCGCAGCTTCCTGACCAACAACCAGGACGCCACCCAGTATAGCTCGCCGCGCTTCTCCCCCGACGGCAAGTGGGTCCTCTTCAGCGTCTTCCGCGGCCAGGACCGCGACGTCGCCCTGATCCGGGCCGACAGCCCGCCCCGGCCCCGGGAGTACGGCCTGCGCGACCGCCAGCAGGCCAAGGTCCCCGACTCCCTCAAGGTCTTTCCCGATAGCCTGGCCTTCCCCCATCCCGACACTTCCGGCTTCCGGGTGCTCCTGGGCTCGGGGGCCGACGAGCGCGACCCCTGCTGGCTGCCCGACGGCAGCGGCTTTGTCTTTTCATCGGACCAGAGCGGGGTCTTCAACCTCTACCGCTACAACCTGGAGGACGGCCGCGTCGATCAGTTGACCAACGTGCTGGGCGGGGCCTTCGTGCCGGCGGTCTCGGTCGAAGGCCAGGTGGTGTACGCCGGGTACCACGCCAACAACTACAGCCTCTACCGCTTCTCCCTGGGGGCGTACCAGCGCGAGGCCCGCTTCGAGCCAGTGGCCCTGCGCGACTACCAGGGCAACCCCAAGCTGCCCAAGCTGGCCGACGAGTTCAAGGTGGGGCACTACAGCGGCCGGCGCCAGGTTAGCTATATCCCCATCCTCCAGGTGGGGCCGGCCTTCATCGGCAACACCTTCGGCCTGAACCAGTTCAGCGCCGGGGTGCAGTTCTCCACCGGCGAGCAGTTGGGAGGGGACGAGTTCACCGCCTGGGGGGTGGTGGGCAAGAACATGCGCCAGGACACCGACCTCAACACCGATTTCGGCGTGTACTACCAGCGCAGCCTGCTGCCGATGAGCGGCAACAACCGCAGCTTCAACCCCTCGGCCTATGTGGGCATTCGCCGGCGCGAGATCGACAACCTGATCCGCAACCAGCAGACCCTGGCGGACACGGTGCTGCCGGCCGAGACCCTGGTTTCCCCCCTCGATTCGACCCGCTTCCTGCTCATCCCCGAGTCCCAGCGCTACCTCAAGCGGTACGAGTCGCGCCAGGACCTGTTCAAGACCGTGCTCCAGAACCTGGCCGTGGGGGTGGAACTGCCCCTGACCCGGCGGCAGGAGTTCTCCTTCCAGTACCTCAACCGCAACTATGAGGAGAGCTGGACCCTGCGCTCCCTGCGCCAGCAGTCGGGCATCTTCCTGGTGCAGGAGACCAATGGCCAACGCTTCGACATCACCGACCTGCTGCCCGAGGACCTGGCGTTCCAGGACACCGCGGTGGTGGATCCTCAGCACAGTCTAAGCTTCTACGACGGCCTGCGCTTCTTTTCCGCCCACGACCTGAGCTTCGCGTGGAGTTACCTCAACCTCAAGCCCACCTCCGACCGCTACCTGACGCCCCAGGGGCGGGCCCTGACCCTGCTCTACCGCTACTCCCTGGCCACGGTGGCCGACTCCCTGGCCCAGCTCATCTCCACCGACGGCACGCCCCGCGACGCGCTGGGGCCGGCTTCACGGCATTTCCGGGTCAACGAGTACGTGGGCTCCTATGTGGAGTACCTGGGCCTGCCCTTCAACAACGTGGTCTCCCTGCAACTGATCGGGGCGTACCGCAACCTCAAGCTGAAACCCTCCTTTGATCCGGAGGCCGGCTTCTTCGAGGGCCGCTACTACTGGCCCCTGCGCTACTACCTGGGCGGCCACAACTTCCTCAGCGGCTACCCCTACTTCTCCGCCTCGGGGACCAAGCTGGTCTACGGCCGGCTGGGCTACGCCTTCCCCCTCAGCCGCCGGCTGAGCAGCCGCTTCCTCAACTTAACCTTTGCCAAGTGCTACGCCGAATTCTTTGCCGAGGCCGGGGCGGTGGGCAACTTCAGCAAGGCCCGCTGGGGGGAGCTGGACACCAAGGACTTCCTCTCGGACCTGGGCGCCGAGCTGCGCATGCAGGTGCTTACCTTCTACCGCATCCCCATGACCGCATTCTTCCAGGTGGCCCGGCCGCTCAACCGCAACCGGGTGCTCCGGGAGCCGGACGAACCGCGCATCGACAAATGGCGCTACTACTGTGGACTGACCCTATGACCAGAGCCGACCTGCACCAGTTGGCCCTGCGCCTTAAGATCATCGAGATGCTGCGCCTCCACGCCAGCCAGCGGCAACTGCGCGAGGCGTCCAGTTGCTGGCGCCGCCTCGTCCGGCCAAACTGATGTTCAAGCTGAGCCTCTTTCCGCGGGGCAACAACCGCAACCGGCCACTCAAGCGGCTGCCGGCGGCCGACCTCGAATACCCCCTGGAAGTGGACCGGCTTTTCCGGCGTTTTTGGCGGGAGCGGCGGCTAGGGCCCCGCCCCGCCGAGGCCGAGGAGGGGAGATCATGCGCCTAAGGGGGTTGCTGCTGGGGCTGCTGCTGGCCGGCTGCGGGGGCGGAGCGCCCCCCCCGGAGGGGCAACCCGATCCGGTGGCCCAGGCCGCTTCGGTCGGGGCGGTGGTTGACACCGTGGGCATCCTCGACCTGGCCGAGGCCGACACCCTCAACCAGGACGAGGGCCTGACCATCGTCGAGACGACAATCAGCATTCCGCCCTCGGCGGCCGGCGGCGAGGTCTTTGCCTGGGAGTTCACCGCCCAGGAGCTGCGGCCGGTCAAGCTGCTGATCATGCGCTTCGACCAGCCCCGCGACCATCTCGAACTGGTGGGGGAGAGCGAGCTGGTGGTGCCCCGGCAGAAAGGCCTCAACCGCTTTGTCCTGCGCGAGCCCATCCCGGTTAAGAGGGGGGATTACTACGGGATCTACCAGCCCGAAGCCGGGACCGTCCCCTTCAAGAAGGTGCACAACTGGAAAACCCTGATCACCATCAAACCTCTGGCCCGTCCCTGGATGAAACGCGAGTTCTTCTCGATGTATGGCTGGCGCTACGCCCTGCGGGTCTTCTGGCGCAAGGAAAAGGCGGCGCAATGAACCCGATGTGGAGGGTGGGACTGGCGGCCCTGGTGTGGCTGGCCGGCTGCGGCGGCAAGAGTGAGGAGGCGGACCCGGCCCTGACCCAGTTGCAGCAGGTGGCGTCCCAGTTGCAGCAGCAGTTGCAGGAACAACCGGGCTCGCCCCTGATCCATTTTCAGTTGGGGCAGCTCTACGAGCGCCACGGCCTGGCCGACTCGGCGGCGGCTTCCTACCGCCGGGCCATCGCCCTGGAGGAGGCTTTCCCCGAGGCGCACTTCAACCTGGCGGCGGTGTACTACACCCAGGGCCGCACCCTGGAGGCAGTCTCGGCGTACCAGCAGGCCCTGCGCTTCCGCCCCGACTACGCCCTGGCCCACAACAACCTCGGCTTCATCCACAAAAAGGCCGGCGACCTCGACCAGGCCGAGGCCGCTTATCTGCAGGCCATACGCAGCGATTCGAGCTTCTATGAGGGGTACAACAACCTGGGCCAGCTCTACAAGCAGCGCAGCCAATTGGAGCTTGCCCTGCCGCTGTTCCGCAAGTCCATCGCCCTCAAGCCCGGCTTTCCCGAGGCGTATCTAAACCTGGCCAAAGCCTGTCAGGCCCTGAAGCAGGCCGCCGAGGAGGAGCGCACCCTCAACGCCTACCTGGCGCAGTTCGGCCAGGAGGCTCAGTACAGCTCCTACGCCCGCGACCGCCTGCGCGATCTGGCCGGGGCTCGCTAGCGGTCCCTCTCGAAGAGCTGCAGGTTCATCGCGTTGGGCCCCTCGAAGAAGGCCAGCCGGATGCCCGAGTCGCCGGCCGGCGCCGGGTCGCCCTTCACCGTGACCCCCTTGCCCCGCAGGTCCGCCACCGCCTGATCGGCGCGGTCCACCCGGAAGGAGATGTGGTGGAAGCCCACCGGGGCCTTCATGGTCTTGGCCGGCATCAGCTCCAGAATCACCCCGTTGCCCGCCTGCAGAAAGACAAAATCCCCGTCCCCCTCGTTGGGGAATCGCTCCAACACCTTCAGGCCCAGCTTCTCGGTGTAGAACTTCACCCCCGCCTCGATGTCATCGGTGACGATGGCGATCTTGTGCAGGTTGTTGATGGTCATGGCGCACTCCTTTGGGTTGGTGTGGCGTAGGTGGTGCGGAGCAGTTGCCAGTACCCGGCGCTGGAGGCCAGGATCAGCAGCGCGGCTGCCCCGACCAGCACCTGCCGAGGCAGCGGGGGCACCGGCAGCAGGTAGCTAAGGGCGGTCAGGCCCATGCAGAGGGTGGTGTACTTGCCCAGGCGGCTGGCGGGGATCACCAGGCTCCGGCGTTTCCACAAATACAGGCCCACGGCGAGGATAACCAGGTCCCGCCCCAAAAGCAGGAGCACCAGCCAGAGGGGGAAGTCCCGCCAGCAGGCCAGGGCCAGGCCCAGGCTGCCCAGCAGCAGCTTGTCGGCCAGCGGGTCGAGGATCTGGCCCAGGGTCGAAACCTGGCCCCAGCGGCGGGCCACGTACCCGTCGGCCACGTCGCTGAGGCCCGCCAGCAGGCCCAGCCCCAGAGTGGCCCAAGAAAGGCCCTGCCCGTCCCGCCACAGGCTGTAGAGCAGGAAGGGGATCAGCAGCAGGCGCAAGGCGCTGAGCAGGTTGGCCGCCATCGGCTGGGCTAGCGCAGGAGTTCCTGGGCGTGCTGCCTGGCGCTGGCCGAGACCTTCTCGCCGGCCAGGAGCTTGGCCAGTTCCTCGGCCCGCCCCTGCTCGTCGAGCAGGTGGACCTCGGTGAAGGTGCGGCCCTGCCGCTGGCGCTTGCGCACTGAGAAGTGGGTGTGGGCCAGGCCGGCGATCTGGGGCAGGTGGGTGATGGCGATGATCTGGTGGGTGGCGGCCAGGGAGCGCAGCTTCTTGCCCACCGCCGCAGCCACCCGGCCCGAGACCCCGGTGTCGATCTCGTCGAAGACCAGGATGAAGACCCGGTCCCGGTCGGCGATCACCTCCTTGAGGGCCAGCATCAGCCGCGACAACTCGCCGCCCGAGGCGATGCGGGCCAGGGGGCGGGGCGCCTCGCCCAGGTTGGGGGAAATGAAGAACTCCACCCGCTCCATGCCCCCCCCATCGGCGCGGAAGCGCCGGCCCTCGCGCTCCACCAGCCCCTCAGGCTGGTCCTCCTCCTGCAACTCCACCACAAAAACCGTCTGTTCCATGCCTAACTTGGCCAGGCTCTTCTCCACCACCGCCGACAAGGACTGGGCAGCTTTACGGCGGCCGGCGGAGAGGGCCAGGCAGGCGGCCTGGAAGTCGTGCAGGAATTTTTCGGTTTCGGTCTGGGTGCGGCGCAACTCCTCATCCAGGCGGTCGGCGCGGCTCTCCTGGTGTTCGAGTTGGCGCATCTGTTCCAGCACCGCCTCGGGGGAGCCGCCGTACTTCTGGCTGAGTCGGCGCAGGCCGTCGAGGCGCTCGCGCACCGCCTCGCGGCGTTCGGGGCGGGTTTCCAGGTGGCGGGTGTACGCGCTCAGGCCGCCGGCCAGGTCCTCGACGCGGTAGACCAGGTCGGCCAGGGCCGCGGCCTGGGGTTGGAGGCGGGGATCGGTCTCGGCCAGGCGCTCCAACTGGCGGCGGGCCTTAGCCAGGGATTCGGCCACCGAGCCCTCGGCCTGGTAGAGAAGTTCGCCGAGTTGGGCGGTGGTCTCGGCCAGGGTTTCGAGGTTCTCGAGGACCCTCAACTCCTGGGCGAGTTTCTCCTCCTCCCCAGGGGCAGGATTGAGCTGGCGGATCTCCTGCAACTGAAAGGCGCGCAACTCCTCGGCCCGGCGCAACCCTTCGCGCTCGGTGCGCAACTCCTCGGCCCGCTGCCGGCTCTGGCCCCACTCCCCGAAGAGGCGGGCCACCTCCCCGGCCTGGGGGCCGAGGCCGCCAAAGGCGTCGAGGAAGAGGGCGTGCAGGCCGGTGTCGAGCAGGGAGTGGTGTTCGTGCTGGCTGTGCAGGTCGGCCAGCAGGGCCCCCACCTGGCGAAGTTGCTTGAGGGAGAGGGTGAGGCCGTTGGCCAGGGCGCGGGTGCGGCCCTGGGTGGAGAGTTCGCGGCGCAGGATGAGCTGGCCCTCTTCGAGCGCGACGCCCACCTCTTCGAGGCGGGCGGCCACGGGATGGTCGGCGGGGAACTCGAAGACCCCCTCGATGAGGGCCTTGTCCGCCCCCTGGCGCACCAACTCGGCGCCGGCCTGGCCGCCAAGCACGGCTTCGAGGGCGCTGAGCACGATGGATTTGCCGGCCCCGGTCTCGCCGGTGATGGTGTTGAAGCCGGGGCCGAATTCGAGCTGTAGTTCCTCGATGAGGGCGAAGTTCTTGATGTAGAGCCGCGTCAGCATGGGTCTGGGTTTTGTTTGGCGGGCGTCGGGGAGCGACCCACTTCAGCCTTTCCCAAGGCGCGCCCATCTCATCCCTTCCGCCCCCGCAACGCCCCATACGTTGGAGCGTTGCGTCCCCTCGCTCGCTCTGGCTCCGCTACCCCACCGCCCAACCAAGAGGACTTCCCTACCCGACCTCTCCCCGGGAAAGGCTTCCGGGGGTATCTCCCTGCCGCAGTAAATCACGGCTCCTCTTCTTCCCCGTCCATTTCGTCCCCGTCGAGGGATTCGAGGCGGAAGTTGCCCTCGCCATCCTCCTGTAATACCTGCACTCGCTGACGGGCCTGGTCGAGGTGGCGGGCGCACAGGCGCGAGGCGGCCACGCCGCGCTCAAAGACTCGCAGGGCCTCCTCGAGGGAGAGGTCGCCCTCTTCGAGGCGGGCGGCGCTGTCCTCCAATTGAGAAAGGGCTTCCTCGAAGGAGGTGGGGGGTGCTTCACTCATCGCGGACTTCCTCCACACGGCAAAGGGCCCGGCCCTGGGCGAAGCGCAGGACCAGGGGATCGCCCGGCTGCAACTCGGCGTGGCCGCGCACTGTCCCGCCGTCCGGGCGTTGGACGTAGGCAAAGCCCCGGCTCAGGTTGGCCAGGGGGCTGCGGGCCTCCAGGCGCAGGGCCGCCCGGTCGAGGCGCTCGGTCAGGTCCCGCAGCCGCTGGCCGAAGGCGCCGGCCAGGCTGTGGGTTTTTTCGTCGGCGTACTGGGTCCGCTCTTCGAGGAGGTCGCGCAGCCTTTCCCACAGGATCTGGGTAGAGTGCTGCTCCAGGCGCTGCTGCCGGGAGTTCAGGTCCTGTCCGAGGGCCCGGCCCAGGCGCTGGCGCCACTGGGCCACCTGCCTCCGCAGCTCGCCGTAGTCCTGGGCCACCACCTCGGCGGCGGCCGAGGGCGTGGCTGCCCGGTAGTCTGCCACGTAGTCGGCGATGGTGTAATCGACCTCGTGGCCCACCGCCGAAATCACCGGCCTGGCCGAGGCGTAGATGGCGCGGGCCACCACCTCCTCGTTGAAGCACCATAGATCCTCAGGCGAGCCGCCTCCGCGGCCGACGATCAATATATCCACCTCGCCATAGCGGTTCAAGTCGGCGATGCCCCGGGCGATCTCCTCGGCGGCGCCGGCTCCCTGCACCCTGGCGGGCCGCAGGATGAGCCGCACTCCGGGTGCCCGGCGGCCCAGCACCTGGATAATGTCGCGAATGGCCGCTCCGGTGGGCGAGGTGACCACCCCCACCTGGCGCGGGAAGGAGGGCAGCGGGCGCTTGCGCTCTGGGGCGAAGAGCCCCTCGGCCTCGAGGCGGGCCTTGAGCCGCTCGAAGGCCAGGGCCAGTTCCCCCACCCCGGCCGGCTGCAGGCGCTGGGCGCGAAACTGGTAGTTGCCGCGGGGGGCGTAGACCGTAAGCTGGCCGTAGGCCATGACCTTTGTGCCCGCCTCCGGCGTAAAGCTCAGGCGGGCGCTTTTCCACATCACGCAGTCGAGTTGGCTGCCCTCGTCCTTGAGGGAGAAATAGCGGTGGCCCGAGGCGTGCTGGGTGAACTTGGAGACCTCGCCAATGATCCAGCAGGGGGGCAGGCTTTCGAGGATGTCCTTCACCTGGCTGGTGAGCTGGGAGATGGTGAGGGGGGCATCGAGGGCGAGGGCGGGGCCGACAAATTCCATAGGGGACGAGGGTACGGCGAGAGGGGGGTGGGGTCAAGGGCTCCTCAGCCCAGACCGATCTGCTCCATCGCCTGGTCGAGTTGGCGCAGGGCCTGGGCGTCGGGGGGCTCGGGGGAGGGGGCGCGGAAGTGGACGCAGCGGATGATGCCCAGGCGGCGCAGGACCTCCTTGTGGATGGGGGCCGGCACCCGCAAGAGGGGGGCGATGCGCTCCTCCCACACCCTGGCGGCCGCGACTTCCTCCCCTTGCTGCCACAGGTCCCACACCTGTCGGAAGGGGCGGGGCAGGTCCGGCCAGGGCATGGTCCCCTGTGTGCCGAGGCGGAGTTCGGCGATGAGGTGCAGGCCGCTGGCCCCGCCGAAAACGGTCACCAGCCCCGCCCCCTGTTTCACCCACTCCTCCACCCGCTCCACCGCCGGGGCGCCCTCTACCTTGGCATAGCGGACCCTCTCGCTTTCCCCGGCGATCTGCCGCATCAGCTCCCCGGAGATGGGCACCGCGGCGTCCTGGATCCAGACCGGCACGTGCACGGCGTCCGAGATGGCCTTGAAGTAGGCGCGGGTCTCGCTGGCCGGCACCCCGGCGGGCGGCACGGAAATCACCCCGTCGGCGCCGAGGTCCTCCAACTGGCGGCTGTAGAGGACAGCCGCATGGGTGGAGGGGGCTCCGGTGGTGGCGATGACCGGCACCCGCTTTCCGGTTTGGTCGATGACGATGCGGGTCACCTGCGCCCGCTCGTCCTCGGTGAGCTTGGCGAACTCCGTGGCTCCGGCCAGGCCGAAGCCGTGGACGCCGCCTTCGATATTGTACTCCACCAGCCGGCGCAGGCTCTCCTCGTCGATGCGGTCCTGCTCGTCGAAGGGGGTCACCAGGATGGGGAAGAGACCCCGCATTCTAGCTGCGCTCATAACGCCCTCTGGCGGTCAAAGAAGAAATCCCCGGCGGTGCGGGTGAGGATTTGTTCGCGGTCGTCCGGGCTGAGGAAGGTGGCCCGGTCGCGGATGAGCGCCACGGCCGCCTCGTAGCTGTGGGGCGCCTTAGCCTGGTGGGGGCTGTCGCTCTCCCACATGCAGCGTTCCGGGCCAAAGGCCGCCGCCACCCGGCGGACCAGGGGGAGGAGATCGAGGTAGGGCGGGGTGCGGGCCCCCAGGGCGTAGAAGGCGCCCACCTTCACCATCACCCGGGGGTGGCGGGCCAGGCGGCAGAGCGCCTCCAGGACTTCGTCGGCCGCGCCGCTCCGGCCCACCAGGCCGAGGTGGTCGATGATGACCGGGGCTCCGGGGAAGAGACCGCACATCCGGTCCAATTCGGGCAGATCGGGCGGGGACAGCAGGAAACTCAGGCCCAGGTCATGAGCCTCGGCGGCGGCGAAGATCCTTTCGTACCCCGGATGGGCCATCCACGCCTCCTCGTCTCCCAGGAGCGGGCGGGTGCTGCGGCCCCGCAGGCGGAAGGCGACGATCCCCTGCTGGGCCAGGGCCCTCATGGTCTGGTCCGGCCCGGGCAGGGCCACATCGCAGATCGCCGGGACGATCCCGGTGCCCACAAAATGCCTGGGGTCGGCGGCGATGGTGTCGGCGATATAGGAGTGGTCTAGGCCGTACCAGGTCATCTGCACCAGGTTCCAGCGGGTGACACCCGAGGGCCGGGCGATGGCGGCCAGTTCCTCGGCTGAAAAGCTGGGGTACGAGAAGTCCTGGGAGGTGAAGCCGGGAGCCAGGGGATAACGCCGGGTGTTGGCGGTCCAGACGTGGACGTGGGCATCGATCATGCGCAGTACAAAGGCGCAGACGGGGCCGGCTGTCAAGGGAAGGCAGAGAAGGAACTACGCGGGAGGCCCAGGGCTTTGGCGCCGGGTCAGGCGCGTTTCCAGGGCCGCTCCTTTTACGGGGTGAGGTGTTCCCATCTGCGGATCTGCTGGTAGTGGCGGGGGCAGTAAACGGCGGTCTGGGCCGGCTGCTGGCAAGTGTCGGCCTGGCACAAGGGCCGCCAGGTTTTTGACGGGTGATTTTGGACATCGGGCCTCCTCCCAGTGGTGCCTCCCCAATGCAACAGAAATAGCTACCTGCACCTGTCCATGCGGAGAGGTGCCGCAACGGGCAGGGACAACAGTTCCGCCTATAAGACGAATCGGGCTGGCAAAAAATTTGAAGGGGTAAAGATCGTCCTGCTCCACAACTGGGTCACGCCCCACAAGAGTCTGCGTTAAGGGCGACAGCCCCGTACTCCAGCGATGGCCTTGGGCTGGCCGATCAGGTGTGGACCTACCGCGAGTATATCTGTTTGCCGGTCCATCAAGATCTGAGGTGTACAAGTTAGGACTTAATCTGGCACTTTCCTATATTTGCACTACTGAAAGGAGGGTGTCAGATGACGAGTTCAGAGAAGATCATCAAGAACAAGGTTGGGGTGCTGAAACTGGCCGAACGGCTGGGCAACGTGTGGCAAGCCTGCAAAATCATGGGCTACTCGCGGGATAGCTTCTACCGGTTCCAGGAGTTTTATGACCAGGGGGTGAGTTGGCCTTGCAGGATCTGAGCCGGCAGAAACCCTGCCCCAAGAACCGGGTGGAAGCGGCGGTGGAGGCGGGGGTGCTGCGCCTGGCCTTTGAGCAGCCGGCGTTGGGTCAGCAGCGGGTGTCCAACGAGCTGCGCAAGGAAGGGTTGTTGGTGTCGCCCGGTGAGGTGCGTGGGGTGTGGGTGCGGCATGATCTGGAGACCTATAAGAAACGGCTCAAAGCGCTGGAAGCGCGCATGGCCCAGGAGCAGTTGATCCTCACCGAGGAACAACTCCAGGCGCTAGAGAAATCCAAGCAGGACAAGGAAGCCCACGGCGAGATCGAGACCCAGCACCCAGGCTATCGGGGTGCCCAGGACACCTACTACGTGGGCACTCTCAAGAAGATCGGGCGGATCTACCAACAGGCCTTCATCGACACCTACACCAAGGTGGCCCAGGCCAAGGTCGACGACCGCAAGAACGCCCTGGTCGCCGCCCGACCGAGCTTTTGTCAAATGTTGTGGATGGGGGCTGAGCGTATCCTGCCTGATCAAGCGGCGTTTTTCCGTTCGCCATCGACGAATATCGCCCCGGCAATGACGTGGTCGAGGAGGCGATAGCCGTGCAATCGCTGCCATCGTTTGTCCGCTTCCCGGGTCAGCTTGAAGGCCATGGTCAAGGGGGCCCGTCGGGAGCCACAGTTCTTGGTCTGACGGGTGCGGTGGCGCACGGTGCTGAAGGTCGATTCGATCGGGT